>Ga0081538_10000138_pt1 | contig 75121 bp, 69 predicted proteins | sample TabmetS5T2R1_FD_71022 | JGI IMG/M metagenome (GOLD analysis project Ga0081538, IMG submission 71022) | Tabebuia heterophylla rhizosphere microbial communities from the University of Puerto Rico - S5T2R1 | ecosystem: Host-associated > Plants > Roots > Rhizosphere ... | reverse complement strand
GACGGGTCGCCCTCGGCACCCCGCCCGGCCGCCACCGCGACGTCGCGTACCGGTCGCGCCATCCAGCGCGCGAGGTAGAGCCCGAAGAGGAGGATCAGGAGCGCCGAGGCGACGAGCCCGGCGATCGCGAGCGTGATCGCCCGGTCGTACTGGCGATTCGCCGAGCGCGCGGACGCGTCGGCGAGCTCGTTCTCCGCGGCGAGGAACCGGTCGATGCGTCTGCGGATCTCGGTGGTGAACGCGGTTCCCTCCTGCTTGGCCAGGCTCGTGCGCGCGACGGCGGGCTCCTCGCGCGCGAGCGCGACGAGCGAGTCCGACCACTCGAAGACGTACTCCTCGATCTCTGCCACGATCCCCTCGGCGCGGCTCTTCTGCACCGGCGTATCCCCGGCGATCCGCTCGAACTCCGCGAGGCTCGCCGGCAGCGCGTCGCGAGCCGCATCCCAGGGCCCGAGAAACGGCTTCTCCCCGGAGATGGCGTACCCACGCAGTCCGCTCTCCAGCTCGAGGACGAGCTTCTCGAGCTCGAACGTCGCCGCCCGTACCTCGTTCGCGCGCACTTCGCGCTGCGTCGCATCGTTCAGCGCCGAGACGGCCTGGATCAGGACCGCGAACGCGCCGGCGACGAGCAGGGCCAGCACGACGCTCGCAACGATCATCCGGGTTGCCAGCGGCACCGACCGGATCCGCTCGGTCAGCCCGCTCATGCCGCGTGGAGGACTTCTCTGACGATCGCCGACAGCTCGTCGGCCTCGAACGGCTTCGGGACGAACCGGTCGGCACCGGCGTTGAGCGCCGCCTCGTCGGCGTGACCCCACGCGCTCAGAACGATCACGCGCGTCTCGTCGCTCGGAAGCTCTCGGCGCAGGTTGTCGAGGACGTCGAGCCCGCTCCGGCCCGGCATCATCAGGTCGAGGATGACCAGGTCGGGGCGAGCGCGCAACGCGAGCGCGACGGCTTCGTCGCCGTCCTGCGCCTCGAGGATCCGGTAGCCGTCGCCGAGGACGGCACGAACGAGCTGCCGCAGATTTTGATCGTCCTCGCAGATGAGGATCGTCTTGACGCTGCCGGTCTCCACGGTAGGAACGACCGCCAGCCTAGCGGCGTCGATTGACGCCGAGGGGCGATTTTTGCAGGGGATTGACGCCGGTGGCGACGGTCAGAACGACCGCCGCCACCGGGCATTCGGACCTAGTCGTTCCGGAAGATCTCGTAGACGTTGCCGTGCGACAGCGAGACGACGTAGAGGTTGCCGTTCGGTCCGGTCTGGACGTCGGTGCCGACGCCGAAGCCCTGACCGAAGCGGAGACTCTCGCTCTCGGTGATCTCCCACTTGTGGATGTTGTCGGCGACGCGGTCTGCGAGCCGTGGGTCGCTGACATCGATCGCCTTCCGGTTCGCGGTCAGGTCGAAGCGGAACAGCGAGCCGCCTTCCAGGAAGTCCCGCGCCGCGCCGACGAAGAGGTCGTTCCGGTACTCCTTGCCCAGAGCCTTGCTCTCGAGGAAGCCGATCCCCGCGGGCGCGACCTCGAACTTCCAGCTGAACTCCGGAGCGCTGTAGTGCGCGCCTGGGAGCATGAACAGTCGCGACAGCGCCTCACCCGGGCTGTCGGCGATCAGGGTCGGCGGCCACCGGATCTGCTGGAGGCCGAAGTAGCCGTTCGGCGCGAACGGATCCGGTGGTACCGGGGTCACCGTGGTCTCGATCGTCTTGAACTGCCCGATCCGCTCGGGCGGGCCCATGATCTGGACCCAGCCGGAGTTGAACCCCGGGTCGGCGCGGTTGATCTCGGTGAAGCTGTCGTCGCCGTTCTCCTGCTCCCAGAGGGCGCCGCCGATCGGATCGAACGCCATCCCGAAGCTGTTGCGAAGGCCGTAGGCGAAGATCTTCTGGACGTTCGCCCCGACCTCGCCGCCGATCGCTCGGCCGGCGCGGAAGAACGGGTTGCTGGGCGGGGCCGTGCCGTCGGTGTTCAGCCGAAGGATCGTTCCCGTCAGGTGGGCGTCGTCGGGCTCGGGGCCGCCGAACTGGTCGTCGGCGATGCCGGGGCCGAACGGCCCGTCGATCAGGTTCTGGAGCTGGCCGCGCCGCCCCGTGTCGCCGTTTACGACGTAGAGCTTCTTGTCCGGGCCGAACCGGAGGACACCGCCGTCGTGGTTTCCGCGCAGCGGCTGCCCCGCATCGGCCTGGAACGCGCGGAGCCTGATCAGGTTCTGGTCGAACGTGAGCGTCGAGCCGTTCCAGAGGAAGCGGTCGACGCGGTTTCCGAGCAGCGGCACCGTGGCCAGGTCGGTGCTGTCGGTGCCGGTCGTGCTCTCGGACCAGTAGAGGTACACGCGGCCGTTGACGAAGAACTGCGGATCGAGCGCGATCCCGAGCAGGCCGCGCTCGGAGGCGCTGTTGACGGCCAGGTCGAGCACCGTCGATTGCACCGTCCCGTTGACGACCCGCTGGACCTTGCCGGTCGCCTTCTCGAGCACGAGCATGTCGCTCGGCCCGAGGAACGCGACGCTGATCGGCTGATCCAGCCCCGTGACGGCAGTCCTCACGGACAGATTCGGGTCGACCAGTGCCGGCGCCGCTTCGGCACGGCCGGGCAAGACGAGCACCGCCGCCAGCGCGACGAGCGCAAGCGCAAGCCGAACAAGTTGTCTCATCATTCCCACCTCCGTCTCGATTTCGAGTCGAGGCGAGGCCGCAAAGGCCCGCCGTGGCGGGTTCTCCCCCCTTGTCCCTGTACGGACTGGATCGGAGGTCGGTTTGACCTCCGTACGATCCCGGGCGTGATCGTCGAGACGCTTGCCGCGGCGGCGCTGATCTGCCTGGACCCGGGGCACGGGACGGTCCCGGCGGTCGGGCGCGAACGCGAGCCGATCGGGCCCGGCTCCCGGGTGACGAAGATCAAGGACGGCGGCGGTGCGGCCGGTGAGGCGGAGGTCGTCCTGGCGATTGCGCGCAGGACGCGCACGCTGCTCGTTCGACGCGGCTACCGGGTGGCGATGACGCGGACAGGTGCGGCGTTTCGGGGCGGGAACATCGAGCGGGCGCGCTTCTGCAACCGCCGCCGTGCGGCACTGATGGTGCGGATCCATGCCGACGGCGCGTCGAGCTCCGCACAGCGGGGGGTCTCGACGCTTGCACCCGCCCGACGAGCCGGCTGGACGGACGACGTCTACGGCCGAAGCCGGCGGGCCGCACGCGCCGTCCAGCGTGAGCTCGTCCGCGCGACCGGCGCCCGCGACCTCGGAGTCGTCGAGCGCGGCGACCTGACCGGGTTCAACTGGGCCGATGTGCCCGTCGTCCTGGCGGAGACCGGCTTCCTGACCAACCCGAGCGAGCGCGGGCTGCTCCGGTCGAGCGCCTACCAGTGGCGGGTCGCGCGAGGGCTCGCCGCCGGAGTCGCCGCCTTCACTCCTCCGGCGTAGAGCCGCGCATCCGGTCGACGGCGTCCCGGCCCTCGGCGTGGACGGCCTGCCGGCGAGCGGCCGGGTCGGCGGAGACGTCCTCGACGGCGTCGACCGTCGTCTCGGCGCCCTCGAACTCCTCGCGGTCCTCGACGACGGCGCGGGACTCGTCCAGGCGCTTCCGCAGCTCCTCGGCGCGCGCGTCGACCGGCTCGAGCTCCACCCAACCGTCGGGGCGCCGCCTGATCGTGCGCCAGAGGGCGGCGATCCCGACGGCGATTCCGCCGGTCAGGAGCGCGAGACGGCGGGACATCCGGACGATGCTACACTGCCGCCCGCTTCCTGCCCTGCCCCCCGCCGCGACCCGACGCGTCGGGCCCCAGGCATGGCCGCCGGAGACCGAAGGAAGGAGAGATCGGGACGTGAATCCTTACGAGATCCTGCTCATGCTCGACCCGGAGCTGCCGGACGAGCGCCAGACCGAGATCGTCACCCGCACGCGTGAGCTGGTCGAGCGCGGCGGCGGGAGCTGGGACGCCCACGACGTCTGGGGACGTCGGAAGCTCGCCTACGAGATCGACCACAAGACCGACGGCGCCTACCACCTGGTGACCTTCTCGGCCGAGCCCGAGGCCCTCGAAGAGGTCTCGCGCGTGCTGAAGATCACCGACGGGGTCATGCGCCACATGGCCGTGCGTCGAAGCGAGCGTCGTCCAGCCGGGACGGTAGCGTCACCGGCCGCGGACCGGCAGGATGCAGCCGACTCGTCCGCACCAGTCGCCGCAGTAGAGGAGGAATGAGCATGGCCAACATCAATCGCGTCGTTCTCGTCGGCAACCTGACCAAGGACCCGGAGCTCCGGCACACGCCGAGCGGCACCGCCGTCTGCAAGCTCCGGCTGGCAGTCAACACGCGCCAGAAGGACTCCTCGACGGGTGAGTGGGGCGACAAGCCGAACTACTTCGACGTCACCGTCTGGGGCAACCAGGGCGAGAGCTGCGCCCAGTACCTCTCCAAGGGCCGTGCCGTCGCGGTCGATGGACGGCTCGACTGGCGGGAGTGGGAGGCGCAGGACGGGACGAAGCGCCAGGCCGTCGAGATCATCGCCGACAGCGTGCAGTTCATCGGTGGCCGAGGCGAGGGTGACGGCGGTGAGCGCCAGTTCGTCCCCTCCGGCGCGCGCCAGGAGAACGCCGACTTCTCGTCGTCCGCGGCCGACGACGACATCCCGTTCTAAAGGAGCACTGATGGCCAAGTCGAGACGAGGAGAGCAGCAGCGCAGCGGCCGGCGGGGCCCGCCGACCGGCCCGATCAAGCGGCGCGCGTGCCAGTTCTGCCGCGACCACGTCGACGAAGTCGACTACAAGAACGCGAACCAGCTCCGGCGCTTCGTGTCCGAGAAGGGCAAGATCCGCTCGCGCCGGATCACCGGCACCTGCCGACGGCACCAGCGCCAGGTCGCGCTCGCCGTCAAGCGGGCCCGTGAGATGGCGCTGCTGCCGTACGCAACCACCTAGGAGCTCGTCGTGCAGGTCATCCTCCTGAGAGACGTCGAGAAGGTCGGGCTGCGCGGTGAGGTCGTCGACGTCGCGCGCGGCTACGCACGGAACTACCTGTTGCCGCGCAAGCTGGCGCAGACGGCGACCCCCGGAGCGCTCGACGAGCTCCGGCGCCGCGACGAGCTGCGGGCACGCCAGGAGGCGCGCACGCACGACGAGGCGCGAGAGATCGCCGAGCGGCTCGAGCAGTCCGCGATCCGCTTCGACGTCAAGGCCGGCCCGACCGGCTCGCTCTTCGGCTCCGTGACGGCGACCGACATCGCCGACCGTCTCTGGGGCGACCACAGGATCCGGATCGACCGGCGCAAGGTCGAGCTCAGCGAGTCGATCAAGCGCGTCGGTCGCTACGAGGTTCCGGTGGAGGTCTTCACCGACGTCGACGCCACGCTCCGACTCGAGGTCGTGCCCGAGGGCGGCGACCTCGCCCTGATGGAGGAGCTGGAGGCGGCGGCGAAGGCCGAGGAGGAGGCGGCGGCCGCAGCGGCGGCGGAGGCGGCGGAGGCCGCCGAGCCCGAGGGTGCGGTCGAGGCCGAGGCCGTCGTCGAGGAGGAGGCTGCCGAGCCGTCCGACGAGGTCGAGCCGTCCGAAGAGGCCGAGCCGGAGTCGGAAGCCGCAGCCGAGGAAGAGCCGGCAGCGACCGACCTGTAACGAAGCAGAAACGACTCGTCCACAGGCTTTTCCAGAGCCTGGGGACACAGCCGCGAAAAAGCCGCTCGGAGCGGGAAGTCCGTCGCGCCCGGACGAGGGCGGTCGTGGGGAGAACGACCTCCGGTTCGTGGAGTAACGTGGGGAACGTGTGTTCTTCCACCTGCATATCGGTGCTTTTTGCGCCTAGTAGTAGGGGACAACGCGCTTGCGGGCGGCCGCGGGGGCGGTCATGAATGCGCGCGTGAGCGCCCCCCTCGCTCAGGTGGCCGCGCCGTCGCGGACGGCGCCGGTGCCGCCGCAGAACCTCGATGCCGAGGAGTCGGTGCTCGGTTCGATGATGCTCTCGCCCGCCGCGATCGGAGCGGTCAGCGAGATCCTCGACGCGGGCGACTTCTACCGCGAGAGCCACGCGAAGGTCTACCGAGCGGCCCTGGCACTCTACGCCCGCGGCGAACCGGTCGACGCGATCACGCTGGTCGATGCGCTGGAAGAGCGCGGCGAGCTCAAGGACGCGGGCGGTCGCGACCGGATCGGTGAGCTCGCCGCGCTCGTTCCGGCGACGGCGAACGCGGCGCACTACGCGCGGATCGTCCACGAGACCGCGACGCTCAGGGGGCTGATCCAGGCCGGCCAGGAGATCGCCCGCCTGGGCTGGGAGCGCGAGGGCGAGACGATCGAGCTGGTCGACCGCGCCGAGCAGCTGATCTTCGAGCTGTCCCAGAGCCGGGTGTCGACCGAGTTCGCCCACATCGAGGAGCTGCTCAAGGAGAGCTTCGAGCGGATCACGCTGCTGTACGAGGCCGGCGAGGAGGTGACCGGCGTGCCGTCGGGCTTCCGAGACATCGACCGCCTCACCTCCGGCTTCCAGCCCGGCAACCTGATCATCCTCGCCGCGCGTCCGAGCATGGGGAAGTCGGGTCTCGCGCTCTGCATGGCGGCCAACATCGGGGTTCGCCGGGAGCTCCCCGTCGCGCTGTTCACGCTCGAGATGTCGAAGTCCGAGGTCACGCAGCGGCTGATGTGCAGCGAGGCCAAGGTCGAGTCCCAGCGGCTGCGCACCGGGAAGCTCGCCGCCGACGACTGGCCGCGGCTCACCGCGGCGTGCGACCAGCTGGCGAAGGCGCCGATCTACGTCGACGACACCGGCTCGATCACGATGATGGAGATCCGCTCGAAGGCCCGGCGACTGAAGTCGAAGCAGCCCGACCTCGCGCTCATCATCGTCGACTACCTCCAGCTGATGACCTCGGGGTCGAACCCGGAGAACCGGGTGCAGGAGGTCTCGCAGATCTCCCGGAACCTGAAGGTGCTGGCCCGGGACCTCGAGGTGCCGGTGATCGCGCTGTCGCAGCTGTCCCGCGCCGTCGAGCAGCGCCACGATAAGCGCCCGATCCTTTCGGACCTGCGTGAGTCGGGCTGCCTCGCCGGGGACACGCGTGTGTACCTGCCCGATGAAGGCGTTTACCGGCCGATCCGCGAGCTCGAAGGCACAGCCGGCTTTCGGGTGCTGGCAATCGACGACAGCACGTGGAGGCTCGAGCCACGCCGCGTGACCCGAGCGTTCGCGACGGGGCGAAAGCCCGTCCATCGCTTGACGACGCGACTGGGACGGACGATCAGGGCGACGGGGAACCACAAGTTCCTCGCCTTCGACGGTTGGCGCCGGCTCGACGACATGGCCGCGGGGATGCGAATCGCCGTTCCACGAGCGCTGCCTGGACCGGAGACGCAGACGATGTCGGACGAGGAGCTCGCCTTGCTCGGCCACCTGATCGGGGACGGCTGCACGCTCCCCCGTCATGCGATCCAGTACACGTCCAACGACCGCGATCTTGCCGAGCTGGTTGCGAGCCTCGCGATCGATGTCTTCGGAGGCGCGGTCCGTCCGCGGATCGTTCGCGAACGTCGGTGGTACCAGACGTATCTCTCAGCGGCTCGGCGTCTGACCTGGGGCGTGCGCAATCCCGTCGCCGAGTGGCTCGACGAGCTCGGCGTCTTCGGGTTGAGGAGCTACGAGAAGCGCGTGCCCGACAGGGTGTTCGCGCAGTCGGCGGCGGCGATCGGCGTCTTCTTGCGGCACCTCTGGGCATCCGACGGCGTCGTTCGGCCGAAGGGAGGGGGTGTCGTCTACCCGATCATCCGCTTCGATTCGAGCAGTCCAAGGCTCTCGCGCGACGTTCAGTCGTTGCTTTTGCGAATCGGGATCGCCGCGCGACTGAGCGAAGTTTCGATGGGAGCCAGGGGGCGGCCGTCCCAGAGGCTCGCCGTCACGGGCAAGGCTGACATCGAGCAGTTTCTTGGCTTCGTGGGCGGGCTCGGCGCGCAACGGGCAGAAGCTCAATCGGAGATCGCTGCCTGGGCCGGGACCGTGAGCGGGAATACCAACCGAGACACGATCCCGGAGCAGGCTTGGCGTTCGATCGTTGTGCCCGCTATGGCCGCGGCCGGCGTCACTACACGCACACTGCATGCCGGCCTGGGCACCAAGTACTGCGGATCGACGCTTTACCGGGCCGGTCTGAGCCCCGAACGAGCCCTACGAGTGGCCCAGATCGTTCAATCAGACTCGATGAGTCGTCTCGCGACCAGCGATGTCTACTGGGACGAGGTGGTCTCGATTGAGCCGGTCGGCGTCGAGAACGTGTACGACCTGACCGTAGACGAGCTTCACAGCTTCGTCGCCGAGGACATAGCCGTTCATAACAGCCTCGAGCAAGACAGCGATCTCGTCTTCTTCATCTACCGCGACGAGTACTACAACGACGAGACCGACGCGCAGGGGATCGCCGAGATCCATCTCGCCAAGCACCGCAACGGGCCCACCGGGACCGAGAAGCTCGCCTGGCTCAATCGGTACGCGAAGTTCGCCGACCTGGCTGCGGGGAGCTGACTCCGCGGCACGGCGGTTATCCCTCGGCGAGGTCGTGGACGCGCTTGAACGCATCGCCGCAGCGTCGGCGCCCAACGGGTAGCCGACAGATCGGGCAGACTCAGGCGACGTGCCAGCGACCGTGATCGTCGGCGCCCAGTGGGGCGACGAAGGCAAGGGCAAGATCGTCGACCTGCTGGCGCAGCACTCCGATGTCGTCTGCCGCTACCAGGGCGGGCCGAACGCGGGTCACACGATCGTCGCCGACGGCGAGACCTACAAGTTCCGTCACATGCCCTCGGGGATCCTGTGGGGGAAGCAGTGTGTGCTGGGCGCCGGCTGCGTGATCGATCCGCAGGTGTTCATCGAGGAGCTCGACGACCTCGAGGCGCGCGGGCTCTCGACCGAGACGGTGCGGGTCTCGGCGAACGCGCACCTGATCATGCCGTGGCACGTCGCCCTCGACCGCGCCAGCGAACGCCGGCTCGGCAAGCTCCAGATCGGGACGACCCGCCGCGGGATCGGTCCGGCGTACGGAGACAAGGCGGCCAGGCTCGGCATCCGCGTCCAGGACCTCTTCGACCCGAAGATCCTCCGGCAGAAGATCGAGGTCGCCCTCGCGGAGAAGAACCACTGGCTCGAGCGCGTCTACGGAGCAGAGCCGCTCGAGCTCGACGATGTCTCGAGCAGGTACGAGGGCTACGCGCAGCGGCTGCGTCCGTTCATCGCCGACACGTCGCTGCTCGTCGACCGGGCGCTCCGCGACGGTCTCTTCGTGCTGTTCGAGGGCGCACAGGGCACGCTGCTCGATCTCGATCACGGCACGTATCCGTTCGTGACGTCGTCGAGCCCGATCGCCGCCGCGGCCGCGGTCGGCGTGGGGATCGGCCCGAGGCGGATCGACGCCGTGCTCGGCGTCGCCAAGGCGTACGTCACGAGGGTCGGCGAGGGCCCGTTCCCGACCGAGATCCCGGGCTCGGACCAGGCGCGGGTGCGGGAGCTCGGCGGCGAGTACGGGACGGTGACCGGTCGCGAGCGGCGCTGCGGCTGGCTCGACCTGGTGGGCCTCCGCTACGCCTGCCGACTGAACGGCATCACGTCACTCGCGCTCACGAAGCTGGACGTCCTCTCGTCATTCGGCGAGCTGCCCGTATGCACCGCCTACCGGCTGCCCGACGGCGCCGAGAGCGCTGAGTTCCCCGCGCACCAGAGCGACTTCCACCACGCGCAGCCCGTCTACGAGGTGCTGCCGGGCTGGGAGGAGCCGCTCGACGGGGTCGACGACGTCTCGAGCCTCCCCGACGCCGCGCGGCGCTACGTGAGCTACATCGAGCAGGCCCTCGACGTCGAGGTCTCGCTGATCGGCACCGGCCGCGCGCGGGAAGACGTGCTCGCCCAGCGCGGGCTCGAGGCGATCGCCCGGCCGTGAAGGTTCTCGTGATCGGCTCTGGCGGCCGCGAGCACGCGCTTGCCTGGAAGCTCAGCCAGAGTCCGCTCCTGACCGAGCTCCATGCGGCGCCCGGGAACCCTGGAATCGCCGCCCTCGGCGAGTGTCACCCCGTGCGGGCCGAGGACGGCGAGGGGCTGCTCGACCTCGCCCACTCGCTCTCGGTCGACCTGGTCGTGGTCGGGCCGGAGGCACCGCTCGTGGCCGGCGTCGGCGACGAGTTGCGCCATGCGGGCGTCGCCGTCTTCGGCCCCGGGCGGGAAGCGGCGCGGATCGAGGGCTCGAAGAGCTTCGCGAAGGAGGTGATGGCGGCCGCCGGGGTTCCGACCGCGCAGACGATGTCCGTTGCACGGCCTCCCTGCGTACTCAAGGTGGACGGGCTCGCGGCCGGCAAGGGCGTGTTCGTCTGTCCCGAGCAGCGTTCGCTCGACGCAGCGCTCGGCGAGATCGCGCGGCTCGACCAGCCGGTCGTGATCGAGGAGCTGCTCGACGGCGAAGAGCTCTCGGTGTTCGCGGTGGCGGACGGCCGAAACGCCGTCGCCCTTGCCCCCGCCCGGGATTACAAGCGGGTCGGCGACGACGACACCGGGCCGAATACAGGCGGCATGGGCTCGTACTCGCCGGTCCCGCGCTTCGGAGCGGCGGAGGTCGAGGAGCTCGTCGACACCGTGCACCGCCCGGTGCTGGCCGAGCTGGAACGGCGAGGCTCGCCGTTCTTCGGCCTCCTCTACGCCGGGCTGATGCTGACCGAGGCAGGTCCAAAGGTCCTCGAGTTCAACTGTCGCTTCGGCGATCCCGAGACTCAGTCGATCCTTCCGCGACTCCAAGGCGACCTGCTCGAGCTCCTCGCCGCGGCAGCAGCCGGCGATTTGCTGTCGGTCGACCCCGGACTGGACGACCAGGCCGCGGTGACGGTCGTGCTGGCTGCCCGCGATTACCCCGCCGGCGGCGACTCGGGGACGCCGATCCAGGGGGTCGAGAACGCCGAAGCGGCCGGCGCGCTCGTCTTCCACGCGGGCACGGCCCGGCGCGGCGACCGCCTCGTCACGAACGGCGGCCGAGTCCTCAACGTGACCGCGCTCGGGCCGACGATCGACGAGGCCCGCGAGCGGGCCTACGCGCGTTGCTCGGAGATCTCCTTCCACGGTATGCGCTTCCGTCGCGACATCGCCGGGCGCGAGGTGAACGTTGCCGGGTGAGACGCAGACCGAGGCGTTCGCCTCGCTCGTCGACTTCGGCGCGCCGGCACCGCTCGTCGGCATCCTCGTCGGGTCGGAGTCCGACCGGGAGTCGATGGACCCGGCGCTCCAGGAGCTCGACGAGCGGGCGATCTCGTACGAGTTCCACGTGCTCTCCGCTCACCGCGATCCCCGAGCGGTGGCGGAGTACGCGTCGACCGCGGCGCTGCGCGGAGTGCGGGTGATCATCGCCGGCGCGGGGATGGCGGCGGCGCTCCCGGGCGTCGTCGCGTCGTACTCCGAGCTCCCCGTGATCGGCGTGCCGCTGCGGTCGAGCAAGAGCATTGGCGACGGGCTCGACGCGCTCCTCGCGATCGCGCAGATGCCGCCCGGCGTGCCTGTCGCGTGCGTCTCGATCGACGGGGCCCGAAACGCCGCCATTCTCGCCGCGCGGATCCTCGCTCAGGGTGGTGCTCTCCCGTCCAGCGAGCCCTGACTGCTCGGGTCTGACGGCCTCCTGACCCACCTCTAGAATCGAAGCGGTGATCGCCCGGTACTCGCGCCCGGCCATGGCCAGGATCTGGTCGGACGAGGGGAAGCTCGCGCGCTGGCTCGAGGTCGAGCTGGCTGCGCTCGAGGGATGGGCGGCCGTCGGTGTCGTGCCGGAGGACGCGGTCGCCGAGATTCGCGAACGCGCAGCCGTCCCCACACCCGAGCGCGTGGCCGAGATCGAGGCGAGGACCCACCATGACGTCGCCGCCTTCGTGGACGCTGTCACCGAGCGGCTCGGACCTGTCGGCCGCTGGTTCCACTTCGGACTGACGTCCTCCGACGTGCTGGACACGGCCCTCTCGCTCCAGGTCCAGGAGGCGGGAGGCCTGCTCCTGGACGGCATCGACCGGGCGTTCTCGTCGGTGGTCGCGCAGGCCGAGCGTCATCGGGTGACGATCACGATCGGCCGGACGCACGGCGTCCACGCGGAGCCGACGACGTTCGGGCTCAAGCTCGCCGTCTGGGCCTTCGAGCTCGATCGCGCGAGGAGGCGCCTCGCCGCCGCGGTGGACGGACTTCGCGTCGGGAAGCTCTCCGGCGTCGTCGGCACTTACGCGGCGTCCGATCCCGAGGTCGAGCGCATCGCGTGCGAGCGCCTCGGGGTGGAGCCGGCTGAGGCGGCGACGCAGGTCGTGCAGCGCGACCGCCATGCCGAGCTGCTCGCGACCATGGCCCTGACCGCGGCGTCGCTGGAGCGCTTCGCCACCGAGATCCGTCACCTCGCACGCACGGAGGTCCGGGAGGTCGAGGAGCCGTTCGGTCGCGGCCAGAAGGGATCCTCGGCGATGCCCCACAAGCGCAACCCGGTCGTCGCCGAACGGATCTGCGGGCTGGCGCGCGTCGTGCGGGCGGCGGCCCTCGTCGGGCTGGAGAACGTCGCGCTCTGGCACGAGCGCGACATCTCGCACTCGTCGGCCGAGCGCGTCGCGATCCCGGACGCGTTCCTGGCGCTCGACTACATGCTCGACCGGTTTGCCTGGCTCGTCGACGGCCTCGTCGTCCGGCCCGAGCGGATGCGCCGGAACCTCGAGGCGAGCCACGGACTCTTCTTCAGCCAGCGGCTGCTGCTCGCGCTCGTCGAAGCCGGGCTCGAGCGGGGGCGGGCGTACGAGCTCGTCCAGCGCGCGGCGATGCGCGCCTGGGAGGAGGAGCGGGACTTCGCGGGTCTCGTCCGTGCGGACGCCGAGATCACGGCCACCCTCGACGCCAAGGCCCTCGACGAGGTCTTCGACCTCGGCGCGTTCACCCGGCACGTCGACGTCGTCTTCGAGCGACTGCGTGCGCTAGCTCGACGAGAGGAGCCCGTCCATGTCTGACACTGCCACGCACGTCGCCAGTGGGAAGGTCCGCGAGCTGTATGCGCTCGACAACGAGCGCCTACTGCTCGTCGCCACCGACCGGATCTCGACCTTCGACGTCGTGCTCCCGACCGAGATCCCCGACAAGGGCCGGGTCCTGACTGGCCTGTCGGCGTTCTGGTTCGCACGGACACAGGAGCTCTGTGCCAACCACCTGCTCGCGCTGCGCCGGGACGGCCGGTCACAGGAGTGCCGACGCCTCGAGATGCTCCCGCTCGAGTGTGTGGTCCGCGGCTTCCTCGCCGGCTCGGGCTGGAAGGACTACCAGGCGACCGGCGAGGTCTGCGGACACTCGCTTCCAGCGGGACTGCGCGAGTCGGATCGACTCGCAGAGCCGATCTTCACGCCCTCGACGAAGGCGCAGACGGGTCACGACGAGAACATCACCCACGCGGAGGCGGCAGAACTCGTCGGAGCCGCGCGGCTCGCGGAAGTGGTGGACACCTCCCTCGCGCTCTATCGCTTTGCGGCGCAGTACGCGGCGGCGCGCGGGATCATCATCGCGGACACGAAGTTCGAGTTCGGGATCGACTCCGAGGGCACCCTCGTCCTCGCGGACGAGGCATTCACGCCGGACTCGTCCCGCTTCTGGCCGGCGGACGCCTACGAGCCGGGCCGGTCCCAGCCCTCGTTCGACAAGCAGTTCGTCCGCGACTACTGCGAGACGCTCGGGTGGGACAAGACCGATCCCGGGCCGAAGCTGCCGGCGGAGGTCGTCGACGGCACCCGAGCACGGTACGTCGATGCATTCGAGCGGCTGACTGAACGCCCGTTCTCGGCGTACCTCGACGACCCGGAGACGGTCCTCCGGTGAAGGCCACGGTCCTCGTCCGGCCCAAGCCCGGGATCCTCGACCCGCAGGGACAGGCCGTCGAGAGCTCGCTCCGTGAGCTCGGATTCGCCGTCGGCGACGCGCGCGTCGGGCGACTCGTCGATCTCGAGGTTGCGGCGAGTGACCCCGCGGAGGCACGGGCCGAGGTCGAGCGGATGTGCGACCAGCTGCTCGCGAACCCGCTGATCGAGACCTACGAGATCGAGCTCCCAGCGTGACCGACCAGGCACGCCCCGGCGTCGCAGTGATCACCTTCCCCGGCTCGAACGACGATCGGGACGCGCTGCTCGCGCTCGAGCTGCTCGGGGCTGCCGGCGTCGCTGTCTGGCATGGTGACGAGACCCTTCCTGACGTCGCGGCGGTGGTCCTCCCCGGCGGCTTCGCGCACGGGGACTACCTTCGCTGCGGCGCCATCGCCCGCTTCTCGCCGGCGATGAAGGCAGTCGCCGAGTTCGCCGCGGAGGGCGGACTGGTCCTAGGGATCTGCAACGGCTTCCAGATCCTCTGCGAGGCCGGCCTGCTCCCAGGCGCGCTGCGGCCGAACGCGTCGCTCTCGTTTCTCTGTCGAGATGTCGTTCTGAGGGTCGGGCACACCGACACGCCGTTCACGGCACGATGCAAGGCCGATCAGCGCCTGACGATCCCGATCAAGCACGGCGAGGGCTGCTGGTTCGCTGACCCAGAACAGCTGGCCGACCTCGAGGCGAACCGTCAGATCGTCCTTCGGTACGAGCGGAATCCGAACGGCGCGGTCGGCGACGTCGCGGGCGTCTGCAACGAGCGCGGCAACGTTATGGGGCTGATGCCGCATCCCGAGCACGCGGTAGACCCGCTACTGGGCTCGACGGACGGCGCGCTGATCCTCGGGGGGCTCGTCGAGGCGGCCCGCGTGGCCGCTCCCCGGCTCGTCCCGGCCGGCGCCTAGTCACCGCTGAACCCGAGCGCCGCGGCCAGTGCCTCGTGCTGAGCCAGTGCCTTGCGGAGCCGCTCCAGGTCGGCTCTGCGAAGGGTCACCGGTCCGCGGCGAACAACGCCGTCGGTGGTGTAGGCGAAGCGGATGAGCTGATCGCCCTGCTCGCTCTCGAGGAGCTGGACGAGTGACGCGAAGCGCTTGTCGCCGGCCCGCTGCTGCACCTTGACCTCGTCGACGAGCGTCGCTCGACCCCAGGCTGTCGTGATGTCTGCCATGGCAACAACGGTAGCGCGGAGTGACGGACGTGTCTGTGCAGAATCCGTGTCGAGCCTGTGCCGAACTATCCCCAGCGAAAGCCGGTGGGGGCGGGAGCGGGCTCGAGCGGGCTCGTCGGCAAACCGGGATCCGGCGGCGAGATGTTGTAGCCCCCGGGCGCGACGTCGTTGGGCGTGTCCGGATGGAATAGGGACGCCAGGTACTGGATCTGCCCCCGCCCCACGCCGAGCTCGAACTGTCCGCCGCCGTAGACCGCAATCCCGCGCTCGGCGCAGTAGTCATAGGCATCGGCGAGATTACGCAGCGTGCCGAAGCGGCTCGGCTTGATGTTGATCGTCCGCGGCGGGAACGGAAGCGCCTCGATATCCGCGACAGAGTGGATCGGCGCGTCCCAGGTGATGCGATCGCGATGCGGCGCCAGGACCAGATCCGTGTCGTCCGTCAAAGCCGGGTCCTCGATCCAGGCCTCGGGAAAGCCCTCCGCGACGAGCCGGTAGAGCTCGGGATTCGGAGGGTTGTCGACGACCGTCCCTTCGTAGGCGCCCTTGAGATCGACGGAATCGACTACGCCGAGCCCGGCGAGCTCGTCCACGAGCTCGCGCGTCCAGTCGGGGACCGGGTCAAGCTTGAACTTCGTGTTCGGGTACAGGGCGAGCACGCGCTCGACCGGCTCGAGCGTGGACGGCTCGCCGAGGCGCATCGAGACGACGAAGTTCACCGGGCTCGGCCGGCGATCGACCGCATCGGCGAGCGATTTCCCTGCCTGCCGCAGCGCGAGGTCGAGCGCGGCGCTTTCGAGTGACCAGCGGCGATAGTCGCGAAACGCCGCCATGCCGGGTGGCTCCCGCCAGAGCTCGAGCCCATCCAGATGCCGCGAGAACGAGTCGATCGTCCACGCTCCGGCGAGGGGAAGCGAGACGCCGTCCGCGGCGAACTGGTCGTGATCCGGGCCGTTGTAGGTGACGTCCTCGCCGAGTCCCTCCTCCCCGGCCCCGCGCAGATGGACGACCGTTGTCACACGCGTAAACTCGCTGGAGACCGGCTGCTCAAGCCGCTCGAACGCTTGGCCTTCAATGGTCAGGGGGAGATCGGCGATTCGTGTGTAGGTCGACACAATGGCGCTGAGTATGGCCGTCCGATCCGTTCTCGCGGCGCTTCTGCTGTTCGCGCTCGCCGGCTGCGGCGGCGAGCAAGAGGCAGATCGAGAGGTGCGACTCCTCGCACCGCCAGGCCTGGTCGACGACACCGCGGCCTTCGAGCGCCGCACGGGCTGCCGCGTCGATCTCCGTGTCTACGACGAAGGCGAGGACCTCGATGCGATCGCCCGAAGGCGAAACGTGGACGTCGTCGCCGGCCCCGTCCGACCGGGCGCGCCGGCGGACGACTCCATCGAGCTCGTTACGGTCGAGCTCGCGAGCGGGCTCGAGGTGACGATCCCGAGACCCCTCGCATCAGCGTTCACCGGCCCCACCAGGCCCGCCGGTCGTCGCCGGACCCGCTGGATGATCCGCGAGGACGGCGAGGACGAGGACTGCGCCGAGCGTTGGCTCGACTACGCGAGGTCCCAGTAGACCTCGGTGTCCAGGAGCGCGAGAAAGGCCTCCGGGTTCGGGATCGCCGCCTCGGGCGCCTTGACGCCGACGAGCGGTAGCCGACCCTCCAGCAGCTCCACCGCCGCCCGCGCCGCGGGCTCCGAGGTCGAGCGCGCCGACCCCCCGCGCGTCAGCGTCCAGCCGACGACGCGGCGGCCGGAATCCGCCTCCACCTCGACGAGGTGCACGGCGACCGACTCTTCCGACTGCTCGTAGGGCTCCGGTTCCTCGTCGTCCCCGAGCGCAAGCAGCTTCTCGAGCAGTCCGGGCGACAGGCAAAGCCGAAACGACGCGCGCTCGAGCGTCGGATACGCCGAAGGCAGCGTTGCCAGCTCCGAGTGGAGCGTGTAGATCCCCGTCGCCGGCCCGACGGGATCGGCCAGCCGCCGGACCGCGCGACCGGACAGTGGCTCGACTTGCGTGAGCTCACCGTTCTGCACGATCACCGGCGCCATGCTCAACTCGTCGAGCAGGGTCCGCACCGAGTATGGCGCTGGGAAGGGATGCCCCTCTGCGGCCGGATCCCGCGTCGCGGCCCAGATCTCCATCGCCTTCGGGTCTCCGCCGAGCCGCGAGACCGCCGCGCTCGCGAGCAGGTTCGTCTTGCCGGGCGCAGACCCCATCCCGAGGAGCGCCCCCTTCTCTCGCCCGCGGAACTCGCCGTCAAGCTCCAGCTGGAGCCGCGTCACGTGGTAGAGGCCGCCGAGGTCGACGTAGTGCGCCCGCGCCTCGAGGGCGCCGCGCATGACCGGAACGTTGAGCCGGTAGTCCGCGCAGTTGACACACACGGCGCAACCCTCGAGGGCCCGGGCAACAGCGCCGGCGTCCGACGCATCGACGTGCTCCTCGCCCTCCAGGCGCGCGTCGCGGCGGACGAGCGGCACGTCCCAGTCCGCGAGGAAGCGGGCAACGTTGCGCCCGATCGTGCCGGCTGCCCCGATGACCGCGACCAAGGTTGAGGAAGATTAGAGGGAGTTTCAGTAGGCTCTCGCGGGCAGATGTCGACCCGCGCGCAGACCAGGTCGGAAGCGGTAATCGAGGCCCGGGAACGCTACGTCGCGCGCGGGATCTCGACGCCGCCGCTCGTCGTCGCCCGCGCGGACGGCGCCCGGATCGAGGACGCGGACGGCCATCGCTACATCGACTTCGCGGGAGGTCTCGGCTGCCAGAACACCGGCCACGGGTTCACAGCCGCCGCGATCCATGAGCAGGTGGACCGGTACCTGCACCAGTGCTTCATGGTCGGGATCTACGAGCCGTACGTCGAGGTCTGCAGGCTGCTCGCCGAGCTCTCGCCCTGCCGCGGCGCGGACCAGCGAAGCCTGCTCGTGAACAGTGGAGCCGAGGCGGTGGAGAACGCCGTCAAGATCGCCCGCGCCGCCACCGGGCGTCCGGCGGTCCTCGTCTTCGACCAGGCCTTCCACGGCCGGACGCTGCTGACGATGACGATGACGAACAAGCTGGTCTACCGCCGCGGCTTCGGCCCGTTCGCCCCGGAGGTCTACCGCGCGCCGGCCCCCTACCCCTATCGCGGCGTGTCCTCCGGCAGTGCACTCGCCGCGCTCGAGCGCCTCTTCAGGTCCGAGGTCGATCCCGAGTCGATCGCCTGCGCCGTGATCGAGCCGGTTCAGGGCGAGGGCGGCTTCATCCCGATGCCGCCGGACTACCCGGAGCGGCTCCAGGAGCTCCTCGGCCGCCACGGCGTCCTCTTCGTCGCCGACGAGGTCCAGAGCGGCGTCGGGCGGACCGGGACGGTGTGGGCGATCGAGCAGTACGGCGTCGAGCCCGACCTGCTCGTGTCGGCGAAGTCGCTGGGCGGCGGGCTGCCGCTCGGCGCCGTCACCGGACCGGCCGAGGTCATGGACGCGGTCGCTCCCGGCGGCCTCGGTGGAACCTTCGGAGGCAATCCGCTCGCCTGTGCGGCTGCGATCGCCGTGCTGGAAGAGGTTCGCCGTCCGGAGTTCCTCGCACGTGCCCGCGAGCTCGGTGAGACCATCCGGGCTCGGCTCGAGGAGCTCGCGTCCCGCCACGATGCAATCGGCGAGGTCAGAGGTCTCGGCCCGATGCTCGCGTTCGAGTTCGAAGACCAGACGCCCGAGCTCGCCTCGGCCACGACCGCGGCCGCACGCGAGAACGGGCTCGTGCTCCTCTCGTGCGGTCTCTACGGGAACGTCATCCGGATCCTCGTTCCGCTCTCGATCTCGGACGACGAGCTCGGTCGAGCGCTCGACATCCTCGATCAGACAGTCCAGGAGGTTTGCGAATGAGCGTCACCGTGCAGCAGTTCCAGAACTTCGTCGGCGGCGAGTGGGTCGATGCTGCCGAGGGCGGGACGGCGGAGATCGTCAACCCGGCGACGGGCGAGACGATCGCCGAGGTTCCGGAGGGGACCCAGGCCGACGTCGACCGCGCCGTCGAGGCCGCGAGGAAAGCGTGGCCCGAGTGGCGCGACGCGACGCCCGCCGAGCGCGCCGAGGTGCTGCTCAAGCTGGCCGACCTTCTCGACGAGCACACCGACGAGCTTGCCGAGCTCGAGTCCCGGAACGTCGGCAAGCCGCTCGCCATGGCCAAGGACGAGCTACCGGTCTGCTCGGACAACATCCGCTTCTTCGCCGGCGCGGCCCGCATCCTCGAAGGCCGCTCGACCGGCGAGTACATGGAGGGCTACACCTCCTGGATCCGGCGCGAGCCGATCGGCGTCGTCGGCCAGGTCGCGCCGTGGAACTACCCGCTGATGATGGCGGTCTGGAAGTTCGCACCGGCGCTCGCGGCCGGGAACACCTCGGTCCTCAAGCCCTCGGAGCAGACGCCGCTCTCGACGCTGCGGTTCGCGCAGCTGGCGTCCGACGTGATCCCGGCCGGCGTCCTCAACGTCATCACCGGGGACGGCGAGCCGGTCGGCGCGGGCATCGTCCGGCATCCCGACGTCAGGATGGTCTCGCTGACCGGGGACGTGGCCACCGGCAAGGAGGTCGCCCGAGCCGCCGCCGAGACGCTTAAGCGCGTCCATCTCGAGCTCGGCGGCAAGGCGCCGGTGATCGTCTTCGACGACGCCGACCCTGCCCAGGTCGCGGAGGCGATCAAGCTCGCGGGCTACTGGAACTCGGGGCAGGACTGCACAGCAGCCTCCCGCGTCGTCGCCGGGCCGAAGATCTACGACAAGCTGCTCGAGGAGCTCGTCCCGGCCGTCGAGTCGCTGCAGGTCGGCGACCCGGCCGACGGCGACGAGATCGAGATGGGGCCGGTGATCTCGAAGGCGCAGCAGGACCGCGTCCTCGGCTTCCTCGACCGCGCCAAGGGCGCGAACGTCCTGACCGGCGGCGGGACGAACGGCGATCGCGGCTTCTTCGTCAAGCCGACGATCGTCGTGGACGTCGACCAGACGGACGAGATCGTCCAGCGCGAGGTCTTCGGCCCCGTCGTCACCGTGCAGCGCTTCGGAGACGACGACGAGGCGCTCGCGTGGGCGAACGACGTCCCCTACGGGCTCGCCGCGTCGGTCTTTACGCGCGACATCGGGCGGGCGCTCAACGCATCGCGGAAGCTCGAGTTCGGGACGGTTTGGATCAACGACCACATTCCGCTCGTGTCGGAGATGCCGCACGGCGGCTTCAAGCAGTCCGGTTACGGCAAGGATCTCTCGACGTACTCGCTGGAGGACTACACGCAGGTCAAGCACGTGATGGCGAAGCTCGACTAGTTGGAGACGCGTCTGCTCATCAACGGCGAGCAGGTCGCCGGGGACGGCGGGCAGCTGGCTGTCGAAAACCCGTATACGGAGTCCGAGCTCACGACGGTCGGGCTGCCGTCGGCCGAGCAGATCGACGCCGCAGTGTCCGCCGCCCGGGAGGCGGCGGGCGGCTGGGCGGCGATGCCGGCGATCGAGCGCTGCGAGCTGCTCCACGAGGTCGCCGCACGGATGCGCGCCCGCACCGACGAGCTCGCCGAGCTGATGACGCTCGAGGGCGGGAAGCCGCGCATCGAGAACTCCGACGAGGTCGGCTGGACGGCGGCGGCGTTCGACTACTACGCCGAGCTCGGCCGCAACTTCGCCGGCCGCGTGATCCCCGCGATCGAGTCCACCCAGCTCTCGCTCGTGCTCAAGGAGCCCGTGGGCGTCGTCGCCTGCATCGTCCCGTGGAATTACCCGCTGCTCCTCCTCGCCTGGAAGCTCGCGCCCGCCTTGGCCGCAGGCAACACAGTCGTTGCGAAGCCGTCGGAGCTGACGCCACTCTCGACGCTCGCGCTGGCCGAGTGCGTGGAGCATCTTCCGGCAGGCGTCGTCAACATCCTCGCCGGGGCCGGTGACGTCGGCGAGGCGATCGTCTCGGACGAGCGGGTCGACTGCGTGGCGTTCACCGGCTCGGTCGAGACGGGCAAGACGATCGCCCACATCTGCGCCGACCGGGTCGCCCGGATCAATCTCGAGCTCGGCGGGAAGGACCCGTTCATCGTCTGCCCGGACATCGCTCCGGCGATCGAGGTCGCGGCGAAGGGCGGTGCCTGGGCGGCGTTCCTGAACGCCGGCCAGGTCTGCACCTCCGCGGAGCGGTTCTACGTCCTCGAGCCGGTGTACGACGAGTACCTCCAGGCGTTCGTCGACTACACGGACTCGCTCGTGCTCGGCGACCCGCTCGATCCGGGCACCGACATCGGGCCGCTCGTCTCGGCCCGGCAGCGGGAACGCGTGGCGGCGCAGGTCGACGGCGCCGTCGCCGCCGGCGCCGATGTCGTCACCGGCGGCGGGAACGGCGGCAACGGGACCGGGTACTTCTACGCGCCGACCGTCGTCACCGGCGCACCGGCGGAGACCGACCTGCTCCGCGAAGAGACCTTCGGGCCGGTCGCACCGCTCGTCCCTGTACGAACCCTGGACGAGGCGATCAAGCTCGCGAACTCCACCCGCTTCGGGCTCGGGTGCAATGTCTACACGAAAGATCTCGACACGATTCTCCGTTGCATGCGCGAGATCAAAGCGGGCACGCTCTGGTTCAACGACCCGCTGACCGACAACGACGCCGGGCCGTTCGGCGGGATGAAGCAGTCCGGCCTCGGCCGGGAGCTGGGCCAGGAGGGCCTCGAAGCCTTCCAGGAGACCAAGCACGTCCATCTCGAGACGTCGCTCGCGCCGAAGGACTGGTGGTATCCGTACGGCGGCGGCTCTTCCCAGGCGAAGGGAGCCTGATGGGGTCGGTCGGCGGAGACGGGCACGTCCCCGACGTCAGGCTCGAGGCCGTCACGAAGCGGTTCGACGAGGTCGTCGCGGTGGACGGCATCACGCTCGAGGTCCCGCGCGGCTCGTTCTTCGCCCTCCTCGGGCCGTCGGGCTGCGGCAAGACGACCACGCTGCGGATGATCGGCGGCTTCGAGGAGCCCGACGAAGGCGCGATCTACCTGGCCGACGAGCCGGTCACGGGGCTCCCGCCGCACAAGCGTGACGTCAACACGGTCTTCCAGAGCTACGCGCTCTTCCCCCACCTCACGATCTTCGAGAACGTCGCCTTCGGGCTCCGCCGCAAGGGGATCAAGGGCGGGACCCTCAACGGACGGGTTCGCGAGATCCTCGAGATGGTCGACCTGACCGGCATGGGGAGCCGGAAGCCGCGGCAGCTCTCCGGCGGCCAGCAGCAGCGGGTGGCGCTCGCGCGCGCGCTCGTGAACAACCCGCAGGTGCTGCTCCTGGACGAGCCGCTCGGCGCGCTCGACCTGAAGCTACGGAAGCAGATGCAGCTGACGCTGAAGCAGATCCAGATGGAGATCGGGATCACGTTCGTCCACGTCACGCACGACCAGGAGGAGGCGATGACGATGGCGGACGCGATCGCGGTCATGAACCACGGCCGGATCGAGCAGCTCGGGCCGCCCGAGGAGCTCTACGAACGTCCGCGGACGGGCTTCGTGGCCCGCTTCCTCGGCGCGTCCAACCTTCTGCGCGGCGCCGTCGAAGGATCCGGTGAGGTGCGCCTGACGAGCGGCGCGCTCGTCCGCATCGGCGAGGCGCTGCCGTCGCGCGGGAGCCGCGTCGCGGTCGGAATCAGGCCGGAGAAGATCCGGCTCGGCGCGACGAACGGCGGCGAGAACCGCCTCACCGGCACGATTGCCGACCGCTCGTACGTCGGCGTCGCAACCCAGTACACGGTGAAGACGCCGGACGGTCAGATCAGCGTCTTCGCCCAGAACAGCCAGACCGGGTCCGGCACGTACGACCGGGACTCGGCCGTCGAGCTTTCGTTCGACCCGGACGCTGCGTTCGTGGTCGACCTGACCGAAGAGGAGGAGGACGAATGAATGCTCTGACCCGTGCCGAGCTGCTGCGGCGAGCAGCAATGGGCGGAGTTGTGGTCTCGCTACCGGGATTCCTGGCCGCCTGCGGCGGAGGAGGCGACGAGGCCGGCGGTACGACGGCGGCCGGCACGCAGGAGCTCGCCGACACGCTGCGCTTCTCGAATTGGCCGTACTACATCGACCGCGACCCGAACAACAAGCAGAAGAGTCCGTCGCTCGAGCAGTTCACGGCGCAGACCGGCGTGAAGGTCGAGTACGTCGAGGACGTCAACGACAACGCCACCTACTTCGGGAAGATCCAGGGGCCGCTCTCGCAGGGCCGCGGTATCGACCGCGACCTCATCGTCATGACCGACAACTCGCGCTTCCCGGGCCTGCTCGTCGCGAAGAAGTGGGTCGAGGAGCTGGACAAAGAGCGCATCCCGAACATGGCGAACCTGATCGATGCCCAGAAGAGCCCGCCGTTCGATCCCGACCGCACCTACAGCATTCCGTGGCTGTCCGGGATCACCGGCATCGCGACCAACCTGAAAGCGAGCGGGGGCGACGTCGTGACCACGATGCAACAGCTGCTCGAGGACCCGAAGCTCAAGGGCAAGGTGACACTCCTCACCGAGGTCGCCGACACGATGAGCCCGATCATGCTCGAGAACGGCGACGATCCGAGCAAGGTCACCGACGAGAGCTGGAACAAGGCGTTCGACCGGGTCCAGAAGGCGGTCGACGCGGGTCAGATCCGCCGCTTCACAGGCAACGATTACGTCGCCGACCTGGAACGGGGCAACATCGCGGCGGCGGTGTCCTGGTCGGGCGACGTGGCCACGGGCCTGGCGGCGAACAAGGCTCTCCGCTGGAACCTGCCCGAGAAGGGCAGCGACATCTGGACCGACAACATGTTCATCCCGCTCGAGGGCTCCGTGCCGACGGCGTCCGAGTACATGAACTTCGTCCTCGACCCGAAGATCGCCGCGATGATCGCGGTCGGCTCCGGCTTCATCTCGGGTGTGAAGGGCGTCAAGGAAGAGGCGGTGAAGCTCGACCCGGAGTCGGCAAACAACCCGCTCATCTTCCCCGACGACGAGATCCTCTCGAACGTCGTCCAGTTCGACTCGGCGGCCCTGAACAACCAGACCTACATCGAGCAATGGCAGAAGCTGCTGGGCGCCTAGACGGAGCAGCGTGACCTTCATCCATCGCCACCGCTGGCTGGCCCCTCTGCTCCTCCTCGCACCGGGGCTGGCCTGGCTGGCCGTGTTCTTCCTCGTTCCGCTCGTGTTCCTCGGCTACCAGTCGCTGGAATCGGGCTCGTTCGAGACCGGCTACAGCTTCACGTGGGAGTTCTCGAACTTCTGGGACGCGATCACCGGCTACGACGAGCAGCTCATCCGCTCGTTCCTCTACGCGGGCATCGCCACCGTGGCGACGCTCGCGATCAGCTATCCCCTCGTGTACTGGATCGCCTTCCACGGCGGGCGCTGGAAGAACCTCCTGCTGCTCTTGATCGTCGCCCCGTTCTTCGTCACGTACCTGATCCGCACGCTGGCGTGGCAGAACATCCTCGCCGACGAGGGGCCCGTCGTCGGCTTCCTCCGTGACATCCACGTGCTCGAGCCCGACGGCCGGCTGCTGGCGACGACCCTCGCCGTCGTCGCCGGGATCACCTACAACTTCCTGCCCTTCATGGCGTTACCGCTCTACGTCTCGCTGGAGCAGATCGACGCGCGACTGCTCGAGGCGGCGCAGGACCTCTACGCGAGCAAGACGAAGGCGTTCTTGCGCGTGACGCTGCCGCTCTCGGCGCCGGGCATCGTGGCGGGGACGCTCCTGACGTTCATCCCTGCGGCCGGCGACTTCATCAACGCCCAGCTGCTGGGGACGCCGAACCAGTACATGATCGGCAACGTCATCCAGTCGAAGTACCTCGAGCTGATCGACTACCCGGCCGCCGCGGCGCTCTCGTTCGTCCTCATGGCGCTGATCATGGTCTCGCTCCTCGTCTACGCCCGCGTGGTCGGGACCGAGAGGCTGACGGGATGACGACTGCCGCCGAGACGCTTCCTGCCCGCCCGCGGCCGAGCGCGACGTCGCGGGCCTGGGCATTCGTGCGCCGGCATGCGCTGGGCGCCTACGCGCTGCTCGCCCTGGCCTACCTGATGTTGCCGATCGTGGTCGTGATCGTCTTCTCGCTCAACCAGCCGGCGGGCCGCTTCAACTACACGTGGCAGCAGTTCACGCTCGACAACTGGACGAACTGGGACGCCGTGCCGGGGATCCGCGACGCGGTGATCCTCTCGCTGGAGATCGCGCTCCTGTCCACGATCGTGGCGACCGTGCTCGGGACGCTGGTCGCGCTCGCGCTCGTCCGCCACCGCTTCCGGGCTCGCGGGACCACGAACCTCCTCGTCTTCCTACCGATGGCGACCCCGGAGATCGTGCTCGGCGCGTCGCTCCTGACCCTCTTCCTGCAGCTCAGGTTCGCGACGGGCTTCGCGACGATCTTCATCGCCCACGTCATGTTCATCATCAGCTACGTCGTCGTGACCGTGAAGGCGCGGCTCGTCGGCTTCGACCGCCACCTCGAGGAGGCGGCGATGGATCTCGGCGCGAACGAGTGGGTGACGTTCTACAAGGTGACGCTCCCGCTGATCGCGCCGGCGATCCTGAGCGCGGCGCTGCTCGGCTTCGCGATCTCGATCGACGACTTCGTGATCACGTACTTCAACGCCGGTTCGGAGACGACGTTCCCGCTCTTCGTGTGGGGCGCCGCGCGCGTCGCGGTGCCGCCGCAGGTGAACGTCGTTGCGAGCGCGATCTTCGTCATCGCGATCACGGCGATGGCGATCAACATCATCTTCCAGTCCAGGCGAGGCAGGCAGGCGAAAGGAATCGCATGACGACGCACGAGACCGTCGAGACCACGATCGACCGGGCGCGGATCAAAGAGCTGACCGAGCGCGAGGAGCGCACGATGGACGAGCGGACGCCGCGTTCCCGCGAGCTCTTCGAGCGCGCGCGCCGCACGATGCCCAAGGGCGTGGCCTCCAGCTACCAGGCGCGCGATCCCTGGCCGATGTTCCTCACCCGCGGCGAGGGCCAGTTCGTCTGGGACGCTGACGGGCGCCGGCTGGTCGACTACCACAACGGCTTCGGCTCGATGGTCGTCGGCCACGCGAACCCGGCGATCGTCAAGGCGGTCGAGGAGCGCGTGCGGCTTGGGTCCCATTTCTCGGCTCCGACGGAGGACGCAGCCTTCGTCGCCGAGGAGCTCGCCCGCCGTTTCCGGCTCCCGAAGTGGCGGTTCACGAACTCCGGTACCGAGGCGACGATGGACGCGATCCGCATCGCGCGCGGGGCGACGGGTCGCGACACCGTGCTGAAGATGCTCGGCTCCTACCACGGCCACCACGACGGCGTGATGGTCGCTGTCGGGGCCGGCATCGACGTGGAGAAGATCGATCCCGACCACATTCCCTCGACGCCCTACGGCGAGGGCCTGCCGCAAGCCGTCGCCGATCTGACGATCGCCGTGCCGTACAACGACGCGGACGCTCTCGTGCGCCGGCTCGACCGGCTCGAGGACGAGGGGCGGCTGCCCGCCTGTCTGATCATGGAGGCGGCGATGATGAACATCGGCGTCGTCCTGCCCGCGCCCGGCTACCTCGAGGCGGTACGGGAGGAGACGGCCCGCCGCGGCGTGCTGCTCGTCTTCGACGAGGTCAAGACCGGCCTGACCGTCGCCGCCGGCGGGGCGACCGAGCGCTTCGGAGTCCAGCCGGACCTCGTGACGCTGGCCAAGACGCTCGGTGGAGGCCTTCCCTCGGGAGCCGTCGGCGGCACCGAGGCGGCGATGGAGGTCGTCGAGCAGGGCCGGGTGAACCAGGTCGGCACCTTCAACGGGAACCCGCTGTCGATGGCAGCCGCCCGCGCCACGCTCGACGAGGTCCTGACGCAGGAGGCGTACCCGCACCTCGAGCTGATCGACAACCGGCTGCTCGCCGGCTGTCAGGCTGTGATCGACCGGTACGGCCTCCCGGGCTACACCGTCGGGATCGGCTCGAAGGGCTGCGTGACGTTCGCCCCGGCGAGGATCACGGACTACACGACCTACCGCCGGTACCAGGACGGAGAGCTCACCGACCTCGCGTGGCTCTACAGCGTCAACCGGGACATCTTCATGACCCCGGGCCGCGAGGAGGAGTGGACGCTGTCGGTCGCACACCAGCCGGAGGATGCGGACGCCTTCATCGCGGTCTTCGAGGAGCTGGCCTCCGACCTCACCGCCTGACCTCCAAGTAACACAGTGTTACAAGGCGGAGGGGCCGTGGTAACGCGGCCGTTTCGGGTCAAGTAACACTGTGTTACAAGGCCCGTTCGAAGTACGTGGTGCCGTGGACCGGGTTGAAGCGGTACGCCTCGATCTCGACGAAGCCGAGTGACCGATACAGCTCTCGCGCGGCCGCCATCGACGGGAGCGTGTCGAGCCGCATGCGTTCGTAGCCGGCCTCCCGCCCGGCGGCGATGATCGCCTCGGCCAGGAGCCGGCCGAGCCCGCTGCCGCGGTGTTCAGGCCTGACGTAGAGGCGCTTCATCTCGCAGACGCCCGGCTCGTACGGCCGGAGGGCGACGCAACCGGCCGGCTCCGGGCCGAGCGCCAGCAGGAGCCGCCCGCCGGGCGGGGCGTACTCGCCCGGCAGCTCCGCGAGCTCCCGCTCGAAGTCCTGGAACGCGAGGTCGACGCCGAGGGCGGCCGCGTACTCCTCGAAGAGCGCGCGAACGACAGGCACGTGCTCGACGCTGTGCCCCGCGACGATCTGCACTGGCTCAGGCCCTGACGGTCGAGAGGCCGAGCGCGACGAACACGGTTCCGGTGAGCCACCGCTTGACGCCGAGATACCAGCTGCTGCGGCGCAGCCAGGAGCCGAGCGTTCCCGCAGCAAGCGCCCAGAGCGAATCGGAGCACAGTGCGATCGCGACGAAGAGGAGCCCCAGCACGAAGATCTGGAATGAGGCGGCACCGGCGTCCGGGTCCACGAACTGCGGCAGGAACGCGAGGAAGAAGAGCGCCGTCTTCGGGTTCAGCACGTTCACGACCACGCCGTTGACGAACAGCCGGCGTCGTGAGCGCGGTGCGCGCGCAATCTCGTCGGCGACCTCCTCAGGCGTGAGCAGCCGCCTGATGCCCAGCAGGATCAGGTAGGCGGCGCCTGCGTACTTGACGATCGTGAACGCTGTCGCCGAGGAGGCCAGGATCGCGGACAGGCCGATCGTCGCGGCGGCGACGTGGACGAGGCCGCCGACGCTGATCCCGACCGCCGAGTAGAGGCCGGCGAGCCGCCCCTGGTCGACGCTCTGGGCGACGATGTAGAGCACGGCCGGCCCCGGAACGACGGCGAGGGCCAGAGAGGCGGCGGCGAAGAGCGCGAAGCTGCCGGAGCTGGGCACACCGACAGCTTGCCGAACCGGACCAGTGAGAGGGCGGGCCCCCTTGGCCCGCCCTCTTGGCCCGCCCCTGGGCTTTGTTGACTTGTTCGACTAGGCCGGCGTGAGCCTGCCCCTGCGGCTCCACATCGCTGCGGCAGTCCCGCCTGCCAGCAGTCCGAGCATCAGGGCGATTGCCGCGAAGCCCGGGTTGACGAAGTCGATGCTCCAGCCGCTGTCCTTGGTGACGACGATCGGGGTCTGCTGGGGGGTCGACTTCGGGAGCGCGCGGTCGTCGGGAGAGACGACCTTGTTCGCCGCGACGCTCGCTCCGAGGCTTTTCTCGTCGACGCCGACGCCCTGGCTCAAGTACGGGATCTCGGTCGTGCCGAGCCGGTGCTGGTACTCCGAGCTAGAGGCGCTGCCGCCGAAGTTCGTCTCGTCGACACCGACGCCGTGACTCAGGTACGGGATGTCCGAGTAGTTGCTGTCCGATGGGGTGGGCTTCGCCTGCGCGAACGTCGGAACTGCCGCGAAGGCGAGAAGCGTGAGGAGGGTGACGAGCCGCTTCATGTGTCCTGCTCCTTCCTGAGGGGTCCCTGCCATGACCTGAAGCTAGAGACGCCGAAGACCGCTGTCGTTCGCGCCCGCGACGCAAGAAGTGTCAAGTTCGTTCAGCTCCGCGTGGGTTCGTCGGCGCGTAGTTGCGGTAGATGCAACAGGAGACAACAAGCTGCTCGGGGGGACGGAGGTATTCCGATGAACGGCGAACCTCGGATTCGGTTTGGGCTTCTCTGGCCCCTGGCCGCGCTCTTGGGGCTCCTGACGATCGCCGGCCTGGCGGGCTTCAGCGCCGGACAGGCTGGAGCCGCGCCGGCGGCCGGTGCCAGAGCAACGGTGAAGCCTTGTATTAACAAGGCGCGTTTCGATGACGACAACTTTCCGCGCCGGCCTGCGATCACGAGCAGGTTCCTGCCGATGATTCCCGGCACGAAGACGACCCTGGAGGGCAACGTCGAGGGAGTTCCGCACCGCGTGGAGTTCGTGGTCACCGACCTGGTGAAGAGGATGGCCGGCGTCCGGACCCTGGTGGTGTGGGACACGGACACGAGCGAGGAAGAGGTCGTGGAGTCGGAGCTCGCCTTCTTCGCTCAGGACAAGAACGGGAACGTCTGGAATCTCGGCGAGTACCCGGAGGAGTTCGAGAACGGCGAGTTCGTCGGGGCGCCGAGCACCTGGATCGCCGGGCAGGACGGCGCGAAGGCGGGCGTCCACATGCCGGCGCTCCGAGGCGTCAGCTCCAGGCTCTACGTGCAGGGCTTCGCGCCCGAGATCGACTTCCTCGACTGCGCGAGGGTCGCTGACCGGCACGAACGGGTCTGCGTTCCGGCCGGGTGCTTCGACGACGTCACGATCACGCACGAGACGAACGTGCTCGTTCCGGAAGACGGCATCCAGAGCAAGTACCACGCTCCGCGCGTGGGGATCGTTCAGATCGGCAGCGTCGAGCCGGCGAGCGGCGAGACGCTGGCGCTGACCGCGAGGGAGAAGCTCACAGGCGACGAGTTGAAGGAGGTGCGCGAGGCAGCGCTGGCGCTCGATCGGCGTGGCTACGAGCACGGCGGCGACGCCTATCAGGCCACAGGGCGCGCGAGGCAGCTTGGAGACTGAGGTCGCGTAACGCACGCGAACCGCGCACGTTCCAGTGAGGCAGCCGGCCGGGCGCTTGGAGAGCGCGGCCGCCGGGCAGCTACCCGTTAGCGGAGCGCCGCCCGACCGGCTGTCGGCTCGGTAGACGCGCGGTCAGCGCGCCTACGTGTGAGTTTGACCTTAGCGGGCCGGGATGAAACAGACATGAAGACGGAGACCCCGAAACCGGAAAGCTTGTCTCTACGTATGGAAACTTGTACCTTTGTGGAAACCGGCTCTGCGGCGCCTCTTGGGGAGTGTGCGTGATGGGCCAACTGTGTGAGATCGGACGCTGGGGGGTGCGACGCCGCCGGCCGTCCCGTGTCTTCCTCTGGATAGGTGCCTCGAGGCGAAGAGCCGACGAGGGGTCCTCGCGCGCCCCGCCGTAGTTCGGCCGTCCGCGCGGACGGCCTGAGTTCCGTAGTTGGGGCCGGGTTGCAGCCCGGCCCCGAGCCATCACATCCCGGAGGTTGACCAGGTCATGAGTGGCAAGGACAAGGGTAACGCGCTTGGCCCAGGCTCGCGCGCTGGGGCCGGGGGCTCGACCCAACCGTCACGTGTAACCGCGAAGGGCGAGCTCCGATGATGCGCGCCATCATCGACTCGAGCATCCGGTTCCGGCTGCTCGTCGTCGCCCTTGCCGCAAGCGCCGTCGCCGTCGGCGTGACCCAGCTCCCGAAGACGTCCGTGGAGGTCCTCCCGGACTTCACGCCGCCGACCGTCGAGGTCCAGACGGAAGCCCTCGGGCTCTCCGCCGAGGAGGTCGAGGAGCTGATCACCGTGCCGCTCGAGCAGGACCTGTTGAACGGCGTTGCGTTCCTCGACGACATCCGATCCGAGTCGGTGCCGGGGCTGTCTCGGATCCTGATGATCTTCGACGAAGGCACCGACCTCTATACGGCGCGTCAGGTGGTCGCGGAGCGCCTCACCCAGGCGCACGCGCTGCCGAACGTCTCAAAGCCGCCGCAGATGCTCCAGCCGCTCTCCTCGACGAACCGGGCGATGATGGTCAGCGTCTCCTCGAAGAGCCTGACGCCGCTCGAGCTCGGCATCCAAGCGCGCTGGACGATCGGGCCGCGCCTCGTCGGCGTCCCAGGTGTCGCCAACGTCGCCATCTGGGGCCTGCAAGACCGCCAGCTTCAGGTTCAGGTCGATCCCGAGAAGCTCCGCCGGAACGACATCACGTTGCTCCAGGTCGTCGAGACGGCGGGCAACTCGCTCTGGGTCTCGCCGCTGACGTTCATCGAGGCCTCGACGCCGGGGACGGGCGGGTTCATCGACACGCCCAACCAGCGGCTCGGCGTCATGCACCGCTCGCCGGTGACGAGCGCCGCCGACCTGTCCAAGGTCACGTTGGAGGACGTCGGCAACCGCACGTTGAGCCTCGGCGACGTCGCCAACGTGGTCGAGGACCATCAGCCGCTGATCGGCGATGCCGTCGTCAACGACGGGCGCGGGCTCCTGCTCGTGGTCGAGAAGTTCCCGGAGGCCAACACCCTCGAGGTCACGAACGGGATCGAGGATGCGATCGCCGCGATGGAGCCGGGGATGGCCGGCGTGCAGTTCGACACCGAGGTCTACCGGCCGGCGTCGTACATCGACCGGTCGATCGACAACCTCGAGATCGCGCTGGTTGCGGGCTTCCTGCTGCTCGCGCTCGTGCTGCTCGCGTTCTTCCGCTGGCGCACGGCGCTGATCGCGCTCATCGTGATCCCGATCTCCCTGCTCGTGGGAGCGCTCGCGCTCTTCGCCTTCGGCGCGACCATGAACGCGATCGTGCTCGTCGGCCTGGCGGCGGCGGTCCTGCTGCTCGTGGACGACGCGATCGTGGACGTCGAGAACATCACACGCCGCGTAGCGGAGAAGCGTGCCGACGAGTCGACTCCGGCCGTCGTCATCCGGGCGATGCTCGAGACACGCAGGGCCGCGCTCTACGCGCTCCTGATCCTGGCAGCGGCGATTGCGCCGGTGTTCTTCCTCGAGCGCCTCGCGGGAGCCTTCTTCCCCGACCTGGCAGCGGCGTACCTGGTCGCCCTCGTCGCGTCGATGGTCGTCGCGCTGACGCTGACGCCTGCGCTCAGCGTGCTGCTCTTCGCCCGAGGAGGAGCGGGCCGGGACGAGACGGCACCGGCACGCTGGGCGCAACGCGTGTACGGCGCCGGCCTGGCGAGGGTGGTCGGCAGCCCGCGCATCGCGTATGCGGCCGTGGGGCTCGTGCTCGTCGGAACGGCGATCGCCGCACCGGCCGCCATGAACAACAAGCTCCTCCCCACCTTCAAGGAGAGCGAGCTGCTGATCCGCTGGGACGCAGCGCCCGGAACCTCCCTGCCGGAGATGAACCGGATCACGGGCCGGGTCAGCGACGAGCTCCGCTCGATCGACGGCGTTCGCGAGGTCGGCGCCCATGTCGGGCGCGCCGTGACGGGCGACAGGTCGCTCAACGTCAACTCCGCCGACCTATGGGTCGGCATCGACGAGGACGCCGACTACGACTCGACCGTCAGCGCGATCAATCGCACGGTCGCCGCCTATCCGGGGCTCGCCGGTGAGGTCAAGACGTACTCGAACGAGAAGGTGAGCCAGGCGATTGCCGCCCGCGGCGCCGAGGACGACGTCGTCGTCCGGGTCTACGGCGAGGACCTCGGCGTGCTCGGCAGGGAGGCCGACAAGGTCAGGCGATCGATCTCCGGCATCGACGGGATCGCCGGCGCGAGGATCGACACGCCTGTTCGCGAGCCGACGTTGGAGATCGAGGTCGACCTCGCGAAGGCTCGGGCGCACGCGATCAAGCCGGGCGACGTCCGCCGGGCGTCCTCGACGCTCCTGTCCGGGATCAACGTCGGGAGCCTCTTCGAGGAGCAGAAGGTCTTCGACATCGTCGTCTGGGGCACGCCCGACACGCGGTCGAGCCTGACGAGCGTCCGCAACCTCCTGATCGACACGCCCGCGGGCGGGCACGTGCGGCTCGGGCAGGTGGCCGACGTTCGCATCAAGCCGAACCCGAGCGTGATCCACCGCGAATCGGTCTCTCGCTACCTCGACGTCATCGCCGACGTGAGCGGCCGAGGTCGCGACGAGGTGGTCGGCGACGTCGAGCGCAGCCTGGCGGCGACCTCGTTCCCGATCGAATACCACGCGGAGGTGCTGTCCGCGGAGCGGCAGCCGGTCGGCAAGCTGCTCGCGATCGGCCTCACCGCGGCGGTCGTGGCGTTCCTGCTCCTGCAGGCGTACTTCGGGAGCTGGCGCCTCGCGATCCTGGCGTTCCTGACCTTCCTGCTGCCCGTCGCCGGAGGCCTGCTGGCGACGCTGCCGGGAGGCGGCGACCTGTCGTTCGGGTCGTACATCGCCCTGTTCACGGTCTTCGGACTTGCGGTCAGGAGCGGGATCCTGCTCGTCGATCGCCTGCGAGCGCTCGAACGCGACGAGAAGCTGCCGTTCGGCGTCGACCTCGTCGTGCGGGGAGCGCGGGAGCGGCTGCTGCCGGTGCTCGCGACCTTCCTCGCGGGCGTGTTTGTCTACGGGCTCGTCCTGGTGCTCGGCGGGAGGGCCGGCTACGAGCTCCTCCGCCCGATGGCGGCTGTGCTCGTGGGTGGCGTCATCGCGACTGCGCTGGTCGTCCTCTACGTCATGCCCGCGTTCTACCTGCGCTTCGCCGCCGCCCCCGAAGCGGAGGCGGAGGAAGAGGAGGCGCCGGAAACCCCGGCGGTTCCGGAATTCGGGTGATCGAGATGAGGAGAAGTCACATCCAACTGCTGGGAGGAACGATGAGAGAACGGCACGCGTGGGCGCTGGTCGCACTGCTCGTCGTCCCGCTGCTCCTGACGGCCTGCGGAGGCGAGGCCGAGCACGAGGCCGCGACAGCCGCGGTCGTCGAGGAAGTCAAGGGGACCGACCTGAGCAAGATCACCCTGACCCCGGAGGCAGCCGAGCGGCTCGACGTCAAGACGGCGGCAGTCACCGCGAACGGCGGCGGAAAGGTCATCCCGTACGCCGCTGTCCTCTACTCACCGGACGGCGAGACCTGGGCCTACACCAATCCGGACGGGCTCACGTTCGTGCGGGAGCAGATCGTCGTCGACCGCGTCGAGGGAGACCGGGCGATGCTCTCGAAGGGCCCGGCGCCCGGCTCGAAGGTTGCAATCGCCGGCGTCGCCGAGCTCTACGGGGCCGAGTCCGGCATCGACGACAGCGGCCACTGAGCGTGGCGGGGAGAGCTACGCGACCATGATGCGCTGGATCGTCGGGACGAGCCTCAAGTTCCGGTACCTCGTCGTCGTCGCCGGGCTCGCACTGATGGTGTTCGGGCTCGGCATGCTCCGGGACACGCCGGTCGACGTCTTCCCGGAGTTCGCGCAGCCGAAGGTCGAGATCCAGACCATGACGTTCGGGCTCAGCGCCGAGGAGACCGAGGAGCTGGTCACGGTGCCGATGGAGCAGTCGCTCCAGGGGATCCCGAACCTGGATGTCATCCGCTCGAAGTCGGTTCCGGGCCTCTCGCAGATCGTCTTGCTGTTCGACCGCGGGACCGACCTCATGCACGCGCGGCAGGTGGTCGACGAGCGTGTGGGCACGATCACGCCGTCACTCCCGACCTGGGCGGCGCCTCCGGTGATGATCCAGCCGCTGTCGTCGACGAGCCGGGTGATGAAGATCGGCTTGACGTCCGACAGCCTCTCGCTGATGGACATGTCGATCATCGCCTACTGGAAGATCCGCGCCCGCCTGTTGCGGGTGCCGGGCGTGGCGAACACGCCGATCTGGGGCGAGCGGCTGAAGATGCAGCAGCTCCAGCTCGACCCGGCGAAGCTCGAGCGGCACGGCGTCTCGCTGACGAGGGTGATGGACGACTCCGCCAACGCTCTCGACGCCGGATTGCTGCAGTTCTCCGAGGGGTCTGTCATCGGCACAGGTGGCTTCATCGACACCCCGAACCAGCGAATCTCGATCCGGCACGTCGCACCGATCGTCGAGGCGAAGGACCTGTCGACCGTGCCGATCGAGCGCGTCAACGGCAAGCCGCTCACCCTCGCCGACGTCGGCAACCTCGTCATCGACCACCAGCCGTTGTTCGGCGAGGCGGTGATCAACGACGGGCCCGGCCTGATGATGATCGTCGAGAAGCTGCCGTGGGCGAACACGCTCGAGGTCACCAACGGCGTCGAGGCCGCGATCAAGGAGATGCAGCCGGGGCTGCCCGGCATGCAGATCGACACGACGATCTTCCGGCCCGCGACCTTCATCGAGGATTCGATCGACAACCTGACGCAGGCGCTGCTGATCGGCGCCCTACTCGTGATCCTGATCCTCGGCGCCTTCCTCTTCGAGTGGCGCAGCGCCGTCATCTGCCTGACCGCGATCCCGCTGTCGCTGATCGCCGCCGGGCTCGTGCTCCACGAACGCGGCACGACGGTCAACGTGATGGTCCTGGCCGGGCTGGTGATCGCTCTCGGCGTCGTCGTCGACGACGCCATCGTCGGCATCGAGAACACCGTCCGCCGGCTGCGGCAGCACCGCCGGGAGGGCGACGGACGCTCGACGGCGCGGGTGATCCTCGAAGCGTCGCTCGAGGTCCGGGGCCCGATCGTCTACGCGACGCTGATCATCGTCGCCGCGATGGTGCCGATCTTCTTCCTGACCGGCCTCACCGGCGCGTTCTTCTCGCCGCTCGCGACCTCCTACGTCCTGGCCGTCGCCGTCTCCCTGCTCGTGGCGCTGACCGTAACGCCGGCGCTGAGCATGATCCTGCTCGCGAAGGCGCCGCTCGAGAAGCGCGAGTCTCCGCTCACGAAGCTGCTGCAACGCGGCTACGAGCGCGCGCTCGCGCCGATCATCGCCAAGCCGCGCAGCGCCTACGCCGTCGTTGCGGTCACGGTCGCCGCCGGGGTCGGCGTGGTGCCGTTCCTCGGGCAGGATCTCCTGCCCAGCTTCAAGGAGCGCGACTTCCTCATGCACTGGGTGACCGCACCCGATACATCCGGGCCGGAGGAGACCCGGGTCTCGGTCCGAGCCTGCAAGGAGCTGCGGACGATCCCCGGCGTGCGCAACTGCGGCTCGCACATCGGGCAGGCGTTCATGTCCGACGAGCCGTACGGGATCTACTTCGGCGAGAACTGGATCAGCGTCGACCCGAAGGTCGACTACGACAAGACGCTCGCCCACGTCCAGGAGGTCGTGGACGGGTATCCGGGGATCCGGCGCGACGTCCAGACGTACTTGAAGGAGCGCATCAGAGAGGTCCTGACCGGCTCGAGCGACGCGCTCGTCGTGCGCGTCTTCGGCGACGACCTCCACATCCTCCAGGCCCAGGCGGAGAAGGTGTTGGCGGCGATGGACGGCATCGACGGGCTCGTCGAGCCGAAGATCGAGCTCCACTCGGACATCCCGCAGGTCGAGGTCAAGGTCGACCTCGACAAGGCGCAGCAGGTCGGCCTCAAGCCGGGAGACGTTCGGCGCCAGTCCGGCGTCTGGCTGGCCGGCGAGGAGGTGGGCGACATCTTCAGCGGCGGCCGCGCCTACGACGTCCAGCTGTGGAGCATCCCTTCCGCGCGCGACAGCCTGACGGACGTCCAGGCCGTGCCGATCGACACGCCCGCCGGCGACACCGTCCGCCTCGAGCAGATCGCGGACGTCCGGGTCGCGCCGACGCCGAATACGATCGAGCGCGAGGACCTCTCGCGGCGGCTGGAAGTGAGCGCGAACGTCGAGGGACGCGACCTCGGCTCGGTCGCGGAAGAGCTCGAGGACCGGGTGGAGGAGATCAAGTTCCCGATCGGGTACCGCGCCGAGATGCTCGGCGAGTGGAAGGAGCGGGAGGACGCGCAGCGACGGATGCTCCTGTTCGGCATCGGAGCCGCGGCGATCATCTTCCTGCTCCTCCAGGCGTCGTTCGGGAGCTGGCGCCTCGCAACGCTGTCGTTCCTGACCCTGCCGATGGCGCTCGTCGGCGGCGCGCTCGCGGCCTACCTCGGCGGCGGCATTCTCTCGCTGGGCTCGCTGGTCGGCTTCTTCACCGTCTTCGGGATCGCCGCCCGCAACGGGATCCTCATGATCAACCACTTCCAGCACCTCGAGCAGTTCGAGGGGGAGACCTTCGGCCCGAAGCTCGTGCTGCGCGGAGCTCGAGAACGGCTCGCCCCGATCCTGATGACGACCCTGGCGACCGGGCTCGCGATCGTCCCACTCGTCGTCGCGGGCAACGTCCCCGGCAACGAGATCGAGCATCCGCTCGCCGTCGTCGTCCTCGGCGGCCTCGTCACGTCCACGCTGCTCAACCTCTTCGTCGTGCCGGCGCTCTACCTGCGGTTCGGGCGGCCGGCGACCAAGACCACGCCCGCCGCCGCAGCCGGTGCCTAGCGCCGCCTTTCATCGGCTTTTCATTTCTCGTTTCCAGGATTTGAGGCAGCTGTGAACGGAGCCGTCCAATGATCACGGCGAGAGCGCTGGCGCACCGACGGGCACTGGTCCCGCTCGTGCTCGTCCCGGTCATGGCCGGCGCCGTGATCTGGGGGTTGCAGGGAGGAGCGCCGGCGTCGGCTGAGGACGCACCGGCCGCCACGGCGGAGCGCGACGACCTGATCGTCACCGTCGGCGGCGTCGGACGGATCGTCCAGGCGAAGGCCGCCAAGCCGATCGCCACTCCCGGCGCCGCGGCGGGCGCTGCCGCCGCGGCCGGGTCCACCCCCACCGAGGCTCCTCCCGATGCGGTCTTTCCGCGAGCCGCCGGCCGAATCTCGAAGTTTCTCGTCGCCCCGGGCGATCTGGTCGTCAGCGGACAGCCACTCGCCCTGCTCGACGACGGCGGTGCCGCAGCGTCCGGAGTCAGACAGGCACGGAACGACCTGTCGACGGCGCTCGTCGAACTGCGGCAGAAGCGGACGAGCGATCCACTCAAGGGCATTCCGGCAACGTCAGCCGAGGTCGCCGCCGGCCGTTCGGCGGTGACCTCGGCGATTCAGAAGCTCACCCAGGTGCTCAGCGCGCCGCTCGCCGCGGACGTGAGCGCCGCCTGGCTCGAGGTGAGGCGCGCCGAGGCCGAGCTCGAGACGCTGCGCGGCGGGTCGCCTGCCCAGCGGGCAGAGGCGCTCCGCATCGCCCGGCAGGCCGCTGCGGTCGCCCAGGATCAGCTCGACCGAACACTTGCGCCCGCGGCTCCGGCTGACGTGAGCGCCGCGCGGGCGGAGCTGAAGAAGGCCGAGGCCGACCTCGCTTTGCTCCTCCGTCCTCCGGACGCTCCTCTTCCCGAGGAGATCGCGGCCGCCCAGCGGGCGGTGACCGTCGCGCGGGCGAACCTCGCGGATGCCCAGTCGGCCGTCCCACCGGATGAGGCTCTCATCAGAGACGCCGAGCTCGCGCTCGACCGAGCGCGCGCCGAACTGGCCGTCCTGCAGCGGCCGCCGAAGGGCCCGCTCGCCGAGGAGGTCGACTCGGCCCGTCAGAACGTGGAGGCGGCGCGCACGAAGCTCGAGAAGCTCCTCGCTCCGCCCAACCCCGCAGACGTGCGTGCTGCCCGCCTCGAGCTCGAGCGTTCGCTCGCCGAGGTGCGGAAGCTCGAAACCGGCCCGTCCAAGACGGCGCTGGCCGCCGGACGACAGGCCGTCGATGCCGCCCGGGCGAAGCTCGAGCAGTTGCTCGGGCCGCCGCTTCGAGCGGACGTCGCGGCGTCCCGCGCTGACATCGAGCGCGCCCAGGCCGAGCTGTCCGTGATCCAGACCCGCGGTGGCCCCGGGACCACCGACGACATCTCGCTCGCTCGGCTCAAGGCCGACGCGGCTCGCATCCGCCTCGCCTTGGCCCGGATGAACCGGCGCCTCCTGACCGTTCGGGCTCCGTCGTCGGGAACCGTCACCGGCCTGCTCTCCACCCTGGGCTCACCCGTGGACACGACGACGCCGATCGCGACCGTGGCGGATCTCGACCGCCTGGCCGTGAGCGTCGATCTGAGCGAGTTCGACGTCGCCCAGGTGCGACGGGGCCAGAAGGCCGAGGTCAGCGTCGACGCGCTCGGCGGGAAGACCTTCCCGGGCATCGTGCTCTTCGCCGCGCCGACCGGAAACGAGAGCGCCGGTGTCGTTACGTTCCCGGTCCGCGTCGGCGTCTCGGGCGCGAAAGGGCTCCGGCCCGGCATGAACGTCAGCGTCCGCATCCTCATCACGCAGCGAGACGACGTGCTCCAGGTTCCGCTGGAAGCAGTCGCGCAGGACGGGGAAGAGCCGACGGTGACGGTGTTGAACGAGGAGGGTGAGGAGACGGAACGTCCCGTCACCGTCGGGCTCGCGAACAACGACAGCATCCAGATCGTCAAGGGCCTTCGCGCCGGCGAGCGCGTCGTCCTCCCCGAGGTCGCTCCCGCGGAGGAAGGGGAGGAGTAGTGGACGGGAGCGGCGGCTCGAGCGTCATCGAGCTCGCCGGCGTCACGAGGCGCTATCGCGACGGGGAGGTCTCCGTCGAAGCACTGCGCGGCGTCGGCTTCGCCGTGCGAGCAGGGGAGTACCTGGGCATCATGGGCCCGTCGGGGTCGGGCAAGACAACGCTCCTGGCCATCCTCGGCCTCCTCGATCGACCGACGGACGGCTCGTACCGCCTGGACGGAGAGGAGATGTCCAAGCTCAACGAGACTCGCCGCGCGCGAGTCCGGGGGAAGCGGATCGGCTTCGTCTTCCAGGCGTACAACCTGCTGCCTCGCTTGACGGCGGAGAGGAACGTCGAGCTGCCCCTCGTCTACGCGGGCGTCGGCCGGCGAGAGCGCTCGAGGCGCGTCGCCGAGGCGCTCGACGAGGTCGGCCTCTCCGAGCGGGCCAAGCACCGTCCGAGCCAGCTGTCCGGCGGCGAGCAGCAACGGGTCGCAATCGCCCGTGCGCTCGTCGTCGAGCCGAGCGTCATCCTCCTCGACGAGCCGACCGGCAACCTCGACTCGGAGAGCGCCGCGGAGGTGCTTGCGATCCTCGAGCGCGTGCACCGGAACGGCGCGACGATCGTCATGGTCACGCACTCGGACGAGGTGGCGGAGCACGCGTCGCGCATCCTCCGACTGGCCGACGGACGCGTCGTCGCCGACGATGCCGTCGAGCGGACGCTCGTCGCGGGTGCGGCGCGATGACGACGGCGCTCGAGAACTGGCGGATCGCGCTCGCCGCGCTGCGCGCCAACTGGTTCCGCGCCGTCCTCACCGCGCTCGGCGTGATCATCGGCGTCGCGTCGCTCGTTGCCGTGCAGGCGGTCAGCCGGGGCGCGCAGAAGGAGGTCCAGGACAGCATCCGGCGCCTGGGAGCGAACGTGGTTCTCGTCGACGGCGAGTTCATCAACATCGGCACCGGCCAGTCGGCGACCGAGCGGACGATCACCGACGCGGACGTCGATGCGATCGCGAAGCTGCCGATGGTGACGAGGGTCGCGCCGCATCAGGACATCGAAGGCCTGAGCATCTCCGCCGGGCGGTTCCAGACGACGACGCGCCTGTTTGGCGTCACTCCGGCCTACTCGGACATCTACAACCAGACCGTCCAGCAGGGACGGCTCATCTCGCCGACCGACGTGGCCTTCGGGCGCACCGTGATGGTGATGGGCACCGGCGCCGCGACGAGCCTCTTCCCGGGCCAGAGCGCGATGGGCCAGACGGTGCGGGTGGGAAACAAGGAGTTCGAGGTGATCGGCATCCAGGCGCACAGGGGGCAGCTGGCGGACGAGAACCTCGACAACCGGGTCTTCGTTCCCCTGCCGCTCGTGCTCGGCGTGCTGCTCGGGGGCACCGGCATGAAGAGCGTCGGCGTCCAGGTCCGCAGCGAGGACGACATCGAGCCGGCGCAGGGAGCGATCGAGGATCTGCTCCGTACGCAGCACCGGCTGCCGGAGAACTACGCGGACGACTTCTCGACCGAGGACCAGGCCGCGCTCGTGAAGGAGGCGCAGCGGGCCACGGGGACCTTCCGCGTGCTCACCTACGCGCTCGGCGCGATCGCCCTGCTCGTCGGCGGCATCGGGATCATGAACATGATGCTCGTCTCCGTTCGCGAGCGGACCCGGGAGATCGGGATCCGCAAATCGGTCGGTGCCGATCCCTGGAAGGTTCAGGCGCAGTTCCTGATCGAGGCTCTCGTCCTCGGCATCCTCGGCGGCATCGCCGGCGTCCTGGCCGGGCTGGCGACGACGCGGCTGATCAGCACGATCGCCGGCTGGGAGACGCTCGTGAGCCCCTCGTCGCTGATCGTCGGGCTCCTCGTCGCTCTCGCCGTCGCGCTCTTCTTCGGCTTTTATCCCGCGCGCCGCGCGGCGCGGCTCGACCCGATCGCCGCCCTGCGCTACGAGTAGCGCGCCCCAGGCGCCGATGGCGCACAATGGAGTGCCATGGCAACGACCGACTCCCTCGAAACCGCCCAGAGCGCCGCCGCCCGTCACGCGTGGCGTGAGGCCTACGAGGCGTACTCCAGCCTCGAGCGCCGGAGCCTGTCCGCCGACGACCTCGAGCGCTTCGCGGAGGCGGCCTGGTGGAGCGGCAAGCTCGACGAAGCGATCAACCTCCGCGAGCGCTCGTACGCCCGTTACTCGGCGGACGGTGACCGCCTCGCGGCCGCACGACTGGCGCTGACCCTCTCCTGGGACCAGTCGGGCCGCGGAGCCTTCGCGGTCTCGCACGGCTGGTTCGCGACCGCGGAACGGCTGCTCGAAGGCCAGGCGGAATCGACCGTGCATGCACGGCTCGCGCTGACCCGCGCGATCAGCGCGATGTTCGAGGGCAATCCAACGGGGGCGATTCCGGACTTCGAGCACGCGTACCAGCTCGCCCAGCGCCTCGGGGATCGGGACACGGAGATCCTGGCGCTCGTGGGCCGGGGGCGCTCGCTCGTCAAGAGCGGCGAGATCGACCAAGGTCTCGCCCTCCTGGACGAGGCGACCGCGTCGGCGGTCTGCGGCGAGCTCGAGCCGTACTCGACGGGCCTCGTCTACTGCATCACGATCAGCGCCTGTCAGGACCTCGGGGACTACCGACGCGCCGCCGAGTGGACCGAGGCCGCAAACAGCTGGTGCGACCAGCTCGACGTCACGGGCTTCCCCGGAGCCTGCCGCATCCACCGTGCGGAGGTTCTGCGCCTCCGCGGCGACCTGGTGTCGGCCGAGAAGCAGGCGGTTGAAGCGTGCGAAGAGCTCCACGACTTCGAGCGGTCGATCACGGCCGCCGGGTACTACGAGATCGGTGAGATCCGGCGCCGGCTCGGGGACTTCGCCGCCGCCGAGGAGGCGTACAGCAAGGCGCACGAGCTCGGTCGCGAGCCCCAGCCTGGCCGCGCCCTCCTCCGCCTCGGTGAAGGCAAGATCGACGCAGCAGTCGCGGGCATCACCCGCAAGCTGCAGGAAACGACCGACCCGCTCGCGCGGCTCCGGCAGCTTCCGGCGCAGATCGACATCGCGATCGCGGCGTCCGACCTGAAGACGGCGCGGACGGCGACGCAAGAGCTGGAGAGCATCGTCGACTCGTACAAGATCGGCGGTCGGCGCGCCCCGGCGTTCGACGCGACCGTCCACCAGGCGGTCGGCCGGATCAAGCTCGCCGAGGACGACCCTGCAGGCGCCGCCGACTGCCTTCGGAGGTCACGTGACGGCTGGCACTCGGTCGGCGCGCCGTACGAGACGGCGCAGGCGCGGATGCTGCTCGGCATCGCCTTCCGCCGCCAGGGCGACGAGGACGCGGCGACGGCCGAGCTCGAGGCGGCCTTGGCCACCTTCGAGCAGCTCGGAGCGAAGCTCGACGCGGCGCGCGCCCAGGAGCTGCTCGGCCGGCTTCAGACCCGCCGTACGTTCCTGTTCACGGACATCGTCGACTCGACCAGGCTGCTCGAGACGCTGGGCAACGAGAAGTGGAAGAAGCTGCTCGCACGCCACGACGAGCTGCTGCGCGACCGGATCGTCCAGGCCGGCGGCGATGTGATCAAGCAGACCGGCGACGGCTTCTTCGCCGCCTTCGACAGCCCCAGGTCGGCAATCGAGGCGGCAGTGGCGATTCAGCGTGCCCTGGCGGACGAGATCGTTGCGCCAGACGTGCGGATCGGCGCCCACACGGGCGGCGCGTTCCGCACCGACGCCGAGTACGCCGACTACGGCGGCGAGGGAGTCCACGTCGCCGCGCGCATCGGCGCAGCGGCGGCGCCGGCCGAGATCCTCGTCAGCGTCGAGACGCTCGACGGCGTCGGGACGGCCTTCCGGCTCTCCGAGCCGAGGTCGGAGCTGCTCAAGGGCTTCGAGCAGCCGGTCGAGGTCGTCTCGGTCGTCTGGCGCTAACTCTAAGAGCGGCTGCGGATCCAGGCGAGAATCAGCGCCCGCGCGCGGGCGGCGCTCGTGCCCGACCGGACGAGCTCGAACCCGTGCCGAGAGCCTCGGTAAATCGCGGTGCGCTTGTCACGAGAGCCAACCCGACGGAAGACCCGCAGCGCTTCCCGCAACGGCGTGATCCGGTCTTGCCGACTGCCGACGTAGAGGAACGGCGCGCGCAGACGACGGACTCCAGCCGGATTGTTGACCCCGAAGCCACGCCACAACCGTGTCCCGGAGAGGCTGATTCGACCGTCCACCGGAAGCTGAGCGGTGTTCTGCACGATCGCCGCCCCACCCATGGAGGCACCGAGCAGGAAGACGCGGCTCGCCCCATCGGCGCGGGCGCGCTGAACCGCCGCGGCCAGGTCGTTGCCGAGGGCGAGGCGTTTTCCGCGGGCGCTGTCTGAGTAGCCGTAGCCGCGGAAGTCGAATGCCAGGACGCGAAGCCCGCTCGCAATCAGGGTCTCGGCGTAGGGAAGCGGTTCGCACAGGCTGCTGACCGCCTCGTGTGCGAGCACGACCGTCGTCGGGCCGCTTCCCGCTTCGACGGCGTAGAGCCGGACGCCGTCCCGCGTCGTCAGCCACATCGACCTGGCCCCGAGATTGCTGTACGCCGATCCGCATGTGTCGACGAGGGGAGGTGGGTCGTCAGCCGCCGCCGTTGGCACGGCAAGGACGAGAGCGGCGACCGCAACCGTGAGGAAGGCGCGCAGCATTTGGCCTTTCTGTAGTTCTCAGCGAAACTAGTCTCATGGAGACTAACAAGCTCTCGACCACGGAGGCGTCGGTTCTCGGCCTGGTCGCCTTCGGCGAGCGATCTGGCTACGAGCTGGCGAGGGACGCCGAGACGTCCGTCGCCTACATGTGGACGCCGTCACGCAGCCAGATCTACAAGGTCCTCCCCCGTCTCGTTGCCGGAGGCCTCGCGGCCAGTCGGGAGGTTGCCCAGCAGGGTCGGCCGGACAAGTCGCTCTACTCGATCACGCCGCTCGGCAGCAAGGTGCTCGAGGCGTGGCTCGACGAGGTCGAGGAGGATCCGGTCGGCGGCGGGATCGTCTTCGTGCTCAAGCTCTTCTTCTGCGACTTCGCCTCCGAGGACACGGCTCTCGCTCAGCTCGCGGGGTACCGCCGCTACCTCGAGCGGAGGCTCACGAGCTACGAAGCGATCGATCGCGATTCCGACGAGCGCGAGTTCGTGTACCCGTGGTACACGCTCCGGCACGGGCTGGCGCGGGTGCGGGCCACGCTGGCCTGGATCGACGAGACCGAGGCAGCGATCATCGCTCCGGAGCGGCCCGCACTCAGTCGTCGTCGTCGCTGAACTTCTTCGGCCGCCCCACGTCCGGCTTCGCGTAGTCGCACACGCCCGTTGGGAAGATCTGCTCCAGGCGCGTGACGTCCTCAGCACTCGGCGTCCACGGCGCGTACAGCCCCTTCGAGATTGCCGTCGAAACCGGCTGGAGCGCGCACTTGAAGATGCTGCCCTCGATCGGGCCGCCCGAGACGATCCGCGACGTCTTGAAGAGCGGGAACAGCTGGGTGCACGGACCGGCGGGCCGCGAGTCGAGGATGCCGTCCCAGGAATCGCTCCCTGCGTGGATGAGCGAGCCGTTCGTCGCGAAGCACGAGTCGACGGCGAGCGCGGGCTTGTTGCGCACGACGCCGCGCCGTGGGTTCGCACGGATGTTTGCCAGCCACTCGTCGATGACCTCGAGCGCCATCGGCGTCTGATCGAACGCGCGGGCGGGTCGCCCGTCGGTGAACCAGATCACCTGGTTCGACGCGCGGCCGTCGTGGTTGAGCATCCGCTGCCGGGTCGCGAACGACTGGTGCGAGTGATGCATGTCGAGCTCGTGCTCGAGGTAGTGGCGCCAGTCGATGATCGGGATGTCGATGTCGCCGCGGAAGACGAGCCCTGACTCGTACGCCGCCCGCGCGGCTGCCATGTCGCCCTCACGCCTGGGCGCCGGCGTCACGCCGCCGTCCGGGCTCAGCCGCATGTTGCGGCGGCTCCAGAAGTCGAGCGGCGGAGTCAGGCAGCCGATGGTCGGGAAGAACGGACAGCCCTCCTGCACCATCTCGCTCGTTTCCTTCCAGCTGCCGACCGTGGCGTTCAGCTTCAGGAACTCCGCGGGCGTGATGTTGCCGTCGTTCAGGGCCTGCAGGCCGTACTGGACCCCGACGTTGTCGGACGGCACCCGCGCGTAGCCGTTGGGCCCGACGCCGTAGACGTTCCGGAGGTCGTCCCAGTGCGTCCACTTGACCGCCGCGAGGACGGCCGGGTCGTAGAACTCCGACCCCGCTCCGGCACTGCCGAAGTGCGGGTTCAGCGCGAGCGGCGTCAGACCGCGCCAGCCTCTGACGCACTCGCTCGAGCCGAGCGCACCGCCGCGGTACGGGTTCGGGACCGACGCGCTTGCATTGAGACCTTCGAGCCAGGTCCGGTTCGGCCACACCGCCCACTTCGGGTTGGCGCCGTCGGTGACGTCCATGTAGTGCTCGAGCAGCTCGCAGTCGCCGATGTGGATCGTCTGCGTGACCATGTCCGAGTAGGAGTACTGCGGGATCGCCGCGTCGATGATCACGCCGGGGTGGCGCTGCGCATAGACGTACTGCTGGATCGCGCCGCCTGAGCCGCCGACGCCGACCGTGTACGTCGGGACGCCGTAGCCCTCGATGAAGCGCTCCTTCGTCATGATCGCCGTCTCCGCGCCGAGGACGAGGTTGTAGTGCGTCGACGTCCGCGTCCCGCTCGAGTGGAGGATCGCGTAGCCCTTCGAGAGGCCGGGGTCGTAGCGGTGGCTTCCGCCGATCGTCCCCTGGTTGTGGCCGATCGCGACACCGCCGTCGAAGGCGTAGATGACGCGGCCGTTCCAGAGTGACGTGTTGGGCGGCGCAGCCGGGTTTCCGGGCGGCGACAGGATCGAGATCGCGTAGATGAAGCGGTTGATCGTGCCGCGCTCGCGGCGGATGACGTACGGCACGGTCTCGCCGTCGAGCGTCGTCGTCATCGCGACGTCGGCCGGCAGCGGCCCCGGCGGGAGCGGCAGGAAATCACCGGCGGTGTTCCGATACTGGAAGTCGACGACCGTCCGGACTGTGCAGTCCCTGCTCCAGCCGATCGTCGGCGTGGCCGGGTTGCCCGGGGTCTGGAAGAGCCGCATGCCGATCCCGTCCTGGTTGTCCACCTGCGGGAAGCCGAGCCCTTCCTGGTTGCCGGAGGTCTGCGTCTTGCAGACGAACGGCTGCTGCTGTGGGCCGGAGAAGATCGGCCCCGTCACCGGATGGTTGACGAGGGTGAGCCGGGCTCTGCGCCCGTTGCCGTGGTCCTTCGCCGTCGCGACGAGCGAGTTCGCGCCCAGCTCGAGGCCCGTGACAAGACCGGTGCGCGTCCGCGCGGCGGCGTCGAGCTCGAGAGAGGAGGTCACGTCGGTTCCGTTCAGGAAGACCTTCGGCTTCGTGAGCGGGATGTTGCGCGGGATCGTCAGGCGGACGAGCGCATCGCCGCCGGTGACCATGCTCGCCGGGCTCGAGAGCACCTTCAGGCTCAACCGACCCTGACCGTTGCCCGCCGGCGCCGCGCTCGCGGCAGCAAGCGTCAGCAGGAACGCGAGCCCTGCCCCAACCAGTGTCCTCCGCATGTTTGCCTCCCCTTGTTCGCCCCCGTGCGGGGTGGACTATCTCACGCCTAGCCCTTCGACGGTGCCTGCAGGTCGACCTCGGCGGGCTTCCCTTGGCGGAGCTCGCGGCTGCGCTCGGCCTCGGCGTTCACCTCCGCACCGAACAGCAACGCCAGACCACTGAGCCACAGCCAGGTGAGCATGATGATCACCCCCGCGAGCGACCCCCACGCCTTGTTGTAGGAGCCGAACGAGCTCACGAAAAAGGCGAACCCGGCCGACGAAACGAGCCAGACGAGCACGCTGATCACCGTCCCGAACGTGATGAACCGCCAGCGCGGGTGGTCGATGTTCGGCCCCAGGTAGAGGATCGTCGCCGAAGCGAAGAGAAGGCCGAGCAGCAGAATCGGCCACTGAGCCGTCCACCACAGCCAGTCGACGAGTGTCTCGGCGTCGAGCGCCGAGCCGATCGCGTTGGACAGAACGGGGCCGAGGACCAGCAGCCCGAACGCGAGCGCGAAAGCGACCAGCAGCAGGAACACCATCACGAGCGCCGTCAGGCGTCGCTTGATGAAGCCGCGCGTCTCCTCCCGGTCGTACGCGGCGTTCAGTGACCACATCAACGTCTGCATCGCGCCGGTGAGCGTCCAGAGCGCGAGCACCGCGCCGACGACGATCAGCACGATGCCTGATCTCGACTGGCCCTCCGTCACCCGGACCAGGCTGTCCCGCAGCAACGTCAGCGCCTCTTCGGGCACGACTCCCTCGAGCTTGTCGATGATCGTCGTGATCGCGTCCTCGCCGGCGGTGAGGCTGAAGACGCCGACGGCGACGAGCAGCGCCGACGGGATCGCGAGGAACGCGTAGTAGGCGAGCGCCGCCGCGAGGTTGGTGATGTGGTCGGCGAGAGACTCCTTGGCCGCCCGGACGAGGATCGCGCCGTAGTCGCGGAATGAAAGGTCAGTTGGCCCGGGGTCGGAAAGCGTCGACTCGCGGCGTTCCGGTTGCGGCGTGACGGCGCCCGGCGGCAGCGGCTCACTCATGAGGGCGAGATTGTCCGAAAACGGCGAGCTTTGTCGAGCCCGCCTGCCTACGCTGCTGGCAGCCGTCGTGCGCTGGGAATTGACCGGTGCACGCCATACCCCTATTTGCCCAGCAGGGAGGTTTCCATGCGCCGGATTGCCGCTGCGATCCTTGCCGTCGCCAGCCTCGCCGCGCTCTCGTCGGCGACGGCGTCGGCCGAGCAACGCGAGTCGAACGCCAACCCCGAGCTGTACCGCCAGGACTCCCGTCCGTTCGGCACCGACATCGCCACCTGGGCCGAGCGGGCGACGCAATGGATCTGGGGGACGCCGCTCGACCAGAGCCCGCTGTTCGATCCCACCGGGGCCAACTGCGCCGTGAACCAGCAGGGCCCGGTCTGGTACATCGCCCGCATCGCCGGCCCGCCGGTGTTCAGCGGGACCCGCACGTGCACGATCCCTCGCCATAAGGCGGTCTTCCTCTACATCGGCGCCGTCGTCGACAGCTACCCGTGCCCGGATCCCAACTGGCATCCGGCTCCGGGGCAGTCGCTCTACGAGTTCATGCTTGCCGACGCGAGAGCCGGGATGGACCTCGTCGACCACCTCGAGGTCTCGCTTGACGGGCGGCAGCTGAGCAACGTGTTCAGCTACCGCTACCACTCGGACAACCTGTTCGAGCTCACCGGCGACCCGAGCCTCCGGGAGGTTCTCGACCCTTGCATCACCGGCTGGGGCCAGCCGGCGGTGCTTGACGGCTTCTTCATGGTCTTCAAGCCGCTCGGGAAGGGCGAGCACGTCCTGCGGGTGCACGGCACCGCCACGGCGATTGGTCACGACAAGACGTTCACCTACTTCCTGACTGTCGAGTAGGCCGAGGAGAACGGACCTCAGCGCCGTGCGGTGCCGAGCACGTACGGCGCTGAGGTGATCGTCAGCCAGGACGACGAGTGGAACCCGCGCTCGAGCTCGACGATCTCGAAGCCTCCCGCCCGGATCGCGGCCTCGGTGTCCCGTGTCGTCTCGCAGCCTCCGAGCGCGCGCGTCCAGAAGAGCGCGTCCACGGCGCGCTGCACCAACCGAAACGCAGCGTGCGGCGACCGCACGTGCTCCCAGAAGCGGAGCTCGCCGCCCGGCGCGAGCACCCGACGAACCTCGCGGAGCGAGGCGGCGGGGTCGGGCACGGTGCAGAGGACGCCCGTCAGGACCGCGGCGTCGAACTCGCCGTCCTCGGCGGGAAGGGACTCCGCGACGCCGTCGACGATCTCGATCGGGACCCGTGCGGTGCGCGCGCGCTCCGCCGCGGCCGCCCGAGCAGTCGGATCGGGCTCGACCGCGAGGACGTGGCTCACCTCCGGCGGGTAGTGCTCGAACGTGCGTCCGTCGCCGGCACCGGGCTCGATCACGCGCCCGCGCAGCCCGGCTCGCAGCCGGCGGTGAAACTCCCGGGCGACGAGGTCCGGCTTCCGCTGTTCTCGACGCTCGAGAAGCCGCGCGAAGCGTGACTGCTGCGGGCCGTAGAGGGTGTTCGTCTCGGTCACCGGACCGCCGACTGTACTGAGGCGAACAGCCCAGCCCACTGGTGCGCGTCGAGCTCGCGCGGCTCGAGGCCCACCAGGCCGCGCGTTCGCAGCGTGCGCGTCGCAGCGACCGAGCGAAGGCCGCGTCGGAAGCCCCTCGCGACGAACACTCGATAGCTCCGCGACGACGACTCGGGGACGAGCGGTCGCTGCCGCCGCTCAAACGCGAGGAGCCCTGCATCGACCCGCGGCGGTGGGTCGAAGTCGGTCCGCGGAAGCCGGCGCCCGACGGAGCTCGAGTACCACGCGCCCCAGAGCACGCCGTTGAGGGTGCTGGGCCAGGGGCGTGCGCGCTTGAGCGCAACGCCCCACTCGACGATCACGTCGGCACGGACAAGCGGCACCGAGGGATCGTCGAGCAGGTGCCGGAGGATTCCGGTGGTCCGGTCGAACGGCAGGTTCGCGACGACACGGAACGGCTGGTCGGGAAGCATGACCGAGGCGGCGTCTCCCTCGACGACCTCGACGTTCGACCAGCGCCCGCGAAGGTGCTCTGCCCAGCGGCCATCGAGCTCGACCGCGACCACGCGACGCGCTGCGCGGGCCAGCTCGGCGGTCAGCCGGCCGCTGCCCGCCCCGAGATCAAGCACGAGCTCCTCAGGCCGAACGCCGGCGTCACGCACGAGCTCCGCGGCGAGCGCCTGCGTCCGGAGGAAGTGCTGGCTACGTGTGCGGCCCGGCGGACGCGCACCTCGTGCGCGTCGCTCGGACACGAATCGTCAGGGTCGTGGCCATCGGCTGACAGCGATGATAAGCCCCGAGGATGGTCGAGGAAGCGCGACTCGAACGTCTCGAGTCCGGACTGGCGCCGGCAACGGATGGTTGGTTCGTCGTCAACGTCCGCGACGCGGCGTGGGAGATCAATGCGCACCTCGGAGCCATGTGTGCCTTCGAGAGCGTAAAGGCGCAGTTCGCTCAAGTCGGGATCAACGTGCGGGTGCTCCGGCCCGGCTCGAGGTGGCTGTACCACGCCGAGGAGAGTCAGGAGGACTTCCTCGTGCTCGCAGGCGAGTGCCTGCTCCTCGTCGAGGACGAGGAGCGGCCCCTTCGGGCGTGGGACTTCGTGCACTGTCCGCCGTGGACGGCCCACGCCTTCATCGCGACGGGAGAACGCCCGTGCGCGATCGTCATGGTCGGCGCGCGACGCAGTGAATGGCCCGCCAAGGGTTTCATCTATCCGCGCTCCGAGCTCGCCCTCCGTCACGGCGTCGGAGTCGAGACCGAAGTGAGCTCACCCGCCGAAGCCTGGGCACAGCGGGGCATTCCACGTTGGAAGCTGGAGCGGCCCGAGGGCTGGGACGAGCTGCCCTGGGCCCAGCTCGGTTGAACCCTCCTCGGGCGTCCTGCGAAGAGCCTCTCGACACGTAATCGACCTTGGAGGCTCCAAGTGCACCTCTCACGGTTCTTCCGCCGCGGCATCGTCGCCCTCGCGCTGGTCGCGCTCGCGATGCCGCTCGCCGCCCTTGCCGACAACGGCAAGCGCGGCAACGACGACCGCCGCGACGCTCGCGTCATGTACGCGACCAACTCGGCGAACAAGCTGCTCAAGTTCAGCTCGGACAATCCCCGCAAGCTGCGCTCCAAGCAGATCACCGGTCTGCCGATGGGCGTCTCCATCAAGGGGATCGACTTCCGCCCCGCTTCGGGCGACCTGTACGCGCTCGGCAGCGACCGCGTGGTCTACCGGCTCAACCCGATGACCGCAATCGCCGTGCCCGAGGGGAAGAGCTTCGACCTGATGCCGTCGATCCTCTCCGGCAACAACAACGGGTTCGACTTCAACCCGACCGTGGACAAGATCCGCGTCACGAGTGATGCCGCCGACAACCTCCGGCTGAACCCGGACGACGGCACGCTGCTCGCGGTCGACACGAAGCTGACGCCGGCCGGCGTCCAGGTGGTCGGATCGGCCTACACGAACTCGTCGTTCACCGCCTTCGCCACCCGCCCGACCGTGACCGAGCTCTACGCCTACGACGTCGGCGCGAGCCCGGATCGCCTCTGGATCCAGCGGCCCGCGAACGCGGGCACGCTGATCATGCCCCAGTCGACGGGCCTCGATCTCAGCGGCAACCTCGGCTTCGACATCGCCGGCTCGCGCAACCAGGGCTGGCTCGCCGGGTCCTCCGAGGGACGTTACTCCTCCCGCCTCTACCGGCTCGACATCAACACGGGCCGGACGAAGCTGGTGGGTCGGATCGGTGACGGCTCCCACACGATCACTGGTCTCGCGGCAGTCCAGGATCAGTAGGCGCATTCGATCGGGGCGGGCCGGCTCCCCCGCGGCCCGCCCCGAGGCGCCGCCGAACCGCGAACGGGCGGCACGCGAATCCGAGACGTCGTCGCATGGATTCAGCAGTCGCCGCAGACAGAGACGCACTCGAGGAGGCCCGGCTCCTCGCGCTCGTAGCGGGCGGGGACCGGGGAGAGCCGCTCGAGGAGCTCTACGACCGCTACGCGCGGCGCGTCTACGGGCTCGGGCTCCGGCTCCTCGACGACCCGGGCCTCGCGGAGGACCTCGTTCAGGAGACGTTCGTGCGCCTTTGGCGGTCGGCGGCCCGGTTCGACGCAGCGAAGGGCACCGTGCGGGCGTTCCTCTTCACTCTCGCTCGCCGGGCGGCCGTCGATCTCTGGCGGCGTGGCCGACGGCACTCCGGCCTGTCCGAGGCGTGGACGGAGCCGGCGGTGGACGAGCACGCCTTCGAGGAGCTCCTGATCGGGCTCGACGTGCGGGCCGCGCTCGACGGGCTCAGCCCGAAGCACCGCGAGGTGCTGGAACTGCACTTCGACTGCGGGCTCACCCAACGCCAGATCAGCGAGCTGCTGGCGGTCCCGCTCGGAACGGTCAAGACGCGCACGTATCACGCCCTGCGCGCGCTGAAGGACGAGCTCTCGGATCGGGGTCTCCTTGACTGAGTCGATGACACCGCACCACGAGCTCGGCGCCTACCTGCTCGATGCGCTGACGGCCGATGAACGGGCCGACTTCGAGCGGCATCTGGCGACATGCGAGATTTGCAGTCGCGCGCTCGCCGCGCTGGAAGGTGCGGCCGGGCTCCTCACCGAGGCGGCGCCTCCCTATGCGATGCCCGCCGGCCTGAAGACCCGGACGTTCGCAGCGATCGAGCGCGAGGCGGTGTCGCCGACCGTTCGCCCCCTTGTCAGGCGCCGACGGTGGGCTCGCGTCGCAGCCGTCGCCGCAGCCGCAGCCGTGGCGGCCGTGGGCGTCGTCGCCGCCACGCAACTCGACCGTGCCGGCGGCACCGTCGAGCTGCAGGCGGTGCTGTCGGCGCCGCGCGGCGGGCCGGAGCAGGCGAGCGTCGAAGTCCGCAAGACCGGCATCGGACGGGTGATCCGGTTCGACACGAACGACTTGCCGATCCTCCCCAGGGGCGACTACTACGAGCTCTGGTTCGTCGGCCCGGGCGACACTCGGTCTAGCCCGAACCGGATCTCGGCCGGGACCTTCCATCCGGACGAGCAGGGCAGGTCCCACGTCCGCTTCGCAGCAGCGGTCGACCCGGCCCTCTACCCGGTGCTGAGCGTGACCGCGGAGCCTGGCGACGGGAACCCGGAGCGCACCGGCCCGGAGGTGCTCCGCTCCAACCGCTGAGGCGCCGGTTAGCGCCGCGTGACGACGAAGGTGCTCTGGCCGAGCAGGGCCCCGTAGCGACGCGGATTCGTATACCCGGGCCAGACGAACCACCGATACCGGCCCGGAAGGAGCCGCTCCGTGCGGCCACGGTTCGTCCACTTCGCACGAAGCTGGAGGCGCGCCCGTGTCGGCCAGCCGGTGAAGACCTTCTTCCGTCCGCGGAAGATTTGGACGTTGTAGTACCGCGCACCGGCGACACGACGCCAGACCAGGAGTGGCGGTCGCGTCACGCGTGCCCCCGCCTTCGGCGACTGCAATGCCGATGCCACTTTCCTCGCCGCCGGCGCCGTGACCTTCCAGGCATGGAGGGCCGGGGTCGCGTCTGCGTTCCCGGCTACGTCGATCGCGCGCACCTCGAAGCGGTGATCTGCTCTGCTGAGTCCCGTGTAGCTCTTCGGTGACGCGCAGAGCCCGAAGGGTGCGTCGTCGAGCCTGCACTCGAACGTCCCGCCCTCGCTCGCGGAGAATGAGAAGTTCGCCGTGGTCGTGGTGCCGGATTGGGGCGCCGAGACGAGCCTCGTGTCGGGGGCGGTGGTGTCGATCGCCCACGAGTGCGAAACCTGAGCGCTGAAGTTACCGATGGCATCTCTGGCCCGGACGGTGAACGCGTGCGCGCCGTCGCCGAGCCCGTGGTACGTCGCCGGCGAGGTGCACGGGTCGAAGCCACCGTTGTCGAGCTTGCAATCGAACGAGGAAGGCTCGTCGGCCGCGAACGCAAACGTCGCGCCGCTGCTGTTGCTGAGACTCGACGGTGTCGATACCAACGCTGCTGTCGGCGCACGGGTCTCAATCGTCCAGGAGTGGGTCACCTCGTCGCTGAGATTGCCCGCTTGATCGCGAGCCCTCACCCCGAACGTATGCGGCCCGTCGGAGAGATCGTTGTAGCTGACCGGCGATGTGCATGGCGCCGGGGCGGCTGCATCGATCCGGCAGAGCGTGCTGTCCGCGGCGGTGAAGGAGAAGCTCGCCGAGCGCGTGTTGCTCGAGCTGCTCGGCTTGCCGGTGATCACCGGAGCCGCGGGCGGAACGGTGTCGATCGTCCAGGTGTAGACGGCGATTCCGGCATTCCTCGCCGTGTCAGTTGCCTCGACAGTAAACGTATGAGAACCATTCGCCAGGCCCACATACGGCTTAGGCGACGTGCACGCCGCGAAGGCGCCGGCGTCGAGCTTGCAGCGGAATGTCGAAGGCTCGCTCGCCGCGAACTCGAAGCTTGGTGAGGCAACGTTGCTCGGATTGGACGGCTTGGCGGTGATCGTTACCGTCGGGTCCGTCAAGTCGATCGTCCATGCATAGCTCGCGGGAGGCCCAGCGTTGCCGCCTTGATCGGTCGCCTTGACCTCGAATGTATGCAGCCCGGCGCCGAGACCGGCGTAGGTCTTTGGCGAGGTGCATGTCGCCGCCGCGCCGTCGAGCTTGCATTCGAAGGTGACGCGGCTCTCGCTCGCGGTGAACGCAAAGGTCGCGGAGGCGACGTTGCTGGGGTTGGCCGGACTCGTGGTGATCGTCGTCGTCGGCGCCTTCGTGTCGATGCTCCAGGTGTAGGCAGCGGCCGCGCCGCTGTTGCCCGCCTGGTCGGTCGCCTTGACTTGGAACGTGTGTTGCCCGTCGGCGAGAGCGGTGTACGCCTTCGGCGAGATGCATGACTCGATTGCCGCATCGTCGAGCTTGCACTGAAATGTTGACGGCTCACTTGCGGTGAACATGAAACTCGCCGAATTGAGCTTGCTCGGATTGCTCGGCTTGCCGGTGATCGTGGCGGCTGGCGCGACGGTATCGATCGTCCAGGTGTGACTTGCCTCGCCGGTGCCGCTGGCGTCGGTCGCCTGAACCGTGAACGTGTGCGGGCCGCCAGCAAGGCCGGAATAGGCGTGGGGTGACGTACAAGCCGCGAAGGCGCCCGCGTCGAGCTTGCACTGGAATGTCGCCGTCGGCTCACTTGCTGTAAATGTGAAGTTCCCCGAGGCGACATTGCTCAGGGTCGGCGGCGCGCCGGTGATCGTCACCGTCGGCGCTGCCTCGCCGAACTCGAAGGGGCCGAAGTCGAGCGGGAGCGCTGAAGCCGCTGATGTTACGAGCAGGGAAGCCACCGTGGCGGCTGCGAGCGATAGACGGTGACGATTGAGCATGGATCCCTTCCTCTAGAGAAAGACGGTTGCGTTGAGCAGGAGGAGCCCGAGTGCGATTGCTCCGAACCCGACGGCGGCGACGTCGGAGCGACGGGCATAGAGGGGTTCCGCAACGGCCGGCCACGGGATTCGCCGAACCGAGAGGACGGACGCTCCGACGAGGAGCAGCACACCGAGACCGACCAAGGGGAGAAACACGGGCGCGGCCAACGAGAGCTCGGGCCCCTTCGGCGGCGCCAAGCGGCCAGGAGTGGGAAGCGGCTCCAGATCGAGCTGCGCCTCGGCAGCTCTGAGCCGCGCCCGCTTGCGGGCCGCAAGCACACGAGCCTTCCTCGCGCGCGCAGCCTTCCTTGCAGCTCTCCGAGCAGCCTCCGCCCGCGCACGCCGCTGCGCGCGCAGCGAAGCCGCCGCGGCCGCTTTCGCCGCTGCCGCTTTCCGCCGCGCGGCAGCCTTCTGCGCGTTCAGGCGCGCCGTTCGCCGGGAGGCCGCAATCCTCGTCCGAATCGCCTCGCGGCGCGCGGCTGCGCGCTGTTCCGCCGGCGGCGGCGCCGAGCGGCGCGCGGCAGCGCGCTGCTTTGCCGGCGGCGTCGTCGAGCCTTGCGCCGCCGGCCTCGTCGCGGGAGGCGGTGGCGGAGGCGGAGGCGGAGGCGACACACGGGTCCGCGGCTTCGGTTGGGCGGGCTTCGGGTCGGGCTTCGGCGCCGGCTTGGGATCGGGCGCCGGTGCCTGAGCGGTCGCGGCGACCGTCGGCGCCGTCGTCGTCTCGGCGGGATCACCCGGCGAGGCCTGGCCGGCGAGCGCCTGAGAAGCCGCAAAGCCGAGGGCCCCGAGCCCGAGGACGACTGTCGCCAGTCCGATGCGGCGTTGGTACCGCGGGGCGGCCGCGGCTCGGCTCATCGCGCTTGGGGCGCGTGAGGAATCATCACGCCGGTAGCCGAGCTCTTCACCTCACCCATGCGCCACATGACCACCCCTTCCAACCAGCCTTCCACGCTAGAACCGACGTCCCGCCGCCGCGACGGCCGTTAGGACAGGTTCACCTGGCCGGACCTAGCCCTCCGGCTAGGTCGCGCTCAGCCGCGCTCGATCAGCTCGATGCGGTACTGGTCGGGGTCCTGAACGAAGCAGAGCCGCGAGCCACCCTCCCGCACGCGATATGGCTCGCGCTCGGGCTCGATCCCCTGCGCGGCGAGCCGCTCGAGAGTCGCGTCGAGGTCGTCCACCCCGATCGCGATGTGGCCGTAGGCGGTCCCGAGCTCGTAGCTGCGTCCGTCGTGGTTGAACGTCAGCTCGAGCTCCTCCTCCTGGCCGGGGAAGCCGTAGAAGTAGTTGGTCGCTTCGAGCTCTCCGTCGCGCACGATCGGAAGCTCGCGGCGGAACTCCATCCCGAGCGCCTCGTAGAAGCTCCGGCTCCGCTCGGGATCGGTGATCCGGCACATCGTGTGGAGGAAGCGCGCCACGGCGGCATCGTAATCGGGCTGGCAAAAGGTCCGGCGAACATGCTTCACTGCGCCCATCGCTGCACGCAGGAAGCTCCCGTTCGCCGACCTTCGGCCGCGGACGCGCCTGATCGTCGTCTTGCTCACCGCGGTCGCGGCCCAGGTCCTCCTGAACCTGCCGCTGGGAGACTGGCACGATCGCGCGCCGGAGGCAGCGACCGCCGCGGGCGTGGTGATCGCCGTCCTTGCCGGCGCCGCCGGCGGAGTGATCCCGGGCCTCGTCGCGGCCGGCGTCGGCTGGCTGGGCAACTTCATCTTCGTCGCCGACCGCTCTCTGGGTGCCCTGTTCGCTCTCCCGGCCTGGCTCGCAGCCGGCGGCCTGGCCGGCCTGCTGGTGGCGCGCCTCCGGGAGCGTTCGAGGGCAGAGCGCCTCGCCGAGGGCCGCTTGGAGGCGATCCGAGACGCCGCCTCCGACGCGATTCTCCGAATCGATGCCGAGGGCGCGATCACGGCGTGGAGCGCCGGGGCGAGGGCGTTGTACGGCTACTCGCGCGACGAGATCGTCGGACGACCGCTGAGCGACCTCCTGGCCGGCCCTGACGCCGACGAGCAGGGCGACCGGCTCGTCGAGGCGGCCCGTAGCGGCACCAAGGTCACGGGCAGGCTCATGAACCAGCGCCGCGAGGACGGAAGTGTCTTCTCCGCCTCCGTGACGGTCGCTCCCAGCACGCCGGTGCCGGGAGAGTCACCCGACTCGGTCCTCGTCGCCCGTGACGTGGGCGAGCTGAGGCGGCTCTCGGACCGGCTGGGCAATGTCGAGGGAAGATACCGCTCGCTCACCGAGCATCTGCCGCTCGTCACCTACGTCCGCTCGCTGGCGGAGGACGGCGAGACGACCTTCATCAGCCCGCAGGTCGATCGGCTCGTCGGCTACACGCCGGAGGAGTGGCGCGCCGACCCCGGCCTCTTCCTCCGTCTCGTCCATCCGGAGGATCGCGAGCGCGTCGCCGCCGAGCGAGAGGAGCTGGCCGCGACAAAAACGTTGCGGTCGAGCTATCGGCTGACGTCCCGCGCCGGCCGGACCGTCTGGGTTCGAGACGAGGCAGTCGTCGTGCTGGACGAGGCCGGCGAGCCGCTCTGCATCCAGGGGTACATGCTCGACGTCAGCGAGCGGAAGGCCGCCGAGGAGGAGCGCAGCGAGCTTCGCGCCGAGGAGGCGGCAACCGCGTCCAAAGCCCGTGATCGGCAGCGCGCGATCGAGTTCGTCGCGGAGGCCGCTTCGACCCTGGCCTCGTCTCTGGACGTCACGTCAACCGTCCCGAAGGTTGGGACGCTCGCCACGCGCGATCTCGCGGAGTGGTGCGCCGTCGATGTCCTCGACGATGACGGGACAATCACTCGCCTCTCCGCCGAGCGCGCTCAGCCCGCCTCGTCCGGCTCCGAGCCCGCAGCGCGCACCGATCCGGCCGCCCTCGAGGTCATCCGCTCGCGGCGACCCGAGCTGTCCGAGTCACAGATCCGGCTGCCGCTCCTGACTCGCAACGGCCGATCCGTCGGAGCACTGACGCTCGGGACCTCCCCGCCCGCACGCCGCTACGTGGCCGACGATCTGCCCTGGGCGCGCGCGCTCGGGGGCATGATCGCGCTGGCGATCGAGAGCTCGCGCCTCAACGCCGAGGTCGAGGCGAGCTCCGACGCCGACCGCGTGCTGACCCACGTCGGCGAAGGCGTCTTCCACGTCGACCGGGCCGGGCTGATCCGGCTGTGGAACCCGGCGGCGGCGGCGATCACCGGCGTGGCGGCGGAAAGCGCGGAGGGCAAAGCCATCTCCGACGCGATCGAGGCCTGGCAGGAGATTGCCGACAGCGTGCCCGTCGGGACCACCCGCGAGCCTGCCCGCCCCACGACCCTGCCGCTCGAGACGGAGCGCGGTGAGCGCTGGATCTCGATCTCCGGCGTGGAGTTCTTCAGCGGAACGGTGTACGCCTTTCGCGACATCACCGAGGAGCACAGGCTCGACGAGCTGAAGGCCGAGTTCATCACCACCGCCTCGCATGAGCTCCGAACCCCGCTGGCGGCCGTCTACGGCGCGGCCCAGACGCTGCGCCGCCACGACTTCGCGCTCGATGACGCCGGCCGCGAGCGCTTCATCTCGCTCATCGTCGACGAGTCCGAACACCTGGCCCGCATCGTCAACCAGATCCTGCTCGCCAACCAACTGGAGGTCGGAAGGCTGGATCTCGTCACCGAGCCGTTCGACGCCGCCGATCTGCTCGAGCGGGTCGTCGAGGCGGCGCGGACGTACGCCCCCGACACGATCACGTTCGACGTCCAGGCGGCGGAAGGCGTGCCTCCCGTCGCCGCCGATCGGGACCGCGCCAGACAGATCGTCGTGAACCTCGTCGAGAACGCGATGAAGTACTCGCCGGGCGGGGGACGAATCGTGCTCGGCGTCGAGCAGGGAGCGGGCGTGGCGCTCTTCAGCGTCGCCGACCAGGGCCTCGGGATCCCTGCCGACGAACAGGGCCGGATCTTCGAGAAGTTCTACCGACTCGACCCGGACATGACGCAGGGCATCGGCGGGACGGGCCTCGGGCTCTACATCTGCCGGGAGCTCGTCGAGCGGATGGGCGGGCACATCTGGCTCGAGTCGGACGAGGGCAAGGGCTCCACGTTCTTCTTCGAGTTGCCGAGCTCGGGCCCATTCCGGTCGTTGCCGAAGCCGCGCCTCGTGGGCGGCGGCGAGGTCACCGCTGCCGGCCAGGGCGACAGCGACGCCTGACCGCTGAGCCGCGCGTCGTCCCGCACCGTTCTGCTCGGCCTCGCCGTCGGCCTCGTCCTCGCCGACTCGTCCGTGGTCACGATCGCGCTGCCGAAGATCCTCGCGCGGTACGACGTCGAGATCGCGACGCTGGCCTGGGCGCTGACCTCGTTCAACCTCGCGCTCGCGGTCGCCGCGCTCCCCGCGGCGTTTGCGGCCCGCCGGCGGCCGGTTCCGGTCTTCGCGGCCGGCGCCGTCGTGTTCGCGGCCGCTTCCCTCCTCTGCGCCTTCGCCCCCTCGTTCGGCCTCCTCGTTGCCGGGCGGACGGTGCAGGGGATCGCGGGTGCCGCGATCGTGTGTGCGGCGCTCGATCTGCTCTCCGAAGCCACCGGCTCTGATGCTCGAGCCGCCCGCATCTGGGCGCTCGCCGGGATCCTCGGGGCGGCGTTCGGGCCCGCGGCCGGCGGGATCCTGACCCAGCTGCTTCGGTGGGAGGCGATCTTCGTCGTCCAGGCCCCGGTGATCCTGCTCACCGCGTTCGCCCTGATCGGCCTGCGCGGTGCTCCGACTCCGGAGCCTGTGGAGCGGCCCAACGTCGCCGCCAACGCCGCGCTGCTCCTCATCTCCGGAGCGCTCGTCGCAGCCCTGTTCGTCCTCGTCATCCTGCTGATCAACGGCTGGCGGCTCGATCCGCTGGCCGCGGGCCTGGTCGTGACCGTGATGCCGCTCGCGGCGATTGGATCGGCGCGCTGGGGAGGCAGGATCGAACCGGCCTGGGCACGCGCCGCAGCCGGTGCGATCCTGATCGCCGGAGGGCTGGCCGCGCTCGGTTGGCTGCCGCGCGCCGGGTGGGGCTGGACGGTCCCGCCGCAGCTCGCCGTCGGAGCCGGGCTCGGCCTCGCGCTCTCGGCCCTCACCGAGCGCGCGCTCGCCGGCCGCTCGTCGCAGGCCGTCCACGGCGGCTGGACGATCGCCGCGCGTCACGCCGGAGTCGTGCTCGGTCTCCTGTTGCTGACGCCGATCGTGACCACCGACCTGGAGCGAAACGAGAACGACGTGCTCGCCGCCGGCACGTCGATCGTCCTCGACAGCCAGATCGAGCCCCTGGAGAAGATCGGCGTCGCCCGCGACATCCTCGTCGCCGTCGACGACGCGAAGCGGGAGGCTCGGATCCCCGACGTCGCGGAAGTCGTCGACGCACCTGACGACCCGGCGTACGCCGACCTGGTGGCGGCACTCCAGGATCAGCTCGACCGAGCGGCGACGAACACGTTCTCGCGCTCATTCCTCGCCGCCGCTCTCCTCGGGCTGGTGGCACTCGTCCCGATCCTGCTCGGGCGCCGGAACGCGAGCGTCTGATGCGCGCAATCGCCCTGGCAACGGCGGTTTCGGTGGCGCTCGTCGTCACCTACCTCGCGCTCGGCGGCGCCTCCTACTCGCCGGCGAGCGTGGCCGATCCATGCGTATCTCGCGACTGGCGAGACCCGGACGGGGTCCAGGAGACCGTCCAGCAGATCGTCCTCTCCGCGCTCGACGGTGTCGCGTGCGAGCTCGGAGCCTCCCGCGAGGACGTCGTGCTCGCCTTCGCCAGTCGAGCATCGTTCGAGCGCTTCGCGCGTGATCACGGGATCTCGAACGCCAGGCTGGAAGAGCTCATCCGCTCGGGCCTCGTTCGCGCGCTCGACGAGGCGGAGCGGGCCGACGCGCTCAACCCCACCCTCGCCGGTGTTCTCCGCACGCTCGCCGAACGGGTCCCGATCGACGAGCTGCTCGACCTGCTCGACCGGCTGCCGGGCCTGCCCGGACTACGGTAGGCGGCGGAAGGTGAGCGTCATCACTCGAGATCCTCTCTGATCAGGCCAAAGAGAATCCCGTCGACCCACTCGCCGTGACGGTGGTACGCCTTGCGCTTCACTCCTTCGCGGACGAAGCCCGCCCGCTCCGCGTGGCGGATCGCGCGGTCGTTGAACCCGTAGCACTCGAGCTGAAGGCGGTGGAAGCCGAGGTCGAAGATCAGATGCCGCTGGAAGAGCCGTGCCGCCTCGTCGGCCAGGCGCCGTCCGCGGAAGTCGGGGTGGACCGCGAGCCCACCGAGGTTCGCGATCCGGCTCCGGCGGTTGGCGAGCGAGAACTCCATCATCCCGGCCCGCGCCCAGCCGTCCCCGTCCGGAACCTCGATCACGAACACGCCGGAGTCGCCGGGTGCGGCTTGTGACGAGCGGATCTGCTCGAGCACCGTCTCGCGGTTACGCGAACGCGAAGCGGCGAGGAACGGCTCGATCCCCTGGTCCGTGAGGAGGCTGACCAGGAAGTCGACATCGGCGTCGGCTGCACGACGAAGCCGGAGCCCGTCGCCGTCGACGACGGTCACGGTGTCGGCGCAGGAACCGGCTGGCGCCGTCTGAGCGGGCGGACGACGCCGGAGGCGAGCGCGACGCCGGCGAGGATCAGGGCGAGCCCGGCGACGGCGGTCAACCGGATCGTCTCGTCGAGGAAGACGGCGCCGTAGATGAGCGCCGCGGGCGGGAGCAGGTAGACGACGAGGCTCGCCCTCGCCGAGCCGTGGTGGTCGATCAGGCTCAGGTACAGGAGCAGCCCGACTGCGGTGCCGACGAGCCCGAGCGTGGCGACCGCGGCGACCGCCTCCCAGCCGGGCAGCTCGGACGGCCCCTGGGCGATGCCGAACGGGAGGATGACCACCAGTCCCCAGAAGGCCGAGGCTGACGAGACGAGCAGTCCGGAGGAGTCCCCGAGCTTGTGCTGGCTGTAGAGCGACCCGGCCGCGTAGGAGATCGAGGCAAGAACGACGGCCAAGGTCCCGACGACGCCGGCCCAGCCTCCCTGCGGGTCGACACCGACCAGAACGCCGACCCCCACGAGCCCGAGCACCATCCCGAAGGCCCGCACTCCGGTGACGCGCTCGTGCCGCGCGAACCAGATCGCGAGGAGCGCGACGAAGATCGGCATCGAGGCGTTGGCGATCGCGGCGATGCCCGAGTCGATGCGCGTCTGGCCCCACGCGATCAGCCAGAACGGTAGCGCGGTGCTCACGACGCCGAGGATGACCCCGGCGCGCCCGAAGTCGCGCAGGCAGCGGATCGCCTGGGCGAAGCCGCGGCGGGCGATCAGGATCCCGCCGAGCGCGGCCGATGCGAAGAGGAGCCGCCCGGTCATGGTCGCAGCCGGCGTCAGATCATCGAGGGCGATCTCGATGAACATGAAAGACGAGCCCCAGATCGCCGCGAGGACGAGCAGGGGCGTGGCGTAAGAGCGCGGCACCTAAGCACGGTAACGCGTCCGCCGCGGCGACTATTCTCATCTCTCTGACGCGGGTCGTCGAGCAGCCCCTGCACCGAGCACTCGGCCTCACGGACGAGGAGCTCGACCGTATCTGCGAGTTGCTCGAGCGCGACCCGAACCACTTCGAGCTCGCCGTCTTCTCGCTGCTCTGGTCGGAGCACTGCGGCTACAAGCACTCGGCGCTGCTGCTCCGGCGGTTGCCCTCTGAGGGGGACCGCGTGCTCCAGGGCCCTGGCGAGAACGCTGGCGTGCTCGACCTCGGCGACGGCGAGGCGGTCGCGTTCAAGGTCGAGAGCCACAACCATCCGTCGGCGGTCGAGCCCTTCCAGGGCGCGGCGACGGGGATCGGCGGGATCCTGCGCGACGTGATCGCCATGGGTGCGCGTCCGATCGCGCTCCTCGACGGCCTGCGCTTCGCGGAGCCCGACCTCTCGTTCGAGCGAGCCGTCGCCGGCATCGCGCACTACGGGAACTCGGTTGGGGTGCCGACGGTCGGCGGCGAGGCGGTCTTCGACGAGGCTTACCGCGGGAACTGCCTTGTGAACGCGATGTGCGTCGGGCTTCTGCCGACGGAGCGGGTCATGCGTGCGAATGCGACCGTTCCCGGCCGGGCGATCGTGTTGTACGGCGCGACAACGGGGCGCGATGGGATCGGCGGCGCCAGCGTCCTCGCGAGCCAGGAGCTGGGCGAGGAGGACGGAGACAAACGGCCGACGGTGCAGATCGGGGACCCGTTCACGGGCAACAAGCTGATCGAGGCGAGCATGGAGCTCGTCGAGCTGGGGCTCGTGGATTCGCTCCAGGATTGCGGCGCCGCGGGGCTCGCCTCGGCGCTCGCCGAGATGGCCCGCGACGGCGCCGGCGTCGACGTCGAGCTGGACCGCGTCCCGCTTCGCGAGGACGACCTCGAGCCCTGGGAGATCATGATCTCGGAGAGCCAGGAGCGGATGGTCTCGGTGACCGACCGGGTGGAGGACGTCGCGCGGGTCTGCCGGAAGTGGGACCTCAACTGGGCGGTGATCGGCGAGGTCACGGACACCGGCGAGCTGCGCGTGTTCCACGACGGCGAGCTCGTTGGCGAGATCCCCGCGCGGCTGCTGACGGACGAGTGCCCGCGCTACCGGGTTCCGGCCCGGCCGATTGAGACCGAGCCCGCCACGCCGCCGCTCGAGCCGAACCTGCGCAGCCGCCTCTGGGTCTACGAGCGGTACGACCAGCTGGTCGGGTCGCGAACGGTCCGCCGACCGGGGCTCGACGCCGCCGTCCTCCGGCTGCGTCCGTCCTACCGCGGACTGGCGGTCTCCCTCGACGGGCCGCCCGTCGGCGAGCGGGACCCGTTCCGTGCCGGCGCGCTGGCCGTGCTCGACGCGGCCCGCAACGTCGCCTGCGTCGGCGGCGAGCCGATCGGGCTCACCGACTGCCTCAACTTCGGCAACCCGGAGAAGCCGGAGATCGCCTGGGAGCTCGAACAGGCGATCGAGGGGATGGCGCAGGCGGCGGAGGCGCTGGGGATCCCGGTCGTCTCCGGAAACGTGTCGCTCTACAACGACACCGACGGCCGCTCGATCCCGCCGACCCCGGTCATCGGCTGCGTCGGCCTCGTGGAGGACGTGCGTTCGGTGCCGCAGGGTTGGCGCTCAGGTGACATCGTTTCGGTCGTGCGCGGGCCAAGTAACACTGTGTTACTTGGGAGAACGGAGCTCGACCACGAGGCGGAGCTGATCGGGCTGGTGTGGCGCTCGGCTCCTGGGCTTTCGCTCGTTCACGACGTCTCGGACGGGGGGCTCGACACCGCCCTTCTGGAGATGGCGGAATGGAGCGGAGCCAGCGCCGAGCTCGACGTGCCCGATCCTGACACGGTGCGCTTCGTCCTCGCCGGCGATCATGTCCCCGACTTCGCCGAGGCGGTGGGAACCGTCTAGATGTGCGGCGTCTTCGGCATCCGCGCGCCGGATCGCGATGTTGCGCGCGTCGCCTACTTCGGCCTGTTCGCGCTCCAGCACCGTGGCCAGGAGTCGGCCGGGATCGCCGTCTCCGACCAGGGGCGCCTGACCGTCCTCCGAGACATGGGCCTCGTCGCGCAGGTGTTTTCGGAGCAGACGCTCGGCGGCCTCCAGGGCGACGTCGCGATCGGGCACACGCGCTACTCGACGACCGGATCGACACACTGGGCGAACGCGCAGCCCCTCGTCCACCACGGCCGGGCGCGGGTCGTCGCGCTCGGGCACAACGGCAACCTGACCAACGCGGAGGAGCTCCGCGAGGAGCTGGCCGAAGACGGCGTGCGGCCGGCCTCGACCTCCGACTCCGAGCTGATCGGAGCGCTGATCGCCAACGATCCTGCCCCGCTTCCGAACGCAGTCGGCAACGCGCTCAGGCGGCTCGACGGAGCCTCGACGGTCGTCGCCCTCGCGGAGGGCAAGCTGATCGGCTTCCGCGATCCGCTCGGGTTCCGGCCGCTCGTCGTCGGGCGGCTCGGCGACGACTGGGTGCTGGCCTCCGAGACCTGCGCGCTCGACCTCGTCGGCGCCGAGCTCCAGCGCGAGGTTCGCCCCGGTGAGCTCGTCGTCATCGACGGCGGGCTCGAGTCGTATCAGGTCGTCGAGCCGGACCGCCGCGCGCTGTGCCTGTTCGAGTTCATCTACCTCGCCCGACCGGACTCCCGCCTGGACAACGCAGAGGTGCACGCCGCGCGGGTCCGGATGGGCGAGGTCCTCGCAGGTGAGGCGCCGGTCGACGCCGACCTCGTCATGCCCGTTCCGGACTCCGGCACACCGGCAGCGATCGGCTTCGCGCGGGCGTCGGGGGTCGCGTACCACGAGGGCCTGATCAAGAACCGCTACGTCGGGCGGACGTTCATCCAGCCCGACCAAGGCCTGCGCGAGCAGGGGGTGAAGTTGAAGTACAACCCGCTCGCCGAGGTGACCGGGAAGCGGGTCGTCGTCGTCGACGACTCGATCGTCCGCGGGACGACCATGCGCCAGCTCGTGGCCATGCTGCGGGAAGCCGGCGCGACGGAGGTGCACGTCCGCGTCTCCTCGCCTCCAGTGGTCTCGCCGTGCTTCTACGGGATCGACTTCGGCGACGATCGGCAGCTCGTCGCGGCGCGGCAGTCGGTCGAGGAGACCAGACGCCAGATCGGCGCGACCTCGCTCGCGCACCTCTCGCTCGACGGCGCGCAGAAGGCGACCGGCGGGCCCGGCTCCGAGTTCTGCCGCGCGTGCTTCACGAAGGAGTATCCGACCCGCGTTCCCGCGGGTCGGACACTCGCGAAGCTCCGTTTCGAGCCGGCGGGCGTTTCCTAGCGCTACTGCTCGAGTACGCGGCTCGCCTTCGCGACGCCGCGCGAGAGGAGGTAGGCGACGGTCGTGAACATGAAGAACTGGAACCACGACGCGGCGTCCAGCACGTCGGACGCCCACGCCACGATCCAGGCGATGATCAGCGCGACGAGGTAGAGCGCGAACTCTGCGTTGCCGGGAATCGGCAGCCGCGCGACGTCGACGGTGACGCCCCCGCCACCATACGTGCGGGTGCTCCTCTCCTCCGTCGGCTGATCTGGCGGTGGAACTGTGGACATGCGTGCTCCTTTCCTCAGGCGGCCTGTCCGGGGATGTGGAGGATCTCGAGCTTCAGGCCGTCCGGGTCGTAGAAGAACACGGCGTAATACCCCGGTTGGTAGGTGTACTCCTCCGGCCCGCTCTCGATCTCCGTGCCCTGGCCCGCGAGCCAGGCGGCCCGCTCGTCGACCATGCCGCGCGAGTACGCCTCGAAGGCCAGGTGGTGAAGCCCGAGCCGGTAGCGGTCGAAGCCGCCCGGCGTATCCGACTGGGCCGCGCGGAGACCGACCGAGCTCCCCGGCCCCCACAGGTACCAGATCGTCTCACCGCGCTCCCCTTCGACCTCCGAGAGCCCGTGCCAGCCCAGCGGGCCGAGCAGGTCGCGGTAGAACGGCAGGCTGCGCTCGATCGACGAGACGACGAGGTCGACATGGTGGACGCCGCTCGAGCGCATGCGGGGTGCTGACGGTGTTCAGCCCGTTCGCTCCAGCTCCTTCCCCCGGCCGTAGCGCACCGCGCGGCGCACCGCGCGGGGATCGACGCCCTCCTCGATCAGCCGCTGCCGCAGCTCCCCCTCCTCCGCGAGCTTCAGGAACAGCCAGGCGAGCGCGCCGATCGTGACCAGCGAGCCCTCGATCATCATGATCGTCCCCGCATGGCCCTGGTCTTCGAGCGGGCTGATGCCCCACTTGGGCGTCCCGTCGTCGTAGGCCGGGTAGATGACCGTCCCCGACCAGATGAAGACGTTACCGAGCACGGTCTCGATCAGGCGGACCGCGATCACGTAGCCGAACTTCGCTGCGGTGCCGAACCACTCCGGGCCCGGCAGGACCTCGACGACCGCGGCCCACATCAACACCCCCGTTGTGAAGAACAGGATGTGCTCGAGCGCGTGGACGGCTCCGTGGTCGAGCGCCGCCTCGTACAGGCGAGGCAGGTGCCAGACGTACAGGTTGACCGTCCAGAGCGGGAGCGCGACGAGCGGGTGGGCGAGGATCCTCAGGCGCGCGGCCGGCCCGAAGGCGAGCAGCGGCCTGAGCAACGGGCCGGTCAGGCCGATCACGAACGTCAGCGCGGCGAGGTCGCCGATGACGACGTGCTGGAGCATGTGCACGAGGAAGAGCTCGTCCTCGAACGGCATCAGCGTGCCGGCGGCTAGCAGGACGAGCGAGAGCGCGAAGGAGGCGATCCGCCACCAGGGAACGGGCGTTCCGCGACGAGCAAGCGTCCTGGCGCGTGTCGCGTACATCACGGCGAGCACGACGACCGGGAGGAGCTGGATCAGGCTCGTCACTCGTCCCCTTTAGAGTCCGACACGAATTGGAGAGTAGGACGTACGAGTCCGCCGGGGTCTCGCTGGCGATTGCGGAATCGGTCGTCGAGCGGCTCCGCGCGGCCGTCGAGTCGACCGGGGCGACCGGCTTCGGTGCCTTCGCCGGTCTGTACTCCCTCGAGGACGGGCGGCAGCTCGCGGCCTCGACCGATTCCGTCGGCACGAAGCTGATCGTGGCCCGAGAGCGCGGACGACTCCGCGACTGCGGCGCCGACCTCGCCGCGCACTGCATCAACGACGTGATCACGACCGGGGCCCGCCCGCTCTTCCTCCTCGACTACGTCGCCGCAGCCGCCGTCCACCTCGAGCAGGTCGCGGAGCTGGTCGACGGCGCCGCGGAGGTCTGCCGAGCCGCCGACGTCGTGCTCGTCGGCGGCGAGACCGCCGAGCTTCCGGGCATCTACCGGGACGGCGAGCTCGACTTCGCCGGGACGTGCGTGGGGATCGTCGAGCCCGGGCAGCTGATCGACGGTTCGCGGATCCGCGAGGGCGACGTCGTCGTCGGCTTCGCGTCAGACGGAGTCCACGCCAACGGCTTCACGCTCGTCCGGCGGATCCTGGAGCAGGAGGGGTACGACGGCGACGACCTCCTCGCTCCGACGCGCCTCTACCTCAAGGAGGTGCGCCGCCTGCCCGAGGCACACGGTTTCGCCCACGTGACCGGCGGAGGCATCGCCGGCAACCTCGAGCGGATCGTCCCGGACGGCCTCCGCGCGGAGATCGACTGGGGCGCCTGGGAGCGCCCGCCGGTCTTCGGGTGGCTCGCGCGCCATGTCGAGGAGGACGAGCTCCGGCGCGTCTTCAACCTGGGGATCGGCTACTGCGCGGTCGTCGCGGAGGCCGATGCGCAGGCGGGCACGGTGGTCGGCCGGATCGTGCGCGCATGATCGGCGTGCTCGTCAGCGGCGAGGGAACGAACCTGCAGGCCCTGATCGACGCCGGCCTCCCCGTAGTTTGTGTTGCATCAAACAAGCGCGGAATCCCGGCACTCGCGCGGGCCGAGCGCGCGGGTGTTGCAACACAAGCGTTCCCGCTCGAGGAGTTTGTGACGCGCGAGGAGAGGGACGACGCGATGGGCGGATGGATGGAGCAGCACGGGGTGCAGCTCGTGGTCTGTGCGGGCTACATGCAGCTCCTCCGCAAGCCGTTCCTCGATCGGTTCGCCGGCAGGATCATCAACACCCACTCCGCCCCGCTCCCGGACTTCCCCGGCGCGCACCCGATCGAGGACGTCCTCGCCGCCGGTGTCTCGGAGTCGGCGGCGACGGTGCACTACGTCGACGAGGGCATCGACACGGGGCCGGTGATCGTCGCCGAGCGCGTGCCGGTCCTCGAAGACGACACGGTCGAGACGCTCCGCGCCCGCGTCCAGTCCGTCGAGCACCGTCTTCTGCCCGCCGTCGTCAGGGAGCTCATCACCTGATCCGCCGCGCCCTGCTCTCCGTCTGGGAGAAGGACGGGCTGGCGGAGTTCGCGCGCGGGCTCCAGGAGCTCGGGGTCGAGCTGATCGCGAGCGGCGGCACCGCCGACCACCTGGCCGCGCACGGCGTCAAGGCGACGAGGGTCGAGGAGCTGACGGACATCCCGGAGATGCTCGGCGGGCGCGTGAAGACGCTCCACCCGCGCATTCACGCGGCGATCCTCGCCCGTCGAGACCACCCGGACGACCTCGCCGCGCTCGACGAGCACGGGATCGAGCCCTTCGACCTGGTCTGTGTCGGCCTCTACCCGTTCTCGCAGATCGTCGGGCGCTACGGCACGACGGAGGAGGACGCGGTCGAGATGATCGACATCGGCGGGCCGTCGATGCTGCGCGGCGCGGCGAAGAACTTCGCCCATGTGGTGCCCGTCTGCCGCCCGGAGCGCTACCCGGAGATCCTCGCGGAGCTTCGGGAGCACGGCCTCGTCTCGGCCGACACGCGCCGTGAGCTCGCCACCGAGGCGTTCGCGACGACCGCCGCCTACGAGACGGCGATCGCGACGTGGTTCCTCGGGCGGCAGGCCTTCCCGGAGCGGTTCATCGCGAACTTCCGCAAGGTCGCGGAGCTCGCGTACGGCGAAAACCCGCATCAGCGGGCGGCGTACTACGCAGAGGAGGGCGCTCGCCGCCATCTCCTGTCCCGCGTCGAGCAGGTGCACGGCCGTCAGCTCTCCTACAACAACCTCAACGATCTCTCCGCGGCGCGCCGGCTCCTCGGCGAGTTCCAGCTTCCGGCCTGCGTGATCGTCAAGCACGCGAACCCGTCGGGAGTCGGAGTGGCCGCCTCGCCCGAGGAGGCGTTCGGGAAGGCGCACGATGCGGATCCGGTGTCGGCGTACGGGATGGTGCTCGCGCTCAATCGGCCGGTCAGCGTCGAGCTGGGCCGTGAGCTGGCCGGGAAGTTCATCGACGTCGTGATCGCCCCCGAGTACGACGAAGCCGCGCTCGAGGCGATGCGGGTGAAGCCGGCGACGAGGATCCTGGTCGACCGCGAGCGGCGGCGCGCCGACCTCGGCGAGCGCGAGTACAAACGCGTGATCGGCGGCCTGCTCGTCCAGGACGGCGACCGAGAGGTCGACGACCGCAGCGGCATGGAGCTGGTCTGCGGCGAGGCGACCGAGGAGGTCTGGGGCGACCTGCTGTTCGCCTGGCGGGTCTGCAAGCACGTGAGCTCGAACGCGATCGTGATCGCCAAGGGCCTGCAGACGATCGGCATCGGCGGCGGCCAGACGAGCCGGGTCGACTCGGTCCGGATCGCGCTCGAGAAGGCGCGAGAACATGGGCACGACCTGGCCGGGTCGGTACTGGCGTCGGACGCGCTGATCCCCTTTGCCGACGGCCCGGAGCTGGCCCTCGAGGCCGGCGTGACGGCCCTGATCCAGCCCGGCGGGGCGAAGCGGGACGAGGAGGTCGTCGAGGCCGTTCGCGCGGCGGGCGCAGCGATGGTCTTCACCCACCGCCGGCACTTCCGTCACTGACGTCGGCTCAGAACGGCTTCCGCGACGGCTCGAAGCCGGGAACTTCGAACCCGCGCCGCCCCTCTCGGTCCTTCGAGGCGGCCGCGGCGATCGATGCCCCGAGATCGACGAACCAGACGAGGAGGATCGACAGGAAGATCAGCCCCACCGGAATCGCCGCGATCGGGAGACCGACGAGCGCCGTCGGCCAGAGCCGCCAGCGCAACGTCCGGTCGACGGCGAGCCCCCACGCGTGGCCGAACAGGATCAGCCCGAGGACGCCGAGCAACATCCAGAACGCCCGGCCGGACCCGGCGATCACGAGCAGGACGACCACCGGTGCGGCCATCAGAGCGGTCGGGAGCCAGCCGCCGGCGAGGTTGGCGCCGGCCCGCCACGAGCTTCCCATCACGACCAGGAAGACCGGGATCACCGCCAGGGCGACCAGGGCCTGTCCCCAGGTGTCCGGCAAGAGCTCGGGCCACATCCAGAGGAGCGCGGCGATGAGCAGCCCCCACGTCGCGAAGACCGAGATCGAGAGGCCGGCCGGGCGAAGCCAGAACGGCGACCGCATCGTTCCGAACACGCTCGCGGCCGCCCACATCAGCCAGTGGCGGAAGGCGCCGGCCTTCTGCTGGCCGGGCTCGCGGAGCGCCGAGAGCAAGAGCCGGTCGGCGGCCGTGCGCGGGATCGGCGGCTCGACCCCGTCCTCGTCGACAACCAGGGCATCGTGGAGCAGCGCGGCGCGGGTGTGGTTCCCATAGCTGGCGACGAGCCACCACATGAACGACGGGACCGAGGCGAGATCGGTCCGGCCGCCGTCGTGCGGCGGGACGATCACCTTCCCGCCGTCAGCTCGGAGCCCGGCCCTCGTGCTGTCGGGTGCATCCGCCCCAGGCACGACGATGACCGTCCCCCGCGCAGGATCCTCCTCCGGCACGCGGTAGCAGAAGCTCCGCAGGAGTACGAACCACTTCTGGCCCTCGTGCCGCAGCTCCGGGTTCGGCACCTTGGTGAACTCGATCTGCGGCTGCCCGTCTACCCAGCGGCAGGTTCCGAACGGCACACCGCGATTGTCACCACCGAGCACGCGGTCTGCAAAGGTCGCAGCACTAAGCTTGACGCCGCATGGCCCGCGAGTACCCCACGGCGCTCGACCTGGTCGGCGGGACACCGATCGTCCGGCTCCAGAAGATCGGTCAGGAGGTCGAGCCCGACATCCTCGTCAAGCTCGAGTACCTGAACCCGGGCGGGTCGCTGAAGGACCGGATCGGGCTGCCGCTGATCGAGGCCGCCGAGCGCGAGGGGAAGCTCCGGCCGGGCGCGACGATCGTCGAGCCGACCTCGGGCAACACCGGCGTCGGGCTCGCGATCGCCGCTGCGATCAAGGGCTATCGCTGCATCTTCGTCATGCCCGACAAGATGAGCCAGGAGAAGATCTCGCTCCTGCGCGCGTACGGCGCCGAGGTCGTCATCTGCCCCACCGCCGTCGACGCCGACTCGCCGGAGAGCTACTACTCCGTCTCCGACCGCCTCGCCGAGGAGATCCCCGGCGCCTTCAAGCCCGACCAGTACTCGAACATGGCCAATCCGGACGCGCACTATGCGGTCACGGGCCCAGAGATCTGGAAGCAGACCGGCGGGGAGCTCGACGCGTTCGTCGTGTCGGTCGGAACCGGCGGGACGATCTCCGGTGCCGGCCGCTACCTGAAGGAGCAGAACCCCGAGATCCTGATCGTCGGCGCCGACCCCGAGGGATCTGTCTTCACGGCCACCGACGACGGCGACGTCCACCCGTACCTCGTCGAGGGCATCGGGAAGGACACGTGGCCGAAGACGATGGCCCGCGACGTCGTCGACGAGTGGGTCCGGGTCTCCGACGGCGACTCGTTCCTGACCGCCCGACGGCTGGCGCGGGAGGAGGGGATTCTCGCCGGCGGCTCGGGCGGCACGTCCGTCTGGGCGGCCCTCGCGATCGCCGGGCGCTACGGGCCCGGCGCCCGAATCCTGACGATGATCCCCGACAGCGGCCGCAATTACCTCTCCAAGTTCTACGACGACAACTGGATGCTCGACCACGGCTTCCTCGAGCGGCGCGCCCCCGCCCCCACCGTCGAGCAGGTGCTGCGCTCGAAGGTCGCCGAGGAGCCGGACATCCCGGCGCTCGTCACGATCAGCTCGCGGCAGAAGGTCGGCGAGGCGATCGACCTGATGCAGCGCTACTCGATCTCGCAGCTGCCGGTGATCCGGGACGGAGAGGTCGAGTCGCTCGCGGACGTGATCGGGTCGCTCCAGGACCGCGATCTCCTCGACCGCGTCTTCAAGAACCCGGACGCGCTCCACGAGGACGTCGTCGCTGCAATGCAGCCGCCGCTGGCTGCGATCGACGTCGCCGACCCGCTCGACGAGGTGTTCTCGACGCTGACCGGGCGGACGAACGCCGTCGTGGTGGCGCAGGGCGGCCGGCCCGTCGGTGTTTTAACGCGCACCGACCTACTCGAGTACTTGGCGCACAACCGCTAAGGCGTGGGGGAACCCCTGGTCCCCCACGGGCCCCCTCCTTGCGGGAGGCAGCTTGGTTCGGAGGTGGACGGAGCCGCCCCTTGACCTGCTCCGTCCACCGTTTCTTGTGTTCGTGAGCCTCCCGCGGGGCAAAGCCCCGCTCCGGCGGCGAACCGCTCAGCTCTCCGTGTAGCGACCTTCACCCACAGCCGACACGTCCGGTGCCTGGCACTGGACGCGGCTCGATGCGGCAGGCCCGGTGCAATTGCGAGAGTACGAACTCGATGGGCGGCACCAGAGGGGTCGAGGTTCGCGCGAGGAGGCGCGGAGGATCGCGGTGCGTGCCCAGCTCCTCGACGGCTCTGCAACCCGTGTCCTCGACACGGTGCGCCGGCTCGGGTTCCTCCAGCTCGACCCGATCTCGACGGTCGCGCCACCTCAATACCTCGTCCTCTGGAGCCGCCTCGGGAACTACGACCGCGCTGAGCTGGACCGCCTGCTCTGGGAGCAGCGGAAGCTCTTCGAGTGGGACGCATTCATCTGGCCGATCGAGGACCTGCCTCTGCTTCGTGCACGGATGCGCGAGCGCTGGGGTCACTACAAGCGTGAACGCTGGGCGCTGGAGTTCCTGAAGGAGCAAGCGGGCCTCCGGCGCTACGTGCTGCGGGAGCTCGAACGGCGGGGCCCGTTGCCCTCCCGAGAGCTCGAGCATGATGACGCTCGGTTCCACGAGCGGACCGTCTGGTGGGGCACTCGCGCGCAGCTGACCTGGATGCTGGAGCTCATTAAGGCGAAGCGCGAGTACGGCTACTACGTCCTCCCGATCCTCGCCGGCAACGACCTCGTCGGCCGGATCGAACCGGTCTTCGACCGCAAGTCCCGCATCTTGCGCGTCGAGAACGTCTGGTGGGAGCCGGGCAAGAAGGAGGTTCCGCTCGACGAGCCACTTCGGTCGCTCGGAGCGTTCGTCGGCGCGGATAGCATCAGCACCTAGATGGACTTCGAGACCCGGGCGATCCACGAAGGGCAGGAACCGGACCCGGCGACCGGGTCGGTGACGGTCCCGATCTACCAGACGTCGACGTACGTGCAGGAGGCGGTCGGCGTCAACAAGGGCTACGACTACGCGCGGGTTTCCAACCCCACGCGGACGGCGCTCCAGCTCTGCCTCTCCTCGCTCGAGGGGGCCGAGCACGGGGTCGCGTTCAGCTCGGGGATGGGAGCGGTGACGACCCTGATGCACCTCGTCAGCCCGCGCGAGCGCGTGGTCTGCGTGAACGACGTCTACGGCGGCGTCTACCGGCTCTTCTCGCAGGTCTACGAGCCGAAGGGCTACGAGGTCGAGTTCCTCGGCGTTGACGCCATCAACCAGTCTCTGCGCGACCACCTCGACGAGCGAACGAGGATCGTCTGGCTGGAGACACCGACGAACCCGATGCTGAACATCGTCGACATTCGGGCCGCCGCCGAGGCCGCCCACGAGGTCGGCGCGCTGGTCGTCGTCGACAACACGTTCGCGACGCCGTACCTGCAGCGGCCGCTCGAGCTCGGCGCCGACGTCGTCCTCCACTCGACGACCAAGTACCTCGGTGGTCACTCGGACGTCATCGGCGGCTTCGTGGCGACGAACGACCCGACCGTCGCCGAGCGCCTGTACTTCCTGCAGAAGTCGCTCGGCGCCGTTCCGGGGCCGTTCGACTGCTGGCTCGTCCTGCGCGGACTGAAGACGCTCGCGCTGCGCATGCAGCGGCATTCGGAGAACGCAAGGCAGGTGGCGGAGTGGCTCGCCGGCCACGACGCAGTCGAGTCCGTCCTCTACCCCGGCCTGCCCGACCACCCTGGCCACGAGATCGCGAAGCGGCAGATGGACGATTTCGGCGGGATGATCTCGTTCCATGCCGAGTCGGAGGAGGCTGCGGTCGAGCTGGTCGCGCGCACCAAGGTTTGGAAGCTCGCGGAG
>Ga0081538_10000137_pt1 | contig 75608 bp, 72 predicted proteins | sample TabmetS5T2R1_FD_71022 | JGI IMG/M metagenome (GOLD analysis project Ga0081538, IMG submission 71022) | Tabebuia heterophylla rhizosphere microbial communities from the University of Puerto Rico - S5T2R1 | ecosystem: Host-associated > Plants > Roots > Rhizosphere ... | reverse complement strand
TTCGCATCACGCGGATCGCGATCTCGCCGCGATTTGCGACCAGGACCTTCTCGAACATGCGGGCGGGGAGGTTATCGACGCCAGGCTTCCCCGCAGCCCGCGGTCGGCGGCGGCGCTCGATATCGGCATCACGCTGCGAGCCACTGGAGCCAGCGGCCGTGGGGGTCGCAGAAGGCGAGCGGGTGGGCGTCGACGGAGATGAGGAAATGGGGCTCCGCGAAAGGCAACTCCGCGGGGGTGCGGATCGCGGGGATGACCGCCGGCCTCTCGACCGCAATCCAGTGGCCGTCGAGCCGCATCACGTCTCCGCGGAAGCGTTCGCGCTCTTCCGTGGTGAGGTATGCCAGGACCGCCGTGTGGAAGACGACGAGCGTCGCGTCTCGAGGTGCCTGGGCGGCGAGCGGGCCGAGCGCTTCGACCAAGTGTCCCCGTACGACGCGCGGCGGATCTCGGCGGGCGACCGAGACGGCCCGCCGCAGGCGCTCGAGGCGGTCGTTCTCCTCCGGCCACACCAGGGCCTCCAGCCAGCGAACGGCCTCGGGAGAGTCGAGGTCGATCGGCTCCAGGTCTATTCCGGCCCCCCACAGGACCCGAGGCGGCCGCGCGGGAGGGGGACATTCGTCGCCGACGACCGCGCACGGGAAGACCGGCTCGCCGTCGCCCACGCGGCGAGCCCCGAGCTCGTAGCCGTAGTGGTCGGGCAGCAGGCACAGGCCCGCGCTCGCCCCTATCTCGAGCAGGGCGAGTGGCTGTGGAAGCTGCGAGAGCAGGGGCACGAGGGGCGCACAGCGGCCGGGTTCGTTCGTCTGGGTGCGCTTCGTCCTGAGGAGCGCCGTGATCTCCTCGCGATGCTCGAGGACGGCGCGGCGGAAGGCCGCGGGGTCTCGTTGGTCCCCAGCAGGTAACGAACCGCCGCGAACAACAGGTTGGGCTGTCGCTTGGACGGCGGCACGTCATCCAGCACCGAGAGCAGGTCATCGTCCTCGCCCGCGAACCTGCGGTCGTCGGCCGCGATGACGTGGTTCATGCCTCCGCGAGCCTCCTAGTCAGCAGCTCCACCACCCGCGCCGGCTCCTCGGTCACCTGCCACCACGTGAGTCGAAGGACGTGCCAGCCGGCCAGCTCGAGGTCGAGGTCGCGGGCCCGATCCTGATGGAACGCGTACGGATTGTCGTGGGTCGCCCGGCCGTCCGTCTCGACGATGAGGCGGTGCTTCGGCCAAGTGAAGTCGACGCGGTGCTCGGCGCGGTGTCGATTGACGATCGGCGCGGGCAAGCCCGCGCGCGCGACGAGCTTAAGGAAGCGGCGCTCGAGTTCGCTTCGGGTGAGCGGTAGGTCGCCGAGCAGGCGCCCGAGCAGCCGGCGGAGCTCGCCGACGCCTCGGCGCCCCCTCGCCCGGTTGAGCGCGGCGGTCATGCGGTTGCGGCCGAGAAGGTGAAGGGCGAAGGCCTGCTCGACGGCACGTTCGACCTCCGCCGACGGTCCGCGGGCGATGTCAATGAGCGTGCGTTCGACGCTCGTGCACGGGACGCCCCATGTGCGGGCGATGTCCGCACGATCCAAGGACCGCGTGGCGTAGACACGGATGCTGGCTCTCCGGCAGTTCCAGCGCCCTCGTACTGTGACCTCGATCGGCCCAGGCCGCGGACTCAGGAGGCCCCACAGGGCGGCCGCCGATCGGTGGCTCAACACCGCTGCATCGCCGCACGCAAGGACGGCGGCCAGCCAGCGGCCGAGGCGATCGAGCCGGGGCGTCCCAATGGCGTAGACACCACGGTGGACCCGGTACAGGCGGTGGTTTGCGAGTCGGTGCCTTATCGCCTCATCGCTCACGCCCGCGCCGAGCAAATGGCGTCGCGCGACGACGCGGTGCCGAGCTGTCGCCACGATGAGGGCGTCGACCGGCGCCAGTGGCAAGGGTTTTTGTCGCATAGCCCCTACTTCCCTGGACAGTGAGTCAAGGGCCCGGCCGGCGGATGTTCGCCCCGGTGCTGATGAGCAGGGCCCAGCCGCGCCTCAGGCGAGCCGCCGGCCCAGCAGCCCCGCGTGCGCCTCCACGTCGCGTGCGAACTCCTCGAAGCGGTCCGCGTACAGCTGCTGCGGGCCGTCGCAGAGCGCGACCTCAGGGTCCACGTGCACCTCGACGATGATCCCGTCGGCGCCCGCCGCGGCGGCGGCGCGCGAGAGCGGCCCCACCAGGCGGCGGTCGCCCGAGGCGTGGGACGGGTCGACGATCACCGGCAGGTGCGTGTGCAGCTTGAGCCATGGCACCGCCCCGACGTCGAGCGTGAACCGCATCGCGGTGTCGAACGTCCGGATCCCGCGCTCGCAAAGGATGACCCGCTCGTTGCCCTCTTTGAGCACGTAGTCGGCGGCCATCAGCAGCTCGTCGAGCGTCGAGGAGAGGCCGCGCTTCAGGAGCACCGGCTTGTCGAGCTTGCCCACGACCTCGAGCAGCCCGTAGTTCTGCATGTTGCGCGCGCCCACCTGGATGACGTCGACCGTCTCGGCGAAGCGGTCCGCCAGGCCCGCCGAGGTCATCTCGCTGACCACCGGAAGCCCGGTCTCCTCCCGCACCTCCGCCAGGATCTCGAGCGCGTCGAAGCCAAGTCCCTGGAACGAGAACGGCGACGTGCGCGGCTTGAACGCGCCGCCCCGCAGCATCGAGGCGCCCGCGGCCGCGACGGCCCGCGCCACGGCGCGCGTCTGCTCGGGCGACTCGACGGTGCACGGCCCGGCGATCAGGCAGAAGGTCTCGCCGCCGCCCACGCGCCGGCCGTCGACCTCGAAGGTCGTCGTCCCGTGATGCGACAGCTCGCTCGACGCGAGCTTGTAGGGGCGGCTGATCGGGATCACCTGATCCACGCCGGGCAGCCCCTCGAGGCCCATCTCGCGTACGCCCTCGGGGTCGCCGATCGCGCCGATCGCGGTGGTCAGCTCGCCCGGCATGACCTTCGCGTGCACGCCGGCGGCCTCGAGGCGCTCGACGATCGCCTCGATCTGGTCGGCGGTGGCGTCCGGTGTCATCACGACCATCACGGCGCCCGGAAGGCTACGCCCCCGGGCGTCCTCGGCTACACGGTGCGCCGGCCGCCCCGCTCGGTGCCCGGCGCGGCTAGTCCACCAGCGTCCCGCAGCTCACGTTGACGGTCGCGGCCGTCATGGTGCGGCCCCAGTCGGAGGCGGCGAATACCGCCGCGTTCCCCACGTCGTCCAGCGTCGCTGCCCGTCCGAGGAGCGACTGACCCTCGATCAGCTCGACGATGTCGTCGCGGCCCTCGAAATCCGGGATCGACTCGGGCACCCCGCCGGTGGCAAGGGTGACCACCCGGATTCCGTGCGGCCCCAGCTCGACGGCGAGCTGCCGTCGCATCGTCTCGATCGCGTCGAAGGCGACCTGCGTTCCTCCCAAGTAGTAGTCCCGCAGCGGGGCACCTCGCTCGCCCGGGCCGCCGAACGCGAGGATCACGCCCGACCGGCGCGGGATCATGTGACGCGCCGCCGCCCGCGCCGTGAGGAACGTCGTCCGGGCGGCCACCTCCACCGGCGCCATGAAGTCGTCGACCGCCATCTCGGCGAGCGGGATCCCGTGCTTGTGCGGGTGGGTGATCAGGTTGAACGAAACGTCGATCGCGCCCGCCTCGACGGCGACACGATCGGCGTGGCGGTCGACCGCCTCCTCGTCAAGTGCGTCCACCACCGCCGCGTCGGCGGCTCCTCCCGCGGAGCGGATCTCCTCGGCCACCGCCTCGAGCGTCGCGAGCGTTCGCCCGGCGAGATGGACCGTCGCCCCCTCGCGGGCGAAGGCGCGCGCCACCGCGCCGCCGATCGACCCGCCCCCGCCGTAGATGACCGCGTTCTTGCCCTCGAGCAGCATTCCAGCCCTCCTCGGTTTCGTCTCTTGAACATGAGACCGCGCGGCGGCGAGAAACTGATCGCAGCTCGCCGCTAGGGCGCGTGGCGCGTAAGGACCGGCTCGCCCGCGGCGCCCGGCGCGGTCTCGCGGTGGCCGGGCGCCGCCGCCTCGGCGCGGAGCCGCGCTCGCCGCTCGCGGATCATCGTCACCACCATCAGGCCGATCACCGCGAGCGGGAACGGGAGGAGCGCGATCGCGGGGATGCCGAGGCCGGCCTTGCCGAGCAGCGCCATGCCCGCACCGATCAGGACCACGGCGAGCGTGGTGCGCAGCACGACGGGCTGCACCCTGACCGACCAGTGGCTCCCCACCCACACGCCGGGCACCGAGCCGATGAGGATGTTCGCCGCGAGCGGGAAGTCGACGTTGCCGGCAACGACGTGCGCGGCGGCCGCGGCCCACAGCAGGATCGCCGCGTGGAAGACGTCGGTGCCCACGACCCGCGTGGGGACGAGCCTGAAGAGGAGGATCAACCCGACGGCGATGAGCGCGCCGCTGCCCGCCGACGTCACTCCGAGGATGAAGCCCACGAACACGCCGAGGACGACCGCGGCCACCTTGTGCCGGCGCTCCATCGGCACGGTCTGACGCTCGCGCTCGTGAAAGCGTTTAAGGAAGGAGCGCACCAGCGTCGCCGTGCCCGTGAGGAGCAGCGCCGCCGCGAGGAGCGTCAGCAGGAGGTCGTCGAAGTCCCTGCCGGACGCCTCCTCGAGCACGTCCAGCGCATACACGCCTCCCACGGCCGCCGGCACGGAGCCGAGCGCCATCCAAGTCGACAGCTTCATGTCGACCGTCTCCTGGCGCCAATGCTTGTATCCGCCGACGGTCTTCGTGATCGCCGCGTACGCGAGGTCGGTTCCCACCGCCGTGACCGGCTTGACGCCGAAGACCAGGATCAGAAGCGGCGTCATCAGCGACCCCCCGCCGATGCCGGTCATCCCGACCAGGACCCCGACGCCGAGGCCGAAGCCGATTAGGGCTAGGTCCACTGGCTAGAGCACCATACCCGCACCGACGGTGTCGTTCGTCGACTCGTCGATGAGGATGAAGCTGCCCGTGGTGCGGTTGCGCCGGTACTCGTCGAGGAACAGCGGCGACGACAGGCGGAGGCGCAGACGGCCGATCTCGTTCAGCGACAGCCCGGAGGCGTCCTCGTGGCGGTGGAGGGTGTTCACGTCGATGCGGTAGCGCAGCTCGTCGGCCTTGGCGAGCGCCGTGCGCGTGGTGTGCTTGATCCGGTAGCGGCCGGCGGGCTGCAGCGGCCGGCCGGACATCCAGCACACCATCGCCTCCACCTCGCGCGCCTCGATCGGCCGGTTGTGAGGGCGACAGATCATGTCGCCGCGCGAGACGTCCAGGTCGTCCTCGAGCAGAAGGGTCACCGACAGCGGCGGGAAGGCCTCCTCGACCGGCCCGTCGTAGGTCTCGATGCCGGCCACGCGTGTCTCGAGCCCGGACGGCAGCACCACCACGTCGTCGCCCACTCGGAACACGCCCGAGGCCACCTGGCCGGTATACCCGCGGTAGTCGTGATGCTCGTCCGACATCGGCCGCACGACCCACTGGACCGGGAAGCGGGCGTCTACCAGGTTGCGGTCGGACGCCACGTGCACGTGCTCCAGGTGGTAGAGCAGCGACGGCCCGTCGTACCACGCCATCCGCTCCGAGCGCTCGACCACGTTGTCGCCGTGGAGCGCGGAGATCGGGATGAAGGTCACGTCGGTGACCTCGAGCCGGGCCGCCCACCCCGAGAAGTCGGCGCAGATCCGCTCGAACATCTCCTGGTCGAAGTCGACGAGATCCATCTTGTTCACGCACAGGACCAGGTGCGGGATCCGCAACAGCGAGGCGATGAACGCGTGCCTGCGGGTCTGCTCGGCGACCCCGTTGCGGGCGTCGACCAGGATCAGCGCGAGATCCGCGGTCGAGGCGCCGGTGACCATGTTGCGCGTGTACTGCGGGTGGCCGGGGGTGTCGGCGATGATGAACTTGCGCCGGGGGGTCTCGAAGTAGCGGTAAGCCACGTCGATCGTGATGCCCTGCTCGCGCTCGGCGCGGAGGCCGTCCGTGAGGAGGGCGAGATTCACGTACCCGTCGCCGCGCTGGAGCGAGGTGCGCTCCACGTGCTCGAGCTGGTCCTCGAAGATCGACTTCGTGTCGTAGAGCAGGCGGCCGATGAGGGTGGACTTGCCGTCGTCTACCGACCCGGCGGTGGCGAACCGGACGAGCTCCGAGGGGCGGGCGGCGAGCGGGCGGCCGTTCGTCGACGCGCCGATGAGGGCCACTAGAAGTAGCCCTCCTTCTTGCGGTCCTCCATGGCGGCCTCGGAGATGCGGTCGTCGGCGCGGGTCTCGCCACGTTCGGTGATGCGCGTGGCGGCGATCTCCGCCACCACCTGCTCGAGCGTCGTCGCGGTCGAGCGGACGGCGCCGGTGCAGCTCATGTCGCCCACCGTACGGAAGCGCACGGATTCCGTGAACGGCTCCTCGCCGTCCAGCAGCTCGATGAAGTCGGACGTGGCGTAGAGCATGCCGTCACGCCGGAACACCTCGCGCTCGTGGGCGAAGTAGATCGAGGGCAGCGGGATCCTCTCGCGCGACACGTAGCGCCACACGTCGAGCTCGGTCCAGTTCGAGAGCGGGAACACCCGCACGTGCTCGCCGGGCTTGATGAAGCCGTTGTAGAGGTTCCACAGCTCGGGCCGCTGGCGCTTCGGGTCCCACTGACCGAAGTCGTCGCGGAACGACAGGATTCGCTCCTTGGCCCGAGCGCGCTCCTCGTCGCGGCGGGCGCCGCCGAACGCGGCCTTGAAGTCGTGCTCCTCGATGGCGTCCAGCAGGGTCACCGACTGCAGCCGGTTGCGCGACGAGCGCGGCCCCCCCTCCTCCACGACCCGTCCCCGGTCGATCGACTCCTGCACGGACGCCACGATCAGCCGAGCGCCCGCCGCGCCGACCATCCGGTCGCGGTAGGCGAGGACCTCCGGGAAGTTGTGGCCCGTATCCACATGCAGGACGGGGAACGGCAGCGCCCCGGGCCAGAAGGCCTTGCGCGCGAGATGCAGGACGACCGCCGAGTCCTTGCCACCCGAAAAGAGGATCACGCCACGCTCCAGCTCGGCCGCAACCTCGCGGATCACGTGTATGGCTTCGGACTCGAGCGCCCGCAGGTGTTCGATCTCGTAGGTCATCTTGGCGCCGCGCAGCATACGCGGGCGCACGGCGACGCTCATGCGTGCAACCCGCACTCCGTTTTCGCCTGCCCGGCCCAACGTCCTTCGCGGCCGTTGCCGGGCAGGGTGCAGGGTGCGCAGCCGATGGAATCGTAGCCGTCGTCGTGGAGGGCGTGGTAGGGGAGGTCGTTCTCGTGCACGTAACGCCAGATGTCGCCGTCGCTCCAGTCGGCGAGCGGATTGAACTTCCATACCCCGCGGACCCCGTCCCAGTCACACTTGGCCGCCCCCGCCCGCGTGCGCGACTGCTCGCGGCGGATGCCGGTGATCCAGGCGTCCGCGTCGGCGAGCGCCCGGCCGAGGCCTGCCACCTTGCGCTCGCCGCAGCAGTGCGCCGCCGTCCACGGGCCGTTCGAGCTCATGGCGTCCATCACCTCGATGCGGAGGCCGTATCGATCCTCGATCCGGCGCCAGACGTGGTATGTCTCGGCGAACAGCACACCGGTGTCGATCGTGAACACGCGCGCTCCGGGCTCGATTCCCATGAGCATGTCGATCAGGACGGACTCCTCCTTCTGGAAGGAGCACGCCATGACGAGCCGGGGGTGGTGGCGCTCGACCGCGAGGGCGAGCACGTCCTGGGCGGGGAGCTCCTCTAGACCGCGCATTCGCCCTCGCCCCGGATGACCTTGAAGGGCTCGGCCCGCTGCCAGTCGATGAAGTGGCTCATGTTCTCGAGGCTGAACTCGATCGGCAGCGCCAGCTCGCGAACCTCATCCTCGAACCGGGCCTTGCCGACGCGCTCGGCATAGGCGTTGAACTCCTCGTCCGCGGCGCGTTCCGCCTCGTACATCCGCAGCCAGCGCTCGACCGCCTCGGGCACCCGCTTCGCGGGCAGCCGGACCTTCAGCCGCTCGCCGTAGACCACCTCGCCGTCCTCGTAGTTGCCGCCGATGTGCGCGACGTACGCGGGGATCGTGTGCTCGGCGACCTTGATCGACGCTCCGTAGAAGCCGATGTTCGCGATGTGGTGCTGGGCGCAGCCGTTCGGGCAGCCGGACATCTTGATGTGCACGGCGCGCGTGAGGGGGTCCGTGATCCCCATCGCCTCCACCCGCTCCCGGACCGCGTGATTCAGGCCCATCGAGCTGGTGATCCCGAGCTTGCAGGAGTCGGTTCCGGGACAGCTCACGACGTCGTTCACCTGCTGGGCGCCGGAGTCGCCGAGGCCCAGCTCGAGAAGCGCACGGTGCACCTCGTAGACGGTCTCGGCCCGGACCCAGCGCAGCACGAGGTTCTGGCCCACCGTGGTGCGGGCGTACCCGGCCGAGTAGCGGCGCGTTATGTCGGCGAGCCCCCGGAGCTGCTCCGGGGTCAGATCGCCGCGGATCACCTTCACCTCGACCGCCGAGAAGCCCTCCTGCCGCTGGGCGCGGACGTTCGAGGCGCGCCAGCGCGCGAAATCGCCGCCGTCGCCGTTCGGGCTGGCGTAGGTCGCCGGGATGTCCGGCGCCTTCGACTCCTCGTCGTCGAGGAACAGGAGCGGCTCGGGGTCGAAGTCACGCTCGGCCACCCAGTCGCCGTCGATCTCCTCCTCGACCTGACGGCGCAGCTCGTCTATGCCGAACTTGTCGACGAACACCTTGATCCGCGCGCGGGCGCGGTTCTCGCGCAGCCAGTCCTGGCGGTCGAAGATGCGCAGGACGGCCTCGGTCATCTTCAGGTACTCGCCGTCGTCGGCGCCGACGAACTCGTACAGCGTGGGCGAGATCCGCGGCATGATCGAGGTGCCGCCGCCGACCCGCATCTCGAAGCCCTTGACGCCGTCGCGGACGCGCGGGATGAAGCCGATGTCGTGGATGCCGGTGATCGCGCGGTCCTCGTCCGTCGCCGTGAAGGCCGTCTTGACCTTGCGCGGCATCAGCTGCGTGGTGGGGTGGCGGACGAAGTAGCGCACGTAGGCGCCCACGTACGGCGTGGGGTCGAAGAGCTCGCCCTCGCAGACGCCCGCCCACGGGTCGCCGGTTACGTTGCGCACGGTGTTGCCACAGCCCTCGCGCGAGCTCAGCCCGGCGTCGCCGAGCTCACGGATGAGCTCGGCCGCGTCGGGCAGCGGCACGTGATGCATCTGGATGTTCTGCCGCGTAGTGATGTGGCCCTTGCGAAGCGGCACGTACTTTTCGATCACGTCCGCGAAGGCCTCCATCTGCTCCGGCGATATGCCGCCGAAGGGCAGCTTCACCCGCACCATCTGGACGTCGGGCTGGCGTTGCCCGTAGACGCCCTGTCGGAGGCGGAAGCCGGTGAACTCGTCGCCGGGCGTCTCGCCGGCGAGGAACTTCGCGGCCTCGTTGTCGAAGTCGTCGAACTCGCGCTCGAGGACGGGGATGACGTTCCCGGGGACGTTCTCGACCACCTCCGGGTTCTCGAGGGAGCCCTTTCTGCCCTTGCGCCCGGGCTCTACCGAAACCGGTTCCATGCTGGTCCTCCGCGGAGTTCGAAAGCGCCGAGCGGCTAAAGTAGCAAAATCCGATCGGGTTTTGGCAGTATGAACTGGCGGTAGGTTGCCGCGCGCGTGGACGCGCACCTCGACGCCACCGCCCAGGCCGACCTCGTACGCGCCGGAGACGTTTCGCCGCGCGAGCTCTTGGAGGCGGCGATCGAGCGGGTGGAGGCGCTGAACGGCGAGCTGAACGCGGTGATCCACCCGGTGTTCGACAAGGCGCTCGGCACCGAGCCGGCCGAGGGGCCGTTCCGGGGCGTGCCGATGGTGGTCAAGGACCTCGTCGCGCATACGGCCGGCGATCCGTTCCACGAGGGCATCCGCCTGCTGCGCGAGCTCGAGTGGACGGAGCCCGAGGACACGTGGCTGATCCGGCGCTTCCGCGAGGCCGGGTTCGTCTTCGTCGGCAAGACGAACACGCCCGAGCTGGGGATCCTGCCGACCACGGAGCCGGAGGCCTACGGCCCCAGCCGCAACCCGTGGGATATGAGCCGCTCCACCGGTGGCTCGAGCGGCGGGTCGGCGGCGGCGGTGGCCGCGGGGATGGTGTCCGTCGGGCACGCCAACGACGGCGGCGGCTCGATCCGCATCCCGGCCTCGGCCTGCGGCATGGTGGGGCTGAAGCCGTCGCGCGGGCGCGTGTCGCTGGCGCCCGACTTCGGCGACGCGCTTTCCGGCCTCGGTGCCGAGCTCGTGGTGTGTCGCTCCGTGCGCGACGCCGCCGCGGTACTCGAGTGGGTGTCGGACCCGCCGCCGGGTGAGCCTACGTAGCGCCGGCCCGCCGTCGCGACTACCGCACGGAGGTCGGCGTAGACCCCGGGCGCCTTCGGATCGGCCTCATGACCGCCGTGCCCGGTGGGCAGTTCGAGACGCATCCCGACTGCGTCGCCGCCGTCCGCGCGGCGGCGGCCGCGCTCGAGTCGCTGGGCCACGGCGTGGAGGAGTCGTACCCGTCGGCGCTCGACGACGAGGAGTACGTGCCGAACTTCCTCATCCGCTGGACGGGCGGCGTGGCCTTCGGGCTCTCGTGGTGGGAGCGCCGCATCGGCCGCTCGATCGGTCCCGACGACGTGGAGCCCCGCACGTGGGCGCTCGCCGAGCAGGGCCGCGCGCACTCGGCGGCCGACTACCTGCGCTCGATGGATTACGCGCAGGCGTCGACGCGCCGGGTGGCGGAGTGGTGGGCGGGCGGGTTCGACCTGCTCCTCACCCCAACGATGGCGGTGCCGCCACTCCCGATTGGGGAGATGGGGACGGGCCGCGACGAGGAGCCGCTCCTGCCGATCGTCCGGGCCACTCCGTGCGCGATCTTCACCGCGGGGTTCAAAGTCACGGGGCAGCCGGCGATGTCGCTCCCGCTCCACTGGACCAACGAGGGGCTGCCCATCGGCGTGCAGCTCGTGGCGGCATACGGGCGCGAGGACGTCCTGCTGCGGGTGGCATCGCAGCTGGAGGAGGCGCGGCGGTGGGCCGAGCGGCGGCCGCCCGTGTTCGCCGCCGCGACGTAGCCTCCGCTCAGGTGCTGACAGCCCGGCGGTAGCGCGCCACCGACAGCGGGGCGAACACGGCGATCAGGCCGAGCGACCAGAGCACCGCCGCCCAGACGTCGTTCCCGGCGGGCGCGTCCACCCACAGGGCGCGCATCGCGTCGACGACCGTGGTGAACGGGTTGTTCTCGGCGATCGCCTGGAGCCACGAGGGCATCGAGTCGACGGGCACGAAGGCGGAGGAGATGAAGGTGATCGGGAAGATCACGATGAAGCCGATCGCCTGGGCCGACTCCCCCGACGACGCGGTCAGGCCGCAGTAGGCGAAGATCCACGAGAAGGCGTAGCCGAAGAGCAGCATCAGGCCGATCCCGGCTACGACCTCGAGCGGGCTCGACGAGAATCGGAAGCCCACGAGCAGGCCTACCCCGATCATGATCGTCAGCGAGATCACGTTCGTGGCCACGTCGGCGAGCGTGCGACCGGTGAGCACGGCGGAGCGGGACATCGGCAGTGAGCGGAAGCGGTCGATGAGGCCCTTCTTCAGGTCCTCGGCCAGACCGAGCGCGGTGACGAACCCGCCGAACGACATCGTCTGGGCGATGATCCCCGGCATCAGGAAGTCGGTGTAGTCGTCGTACCCGGGAGTCTCGATCGCGCCGCCGAAGACGTAGACGAAGAGCAGCACGAACATGATCGGCTGCACCGTGAACGAGAGCAGCAGGTCGGGCGCGCGCGGGATGCGGAGGAGGCTGCGCTTGGCGAGTACGACCGTGTCGGAGACGGCGTAGGCGAGCGAGCTCATGCCGCCGCCTGCTCCTCGCGCCGGTCACGCTCGGCCGGGCCGCCGTCCTCCGCCGCCTCCTCGGCGGTATGGCCGGTGAGGGCGAGGAACACGTCGTCCAGGGTCGGGCGCTGGACGGCGATGTCGTCGATCCCGACGCCGGCACCGTCGAGCCGCCGGACGGCCTCGGCGATCGCGCCCCGGCCCTGGCGGATCGGAAGCTCGAGGAGCGTGCCGTCGCAGCTCGGCCGGTCGTCCACCATGGACGAGAGGGCCGCGATGGCCGTCTCGGCGTGGCCGGGCTCGTCAAGGGTTACCTCGAGCCGGTCGCCGCCCACCCGGGCCTTCAGCTCGTCTGAGGTTCCCTCGGCGATGACCTCGCCGTGGTCGATCACCGCGATCCGGTCGGCCAGCCGGTCCGCCTCGTCGAGGTACTGGGTCGTGAGCAGCACGGTCGTGCCCGCGGCCACGCGATCCTCGATCGTCTGCCACAGGCCGATCCGACTGCGCGGGTCGAGCCCGGTGGTCGGCTCGTCGAGGAAGAGCACGGGCGGGCGGGCGACAAGGGCGGCGGCGAGGTCGAGCCGCCGGCGCATGCCGCCGGAGTAGGTCCGCACCAGGCGGCGGGCGGCGTCGGTCAGGTCGAAGCGCTCGAGCAGCTCGTCGGCGCGCTCGCTCGAAGCGCCGCGGCCGATGTGGTAGAGGCGCCCGACCATCTCGAGGTTCTCGCGACCCGTGAGGTTCTCGTCTACCGCCGCGTACTGGCCGGCCAGGCCGATGTCGGCGCGCAGCCTGGCGGCGTCACGGACCACGTCGTGGCCCGCCACCCGCGCCGTCCCTGCGTCCGGAGGCAGGAGGGTGGTGAGGATGCGAACTGCCGTCGTCTTGCCGGCGCCGTTCGGGCCGAGAAGTCCGAGGATGGTCCCCGCGGGAGCCTCGAGGTCGATTCCCCTCAGCGCGTCCACGTCTCCGTACGACTTCCGCAGCCCCTCTGCCTGGATCGCTGCGTCCTGCATCTCTTCCCACTCTACGCGGCGGCGTTCCGCGCTACCGGCCCCAGCCCTCCGTGTCGCCCCACGGGGTCGAAGCCCGGGCGCCTCGGCCGGTGGCCTCGAGGAGGCCGGCCCGCAACCATGGGCTGACCCGCGGGCCGGGCGCCGCCGGCGGCGGCGCCGTATCGCGCAGGAACTGCTCGATCGCCGCCGCGATCGCGGCCGCCTCCTCCGGGGAGGCGGTCGCCTGCCTGACCTCGATCCGGGGCCGGGCCGGCTGCTGCTTGCCGTTGCGGCTCATCGGCGGGGTAGCGTAAACCCGTGCCCGAGATACCGGTGTTCCCGTACGACGCCGTCCTCCAGGCGATCTCGCCGGCCGAGGCGATCGACCGGGTGCGCGACGGGTTCGTCGAGTACGCCGGCGGCGAGTGGCAGATGCCGCCGAAGACGTATCTGGACGCGCCGCCGAACGGCGACTTTCGGGCCATGCCCGCGCGCGGCGCGGGGCTCGCGATCCTGAAGTGGGTCACCTCCTTCCCGCGAAACCCCGAGGCGGGGCTGCCGGTGGTGATGGGCGTCATCTGCGTGTCGTCGGCGACGAACGGGGAGCCGCTCGCGCTCGTCGACGTGCGCGCCGTGACGGCCCTGCGCACCGGGGCGGTGGCCGCAGTGGCGGCGCAGGAGCTCGGGCGGGAGGACGCGCGGACCGTGGGGATCGTCGGCTGCGGGCTCCACGGCGCCTGGGCCGCGCGTTGCCTCGCGGCCGCCGAGTACGGGCCGGGCGTGTGCTTCGACCCGAACCCCGAGGCGGCCGGCGGCCTGGCCGGCGAGCTCGGCTGGGAGGCCGGCGGGCGCGAGGACGCGCTGGCGTGCGACGTCGTCACCTGCGTGACGCCCGGCGAATCGCCGGTCGTTGACGAGGGCGATTTGAGGCCTGGCCTTCACCTCAACATGCTGGGCGCTGACGGGCCGGGAAAGGCCGAAGCGACGCCGGCGGCGGTGGCCCGGTGCTCGCTGTTCTGCGACGAGTGGGAGCAGGCGAGCCACGGCGGCGAGCTGACCGGCGCCGTAGCGGCGGGCCTCGTGCGGCGGGAGCAGGTCCGCGAGCTGGGCTCCGTGCTCACGGGGGCGGCGCCCGGACGCGCTCGAGCGGACGAGATCACGCTCTTCGACTCGACCGGCCTGGCGATCCAGGATCTGGCGCTGTGCGTGGCGCTGCTCGACGCGCACCGGGCGGGACGGGTGCGGGCCGGGGCGGTGCGGTTGTAGGGGTCGGGCGGTTCGGCGCATGGAGCTCGAGACGCGCGCCCTTCGCAAGGCCACCCGCCGGCTGATCCCGTTCCTCTTCCTGATCTACGTGGTCGCGTACCTCGACCGTGTGAACGTCAGCTTCGCCCAGCTTCAGCTCGAGGACGACCTCGACTTCAGCGACACGATCTTCGGCATTGGCGCGGGCATCTTCTCGCTCGGCTACGTGCTGTTCGGAGTCCCCAGCGGGTTGGCCCTGAACCGGTTCGGCGCCCGCCGGTGGCTCGCCTGGATCATGATCGTATGGGGTCTCCTCTCGGCGTCGACGATGTTCATCGACGGCCCAGCGAGCTTCTACGTGCTGCGCTTCCTGCTCGGCGTGGCCGAGGCCGGGTTCTTCCCGGGGATCATCCTGTACCTGACGTGGTGGTTCCCGGAGCGCGAACGGGCGCGTGTGCTCGCGCTCTTCATGACGGCGATCGCCGCCGCGTACGTCGTCGGCGGCCCGATCTCGGGCGGCCTGCTGGAGCTGGATGGACTGGCGGGCCTCGACGGCTGGCAGTGGCTCTTCCTCGTGGAAGGGCTGCCGGCGATCGGGCTCGGTCTCGTAACCCTGCGTTTTCTCGACGACCGTCCGGAGGAGGCGGAGTGGCTCTCCGCCGACGAGCGGCGCTTTCTTGGCGACGAGGTGGGCCGGGAGCGGGCGCTGAAGGAGTCGGAGGGCCGCCACGGCCTGGGCGACGCTCTGCGAAGCGGACAGGTCTGGCTGCTCTCGTTCATCTACTTCATCCTGCTCGCGGCCGGGTTCGGGCTGACCTTCTTCGTGCCCGACCTGGTCCAGGACCGCACCGGCTACAGCGACTTCGAGGTGGGCGTCCTGGCAGCGATCCCGTACGGGATCGCGACGGCCGCGATGCTCGTAGTGGCCCGCCGAGCCGACCGCGCCCGAAGCCGCCGCCCGTTTGTGGCGGTCCCGGCGCTGGTGGGAGCCTTGGGCGCGGGCCTGACGGCGTACGCGCAGTCGCCGGTGCTGCTAACGATCGCGATAACGCTCGCGGCGGCCGGAATCCTCGCGGCGATCCCGGTGTTCTGGGCGCTACCAACGGCGTTCCTGACGGGCACCGCGGCGGCCGGCGGAATCGCACTGATAGCGGCAATCGGAAACCTGGGCGGATTCGCAGGCCCAGCATTCACCGGCGTGATGGAGGACTCGACGGGCGGCTTCGAGACGCCGCTAACGGTGCTGGCGATCCTGCTGGTAATGGGCGCCGCGTTGGCTGGGTGGGCGCGCGAGGGACGGGTTGGGGCGAGGGAGGTGGAGCTGTCGTTGGCGGGGGAGTGATGCGGTGTGGAGGCGCCGCGGGCGCGGGCGTGCCGCCGGAGGTGCGGTACGGCCCGAGCCGTAAGATCGCGCCGCGGCGACCGATGCAATGAGAAGACCAGATGCGCATATACGGTGTTTCGGGCACACTTCGTGGTCCCGAATGCTTATGAGGGACTACTCAACGCCTTCGCAGGCCAGAAATCGCGGCCAGTATGGAGGATCACGACGAGTCGGCGCGTTGGTCGTCTCCGCGCTCATTGGGGCTGTGTTCCTCGTTGCGCCCTCGAGCGTTCAGGCGCAAGCAGTGACTGCGGCTTGCGATAGCGCTCCAGGAGTCAGTGACGACTGCAACCGTTGGTATACGGGGGAATCCGTGGCCGTGAAGTGGGGTTGGGAGCCCTCGAGCCCAACCTTCGCCGGTTGTCAGAACCAGGCGTTTTCAGCGGAGATGAGACCTGTGAGCAGATCATGCACGGTCACTTGGCCCGGCACTACGGTCACCAAGACGGTCTGGATCGGCATCGACCGCACCCCCCCACAAGTCGTCGGCCTCGTCCCTGACCGACCTCCCGACTACAACGGATGGTTTAACCATCCGGTTGGGCTGAGCTTCCAGGGCGCTGATGCGATCTCCGGTGTGGCGTCGTGCAGCTCCACGAGCTATGGCGGTCCCGACGGGCAGGGCGTCATGGTCGGCGGGATCTGCCGGGACAACGCAGGGCATGTTGGGTCCGGTTCGCATCCGATCAACTACGACGCCACCCCGCCCTCCGCACCGTTCGTCTACGCCCTCCCGGGCGACCACAAGGTCGCCCTCGAGTGGTCCACCTCGCCGGACTCTCAGGCCGAGGTCGTTCGGCACGACGGGGATGCCGCTCCGGTGGTTCTCTATCGGGGACCGGGAGGGTCCTTCACCGATCGCGGACTCCGGAATCAGCGGCGCTACCGGTATTCCGTCTCCCTCATCGATCAGGCCGGCAATCGCTCCGCGAGCCTGACCAGCGCCGTTCCCACCGCCGGCAAGCTGCTTCTGCCCGCACGCGGTGAGCGCATCAGGATCGTCCAGGTGCCCCTCCTCGTCTGGAAGCGGGTCCGCAAGGCCAGCTACTACAACGTCCAGATCTTCCGCGGGAAGACCAAGGTCCTCAGCACCTGGCCGCGTGATACGCGGCTGCAGCTCAAGCGGCGCTGGCGCTTCGGGCGGAGGAGCTATCGGCTCGTGCCCGGCAAGTACTGCTGGTACGTCTGGCCCGGCTACGGCAAGCGCTCGAAGCGCGACTACGGCAAGCGGCTCGGCCGCAGCTGCTTCCGGATCGTCCGCTGATCGCAGCGCGCCGGGCGACCGGCGCACGCCCGCGGAGAGTCTGAGGGGCGCCGGCGGGTAAGAGGATCTGGCCATGGAAGCCGTCGTGACGATCGAGGAAGTGCGCACCTTCGACACCGCCGGTGGAAACGTCCGCTACGTGATCAGGGACGGGGACGGCAACGAGTACACGACTTTCCGCGAGCGCATCGGAGCCGAGGCGCAGCGCCTCGAAGGCCAGCGGGTTCGCATCGAGCACCACGAGAACAAGCGCGGCCAGTACACGAACGTCTACCTCGACAAGGTCGAGCCGGCGCCGCAGGAGGCGGCACCTCAAGGCGGCGACACCGACCCCGACGAGGCCGCCTGGCGCACCGCTGTGGAGGCGGCGCCGTGGCTCGTCGGCGAGTCCGAACCCCGCGAGCAGGTGCCTCCCGAGGAGCTCTACGAGAAGCTCAAGCCGTTCAAGGAGCGGGTGGCGGAGGACATCAAGGACGAACCGTCCGGGCGTTCCTGAGGGGCGAGCACGCGGGGCGGTTGGTGCGGGAGCGGCGGTAGTGGCGCGACAATCCGCTCGAGCGTCCTGACTTTTGCGTGCACCGGACGTACAAGTCAGGAAGTTTCCGAAATTCGGCCTGCGGGCAGGGCCGGCCCCCTAAGGGTCGGCACGCAAGACCCCTACAGCGGGATGTTCCCGTGCTTTCGCTTCGGCGTGTCCACCCGCTTCGTCTGCAGCGTCTCCAGTGCGCGGATCAGCTTCGGGCGGGTCTCGTGCGGCACGATCACGTCGTCGATGTAGCCTCGCTCCGCCGCCGAGTACGGGTTGGCGAACCGGGCCTTGTAGTCGCCGATCAGCTTCTGGCGACGCTCGTCGGGGGTCGGCGAGGACGCGATGTCGCGGCGATGGATGATGTTCACCGCGCCGTCGGGCCCCATAACCGCCACCTCCGCCGTCGGCCACGCGAAGCTGAAGTCGGCCAGCATGTGCTTCGAGTTCATGACGTCGTAGGCACCGCCGTACGCCTTGCGCGTGATGATCGTCAGCTTCGGCACGGTGGCCTCGGTGAATGCATAGAGCAGCTTCGCCCCGTGGCGGATGATGCCGCCCCACTCCTGGGACGTGCCGGGCAGGAAGCCGGGGACGTCGCAGAAGGTGAGCAGCGGGATGTTGAACGCGTCGCAGAAGCGGACGAAGCGGGCGCCCTTCTCGGACGAGGCGATGTCGAGCACGCCGGCGAGCTGGTTCGGCTGGTTGCCGACCACCCCGACCGGCCGCCCGCCCATGCGCGCGAAGCCGACGACGATGTTTCGCGCGAAGTGCTCGTGCACCTCGAAGAACTCGCCGTTGTCGACGATGAGGTGCACGACGTCGCGCATGTCGTAGGGCTTGTTCGGGTTGTCCGGGACGATCGTGTCGAGCTCCGCCTCCTGGCGGTCCGGGTCGTCGCCCGTCTCCATCCGCGGCGGCAGCTCGAGGTTGTTCTGGGGGAGGAACGACATGAGGTAGCGCACGTCCTCGAGGCAGCTCTCCTCGTCGTCGCAGGCGAAGTGCGCCACGCCCGACTTGGTGTTGTGGGTCATCGCTCCGCCGAGCTCCTCGAACTCGACCTCCTCGCCGGTCACCGTCTTGATCACGTCGGGGCCCGTGATGAACATGTGCGAGGTCTCCTTCACCATGAAGATGAAGTCGGTCATGGCCGGCGAGTAGACGGCCCCGCCCGCGCACGGGCCCATGATCAGCGAGATCTGCGGGATCACGCCGGAGCATTGGACGTTGCGCACGAACACGTCGCCGTACGCGCCGAGCGAGACGACCCCCTCCTGAATCCGCGCCCCGCCGGAGTCGTTGATGCCGATGACCGGGCAGCCGATCCGGGCCGCCAGGTCCATGACCTTGCACATCTTCTCGCCCATCACCTCGCCAAGCGACCCGCCGAACACGGTGAAGTCCTGCGAGAAGACCGCCACCGGCCGCCCGTCGATCGCGCCATGGCCGGTGACCACCGCGTCGCCCCAGGGACGGTTGCGCAGCATGTCGAAGTCGAACGTTCGGTGGCGAACGAACGTGTCGAGCTCCTCGAAGGAGCCGGGGTCGAGCAGCTTGTCGACCCGCTCGCGGGCGGTCAGCTTGCCCTTGGCGTGCTGCTTCTCCTCCGCCTCGGGGTTCTTGTGAAGGGCCTCGACGCGCAGCTCCTCGAGCCGCGCCAGCTTCTGCTCGGACGTCTCCAGTGACTTTTGGCGCATGGGGGCGCCAGATTACTGCCCGCCGGGCGGGTAGTGGGGCAGCGTTCCACCGGCGCGCTCCACCACCTCACGGTGGAGCTTCCGCGCCGTTCCGGGCCGGCTCGAGGCCAGGTTCTCTCGCTCGCCCGGGTCGTTCCGCAGGTCGAACAGCTTCAGGTTGTCCGCCCGGTTGCTCGCGATCAGCGCCCACCGATCCGACCGCAGGAAATGCGCGTTCGAGTACCCGCCGTAGGCGAACGCCCGCTCCGGCGGGCGGCGGCCCTCGAACAGAGTCGAGAGGTCGACGCCGTCCATGGATCGCGGTGCGCGGACGCCCGCCATGGCCAGGAGCGTGGGGGCCAGATCATGAGTCGAGGCGAAGTACGCGTCCGACCGGCCCGCGAGCCGCCGCTCGGGGTGGACGACCACGAACGGGACCTGCGCGAGCTCCGGGTGCAGCGCGATCGAGATCTTCCCCGTCCAGCCGTGGTCACCGAGGAGGATGCCGTGGTCGGCCACGAGGACGATCACCGTGTCGCGGTCGAGCCCCAGCTCGTAGAGGCGATCGATGAAGACGCCGAGCCAGCGGTCCGTCATCGTCACCTCGGCCGCGTAGAGCGCGTGCATGCGCGCCAGCACGGTGTCGGCGACGCTGGGGTCGATGTAGCGTGACACCGGCGCGTAGTACGGCTTCGACGGCTCCGGGCCGTGGTAGTCGGGATCGCCGTAGAGGTCGAGGTACTGACGCGGCGGCGTCCATGGCTCGTGCGGCTCGAAGGTGTCGACGACGAGCGCGAACGGCCGGTTGCGCGCGGCGGCGTCGAGCAGCTGGGTCGCGTCGCCGAACACCCGCGCAGCGAACGAGCGGGATTCGTCGTGCCAGTACCCGCCGTTGGCCATGTAGAGCCTCACCCGCTCCCGGACCTTCGGATCGCTCCTGATGACCGGGTGCAGCCAGTGCACGAGCTCGCGCTCGGTCACTCGATAGTTGGAGCCCGCAACTCCCACCTGTCCACCCCTGCGGACGAAGCGGTCGAAGCCGCGGCGGAACCGCTCGTAGGGCTTCGCCCACGCCAGGAAGGGGTTGTCCGTCGCGTACGCCGTCCAGTACCCCGCGCGGCGGAGGACCGCGGTGAACGAGGTCTCACCCTCGCGAATCGGCGTCCAGCCGGGCATCGCCATCAGGCCGGGGTAGTCGTGCCAGTGGCGAAACGGGAACTGACGCCGGCCGGTGAGCATCGACTTGCGCGCCGGCACCGTGGGCATCGCCTCCGGGAACGCCCGCGTGAAGCGGAGCCCCTCGCGAGCCAGCGCGTCCATGTTCGGGGTCAGCGCGCGAGCCGCGTAGACGTAGTCGACCCGCAGCGTGTCGATCACCACCACCACGATGTTCGGGCGGTCGGGGCGCCCGATGGCGCCGCTGCTGTCGAGCGTCCGCGGCAGGAACGCGCCGGCCGCGGTCGCGAGGCCCGCGGCCTGGAGCAAGCGTCGGCGCGTGATGGTCGGCGGCATCCGGGCTGGTGCGGCGAGGGTAGCTGGCCGGGCGGTCGCGGCGAAAGGCTACGACCGATAGATCGGCGGCCGACCGCCCGCATGCCGCACGACCCGCCGATAGAGCTCGTCGATCAGCCGGGGATGGCGCCGGGCGACGTTGTTTCGCTCCAGAGGATCGCGCGCGAGGTCGTAGAGCCGGCGACCGCGGCCGCGGTTCTCCGACACGAATGACCACCGCTCGTTCCGCGCGTAGAGCCAGTTCGCGTAGCCGCCGTACGCGAGTGATCGCTCCGGCGGCCGGCGCCTGGCGAGCAGCGGCGAGAGGTCCACTCCGTCCATCGCCTTCGGCCGGCGCACGCCGGTCATGGCGAGAAGCGTGGGGCCGATGTCGTGTGTCTGGGCGAGGTAGTCGCTCGTCTCTCCGGCCCTCCGCCGTGCCGGATCGACGATGAGAAGCGGCACGTGGATCAGGGGCGGGTGCAGCATCGACGCGATCTTGCCCGTCCACCCGTGGTCGCCGAGGAGATAGCCATGGTCGGCGACCAGCACGATGACGGTGTTGCCGTCGAGGCCGAGCTCGCGCAGGCGCGCGGTCATCACGCCGAGCCAGCGGTCCGTCATCGTGACCTCCGCGGCGTAGATGTCGCGCATGCGGCGCAGGACCGGTCCCGCCCGCTTGCGGCTGAGCCACTCGCTCACGCGCGCGTACCTGCTCATGCAGGGCTCGGGATCGCTGTAGCCGGGGTCGCCGTAGAGGTCGATGTAGCTTCGCGGCGGAGTCCAGGGCTCGTGCGGCTCGAAGGTGTCCGCCACGACCGCGAAGGGCTGGCGGGCCGCGGCGGTGCGCAGCACGTCGGCGCCGGCGGAGTACACCTTCGCCGCCCACGAGTGCGACTCGTCCTCCCAGTAGGCGCCGCCGGCGGCGAGGAAGCGGTGGACGCGGGTCTCGATGTTCGGCTCTCGCAGCTCCGGCACGAGCCACTGCCGCAGCAGCCGACGCGACTCGGCCGTATGGCGTGCCTCGCGCCCGAGCTGGCCGCCGAAGCCGACGAAGCTGTCGAAGGAGCGGCGGAACGCGCGGTAGGGGGCGGAGTAGCCGAGGAACGGGTTGTCCGTCACGTACGCCGTCCAGTAGCCGGCCCGGCGAAGCGCGCTCGTGAACGTGCTGGCGGGCTCACGGATGGGCTCCCAGCCCGGCGTTGGCCGCAGGCCGCGCCAGTCGTGCCAGCCCCGGAACGGCCACACGCGGCGGCCGGTGAGGATCGAGCGCCTCGCGGGCACCGTGGCCATCGCCTCCGGGTAGAAGCGGGTGAAGCGAAGCCCCTGGCGGGCGAGCTCGTCGATGTTCGGCGTCTGTGCCCGACCGCCGTACGCGCCCACGTAATCGGCGCGCAGGGTGTCGATGATCAGGACCAGGACGTTCGGCCGCGCGGCCGTCTGCGCGAGCGCCGCCGGGTCGAGGGCCAGGGCGGCCGCGGCCGATGCGCTCGCAGTCAGGAACTCGCGGCGGGTCCGGGCCATGAGGCGATTCTCGCCCCCGGGGAGCGTCGCCGTCGAGCGGCCCGGCCGCGCGCGCTCGGCGGGCGATCGGGGTGGATCAGGGCTGGCTCAAGCGAGACTGCTGGCGGGTCCGGAGCGTCTAGGTCGATAGGCCCGGCCGCCCGGCGGGTGCGTGCCAGACCGGCGGGGCTGGGGGCGGGTTACGGTGGATCGAGAGTGTCGGGGCCGTGCCCGCGCGCACCGCCGGTGGCGTCGCCACGGCACCCGTCCGCATCGTCCATGTCCCCGGTATGGGTGGTTTCAGCGGAAGCGCGGCCGTGCGGTGGCACCCAACGGTGCCCGACAGGGCGCCTGGCGTCCCCAATCTGGGTCGCTTCAGCGGAAACGCGCCTGTAGCGCCCGCGAGATCCGGACAAACCGGGGGCCCCTAGCTAGGGCCGCGAGTAGGGCCTGTGGTGTGCCGCGCCGAGCGCGTCGAGCGTCTCGTTGAGGACCGACTCCGCGTGGCCTGGGTCGATGGCCGTCGGCGGGTCCTCTTCGGCCGCCGGTGCAGTCGGTTCGGCGGGCGGGGGATCCTCGGGCGGTGCGATATCTACGGGCTCGGGGAGCGGCCCCTGAGGTGCGTGCGGGGGCAGTCGGTCCTCGGCGGCGGGCGGATTCAGCCGCTCGTCGGCTGCGGGCGGATTTAGTCGTTCGTCGGCGACGAGCCAGCCGGAGAAGAAGCGCGCCCAGAAGGTGCGCCACCGGCTTGAGGGCCTGGCGGGGGCCGGTGGCGGTGCGGGAATGGGCTGAGGCTCCGGCGCCTCGACCGCGGGCTTGGGTTCCGGCGCGGCGGGCTCGGGTTCCGGCGCGGCGGGCGCTTCGGCCCCGGCGGGCGCCTCCGGTCCGGCCGCCGCGTCCGGCTGTGGGTCGTCGGCCTCCGGCGCGACCTCGGCGCGCGCCGCGTCGGGCTCCGGCGCGGCTTCGGCGCGCGCCTCGTCCGGCGCCGTCGCCAGCTCGGCCGTCAGGGTCACTCTCGTGCCCCAGCCGGAGGGCTCGATCGACACGGTCCCGCTCGCGTGCTCGCCCTCCCAGGCGACCGTGTGCTCGGGGTCCAGCTTCGAGATCTTGATCTCGCCGAAGGCGCCGAGGTGCTTGGCGAGCCGCTCGACCTCGCTCAGCTCCTCCCACAGCTCCGGCGGCGACTTGACCAGGGTGCGCTTCGCTGTCAGCTCCGGCATGGCCATCCGTTCGCGTGCGGCGGGACGAGTCCTCCCCGCCGCAGCGGAGCTTGCCGGCACCCCTACTCGGCCTCGGAGTACTCCCCGAACTCCTCGCGCATCACGCCGCAGACCTCGCCGAGCGACGCGTTCGCCTTGAGCGCGGCGCGCATCGGCACGAGCAGGTTCTCCTCGCCAACGCATGCCTGGCGCAGCTCCTCGAGCCGCGCCGCGACCGCCTCCTGGTCGCGGTTCTCCTTGAACGCCTTCAGGCGCTCCACCTGCTGGCGCTCGGACTCCGGGTCCACGCGAAGGATCTCGACCTCGTCCACCTGGTCGGTCACGTACTCGTTCACGCCCACGACGATGTCCTGCTTCTGCTTGTAGCGCTGCTCGTAGCCCCAGGCCGACTCCTCGACCTCGGCCCGAACGAACCGGATGCAGTTGACCGAGCCGTCCATCTCGTCGATCCGATCGATCAGCGCCTGCGCGCCGTCCTCGATCTGATCGGTGAGCGCCTCGACGAAGTACGAGCCCGCGAACGGGTCGGCGGTGTCCGCCGCACCGGACTCGTGGGCGAGGATCTGTTGGGTGCGGAGCGCGATGCGCGCCGCCCGCTCGCTCGGCAGGGCGAGCGCCTCGTCGAAGCCGTTCGTGTGGAGTGACTGGGTCCCCCCCGACACGGCGGCGAACCCCTGCAGCGCAACCCGCACGATGTTGTTCTCCGGCTGCTGCGCGGCGAGCGTGACGCCGCCGGTCTGCGTGTGGAAGCGGAGCTTCATCGAGCGCTCGTCCCGCGCGCCGAAGCGCTCCCTCATGATCCGCGCCCACATGCGGCGGGCGGCCCGGAACTTGGCCACCTCCTGGAAGACGTTGTTGTGGCCGTTGAAGAAGAAGGCGATGCGAGGGCCGAACTCGTCGACCTCGAGGCCGGCGTCGATCGCCGCCTGCACGTAGGCGATCGCGTTCGCGAGGGTGAAGCCCACCTCCTGCACCGCCGAGCAGCCCTTCTCGCGCATGTGGTAGCCGGAGATCGAGATCGTGTTCCACTTCGGGATCCGCTCGCGGCAGTACGCGAACAGGTCGGTGGTGAGCCGCATGGCCGGCACGGGCGGGTAGATGAAGTTCCCCCGCGCGATGTACTCCTTCAGGATGTCGTTCTGGGTCGTGCCGCGCAACCGTTCGGACGGCACGTCCTGCTCCTCGCCCACGAGCTCGTAGAGGAGCAGCAGCGCCGAGGCGGGGGCGTTGATCGTCATCGAGGTCGACACCTGGTCGAGCGGGATGCCGTCGAAGACGCGCCGCATGTCCTCGATCGTGTCGATGGCCACGCCGGTGCGGCCGACCTCGCCCATGCACAGCGGGTCGTCCGAGTCGCGGCCGAGCTGCGTGGGCAGGTCGAAGGCCATCGAGAGGCCCGTCGATCCATGGTCGATCAGGTAGTGGAAGCGCTCGTTCGTCTCCTTCGCGCTGGCGTAGCCGGCGTACTGGCGCATCGTCCACTTGCGGCCCCGGTACATGTCCGGATGGATGCCGCGGGTGAACGGATACTCGCCGGGCTCGCCCAGCCGCTCCTCGAGGCCCGGCCCGACGTCCCCCTCTACGTAGGTGTCCTTCACCTCGATGCCCGAGTCCGTGAAGCGACGCGGGTCGTCCGGCCCCACGATCGGGGCGATGCTGGGCTTGTGCTCGGGCGTGGTGGCCATCGCCGGGAAGGATACGGTCGGTGCGTCGATCAGGCGCCTCGTTACGGTTCGCCGGGTGACTGGAGCGCCTTCCAGGCCCCGCGATCCGCGGCGCGATGCCATCGGCGTCGTGATCGCCTTGGTCGCCGTGATGTGGGTGCTCGAGGTGGTCGACGTGGCGCTCGACCACCGTCTCGACCGGTACGGCATCGAGCCGCGCGACCCGGACGGGCTCGACGGGGTGCTGGCGGCCCCGTTCCTGCACGTTGGCTTCGGCCACCTGATCGGCAACACGATCCCGTTCGTCGTCATGGGCGTCGTGATCGCGTTCGAGGGGCCGCTGCGGCTGCTCGGCGTCACCGCGATCGCCGCCCTGGCGAGCGGGCTCGGCACGTGGCTCGTCGCGCCGGAGAACTCGATCCATCTCGGCGCGAGCGGGGTGGTGTTCGGCTACGCCACCTACCTCATCGCCCGCGGGTGGTTCAACCGCCGGGCAGGGGAGATCGCGATCGGCGTCGCGGTCGCGGTGGTGTGGGGCGGCACGCTGCTGGCGGGCCTCGAGCCGCAGCGCGGCATCTCATGGCAGGGTCACCTGTTCGGCGCGATCGGCGGCCTCGTCGCGGCCTGGGCGCTGGCGCGGCCCGCTCGGGTGGCGCCGCCCTAACATCCCTCCGGTGGAGGTCACCGTTCGGCTGTTCGCGATGCTGCGCGAGCGTGCAGGCGCTCCCGCCGTGACGCTGGAGCTCCCGGAGGGGGCGCGCGTCCGCGACGCGCTCGACTCCCTCGCCGGTCTGGCCGAGGGCATCCCGCTCGTGATGGCCGTGAACCGTGAGTACGTCTCGGAGGAGCAGGTGCTGGACGCCGGCGACGAGCTCGCGCTCATCCCGCCGGTCAGCGGCGGCTCGACGACGGCGGCGCCGTGGGTCCGCGTGAGCGCCGAGCCGCTCTCGCTCGACTCCCTGGCCGACCGCGTGCGCGACCCGCGCGCCGGCGCGGTCGTGACCTTCCAGGGCGTGACCCGCGAGGTCGACCGCCTCGAGTACGAGGCCTACGCCGAGATGGCCGAGGAGCGCATGGCCATGATCGCCGCCGAGGCGGTGGACCGCCACGGGCTCTGCGCGGCCGCCGTGGAGCACCGGCTGGGACTCGTGGCCCTCTCGGAGCCGAGCGTCATCGTGGCCGTCTCCGCGCCACACCGGGGCGAAGCGTTCCTCGGCGCGCGTGAGATCATCGACCGCGTCAAGGCCGAGGCTCCGATCTGGAAGAAGGAGGTCGAGGGCGGGGAGGGGCGCTGGGTGGAGGGAAGCCCGCCCAGCCGCCGGCTGTAAGCGCCCCCGCCAGCGAGCCGAGCAGGAAGTCCCGCAGCTCCCCGCGCGAGAGATCGCGGTGCTCGAGCCAATCGAGGATCGCCCCGTCCATGAACCAGAGCCAGGCGCGCGCCGCGGCCCGTACGCGCGGGGGCGGGTCGGCGCCCGCGCCGAGCCCCGCCAGGATGCGCTCCGACGTTCGATCGCGTATCTCGTCGACGAGGGCGCCCACCTCGGGAACGCTGCGGGCGCTCTCCATCACCCTCACGTAGGCGGTCTCGTTCTCCTCGATCCAGCCGAGGAACGAGTCGAGGCTCTGCGCCAGCGCCTCCGCCGGCGGCAGCGCCGGGTCCGGCTCCGTGCGCCGGCGGACGTCCTCGGCGGCCTCCTGCAGCGTCGCGAGGAAGAAGTCCTGCTTCGTGGGGAAGTAGTGGTAGAGGAGCGCCTTCGAGATCCCCGCCTCCCGGGCGATACGAGCCATCGAAAGCTCGCCGAACGGGTGCCGGGCGAACAGCTCGGCGCCGAGGGCGAGCAGCTGGCGGCGGCGCTCGTCGACCCGAAGCCGAGAGTACGCGGGCTGCGCCATGAGGCGAGCGTATAGTCCGGCCGTCATGGACGAGCTCGGAGCCTTTCTCGGCGTCTCGGTGCTCGTCATCTGCACGCCGGGGCAGGACACCGCCCTGACGATCCGCAGCACGATGCTCGGGGGACGCCGCGGCGGCATCTTCACGGCGCTCGGCGTATCGACGGGCCAGACGGTCTGGGCGCTCGCCGCCAGCGCCGGCGTCGTGGCGGTCCTGCTCGCTTCCGAGCCGCTCTTCCTCGCTCTGCGCCTGGCCGGCGCGGCCTACCTCGTGGTGCTCGGCCTGCAGTCCCTGTGGGCCGCCGTTCGCCCCGACGACGTGAACGGAGTGGCCGGGGGCCGGCGCACGGGGCGCGGTCTCACCGCCGGGAAGGCGTACCGGCAGGGCGTCATCAGCAACCTCGGCAACCCCAAGATGGCGGCCTTCTTCACGAGCCTGCTGCCGCAGTTCGCGCCGCAGCAGGGGCCGGCATTCCTCACCCTGTTCGCGCTCGGCCTCGCGTTCAGCCTGATGACGCTGGCCTGGCTCACCGGCTACGCGCTCGCGGTCGCCCGCGCGCGGGCGCTCCTCATGCGCCCCCGCGTGCGCCGCGTCCTCGACGGGGTAACGGGCGCGGCGCTCGTGGCGCTCGGGCTGCGCCTGGCGGCGGAGCGGCGCTGACCCGCGCCGCGAGCGTGCAATCATTGCCAGACCCCGACCCACCGAGGTGGTCGATATGTGTCACGACTGGTGGATGCGCCGCGAGAAGCGGCGCGAGGAGCGCTTCGACGAGGAGCTCCGGTACCTCCTCGACGAGGAGGACCGGCGCGCCCGGCGGCCGGAGCCGGTGGTCGAGCGCGAGCGGGACGAGCCCGCAGACCCGGATCGAGCCCCTGTCGAGGCGGGTACGCGCTCCTAGAGCATTGACGCGGGCGAGCGGACGCGCTCCGGCGCGCCCGCTCGTTCCGGGCGGGACCAATCGTTGAAGCGCCTCCTTCTGCTGCGCCACGCCAAGCCGTGACGGACGCTCAGCCACTGAGCCCGTGATGCCGTGTGGCTGTAGGTCCGAAGCCGACCATGCGACGGAGATCTGTTCGTAGCGGCGCACGCAAGGCCACGAAACGCGAGCAAGCCCACCCACTCGAGCTGGGCCGTGGTTCAGGGCAGTGATTCACCGGGGAAGATCACTAGGTAGACATAACGCGGCGGAGGTGATCGACAATCGAAACCGACCGTGACAGCCGACAGGGTGCGCCAGAGCGCCAGGTTGACCGGGATCGGCGGGCCGCGCATGACGCAATGGCACAGGTCGCGTTGACCGAGGGATATCTCTACGGGCTGAAGCCCAACGTCGCCCGCGCGCTTGCCCGCAAGCGGACGTTGGAGAACATCCGGTATCGGCGGGCCGCACAGGACGTCGCCCGCGCGCTTGACCGCAATAGAAAGCGGATCTTGGAGAACATCCGCTAGTCGCGGGCCTCCTAATGCGGACCGTCGACGAAAGGACGTCAGGACTGAGCGGTGAGGACCGTTTTGGGGAGGCATTGGCGCGACTGCAGGAGGCCGAAGACGAGGTGGTTGACGCCGCTATCACCCTCGTGCAAGCGGACGACCGCAACGAGGCGGTCGAGGCGTACGCTGAACTCCGCGAGGCGGTCGGCCACCTGGCGGTCCGTCAGCTTTTGGCCGAGAGGCTGGAGGGAGCGCCGCGGTCGTGAGCGCGGGCGTGTCCGTGCTCAGTGCGGGCGCAGCGATCTACCAAGCCCCCAGAGCGGCAACGAGAAGTCCACGGCCAAGGACAACGAGGAGACGTGAGGGAGACCCCCGCGTCCTGACGGCGCGAGGACCGGTGGCCGCGGACGCACCGGCCGGGTCAACCTCTCCGCGTCGGGGCACCGCGACCGCAGCGGGCGGCACGGTTCACGTCTCGTCCGTACTCGCGGCTCCGATCGAGCCCGCGAAGCCCCTCCTGACACAGCCGGGCGCCAGCCCCGCCGAGCGGCGGCGGTGGCTCGCGGAGGAGGGCTACATCCCTCGCTTGGGCGGATGCCGGTGGGTTCGTGGGCGGCGCGCTCCAGGGGTCGGATCGCCGGACTGCTCTGCTTCGCACTCGCGGGCTACTACGCCGCGTCGAGGGTGACCCGCCGCCAGTAGGCCTTGGGTCGAGAGGGGGACAGAACCTCCCCACCCTCCGACCGCCCACGCGACGCAGCGCTTGGGCCGCGGAGGCGCGATGACGCCTAACTCCGGCCGCGGGAGCGGCCCGCCCGCCGCGAGGCCGGGCTCTGACCGGGAGCGGGAGGGCGGCCCCTCCTACCCCTTTGGAGAAGCTTGCTCCATGCCCTCGCTGAAGCGGCCACCCGATTCCTGGCCGGGCGCCTCCGGGCGTCGCTGCATCCCACGGCTGAAGCGGGGGAGGCGCCAAAAGCGGGTGACCCGCCGCGCGAGCCCTTGGCTGAAGCGCCCGCGGCGTTGGCGTCGCCAGGGACGGCGACGCATGCCCTCGGCAAAGCCGGGCTCCGTCTGGTCGGGTGTGGCGGGGGTCTCATTCGACGCTGTCATCGGGTTGATCCTCTAGTCGTACCAGCGGCTGAGGGTCCGAGGATACGGTCAGCATCGGACGTCTTCGCGTGGCCGCCAGGTGCGCGACTCGTGTAGCTGAGCCGGATCAGGTAGACGTCGAGGCCACGGTCAAGCAACGCGCCGCCCGCGCCAAAAAGGACGCCAAGGCCGCCGCGGCGGAGGTGGCGAAGCTTGAGCGGCGGCTCGACAGCGCCCGGGTGAAGTTTCTGGACGACGCGTTCACACGGGGGGAGTACGAGGAACTGCGCGCCGGCCTCGAGGAGGACCTGACCGCCGCCCGGGAGCGCCTGGCCGCGGCCGAGGCGCTGGCGCGCGATCTCCAGACGAACGGACACGACCACGCCGAGGCCATTCACCAGGCCCGCGAGCTGGCCCGGAACGAGGCCCCAGGCGCGGAGGAGCGCGAGCGCTACCAGGCGTTCCTCCAGGCGCACTTCGACCACTTCATCGCGGTGGCCCACCCGGTGGCGCCCGACCTCACAGACGAGGAGCGGGCCCGGGCGGAGCGGCTCCTCGACGAGCGGCCGGCGGAGGACCTCGACGAGGAGGAACTCACGCTCGTGGAGCGTCTCCTGGCGGAGCACCAGCGGCGCGACTTCGCCGGCCTCGATTGGGAGCAGTCCGCCCGCTTCGGTCCCTGGAAGGCGCAGCGGCGTGGGATGATGCAGGGCGTGCTGATCGCCGAATTCCGGCCGGAGGTCGAGGCGCGGTTCGCGATCGACATGGGGGAGCAGCCGAAGGTCAGCCTGGAGGCACTCCGTGGGGGAACGTAAGTTCGTCTACTTGTTGCGCCACGCGAAGTCGAGCTGGGAGGACGAGGACCTCCCTGACCACGATCGGCCGCTTGCCCCGCGCGGACGCAAGGCGGCGAAGCGCATGGCGGAGCACCTCCGGCAGGAGGGGATCTCGCCGTCGCTCGTCTTGTGCTCGTCCGCGCGAAGGACGCGGGAGACACTCGAACGGGTCGGACCGGATGGCGAGGTGCGGATCGAGCGGGAGCTGTACGGGGCGTCCGCATCCGAGCTGCTCGAGCGCCTGCGGCGCGTACCCGATGATGCGGAGTCGGTGATGCTCATCGGACACAACCCCGCAGTCCAGGAGCTGGCGCTCGAGCTAGCGGCCGGCGGCGACGGCCTGGCGGACGTGGAGCGGAAGTTCCCGACGTGCGCGCTCGCCACGATTAGCCTGCCGGGGACCTGGGGCGAGCTCCAAGCCGGCGCGGCCGAGCTCGTCGCGTTCGTGAGGCCAAAGGACCTCTAGCGACGCGCTACCTGCGGGCTGTCGGAGGCGCGCGCCGCTCGCGTGACGTTCGTGTATTCGGTGTATGAGTCGACTTGCTTTCCGGCCAGGAGCCGAATGATCGAGATGCCCGCGTAGCACGGCGCGCCGCCGCTGGGGGCGGTCGGCGCCCGAGCGACCGGCGCTCCCGTCGTCGCGCGCCAGCGCGTTGCGACTCGGTCGTCCTCTGCGATCTGGTCCTCGATCTTGACGTATAGGTCCGGGTGGGCGCGGCGGCCGCGTGACACCAGCCGGCGCACGCCCTGTGGTCCGTGGACCCCTCTCTCGATGCGTGGGACGCGGCCGACGTAATCGGCGGCCACGAGCTCGTCGATCAGCTCCAGACGCCCCTCGTTCCAGACCGCCTCGACGAACAGCCGGACCTTTCGCTTGTTGAGCTCGCTCGCGCTGTCCACAGGTCGCACGATGTCGGCAAGGAGTCGCGTCTACAAGGGAGGAACCCCGAGTGTTTCCCCGCGGGTTTCGTGACTGGCCGCGGTGTATGGTCGCGTCGTGTCGTCGGCTGATTCGGCTCTGCGCGAGCGCGAGCGCGAGCTCGGGGCCGTCCGCGAAGGCCTCGAGCGCGCATCCGCCGGCGCAGGGACGCTGCTCCTGGTCGAGGGCCCCGCCGGCGTTGGCAAGACCGAGCTCGTGCGCGCGGCGCGCGCGGCGGCCGTACGGGCCCGAGTGATGCCGCTCGAGGCGAGGGGCTCGGAGCTGGAGGAGCCGTTTGCGTTCGGCATCGTTCGCCAGCTGTTGGAGCCCATGATCGGCGAGGCTCCCACGCGCGCCGATCTGTTCGCGGGCGCGGCCGGTCCCGCCGCGCGCTTGTTCGAGCCGGACGAGCGGCAGTCGCCGGGCGCCGACGTCGGCTTCGAGGCCCTGCACAGCCTTTACTGGCTGGTCGTGAACCTCGCCGACCGCGGTCCGTTGCTCGTGTCGGTGGACGATTGCCAGTGGGTCGATCGCGACTCGCTGCGGTTCCTGGCCTATCTGGCGCAGCGCATCGAGGGGCTTCGGGTCGCGATGCTTCTCGCTGGACGGCGACCGGATCCAGCGACGGTCGACGGGGGCTCGCTGTGGGCGCAGCTGGCGTCGCGTCCCGAGGCGGGCGTTCTCAATCCGCAGCCGCTGAGCGAGGCCGCTTCGGTGGCCATTGCCCGTGAGCGCCTGGGCGCCGAGGCGGCCGAGGAGTTCTGCCGCGCTTGTCATCGAGCGACCGGCGGCAACCCCCTGTTCCTGCGGGAGCTGCTCAGCGCGCTGGACGCGGCCGGGGTCGTGCCGTCGGCTGGCGCGGCGAGCGACGTGCAGGCGGTCGGTCCGGCGGCTGTGAGCCGTTTCGTTCTGCATCGACTTGCCACGCTCGGCCCTGCTGCGAGCGAGCTGGCGAGGGCCGTCGCCGTGCTGGGAGACGACAGCGAGCTGGAGCTCGCCGCTCGCGTGTCGGGTCTGAGCGAGGACGCCGCCCGCACGGCGGCGGATGACCTCGTCCGGGCCGACATCTTCGCCCAAGGTGAGCGCCTGGGCTTTGTCCATCCGATCGTTCGGGCGGCCTTGTATGAGGATCTCGCGCCCGGCGAGCGCCAGGCGCGGCATGGCGAGGCCGCCGAAGCGCTGGCGGCGGAGGGCGCGTCGCCCGAGCGCGTGACGACCCATCTCCTGTTGACAGCCGCCACTGGCGACAGGCGCAGGCTCGAGATGCTCAGATCGGCCGCCCGCGTCGCGGCGCGGCGCGGCGCCCTGGGCGCGGCGGCGGCGCGCCTGCGCCGGGCGCTTGCGGAATCCCCGGGCGACCAGGAGCGCGCGGAGATCCTGACCGAGCTCGGAACGTTCGAGGTGGCCACGATGCAGTTCGAGGCGGCCGAAGAGCATCTGCGCTCGGCACTGACCTCGGGCGCCGAGCCGATGATTCGAGCGGACGCGGCGTCCGCACTCGGGCGCTGCGCGATCGCCTCGGGTGGTCGAGCGGCCGCGGCCGCAATCGACGCACTGGCTTCGCTTGCCGAGCAGCTTCGGCCGCTCCACCCCGAGCGCGCGCTCGAGCTGCACTCCGAGCTGTTGATGGTCAGGGCAGCCGTGCCGCAGCTGCGTGCCGGGCGCGCCGCGGAGCTGCAGCGCTTTCGTGAGCGGGCGGCCGGTCACGCCGGCTTCGAAGCGATAGCGCGCATCCACACGGCCCAGGAGCAGCTCCTTCAGGGAGGCTCGGCCGCCGCGGCCGTCGAGGAGGTGGAGGCGGCGCTCGCGGCCGGCCTCCCGGCCGGCGCTGCCACGGCGCCCATGCTCCTGGCGATGCTGACGCTGGAGCTGGGGGAGCGGTATGACCTCGCGCTTCGGTTATTTGAGGTCGCGCTGGACGGCGCACGCCGTGACGGGCACGCGACGAGACAGGGGCTCATCCACGGCCGGCGCGCCGCGATCGCGCTCGCGCAGGGTTCGCTTCACGACGCACAGGTCGAGGCCGAGACCGGACTGTTGCTGGTGGAGAAGCAGCATTTCGTTCTGCTGCAGCTACTCGCGGTGGCGATGGTCGTGCACATCGAGCGCGGCGACCTCGCGGCCGCGGCCGAGCTGGCACAACAGGGCGAGGCGGTCGGGATCGCCGAGGATCGTCTGTACGTAGCCGAGTTCCTGATCGCCCGCGGGCGCCTGCGGATCGCCCAGGGCGACGTACGCGAGGGCGTCGCCGACCTGATGTGGTGTGGCCGGCGGCTCGAGCCGTATGGTCTTCGGTGGCCGAGCGAGTGGAAGGCGTACGCGGCGCCGGCGCTCGCCTCGCTGGGCGAGTCGCAGACGGCCGCCACGATTGCCCGCGAGCAGCTGGCCATGGCTCGGCGCGTCGGTGCACCCGCGGCCTTGGGGCGGTCACTCCGCACCGCCGGACTGGCGATCGGCGGACACGAGGGGCTTGCGCTGCTCGAGGAAGCGGTCCCGACCCTGGAGCGCAGCGCGGCGCGCCTGGAGCTGGCGCACGCCCTCGTCGACCTCGGCGCAGAGCTGGGCCGCGCCGGCCGGCGGCGTGAGGGGCGGGACGCCCAGCGAAGGGCGATCGAGGTAGCTGACGAGTGCGGTGCGATCCCGCTGGCCGAGCGGGCACGGGCCGAGCTCCACTCCGGACCGGGACGTCGGGCGCGGGCGGAGCTCAGCGGGCCGGGCGCGCTGACCGCGGCGGAGTGGCGGGTATGCCGCCAGGTGGCTGAGGGGCACACCAACCGTGAAGTCGCGCAAGCCCTGTTCGTGACCGAGAAGACCGTGGAGCGACACCTCAGCAGCGCCTACCACAAGCTCGGCATCCGCTCTCGCTTCCAGCTGCCGGCGGCCATCACCTAGCAGCTTTCGAGCAACGCGCCTCCCGCGAAACCGTAGGGAAAACACGCGGGGTCCCCCTCTTGTGCGCGATCGGGGACACGCGCACGATTGTCCTCAAGCCGAGACAACCGCAGCGAAGGCGCTGGCGGAGAGGAGAGGGCTGGACATGACAGCTGTGCCGAAGGTCTCACCCAGGCTTGCGGGCGTCGTTCACTGCGCGTACTGTTGGCGCAGGATTCGCTCTTCTCGTCTCACGGGCGATAGGAGGTCCCGATGACGGGCATGCTCTACAGACTCGGCCACGCGTGTGCGCGCTGGCGCTTCGTAGTGCTCGGGCTGTGGGTCGTGCTGATCGTGGCGCTCGTGTTCGCCGCCGGTCAGGCCGGCTCGCGGACCACCAACAACGTGACCCTGCCGGGCACCGGCAGCCAGGACGCCACCGACCTCCTGAGCGAACGCTTCCCGAGCCAGGCCTATGGCTCCAATCCGCTCGTCGTGGCCACCGACAGCGGCAAGCTGACCGACTCGAAGTACTCGAAGGCCATCGACTCGTCGGTGAAGGCGCTGAAGAAGACGCCTCACGTGACGGCGGCCGTGAGCCCCCTGAGCACCGCCGGCGCTAGCGCGCTCAGCAAGGACAAGCAGATCGGCTATATCTCCGTGGCGCTCAACGTCGGCCAGGGGGAGCTCACCGAGGACGAGGCAAACGCCGTGCTCGACGCCGCCGACCCCGCGAAGGCCGCGGGACTCCAGGTGGCGGTCGGCGGCTACGTCGGCCAGCAGCTCTCGAAGCCGGACACGGGGGCGAGCGACAAGATCGGAATCGTGGCGGCGATGGTCATCCTGCTGCTCGTCTTCGGCTCGGCGGTGGCGATGGGGCTGCCGATCCTGACCGCCGTGCTCGGCCTGCTGTGCGGCCTCAGCGTCGTGACCCTGCTCAGCCACCTCACCGACGTGCCCACGACCGCGCCCACGCTGGCGACCATGATCGGGCTGGCGGTGGGGATCGACTACTCGCTGTTCATCGTCACCAAGCACCGGACGCAGGTCAATGAGGGCATGGAGGTCCGCGAGTCGATAGCGCGCGCCCTCGCGACCGCGGGCGGCGCGGTCCTGTTCGCGGGGGGTACGGTTGCGATATCGCTGCTGGCGCTCGCGGTCGCCGGTATCCCGCTGGTCACGACGCTGGGCTACACGTCGGCAATCGCGGTGGCCTTCGCCATCCTCGCCGCGCTCACCCTGCTGCCGGCCCTGTTCGCGCTGGTCGGATCGCACGTCTCGGCGCTCACGCTGCCGATCCGCAAGGGACGTGCGGCCGAAGTGCAGTCTCCGCTGTGGACGAAGTTGGCCACGGGGATCACGAAGCGCCGCTGGCCGGTGATCGTCGCCGTGCTGGCTGCGCTGCTGGCTCTGGCGATCCCCACGCTGTCGCTGCGCCTCGGCCAGGAGGACGTCGGGGCGGAGCCGACCGACACGACCGCCCGCCAGGCCTACGACCTGATCACGAAGGGCTTCGGGCAGGGGACGAACGGGCCGTTCCTGATCTCCGTCCAGCTCAGCAAGCCGGCCAAGCCGGACCAGAAGAACCTCAACAAGATCAATCAGAACGAGAAGCAGCTGCAGGCACAGCAGCAGCAAATCGAGCAGCAGGCGCTGCTCGAAGGCGCGACCCAGCAGCAGGCGCAGGCCGAGGCGAAGCAGCAAACGCAGAAGCAGTCCAACGAGCTCGCCAACAAGAAGAAGCAGGCCGAGCAGCCGGCAACCGACCCGCGGCTCCAGACCCTGCAGAAGGACCTCGAGAAGACCAAGGGCGTCGCGTCCGTGACGCCGCCGCTCGTCAACAAGAAGGGAACCGCGGCCGTCTACAACCTGATTCCGAAGACGGCGCCCTCCGACCTCGCGACCGAGGACCTGGTCTCGCGCCTGAGGGACTCGACCATCCCGAAGGCGACCAAGGGCCAGGGCGAGACGGCCTTCGTCGGCGGTACCACGGCCGCCTATGTCGACCTGGCCGACAAGATCAGCAGCAAGCTCGTCCTGGTCATCCTGGTCGTCGCGGCGCTCAGCTTCCTGGTGCTGCTGGTGGGGTTCCGCTCGCTCCTGCTGCCCACTCAGGCCGCCGTGATGAACCTCGTCTCGGTCGGGGCGGCCTATGGCGTGCTCACGCTCGTCTTCCAGGAGGGCTTCGCCACGGGACTCATCGGCCTCGACGGCGCGATACCCGTCGTCAGCTTCGTGCCGCTGATCATGTTCGCCATCCTGTTCGGCCTCTCGACCGACTACCAGGTGTTCCTGCTGACTCAGATCCAGGAGCACTTCAAGGAGGGCAAGGGCGCCCGCAGGACCGTGATCGAGGGGCTCGGCTACTCGGGGCGCATCATCGGGGCGGCGGCGCTCGTGATGTTCAGCGTGTTCGGCAGCTTCGTCCTGAACGGCGACCCGACGATCAAGCAGTTCGGTCTCGGCCTGGCGACGGCGGTCGCGATCGACGCGATCGTGGTGTGCCTCTTCGTGCCGGCGGTGATCACGGTCGCCGGCAGGGCGACGCTCTGGTTGCCCCGCTGGCTCGACCGGATCCTGCCGCACGTCAGCATCGAGGGCTCCGGGTACTTCGACGACGAGCCGCCTCCCAGCGCGCCTTCGGCGCCCGAGGCGCAACCGGCGGTCAGAGCCTGAGCTTCTAAACGAGAATCATTCTCAGTAGTCTCCGCGGAGTTCTGCGGTTTGCCATCCCCGTCTTCGTCGTGGTCCTCGCCGTGCTCGGCATCGCGGGATGCGGCGATGGTTCGGACGGGTCCGGCGACACCGAGCTGACGGCCGTGGCCACGACGACGCAGGCGGGTGACCTCCTGCGCAACGTCGGCGGGAAGCGCGTGGAGGTTCGCACGCTGCTCGGAGCGGGCGCCGACCCCCACGGCTACGAGCCGCGGCCCAGCGACGTCGGCTCCATCGCCGAGGCCGCTCTGGTCGTGAAGTCGGGTGGCGACCTCGATGAATGGCTGGACGACCTGATCGGCGAGGCGGGGAGCGACGGCAAGCGGGTCACGCTGATCGACTCCGTACAGGCGCTGGGTGGCGACGCCCATTGGTGGCAGGATCCGCGCAACGCCGTGCGCGCCGTCCGGGCGATCGAACGTGCCCTCGTCGAGGTCGATCCACGCGGGCGCAGGACCTATGAGCGCAACGCCGCCCAATACGTGCGGAGGCTACGCGCCCTCGACCGGGCGATCGCCGACTGCATGGCCAAGGTGCCGGAGCGCGAGCGGAAGCTCGTCACGACCCACGACGCCCTCGGTTACTTCGCTCGTCGCTACGACGTGGAGATGGTCGGGGCGATCATCCCCTCGCTCTCCACCCAGGCTCAGCCCTCCGCGCGCGACGTCGACGAGCTCGTCGACCAGATCCGGGATAAGGGCGTGCGCGCGGTGTTTCCGGAGACCGCGCTCAACCCGAAGCTCGAGAGCGCGATCGCCCGCGAGGCGAACGCGCGCGTGGGCGAGGGGCTGTGGGCGGACGCGCTCGGCCCCGAAGGGTCGGACGGGGAGACCTACCTCGAGGCGATGGCGTCCAACACCGCGGCGATGGTGGACGGGATGACTGGCGGCGAGCTGTCGTGCCGGCCACCGGTCTAGGTACCGGGCGCGCCCTCAACGAACTCGCGGAGCTTCTGCTTGCCGCCGGAGGGCAGCGGCTCACCGTCGCACAGGAGGAGCGCGTCGAAGCGGTAGTCGAGCAGGCGCGTAGCGGAGCGCCGGAGTTCCGCCATGTCGTCGATGACCTCGTCCGGATACGTCGAGAGCTCCCCGGGCGGCACGCCGATGACGAGATCGCCCACGATCAGCGCGTCGCTTCGGGGCAGGTGAAACGCGATCTCACCGGGCGACTTGCCCGGCACGGGGACGACCTCGATCCCGCCCGCGATGGTGGTTCCGCCGTCCACCGTTCGGTCGGCGTCCGTCTCGAGCCGGGCCGCGTCGGCCCGGTGAGCCCCGACGGTCAGGCCGTAGCGGTCCCGGAACGCCGCCGCGGCGCGGCTGTGGTTGCGGTTCGTGAGCCAGACGCCCGCGAACGGCTCGAGCAGGTCGATGGTCAGCCAGCCGTCCGCGCCCGGATCCGGCGGGTCGATGAGGACCGTGCCGTCCTCGGTGCTCACCGCGTAACCGTTGAACGCGTACCCCTTCTCCTCGGAGTGCCGGCTCCACATCTGCACGTCACGGACGATGTCCCTCACGTCGGCCGAGCGTAGCGCGGCGGGCTACGGCGCCTGCGGCAGCTTCTTCGCTCCGCGCTTGGTCACCGGCCTCGACGGCGGCGGCACGACCGGCCCGACGTCGCCGTCCGGCGCCTCGTCGAGGTCGACGATCACGGGCGCGTGGTCGCTCGGCCCGCTGCCCTTGCGAGCGTGGCGGTCCACCCACGCGGCCCGGACCCGGTCCGCGACGGAAGCGCCGGCCAGCACCAGGTCGATTCGCATCCCCAGGTCCTGGTGAAACATGCCCGCCCGGTAGTCCCAGTAGGTGAAGACCCGCTCGCCCGGCCACCGATCGCGCACGACGTCGCGCAGGCCGAGAGTCTGCAGCTCGGCGAGGGCCGCGCGCTCGGGCGCCGTCACGTGGGTCTGCCCGATGTAGGCGTCCGGGTCGAACACGTCGTCGTCCGTCGGCGCGATGTTCATGTCGCCGCAGACGATCGTGGCCTCCGGCCCGGCCGCAACCGTCTCACGCAGCGAGGACAGCCAGGCGAGCTTGTAGTGGTAGTGCTCGGAGCCGGGCACGCGCCCGTTCGGCACGTACACCGACACGAACCGGATCCCGTCACAGGTGGCGGATATGGCCCGCGACTCCGGCTCCGGGAAGCCCGGCGCCCCGGCGAGTCCCTTCATCACGTCGTCGAGCCCGACCCGCGACAGGATGGCCACTCCGTTCCACGTCGCCTCGCCGTGAACCGCGACGTCGTAGCCGCGTCCGGCGAGCTCGTCGCCCAGCAGGCCGAGGAACGCGTCGTCGGACAGCTTCGTCTCCTGAAGGCAGACCACGTCCGGCCGCCGCTGATCCAGCCAGGGCAGGAGCCGCGGCACTCGCTGCTTGATCGAGTTGACGTTCCAGGTCGCGATGCGCACCGAGCCAAACCTATCGGCACCGCCCGCACGTGCCGCCTCAGGTGCGCTCGTTCGTACAGTTGGTCGGGTGCCCTACGACGAGGATCTCGCCAACCGCATCCGCGAGCTGCTCGCGACCGAGACCGGCGTGACCGAGAAGCGGATGTTCGGAGGCCTGGCGTTTCTCGTGGGCGGCCATATGTCGGTCGCAGCGAGCGGGCGGGGCGGCCTCATGGTGCGGGTCGATCCCGACGACACCGCCGCGCTCGTCGGCAAGCCGCACGTGGAGCCGTTCGAGATGCGTGGCCGGGCAGTCGAGGGCTGGGTGCGCGTGCGCTCCGACGGCGTGCGGACGAAGCGCCAGCTCGAGCCGTGGGTGAAGCGCGGCGTCAGCTACGCCCGCTCGCTCCCTCCCAAGTGAGCCAGTCCGCTCGAGCGGCGGGGAGCTCGGCCGCGGAGCTCTGCGGCGGGGGGACCAGGGACGACCGGCGCCGGTGTCCAGGGTTTTGGTCCGATAGCCCCCATTTCCCTGTGCACCGTGTGAAGGCCCGGGGCGGAGATGTTTGCCCGCGCCCTCAGGCGAGCCGCCCGCCCAGCACCCCCGCGTGCGCCTCGACGTCGCGCGCGAACCCCTCGACGTTGACCGCGTAGTTCTGCGGGGCGTCGCAGTGCGTGTGCCGCAGACACCACGGTGGACACGATGCAGCCGGTGATTGGCGAGCCGGTCTTGACCGCCTCGTGCGCACGCCCCCACCACTAGGAGGCCGGCCACGACGGAGCCGGTGATCGGCTTGTCGACCAGCGCGACCCCGAACCGCACGCGCTCCGGTGCTTCACCCGGTGCGGCCTTCGTGGCGGCTCACGCGTCCACCCCGCGTACACGGAACCGGCGCCACCGCGCGTTCATGCCCTGCCCGTCGAGCGAGCGACTGCGACCGTCGCGGATCGGCAGCATCGTCCAGATCCCGAACCCGATGCGAGCGTGTTCCGGGATCAAGGTGCCGGGGGCCTCGTACACCCTGTGGCCGTCGACGCGCCAGGTCGCGGTCGACCTGCTCCGGTCGAGCGTGATCTCGCACGCGCGAAGCTTGGTGAAGTCGTCGTCGAAGTCCTCGTACGGCGACTCGACCACTTGGTAGAAGGGCTCGCCTGCTCCCCCACCGCCCAAGCCCAGCTGCTCGTGCAGCGCGAAGACGCGGGTGGCGGTGCCGCAGACGGCGAACACGCGCTTGCTCACGTCCAGGTCGAAGACGTGGAAGGCGGCCATTCCGCGACGGTAGTCCGCCGCGTCCCCGCCGACGTTCGTGACCGCGAGGTCGACCGCGAACGTCGCGGGCCGATCCGGCGGTAGCTCGAACTGGCGCGTCGAGAACACGAGGTACTTGGGGCTGTCCACGGACTGGAACCTGTCGTGCGACAGTGAGAAGCGCGGAATCGCCACTCGCACCTCGCCCTCGCCGACGGCCAGCCTCGCGCCCGGATCCAGCGGGACGTGCTCGCCGCCCGTGGGGAGCGGGAGGCGCGCCGGGACCCAGCGCCCAGCGTCCAAGTCCGGGCCCCGGAGCTCGTCGTACGTGACGAAGCCGTCGCGGGTGGCGGGCAGGGCCTGCGGCTCGGGCGTCATGGTGCTTCCTTCAGTTGGAGCTGGGACGGCCGCTCGGCCCGCGCCATCGACGCGTAGGCGGCCACGAAACCCCGTCGCCAGCTCGGATAGCGCGGCTCCCAGCCGAGCGCGCGCTTGGCCTTGGCGTTTGAGGCGCCACGGGCCTCGGTTCCCATCACGACTCCCGGTTCGCCGGCGAAGAGCCGTGCGAGCCAGACGGGCACGCGGCGCGGTGGCTTGGCGCCGAGCGCGTCGGCGAGCACCGGCAACCACTCTCGCGCGGGGGAGGGCTCGTCGTCGACGATGTTGTAGATCGCCGGCCCGTCGTGCTCGAGCGCGAGCACCGCCGCCGCCGCGGCGTCGTCGAGGTGGACCCACGACATGAAGCCGCCGCCGTCGCCGATGATCGGGAACTGCCGCTTGCGCACCGGCTCGATGAGCCCGTCGTTGGCAGCGCCGTAGAAGATGCCGTAGCGAAGCGCGACTCCCCCGGCGGCGACGACGGCGTCGTCGAGGTAGTTCATCGCCGCCCTGCTCTCGACCGCGCCCGCCACCGGCTTGGTGTCGAGCGGATCGTCCTCGCTCTTGACCATCCCGCCCTCGCGGGCGTAGCGGTAGCTGGCATTGCTCTGCGCGACGAAGCGGGCGACGCCGGCCTCGCGCGCGGCGGCGAGCAGGTTGTCGGTGCCCTCGGTCCGTAGGCGGTTGGTCTGCGCGAACGTCCTGTCGAAGTTCCTGCCAAAGCGCGCGTCCGCGAGCGCGGTCGCCTGGTGAACGATCGCGTCGGGGGCGGCTTCGAGCACTGCTTTGCGCACGGCGGGTGCATCGAATAGATCGAGCGCGATCGGCTCCGCGCCGAGCGCCCGCAGGCGTTCCGCCCTTTCGAGCGACCGCGAGGTGCCGATCACCTCGTGGCCTCGTTCGATCAACTGGGGGACGAGCCTGGTGCCGATGGCACCGCTCGCTCCTGCAACGAAGACTCGCATTGTGTTCTCCTTCTCGCTGGTCACATCCCCCCGATCTCGGGGGTCTACTGATATGACACGCCGCGACGAAGGGATGTGACCGATGGAAGAGCGCGACTGGCTGGCAGAGCGATTCGAGGAGCACCGCGCGCGGCTCCGCGCCGTGGCCTACCGGATGCTCGGCTCACTGAGCGAGGCGGACGACGCAGTCCAGGAGGCCTGGCTGCGGCTCAGCCGCACCGATGTGGAGAAGGTCGAGAACCTCGGCGGATGGCTGACGACCGTGGTCGCGCGCGTGTCGCTGAACATGCTGCGCTCGCGGCGATCCTCGCGGGAGGAACCGCTCGATGTGCGCATGCCGGAGCCGATCGTCGACCGCGCCGACGGCACCGACCCCGAGCACGAGGCGCTCTTGGCCGACTCCGTCGGACTGGCGCTGCTCGTGGTCCTCGAGACGCTGAACCCGGCCGAGCGGCTCGCGTTCGTCCTGCACGACATGTTTGGGGTGCCGTTCGACGAGATCGCGCCGATCGTCGACCGCTCGCCCGAGGCGGCGCGCCAGCTCGCGAGCCGCGCCCGCCGCCGCGTCCAGGGCGAGGGCGCGGTCCCCGACGCCGACCTCGACACCCAGCGCGAGGTCGTCGATGCCTTCCTCGCGGCCGCGCGCGAGGGCGACTTCGAGGCGCTGCTCGAGGTGCTGGATCCGGACGTGGTCCGCAGGGCCGACCGCGGCGCCGTTGCCATCGGCGCCTCGAGCGTTGTCCGTGGAGCGGCGAACGTGGCCCGCCAGGCGCTTGCCTTCTCGCGCCTCGATGTCGACGTGCGGCCGGCGCTCGTCAACGGGGCGGTCGGCACGGTCACCCTCCGGGACGGGCGGCCCTTCACAATCGCGGGCTTCACGATCCGCAACCGACGGATCGTCGAGATGGACGTCATCGCCGACCCCGAGCGCCTCAGCCAGCTCGACCTGGCAATCCTCGACTGACCGCCGCCACATCCTCGATCGCATCCGAAGGCCGGGTTCATGCCGGTCGCGCGCCCGCCTCGGGCGGGCTCACGGCGCGGAGCGCCCGAACGGGTTGCCTACCGGGTGCCGCGCGACCAGTTGCTGATCGAGATGCTCTCGTCGCGGCCGAAGACGCTGGCCGGCGCGAAGGCGCCCGGCGCACCGCCGTGCGTGTCGCGGTAGGGATGCTCGGCGATTCCGCTTCCCGTCAACGTGAAGTAGCCGTAGATCACCCCGACCAGCATGACGACCGACACGATGAGGATCTCCATGCCGGGAGCATCCCGCGCGCCCGCGCGCCGGATTGTGATGTTGCTCACGCACGTCGCGCCGCGATCCTGCCTCGGTTACGCCTCCGAGAGCTCGTCAGCGAGGAGGTCCATCAGCAGCCCGTCGTGCCACGATCCGCCCGGACTGCGCTCGTAGCGGCGCATCACGCCCACCGGCCTGAAGCCCAGCGCAGCGTACGCCCCGATCGCCCGCCGGTTTTCGACGGCCGGGTCGATCGTGAACCGGTGGTGTCCGTTCTCGATGAAGTGACGGATGGCGAGCCGCAAGGCCCGGCGTGCCACCCCGCTTCCATGAAGCGAAGTGGTCAGGAATATGTCGAGACCGACGTGCCTGTAGTCCGGATCGGTCTCCTCCGAGCACTGGAGCCAGCCGACGACGGCGTCGTCCGAGACGATCACCCAGCCCGGCCCGTCGTGGACAAGCTCGCGGCGAACCCAGTCTGCGTCCCGCTCGCCCCACCAGCGCGAGACGGCCGGCTCGGCGAGGATCGCGGCGAGCGGATCGACGTCGCGCTCGCCGGCCGGACGAAGCACTACACCGTCGCCGCTCAAGGTGGGAGGAGGATCGGCCGCGGAGGCTTGCATGCGACTCTCGCAGTCTGGTGCACGCCGACCCCGAACCGCGCGTCGCCCCTGGACGACTCGCTTGTCGCGTGCCGCCGGCGGCCGTCCGTGGCGGTCAGGGAGCGAGCACGACCCGTCCGAGGCGGGGGTACGTAGCCCCGCGGATCACCCCTTGACGCGGAGTTGAACGATGGTCGGCTCGGTGTAGAAGGCGGTGATGTCCGCCGTATCGGTCGCGCCCTTGGGTAGGTCGTTGTTGTTTGTGTTGATCCGGAACGTTGCGCTGCTCTCGCCCTCGGGGATGGTCACCGAGTCCTGGGTCACGCCGGGCGCCCCCTGGACGGGGAGGGGCAGGGTGGCGTTCGGGTCGTCGGAGAAAACCTTGACGTTCGTCTCCACGGGAGCGGGCCGCTCGAGCGTGATCGTGCCGGTGACGGGCTGGTTCGAGGCGCCGTTGGCTGGGTTGGGACTCAGGGTGAGCGGCTTCAGTCCGACAGGCACGACGTCGGAGGCGTCAAAGGTGAAGTTTACGGTCGGTGGGCCGCTCTTTAACCTGTCGACCCAGATTCCCCAGCGCTGGTCGCACTCGAGGATCCCGTAGTAGGGGCACACCGTGTCGGCGAGCGTCACAGGGGTGTCGAGCGTGAAGTTGAGTGTGCCGTTCCCGAATTCGAGCGGCTCCTTCGTCCGCCAGCGCCCCGAGGTGGCCACGGACAGGTTTCCGAGGCTGAGCTCGTTCGGGCGGACGGGAAGCAAGTTGCTTCCCGCGCAGGCCGCGGGCGGACTTGTGGGGCGGACGTCGCAGGCGTTGCGCGCGGAGAACTCCCAGACCAGGTCGTTGCCCGAGGTGTCGCTGACGACGCCCCAGTCCGGCACCGTGTGCTCCGTTTCGTTGTTCACGGTATAGCTGGCCGAAAGTGCCGGCCCCTCCTCCGTGGCGGAGATGCCGACCTCGAACTCCTGCCCGGACGTGTAGGTGGTCTCCTCGTTGGGCGTCGCCGGGGCGTTGCCCTGCCAGGTGAGCTTCGCGTCGGTAGCGGCGTCGGGCGTCACCGACACGTCTACCAGCCCGGTCCACCAGGCCCGCTCGAGGTTCAAGTAGCCGGCGCCGACCCGGAACTGGTCGTCCATGTACTGGAACTTCTCGCTCGACTTCTTGGGAGCGAGCTGGCCGTCCAGGTTGTACGTGACGACCTGAAAGTTGCCGTCCGGGTGGCTCGGCGAGTTGTCGAGGTAGGCGTCGAACTGGTGGTTCATGGTCCAGGTGACGGTCTGGCTGCCGGGGGTCGGGGGCGTGACGCCCAGCGGCGGTGGCGTGCTCGCGGTGAAGTAGGCCGGCTTCGGGACGAGCGAGCCCGCCTCCGTGTGCAGCCAGAGCTTGTGGAGCGCCTCGGCCGGGATCCCGTCGCCGCCGCTGGTCAGGTGCACGCTCGGGGCGGGCGGTAGGCCGGCGCGGGGTCGCAGCAACCTGGCGCGCACGAGCCCGGCGATGCGAGCGGTGTTGTCGGTGAGGGCCTTTTCTCGGCCGCTGGGCGGGAGTTGCTCGGAGCCCAATGGGTTGAGGCGGGGCGCGCGAAGCGTGACGGTCGCCGGCACCCGGCCGACCAGCGCGTGACGGAAGAGAAAGACGCGCGCGGCGCGCCCACCGATGGCGGGACGGACGGACAGGCGGGTGAGGCGATCGAGGGCGCGGGCGAAGTGGCCGCGGCGGACGTCGAGCGCAAGCACCCAGCCGCGGCGGTTCATGTAGCGGTTGATCGCGCGGCGACGGCCGGCGAGCTCGGCGGGTGAGAGGGTGTCGCCGTCGACGATGAGCAGCCGGTAGCGGCGAGACTGTCGCAGCCGCCGCGAGGTGGCGCGCTTCACCTGAAGATTGGCCCCAAGCTGGGCGCGCAGCTCCCTGAGCACCGGGCTCGTCGCATCGCGGAGGACCAGCGCGCGGACGGGTTGCCGGGCCCCGGACGCGGCCGGCGGGAGCGCGAGGATCGCGAGCGAGAGGACGCCCAGCGCCAGTGGGACCGCCGGCCGTCTCATCGGCCGCCCTCCGCGGTGACGCGCAGCTGGGTGGTCGTCGCCGTACCGTAGAACGCGGTGATCTGCGCGGTCGCCGAGCCCCCCGGGGATATCCGGTTCGCGTTCGTGAGGATGGGGAAGGTGGCCTGCGTCTGGCCCGCGGGGATCGACACCGTCGTGCGGCTGACGCCGCTGCCGGTTGGGGGGCCGACGATCGCGTTGCGGATGTCGGAGAAGATGACGACCGTGGTCGGGATGCGCGCGGGCGAGGCCAGCGTGACCGTTCCCGCCGCCTTCTGGTTGGCTGACCCGTCCACCGGGTTGGGCGCCACCGTGACGCCCTTGATCCCGACCGGCACCACGTCGGAGACGTCGATCGTGTAGGACTGCGTGGGCGGTCCGGTAGTTGTCCAGGCGGGGACCCAGTCGGTGCATCCGAAGTCAAGGAAGGGCGGGGGGCAATACGTGTCCTCGATCTGCACCCGGCTGGGGAGCGAGAAGGTGAGTGTTCCGCTGGCGGAGTCGGCGAGCAGCTGTTTCGTGCGCCAGCGGCCGGTGGCGGCGAGCTGGAGCTGGCTGCGCGAGAGCTCGTTGGGCAGCACCGGCTGTCCGAGCTCATCGGCGTTTAAGCCGAGGCTGAAGCAGGCACCGCGCGAGTAGTGCGGGCCGCGGATGTCGCAGGCGTTGCGGGCGCTGAACTCCCAGGCCAGGGCATTGCCGGCGCTCAGGTTGGCGACGCCCCAGTCGGGCACGGTGTGCGTCTGGACGTTGCTCACCTTGTAGGAGCTCTCGAACCCGGGGCCCTCGGACGGGTCGTAGGAGAAGCCGACGGAGAACTCATCGCCCGACGTGTACTGGGTCGTCGCGTCCGGCGTGGCGGGCGCGGTGGCTTGGAGGGTCAGCTTGCCGTCGGTGGCGCTGTCGGGAGTCACACCGACGTCGACCGCCCCAGTCCACCAGGCCCGCTCGAGGAAGGCGGTCGGGCCCCCTGCGCCCCGGAGTGGGAACGACTCGTACATAAACGCGAACTGCTCGTCGGGCCGCTTGGGGTTGAACTCGCCGTCGAGGTTGTAGGTCACGACCTGAAAGTCCCCGCCTGGGTCGCCCGCGGCGTTGTCGAGGTAGACGTCGAAGGTGTGGTTCATGACCCAGTTCGCCGTCTGGTGGCCCTGGGCGGGGACGCCCAGCACACGATCGATGAAGCATTCAAGCCCCGAACACAGATGGGTGTCGTTCCAGTACGCCGCCTGGACGCCTTGAGCGTCCGAGAGCGTGTAGTTCCATTGCCGGTGCTGGAGATAGTCGGGCACGTCTTGCTCGCCGGGATCGGGCGGGTCCACGCCGGTCGCCGGTCGGAGCAGGCGGGCGCGCATGAGGTACGCCACCTCTGCGGCCTGGTCGGCGACTACTCCCCGGTGCGTCGCCGCGCTGGCTGCGGTCGTGCCGTTTGCGCCGAGACGCGGTGTGTCGAGCATGATCACCGAGGGGTGTCCATGGACGACCGCGTCCCTGAAGAGGAAGGCGCGCGACGAGCGACCGGCGCCGCCGATGTTGAAGCGGGTCAGCCTGTCCAGGGTGCGGGCGAAGTGGCCGGGACCGACGTCGAGTGCGAGCACCCAGCCGCCGCGGTCCATGTAGCGGCCGATCGCCCGTCGGCGCCGGGCGAGCGCGGCGGGCGAGAGGCTGTGGCCGTCGAGGACCAGCAGCCGGTAGCGGCGGTTTCGCCGCAGGCGCGCGCGGGTGACCGGCGTGAGACGCAGCTTATGGCCGAGCTGGGCACGGAGCTCGCCCAGCACCGGGCTCGCCGCCCTCTCATACACGAGTCCGCGCACCGGCGGCCTGGCGTCCGCCGGCGCGGTCGCCCACGGCACCAGCGCCAAGACAACGCCGACGACCGCCAACCATCCGCGCCGCGCTCCGATATCACCGCTCCGTGCCAGCCGCCGGACCATGCCCCTCCAATCGAGTCCGCGGGCGAACCTATCGCAGCCCCACGGCCGTCGCAAGCGAGCGCGGTGCCGTTTTCGGGGGGCCGCATCCTCCACAAGGCGTAGCGACCGAGGTCAGAGGGCTCCTTGCGCGCAAGCTCAGGGCGCGAACTCGCCGGGGCCGGACGGGCCGCCGCCGGCGGGCTTCGGGGCAGGGGCGCTGGGGGCGGGCTCGGTCGTGGCGGCCGCCGGCGGTGCCGGGCCTGCGGCCGGCTGGGCGGCTGCGTGGGGGGCGAACTCGTTCGCGGGATCGGGCGGCGGAGGTGGCGGTGCTGGGGGCGGTGGGGGCGTGGGCGCGGGTGCCGGCGCGGGCGCGGGGTCGGGCGCCGGCGCCGGATCGGGCGGCGGCTCGGGCGCCGGCTGCGGGTCCGGGGTCGGGTTTTGCGTTTGGGCGACCCTGACCGGCAGCTCCTCCTTGACCGGTTTGGCCTTGACCGGTCGCCGCTTGTCGACCTGTTGCTGGTGCGCCCGCGGCGGATCGCGCTGGTCGGCGAGCTGCTCCACGGCCGTGCCGCCCCCCGCCACCGCCACCGCCGAGGCCGCCACGGCGGCCACCTTTTGGCCCGCGGCCAGCTCCGCCAGCGTATGCGCGCGCTCGCCGAGCGCGGCCGCCTTCTGCTGGGTGGCGCCCAGCGCCGCCTCGACCTTCTGCTGGGCGCCCGCCAGCGCCGACTCGACCCACGCCCGCAAGGAACCGACCCCGGCCAGCACGAGAGCCGCCGGCGGCACCAGCGCCGCCACCCGGGCGGGCACGGCGCGAAACGTCTTCAGCCGCGCCCGGCAGGCCAGGCAGGTGCGCATGTGCGGTCGAAGCACCGCCAGCTGCTCGGGCGTCGCCTCGCCGTCCGCCAGCGCCGACAGAAGCGGCGCGAAGCGCTCGCACTCGGCGCCGCCCTCAATCCCGGCCAGCCGGCGCGCGAACGCCTGGCGGCCCTCCGTCAGGCACCGATTGACCTTGGTGTAGGTCCACCCCGTGAGGTCGCAGATCTCGCGGTACGAGTACCCCTCCGCCTTCAGCCGCAGCGCGCGGATCTCCTGCGGCTTCAGATGGCGGAGCGCCTCCGCCCCCTGGCGCAGGCGCTCGTACCGCTCGGCCTGGTCGTGGGTGATCGCCGGCGGCGTCGGACGGTCGCCGAGCTCGCCGTCGTCCGTCACGGGGGAGTGGCGCTCGCGCTGGCGGTGGAGCGCGAAGGCCTCGTGCTTCACGACCGTCTTCAGCCAGGGGACGAGCTCGCGCTCGCTCGTCGTGGGCGCCTTCGTCAGCAGGATCTCGAACGCCCGCTGGTAGGCGTCTTCGGCGTCCTCCGGGGTGGCGGCGTAGCGTCGGGCGACGGCGAGGATCTGGCCACCGTGGCGCTCGAGCAGCGCCAGTGCAGCCGGGTCGACGTCCCGCCTCGGCGGCCTGTCGCCCGCACGCTCGCGCCGTGGGATCTGCATCCGCCTGGTTCAGCGGGATCCTCCACGAGATCGCCCCCCGGCGCCGCATGCGACCCCGCAAAGTGCGGCCTTTTCGTTGCGCACGAAAGCGTGACGGTCCGTGGCCTGAACGTGAATGGAACCTCCCACGCCGCTACATTGCGGCCGTCCGACTGTTTCAGTACTGCGAAACCTGACCAGATGAGTGCCTAACGGCGTAATCAAAGAGCTGAGGGAGGTCCAGCCGGTCGCCCTCCCGGACCGCGACGTGCGCGCGGGCAAGCCGGTGTTCCTGCGTGCCGTTCTGCGCTTCGAGACGTTCCGCGGGATCGCCCGCGTCGCAACCCTCGCCCTCCTGGATCTGGCGGGACTGTTCCTTGCGATCTACACCGCGCTGATCCTCAAGAGCGCGATCGTCAATCCCGATCAGCTCGGCCAGATGTGGGGCCAGGCGAAGGACTATGCGCCGCTCGCCGGCCTCGTCATGCTGCTCCTCTTCGCCCGTTCGGGCCTCTACCGCGACCGCGCCCAGCGGCCCGGCTTCACGAAGGTCGTCTCCTCGCTCTTCCAGGTGACGCTCGTGACCCTGATCTACGCGGAGATCGAGGGCGAGCAGTTCCAGTCGTACTACATCTTCTACGGCTCGCTGTTCTTCGCGCTCCTGTACGTGTCTGCGCTGCGCGAGATCTTCGAGCGTGTGAGCGGCGCAGTGCTTCGCGCGGCGGGCTACCGGCGTCGCGCCGTCCTGGTTGGTTCGGGACCGAACATCCAGGCGGTGGCGCACGCCCTCCGCGACTCGAACGCGATCGAGCCCTACGGCTTCATCGCCCGCACGCCGCTGGCCCTCGTGGACGGACTGCGCGACTTCCGCTCGCTCGAGCAGCTCGAGCGCCACTTCGACGCCGTCGACGAGGTCCTGATCGCCGACGCCGACTTCCCGCAGGCCGAGGCGGTCGAGCTCGTGGATCGCTGCCACCGGCACGGGGTGCGCGTGCGCGTTGCCCCGTCGACGATGGAGATCCTCATGGAGCGGGTGGAGTTCGTCCCCGGCCAGGCGCTGCCGCTCTTCGAGCTCAAGCCGCCGGTCTTCGAGGGGCTCGACTTCGCGGTCAAGCGCACCTTCGACCTGATTGGAGCCGTGCTGCTCGTGGTCGCGCTGGCGCCGGCGATGGCCTTCGCCGCGGCCGCGATCAAGCTGAGCTCGCGCGGACCGGTCCTCTACCGCTCCCTGAGGCCCGGAATCGGCGGCCGCCCGTTCGTCTGCCTCAAGTTCCGGACGATGGTCCGGGGCGCCGAGCACCTTCAGGACCACCTGGAGAACAGAAACGAGATCGGAGGCGCGATCTTCAAGATCCGAAACGATCCGCGCGTCACCCGGATCGGCCGCTTCCTGCGCCGCTGGTCACTCGACGAGCTGCCTCAGCTGTTCAACGTTCTGCGCGGCGAGATGTCGCTCGTGGGCCCGCGGCCGCTGCCGCAGCGCGACTACGCCCGGCTCGAGGACTGGCACCGGAAGCGCTATCTCGTCCTGCCCGGCATCACCGGGCTGTGGCAGGTGTCCGGGCGGTCGGAGCTCGACTTCGACGAGCTCGTCCGGCTCGACTTCCTCTACCTCGAGCGCTGGTCCGTCTTCCTGGACCTCACGATCATCCTGAAGACGATCCCCGCGGTGATCCGCGCGCGGGGAGCGTGGTGAGCGAGCCGTACCGGCCGGACAACCTGCTCGACCGCCATTCGGACCCGGACACCCTGCAGGTCCATTACGAGCAGGAGTACCGGCGGGAGCGCGCGCTGCTCGAGCGCCGGCTCGAGTTGGACGGCGGCGAGGTGCTGTCCGTGGGCTGCGGGTGGCACCCGGGCCGGCATCTGTTCCCGCGGCCCGCCTTTCGAATGACCGGCGTGGACGTGGACGGCGCGAAGGTGAGCCACCTGCTCGACTCCGGCGAGCTCGACGCCGGGACCGCCGCGCGCGCGGGCGAGCTGCCGTTCGAGTCGGGCTCGTTCGACGTCGTCCTCTACCGGCTCGTCCTCCATCACATCGCCTACCAGGGTCCGCTCGAGCCGGTGTTCGAGGAGGGCGCCCGCCTCCTGCGTCCGGGCGGCGCCCTCGTGGCGGTGGAGCCCGGCGTCTGGCACCCGGTCGGCGCCGGGCTCGCGCTCGCCAACCGGCTCGGGCTCGGCAGCCGGGTGCACGGCACGCCCGACGACATCCCGCTCTCGCCGCGGGCCCTGCGGGCGGCGGCCGGGGCCGCCGGGCTCTACGCCGAGCTGCACGCGGTCACCTACGGCTGGCGGCGACTTCCGCCGGCGGCACAGCGGGCGCTGCACTCGCTCGATGCGCTCGGATCGCGGCGCCGGCTCGCGCCGTTCGGCCACACCCTGATGCTGATAGCGCGACGTCCGCGGTAGCGACGTGGGCAGCCGATACGACGACGAGCTGTGGCAGCTCGTGCCGGACGATCCGGGCCCGCCGCCCGGACACCTCGCGTCGTTCGTCCGCGGTCTGGGCCGCGTGGGGCGGGCGCTCGACGTCGGCTGTGGGGACGGCCGTCTCACCGCGGAGCTCGATGCACAGGAGCTGACCGCCGCCGACGTCTCCGCGGTCGCCCTCGAGCGCGCCCGGCGCCGTCTGCCCCGCGCGCGGCTCATCGAGCTCGAGCCGGACGCTCCCTTCCCGCTGGCAGACGCCGCCTTCGACCTCGTGCTCTGCGCCGAGACGATCGAGCACGTGCGCGACGTTCAGCTGTTCCTGTCCGAGATCCGGCGCGTGCTGCGTCCGGGCGGGCGGCTGGCGCTCACCACTCCGGCGCACCTCCCGTTCGGGCCCCGGCCCGACCCGCTCTCGCCCCACCTCCGGCAGCTCACCCGGCGCTCGCTGTCCCGGCTGCTGGGCGAGCTGGGCTTCGAGGCCGCCGCGCCGAGGCGCCGCGCGGGCACCCTGCTCGCGGTGGCGCGCCGCCCTTAGGCTCAGCCGGCGGCCTGCTGCTCGCGCAGCCCCACCCGGGCGTCCAGGAAGAGCTGCCGTCCCTGGCGGGAGAACGGGTCCAGGTAGAGGACCGCGCGCACGGTCTCGAGCGCGTCCTGCGGTCGGTCGAGCGTCGTGAGCTGGAAGCTCGCCAGGCGCAGCCAGGTCTGGGGGTCGCCCGGGAACGAGAGAACCGCCTGCTCGAGCGTCCGGCGCGCCGCCGCCTCCTCGCCCGCCCCCGTCTCCGCCACCGCCCGCACGAGCAGCGGGTCGGCCGACAGCGGGTTGGCGTCCGCCGCGTCCTCGGTCTCGGCGATGGCCGGCTGGTACTCGCGCTCGTCGATCAGCTCGATCGCCCTGCCGGTGGCGCGGTCCGAGGCCTCCGGCTGCCAGATCGCCCAGGCCATGACGAGCGCGGCGACCCCGATCGCGCCGGCGGCGGCGATGCCGCCGCTCGCCGGGCGCGGCGGCGGCCACCGCAGGGTCGCCTGCTCGGCGGTCCCGCCTTGGCCGGCGATGGCGGCCACCGGGCCGCGCCCGGCGACGAAGCCCGCGGCCACGAGCGCCATGGCCGCCGGGCCGGGCACGAACCATGTCCAGTCGATTATCGACTGGAGGCCGAAAACGACCGCCATGAGCGCCAGGGCGACGGCCGCCGACCGCTCGGTGTCCCAGTCGCGTCGCGGTGGCGGTTCCTCCGGGTCGCGCCGGAAGGGCAGCCGGCGCGGATACAGCCCGGTCGTCCGCAGCGCCGCCGCGAGCCAGGCGAGCAGCAGCGCGGTGGTGATCACCACCCCGACGATGCCGAGGTCGGCGAGCGTCTGCGCGACGAACCCGTGGGCGTGGCGGCTGACCGTCTCGTCCTTCCGGTGGCGCAGCCGAGCCGTCGCGAAGCTCCCCGCGCCGAGGCCCACGGACGGTCGATCGGAGAAGATCCGCCCGGCCTCGCGCCAGTACTTCGCTCGGGTGGAGGAAGCCGCGGCGACGCGGCCGGCGCCCTCGGTCGGCGCCGTCTCGGTCTCGCTCGTGAGCTCGTCGAGGCGGTCGTCGATCGTCCCTCCAAGACCCCTGTCGCTGAACGCCACCGAGGTGAACGCGACGAGCGGCACGGCGCACGCGACCACGATCGCCGCCAGGCCCAGCCGGCGCCGAAGCCGCATCGGCGCCGCCACGCGGCCCACGCCCAGGTTCACGGCCAGCCCGACGAGCAGGAGCGCCAGAGCCATCAGCAGCACGAGAAGGCCGAACTCCCCGGCCACGCTCTCCTTGGCGGAGAGCGGCTGGAGGCTCTTCGAGAACGCGTCCTTCGACAGCGCCCAGGCGGCCACTCCGCCACCGCCGACCGCGCCGGCCAACAGCACGGTCAGGCTGCGAAGCCGCAGCGGCACCACCGCGAACCAGGCGATCGCCCCGAGGGCCGCGGCCGCCAGGGCGCCGCGCGACTGGGTCAAGAGGATCGCGAGGATGCACGCGCCCGCGGCCGGATAGGCAAGCGATCGCCCCAGCACGGAGCCGGTGCGGCGGGCGCCGAGCCAGAGGAGGCCGGGAATGGCGAGCGCGGCCGTCGTCCCGACCGCGTTCCAGTACTGGAACGGCTGGCCAATGCGGTTCGACAGCTCGTTCTCCGCGATCGTCCCCGGCCATATCCGCGACGCGAGGGCGTAGGCGACCGCGGCGAGGGCGCCGATCAACACACCCTTCACCACCACACCCGACGCCTGCGGGACGACGCGCGCGGCCGCGATCGCGGCGGCGAAGGTCGCAAGGTAGGCGAGCGTGCGGCCGGCCTCGATGTAGGAGAGCTCCGGGACGAGCGACCACGTGACCGAGAGCGCCGTCAGGGCGGCCAGCGCGGCGAACAGCAAGAGGCTGGTGGCCCCGTAGAGGGGCGCCCTGCGCCCCCACAGCACGCCGGCCGCGATCACGAGCGCGCTCACGAGCACCATCAGCACCTCGACCGTGCTGGTGCGCGTGAGCTCGGTGCCGCCCGCCGCCCCGAAGGCGACGCCCGCGAGGGCGCCACCCAAGATCACCGCGGCCGCGCTAGCGGCGCCCGAAGCGTGGAAGCGAGACACGTGGCGTAGGCAGCTTGGACAGGAGCGGGATCCGCGCCAGCGCGGGGACCCGTCCACGAAGAGCGACGAACCCACCGCCCAGGGCGAGGAGCCCGAGAACGATGAGCGCGAGCAGCAACGGGAACGGCAGGGAGTTGGTCGCGCTCGCCACGTCGAACAGCCCGTTCGACCCCGGCTTGACGGTCTCGTCTCCGACCTCGACCGACGGCCGGTCGTCGCGGCGCTCCGGCGACGTGATCGCCGCGAGGTCCTGCTGATCCTGCTGACGAGCGGCCTGCTCCTCCGGCGTCAGGACGGCCGGGCTGCCGCCGCCGCTCGGGTCGCCGCCGCCCGGGCTCCCGGCGCCGCCGCCGGCGCCGGGGTCGCCGGCGCGGCTCGAGCCGCTCGTGATGGCCGCGGTGATCACGTCCCGGCAGTCGCTGTACTCGTCGATGTCCGTGGGGAGGTTGTCGAGCGCCTTGCGCAGGTCGCGATTCGAGTACTTCCCGTCGAGCACCCCGTCCTGGTTGCAGTCCTTGATGACCTGGAACGGAGTGGCCGCGGCGGCGTCGCCCCATGCCAGCGCGAGCAGGACGAGCGCGGCAAGCAGAAGCAGATGTCGTGGAGCTCGAGTCACTGTTCGGATACGCCTCCGAGCGGGTCGTCCGGTCGGGTCAGAGGCCGGGCGACGAGAGGAGCGCCGTGCTGGATCCCTTACGCAGACACCTCCCGTACCGCGGCGCCCAGGCTAGCAACTGCCTCGGCGGCGGCTGCAAATGGCCTCCCAGACACACGTTGTCCCGGGAACGGACATGGTCAAACGCTGCGACCCGGCGCTTAGGGCAAAGTTGCGGTGTGTCGCGGGTGGCGATCCTCCCTCCCGTCCCGGTGCCGTATCGCGAGCCGCTGTTCGCCGCGCTCGCCGCCCGCGGGCGGGTCGAGCCGCGCGTGATCTACCTGTCCGGGGCCGGGGCCGGCTGGGACCAGCGGCCCGACTGGTTCGCGGGGCGAGGCGGCTACGAGAGCGAGGTGCTCCGCTCCTGGCAGCGCCGGCGCCCGGGCCGGACGCCGCTGATGATCCCGCGGGGCATCGCCGCGGCGCTGCGCAGCGCGGCGCCGCACTGCGTCGTCAGCTGGGAGTACGGCCCCGCGACGTGGCGGGCCCTCGCCTGGTGCCGTCGACACCACCGGCCGCTCGTGATCTTCAGCGAGCTCACCCCCTGGAGCGACCGCGAGCTGTCGAGCGTCCAGCTGAGGATCCACCGGCTGATCGCCCCGCGGGCGAACGGGTTCGTGGTCGCGAGCTCGCAGGGCGTGACTCGGCTCGAGGGCCTGGGCGTGGACCGTGCGCGCGTCGAGGTGGGCCTGCAGAGCGCCGACCTCGGGCCGCTGCTGGCCACCCGGCGCGAGCGCCGCGCGGACGGGCCCGTACGCGTCCTCACCGTCGGCCGCCTGGTCCCCGACAAGAACCTGGCGATGCTCGTGGCGGCGTTCGCCGCGGCCGGGTTCGCCGACGGCGAGGCCGAGCTCGTCGTATGCGGCACGGGGCCGCTCGAGCCCCAGCTGCGGGCGCTGGCTGAGCGGCTCGGGGTGACCGCGCGCTTCGCGGGCTTCACCGCCCCGGCGGACCTACCGGCGGCCTACGCGGAGGCCGACGTCCTCGCGCTCGTCAGCACCTACGAGCCGTTCGGGGTCACCATGCGGGAGGGCGCCGCCGCCGGCCTGCCGCTGCTCTGCAGCCGCCGCGCCGGCGCCGCCGGCGACGTGGCGGTCGAGGGCGAGAACGCGCTGCTCGTGGACCCGGAGCGCCGGGAGGAGATCGTCTCGGCGCTGCGGCGCCTGGTGCGCGACCCCGAGCTGCGCGAGCGGCTCGCCGCCGGCAGCCGCGCGGTGACGGCCCGGCACCCACTCGACGCCGACGTGGAGGCCTGGGAGCGCGCGCTCCTTCGGGCGATCCGCTAACCGAGCAGCGCTGGGAGCACCTCGCGGGAGACGGTCTCCTGCACCGCCTCCCGGCCGTACGGGCGAAGCAGCTCGGCGGCGCGGCGCCGGTAGTCACGGGCGCGGCCCTCGGGGAGCTCGAACCCGGCCCGGATCGCACGCCCGAGCGCCGCCGGCTCCATGCCCGCCGCGACGAGCGCGGGCTCGAGCTCGCGCGCCAGCCGCAGCGCCTCGAATGGGCCGCCGGAGGGGACGGTGGCGAGCAGCGCGCCGTCGGCCAGGGCCTCGAGCGGCGCCTGGCCGAAGTCCTCCCAGCGCGCTCCGGCGGCGAGCACGCGCGCGCGGCGCAGGGCGGCGCGGAAGTCCGCCGGCGGGACGATCCCGGGCCACTCGACGCCCGGCGGCTCCGGCACGCCGCTGCGAGCGAGGTGAGAGCGCCCCGAGGCCGGGTCGATCCCGTAGACCCGGAGCCGCGCGTCCACCCGCGCCTCGGCCCAGCCGGCGACGAGCACGTCGAGGCCCTTGGCCTTCGGATCGGGCACGTATGCCACCGCGAGCGCGTCTCGCTCCGCCGCCGCCGGGCCCGAGGGGTCGATGGGCGGCGGCACCACCACGGATCGGGCGGCGACGGCCGGGAGCTCGCCGGCCGCGGCGCGGCTCCATGGCAGCGTCAGCCGCGCGCGGCGGAGCGCGCGTCGCTCGAGGGCGTGCAGAAGCGAGTTCCTCCGCCCGGGGCGGTTGAGGCGGGCGGGGGCGTCGAGGCGGACCGCGTAGGGCACCGCGAGGGGCGGGGCGAGCATCGACGCCGTGGTCGTCGAGAAAACGACCGCCCGCGGCGTTCCGTCCCGGAGCGCGGTCGCCAGCGCCCGCCGGGCGGACGCCATCTCCACCAGGTCGTTGACCGGGTAGCCGCGCCGCAGCCGCCCGGTCCACCCGAATCCCACGGCCACGGCGGCGACGGAGGCGCCGGCCCGCCGGAGCTGCTCCACGAAGACGCGGTCCGCGACCCGCCATCCGAGCGTCGTGCCGAGCGACACGAGCAGCACGTCGGGTCTATCCGCCACCGGCGATCCTCCCGAGCGCGCGCGCGTACCCGTCGACCATGCGCTCGCCGTCGAACAGCTCACGCTGACGGGCCCGGCCCGCCTCTCCCATCCGGCGGGCCCGGTCGGGCTCGGCGGCAAGCTCGAGCAGCGCTCGGGCGACCGCGTCGGCGTCACCGGGTGGGACGAGCAGGCCGGTCTCGCCGTGGACCACCGCCTCGGCGGTGCCGCCGATGTCGGTCACCACGACCGGCCGCCCGTTCGCCATCGCCTCGAGCACGCTCATCGGAAGCGCCTCGGCCTCGCTCGTAAGGGCCACCACGTCGGCCGCGGCCATGAGCTCGGGAACGTCGTCGCGCACGCCGAGCAGCTCCACGCCGCTCCCGGCGGCGAGCCGCTCCAGTCGCGCACGCTCGGGTCCATCGCCCGCGACGAGGCCGCGGATCCCCGGCTCGGAGCGCCGGGCGGCGGCAACCCCGCGGATGAACACGCTCACGCCCTTCTCGGGCTCGAGGCGGGCGGCGTAGAAAGCGGTGAAGCCGTCGCCGCCGTGCGGGGCGGCCGCCGCGCGCGCGGAGTCGAACACGCCGTTCGCGATCACCTCGATCCGGTCGCGCCGGTAGCCGAGCCTGGCGAGCGGCTCGATCTGGCGCCCGGTCACCGCGATCACGTGATCCACGCGCGGCGCCACGAGCCGCGTCAGGAGCCGCTGGTGGCGGCGCATCGGCAGGAGCTCGCCGGCCGGGGTGAGCGGCGTGTGCTCGTTCAACACATGCGGGCAGCCGGCCCGGCGGGCGATCGCCGCGCCCACTAGCTGGCCGCTGACGCCGCGGCTGACGACCGCGTCGGGCCGCGGCTCGGCGAAAGCGAGCGCCCGCCGCCACGCGCGGGGATCGGCCCGGCCGCGCATGTGGAGGCACGTGGCGGGCACGCCGGCCGCGGTCAGCTGGCCGAAGAGCCCGCCCTCGTCGGACAGGCAGAGCACGCGCACGTCGGCGCGACGGCGGGCCAGGGCAGGGGCCAGGGTCGCCCAGTGGCGCTCCGCGCCGCCGGTCCGCATGTCGGGGCAGACGAAGAGAAGGCGCATCTACCCGCGGGCCCTCCGGTGCACCGCCAGCACGTCGCCGGCGGCGGCGCTGGACAGGTACGAACGCTCCGCCAGGAACCGCTGGGCCTCGCCGATAGCGTCCTCGCGCGGATAGCCGGCGGCGACGAGCCGCTGCTCGTGGCGGACGGGCAGCGCGTCCACCACGCCGAGGCGCCAGCCGCGCTCGGCGGCCAGCGCCGCCCAGTGCAGATCGAGACCCCACCCGAAGTGCAGCTCGGGGAACGGAAGCAGCTCGGCGGCGACCTCGCGCCGGAACGCGGATACCGGCCCGATCTCGACGAAGCGCGTCCGGCGCACGAGCGACGCCGGCCGGCGCCGGGCCACCTTCCAGGCGGAGTGGCTGCGGAGCGTCTGCGCCGGCTGGGCGAGCTGGAGGCCGAAGGCCTCGCACACGGCCAGGAAGCGGTCGAGGAAGCGAGGGGGAAGCGCGACGTCGTCGTCGACCACGAGCGTCCAGTCGCGGTCCCAGTCGCGGGCCTCGGCGAGCAGCCGGTTCAGGTTCTCGAACTTCCCCCCGCTCAGCCCCTCGGCGACCGTGAGGTCCGCGAGCAGCGCGTCCGGCTGCGCGGTCGCGCCGAGCAGGACGCGCGTCTCGTGACGGCTCGACGCGAGCGGCCGGGCGGCCCGGGGCAGCAGCGATCCGGGGCGGTAGACGCCGAGGACGAGCACGCGGAGCGGCGCCTGGCGCGCGGCGAGCCGATCCGCCGCGCGGCGGGTGCCGGCCGCCAGGTCGGCGAGGCCGTAGGCCGCCTCGCCGAGCGTCCGCTTCACGCGCCGGGCGGGCGCGGTGACGTCGCCGGCGTCACCGGAGAGGAACGTCTCGGGGTCCGGCAGCGGGCTCACCGCGTCAGGAGCGCCTCGACGACCCTCCCCGCCGAGTGCGCCCCCATGATCACTCCCTGCGGGCAGGCCCGACGCACGGTGTGCCAGCCGCATCCGGCGAGCACTCGGAGCTCCTGGCGCACTCCCGGCGCGCGGCCGCGGCGGGCGTCGCTGGCCCGGGCGGCGCGCCCGCGCGCATAGGCGGCGAGCGCGAGCGGCGCGAGCCGGGCGTCCGGTCCGGCGCGGCGGTGATCGAGTCCGGCCCGCGCCAGGTAGACGATCCGTCCGCCCGCCGCGCGGAGCCGCTCGAGCCACTCCTCCTCGTCCCCGTGAGGGCCGACGATGCGCTCGTCGAAGTAGCCGATCCGCTCGACGGCGGAGCGCCGCACCGCGAAGTTGGCGCCCCAGACCATCTCCGCCTCCCGGTCCGTGGCGCCGAGGTCGAGCGTGGTGATCGGCGGGTCCTCGCGGCCGCATCCCCGCGGCGCGGGGCCCTCGAACCGGGCGCGGATCGGGCCACCGAACGCCTCCGCGTGCGGATGGCGCTCGGCGCCCGCGACCAGCGCCTCGAGCCAACCCGGCGACGCCTCGACGTCGTCGTCCACGAACGCGACGAGCGGCGTCCGCGACTCCCTCAGGCCGGTGTTGCGGGCGGCGTTCAGGCTGCGCGGCCGGCCATGGCTCACGCACCGCACGCCGGCCCGCGCGGCGACGTCGCGGGTGCCGTCGGTCGCGCCGTCGTCGACGACCAGGATCTCGTGAGGGGTCCGCGTGCGCTGGCGGAGCAGCGAGCCGAGCGTCACCTCGAGGTACGCCGCACGCCCGCGCGTGGGGACCACGACCGTCACCGCGGGCGCGTCCATCGGCCGGATAGCGTAGACCCATCACGCCTCGCGTTCTGGTCGTCCACAACCGGTACCGCTTCGAGGGGGGCGAGGAGCGCTCGGTCGACCTCCAGCTGCGGGCGCTCAGGCGGGCGGGCGTCGAGCACTCGCTGCTCGAGCGGCGGTCGACGGACGTCCGCCCGGCGAGCGCGGCGACGGCGCTGCTGCGCGGCGGCCGGCGCGAGGAGGAGGTGGCGGCCGCGGTGCGCGAGGTGGGCGCCGACGTCGTCCATGTCCACAACATGCTTCCGCTGGTGGGTCCGCGCGGCCTCGCCGCGGCGCGCGAGGCGGGGGCGGCGGTCGTGCTCCACCTGCACAACGTCAGGCTGTTCTGCGCCATCGGGGTGGCCTCGCGGGACGGCGGGCCCTGCTTCCGCTGCCACGGCCGCCTGACTCTCCCCGGCCTCGCCCTCAACTGCCGCGGCTCGGTGCCGGAGGCGGTCGTCTACGCCGCCGCCCTGTCGCTCCACCAGCCGCGGGTGTTCCGGACCGTCGATCGCTTCCTCGCGCCGAGCCGCTACGCGGTCGGCCAGCTGGCGCTGCTCGGCGTGCCCGACGAGCGCCTCGAGGCGCTCCCGCACTACCTGCCGGACGAGGCGTTCGCCGAGCGCTCCCGAGCGGCGGACGGCGGCTACGCGCTCGTGGCGTCCCGGCTCTCGGTCGAGAAGGGGATCGACGTCGCGATCGAGGCCGCCGCCCGATCCGGCGTGCCCCTCCGGGTTGCCGGGGACGGCCCGGCCGCCGACGACCTGGCGGCCCTCGCGGGACGGCTGAACGCCCCGGTGGAGCTGCTCGGCCGCGTGGACCGCTCGGAGCTCGACGGGCTGCTCGCCGGCGCGGGCGCGCTCCTCATGCCCTCCCGCTACCACGAGTTCTCGCCCTACGCGGCGCTCGAGGCGATGGCCGCGGGCGTGCCCGTAGTGGCGTCGCGGCTGGGCGGGTTGCCGGAGCTGATCGGCGCGGAGCGGTGCGTGCCGCCGAACGATCCGGCGGCGCTGGCGGCGCGCCTCGGGGCGCTTTGGGCCGACCCCGACAGGCGTCGCACAGAGGGAGAGGCGTTGCGTAGTGCCGCGCGCGAGCGGCACGGCGAAGCTCGCTATACCCGCGACTTGCTCAGGCTCTACGAGCGGCTGGCGTCCTCGTAGCCCGGCGTCAGCACCGGCAGCGCCTGCTCCCGGGCGGCCTCCAATAGGCGACGGTCGTAGGCCACGAAGCTCGTGAGGTCCCCGCCGAGCGAGAGGCCGGAGGCGAGGTGGATCGCATCGAGCGACCGAAGGTGCACCGGGGAGATTCGCGAAGCCGCTGACACGATTCCGGTGTCGAGCCAAAGGAGCTCGACGCTGTCGATCACGTCCTCGGCGCGTTCGTCTACAAGCCCGTGTCGATCCGCGAGCCGCCTTGCGGCCCGCGGCACCTCGACCGCAGCGACTATCGAGCTTACGAGAAGCTCCGCGTCATCGAGCGCGTCCAGAAGCGCCGAAGTCTCGGGTTCGGGCAGGACGAGCTTGACGAGGGCGGAGGAGTCGAGATAGACGACCACTCAGTCTCTGCGCTGCTCGTCCAGCGCGTCTGAGATTGAACCTTGCACCGGGACGGAAGGCGGCATCCCCAGCGCCGAGAGGCTCCCGCGGGCGGCGCGCACCCGACCCTCCGCACGGAGACGGTCCCGCAGCGACGCCCGCTCGGGAAGCGGCCCGAGGCGAGCCACCGGGCGGCCGCGGTCGGTCACCTCGAAGGATTCCCCGCGTTCGACGCGCCTGAGGTAGACGCTTAGGTTCTGGCGGAGCGCGCGGACTCCAACGGACTCTCCGGTCATGTAGCACAACGTAGCACTACGATCCGGCTCCCACGCGTAGCGCCGCCCGCCAGGCGTTCAGGGCATCCGCCACCGTCCGCTCCATCGGAATCGCCGGCTCCCAGCCGGACGCCGCTCTGAGTCGTTCGGCGGACCCGCGCAGCTCACGCACATCGTGGGCGCGCACCCGCTCTGGGTCGACCTCGTGGTGCACGGTGAGGGCGGTGGCGCGGCGGACGAGCTCCACGAGGTCCGTCACGGTCGTGGCCTGCCCGCTGCACACGTTGTAGACGCCCGCGGGCACCTCGGCGGCGGTGACGTACGCCCGTGCGACGTCGCGCACATCGGTGAAGTCGCGCGCGGAGTCCGGGTTGCCCGTCTTCAGCACCACTCGCGAGGCACCCGCCGCCTCGGCCTCCGCCACCTGCCGGGTGAGCGTGCCCACGACATACTCCTCACCCTGGCCGGGGCCGGCGTGGTTGAAGGCACGGGTACGCAGAACCCGCATGTCGAAGGCGTCGGCGTACTGACCGGCCAGGAGGTCGCAGGCCGCCTTCGAGACCGCGTACGGGTTCTGCGGGCGGAGAAGAGCGTCTTCGGTGACCGGCAGCCGCTCGGGCGGCCCGTACACCTCGGCAGAGCTCGCGATCAGGACGGCGGCGTCTGGGGCCTCCAAACGGACGGCTTCGAGAAGGTTCACCGTCATGGTGAGGTTGGCGGTGAGCGTCTCGGCGGGCGACTCCCATGACCGACCGACCGACGCCAGCGCCGCCAGGTGAAACACCGCGTCCGGTCGCACGTTCCGGACCGCCGCCCCGACCGCCGCCGCGTCGAGCACGTCGAGCTCGTCGCGGCTCGGGGCAACCGCGTCCCGAATCAGCTCCGTCAGGTGCCGGCCGGCGAACCCCGAGCCGCCGGTTACGAACGCGGAGCTCAGGAGCTCCTGGGCCGCCGCTCGGCCAGGTACTGCCTGGCGAACGAGATGACGAAGCGCGGGTTCGTCTTGACGTAGCGCGGCAGCAGGCGCCTCGGCTCCTGACCGATGCGGTACAGCCACTCGAGCCCGCGCTTCTGCATCCAACGCGGCGCCATGGACACGCGCCCGGCGTGGAAGTCGAAGGCCGCCCCGACGCCGCACATGACGGGCGCCTCGAGTCTCGCGCGCATCCGCGCCATCCACTTCTCCTGCCTTGGGACCCCAAGCCCCACCCAGATCACGTCAGGTTCCGCATCGTTAATCCGGCGCACGATCGCATCCTCCTCCTCGGCGGTCAGGGTCCGAAAAGGCGGCGCGTAGGCGCCCACGATCCTGATCCCGGCGTGGCGGCGGCGCATCACCTCGGTGAGCTGCACGAGCGTCCCCTGGTCGCGCGCGCCGTGAAGCCAGATACGGTGGCCGAGCTCGGCGCAGCGGTCGCTGTAGCGGAGCATCAGCTCGGGACCGTAGACGCGGTCCCGGAGATTCTCCCCGAGCATGTTCGCCGCCCAGACGACCGGCATCCCATCCGGAACGACGAGCGTCGAGCCGCGCAGCGCGGCGACCATCTCCGTGTCGTCCTGGGCGACGATCAGCGAATGAACCGGGGCGACGCAGATGTATCCGCGTCCTCCGGAGCCGATCAGGCCGTCCATCACCTCGATCGTCCCGGCGTAGTCCGTCATAGCCACCGGTACGCCGAGAAGCGAGCGCGTGCGCACGCCGGGGGCGGCGTGAGTTTTCCCGTCGCCGGCCGGCCCGCGCTGCGCGGGCTCCCGACGCCGTGGCCCATCGGCGACGCGAGGCTGACGCTGACCGGTCTGCATTCGAGCCGGAGCGTACCCAGTCCGCCGGTCCGCGCAGGGTGCGCCGCTGGTTGGCGTAAGGTCTAGACCCGTGCGTCCCGCCGGCGCCCAGCAGTCCGCGCCCGGGCTCGGCGAGGCCCGGCTGCTTGCGTCTGGGGTGCTGGCCCAGCAGATCGCCCAGGGGAGCGGGCTGCTCGCCCTGCTCGCGATCGTGACGATCCTGGCTCGGCGACTGTCCGTCGCCGAGCTCGGCGCCTACGGCCTGGTGGTGTCGCTCGCCGGCTACCTCCTGGTGCTTCGCAACAGCGTCGCGAGCTCGGCGGTGCGGGCGATGGCGGCGGCGCTGGACTCGGCGGAGCGGGCGCGGATGTTCTCGGCGGCGGCCGCGCTGTACGCGGTCGTCGGGCTCGCCACCGGGCTCCTGATCGCGTCGGCCGCGGTGCTGATCGCCGGCTTCATACTCGAGGGTGACCTGGCCGACGACGCCCGGCTCGGCGGAATCGGCCTGGGCTTGATCACCGGCGTGGGGATCGCCGTGTCCGTCAACCTCGACGCTTTACGGGCGGAGCGGCTGTTCGTTCGGGCGGCGACGACCGAGGTCGTTGCGGTCTGCGCCTACCTGGCCGTCATGCTCGCTCTCGTCTTCGGCGGCGCCGGCCTGGGGAGCGTGATCGCGGTGAGCGGGGCGCTGCCGGTTCTCAGCGGCGTCCTCTCGCTGCTGGTCGTGCGGCGGCGTGCGCTGCCGTTCTGGTTCGAGTGGGCGGGCGTGACCCGCAGGCGGGTCATGGCCATCGTCCCGACGGCCGGATACCTGCTCCTCGTCGAGCTCTCGTACCTGGCGATGTACGCGTTCCAGCGGATCATCCTCGGCGCGTTCACGTCCGCGCGGACGGTGGGTCTCTACGAGGGCCCGGTGCGGGCGCACAACCTCTTCTACGCACTGAACGGGGCCCTCGCCGTCCCGGTGGTGCCGACCGCGTCGCGCTACGCCGCGGCCCGCGACGTGCGCCGCCTCCGCGAGCTCGTCCTGCGGGGTACCCGCTATACGCTGGCGCTCGTCGTTCCCCTGTGCGTCACCTTGATGGCGCTCGCCGAGCCGATCCTCGACGTCTGGCTGGGCGACCGCTACGGCGGCGGCGCCGCCGCGCTGACCATCCTCGTCTCCTACTGGCTTCTGTACGGCGGGCTGGTCGTGACGCCTGGCTTCCTCGTCGGGGCCGGGGCGGCCCGCTACGTGGCGCGGATCTTCGTGGTGGCCGCGCTGCTCAACTTGGTGCTGTCGCTCACCCTCACGCCGGCCCTGGGACTGGAGGGGCCGGCGCTGGCGACGGCGGTCCCGTTCGCGCTAGCCTTCCCGCTGGTGCTCGGGGTCGGCCTGCGGGCGGGTCGGGTGGCGCTCGGCGACCTCGCCAGGCACGCCTGGCTTCCCGCATACGGACTGGGGGCCCTGCTGGCGGCAGCGCTGGTGGGGCTGCGTCTGGTGGCCGCGCCGGAGACGCTGCCGGCGGTCGCCGGGGCGGCGGTGGGTGGGGTGCTCGCGTACTGGGTGGCGTTCTACGGGCTGGTTCTCCACCCGGGCGAGCGGGCGCTGGTTCGCGGGATCGCGCGTCGTCGGGCTTAGCCTGGATCCACCATCCTGACGGCATTTCCTCGCCGGAATGCCGTCGCGGAAATGATCGCCAGTCCGGTGGATCCAGGCTTCGAGCGCCTGGCTCAGACCGGGCGAAGCGGTGTTACCTTGGTCGTTGAAGGGCGTTTCGTGGCCCGCGCGTGGATAGCAGTCGCCGTGTTGGCGGTCCTCTGGAGCACCGCCCCGACGGCGGCGGCCTCCTTCCCCGGAAGGAACGGGACGATCGTCTACGGATGGACGATCGCGAACAAGTACGTCGGGTCGCCGACGAGCATCCGGACCGTCGACCCGCGCAGCCGGCTCGTCCGCACGTTACGCGACTGTCCGCTCCGCACGGACCGGTGGCCGCTGTCGTATCCGGATTGCCACGTCTCGGCGCCGCGCTATTCGCCGGACGGCGCCAGAATCGCCTTCCCGACGATCCAGTACAGCTACCCGCCAGGCGAACCTTGGGTGGTGCAGCCGGCGCTGACCGTCCTGGCCGCCGACGGATCGCTCGTCGACGAGCGCGCCGTCCCGCACACCTACCACCGGCTGGCCTGGTCGCCGGCCGGTGATCGATTCCTCCTACAGCGCGCGCTCGGGCCGGGCGCCGCCACCAGCGCCTTCGGCATCGTCATCGCGGCGCCCGATGGCGTCGAGCTCGGGTCCGTGACGCCGCCCGGTACCCAGACACCGGGTTGGTCGTCTACGGGCGAGATCGCGTTCAGTCGGTTGCGCGAGCCGTGCCCTCCCCGGTGCGGCGACATATACGTGACGCGCCTGGACGGCAAGTCGCGGCGCCTCACCTACCGCGGCGGGTCCGAGCCCTCGTGGTCTCCACGCGGGACGAAGCTGGCGTTTGCCCGTATCAGCGGGTCGAGGCGGGACGTCTACATCGTCCGCCGAAACGGCCGCGGCCTGCGCCGGCTGACGTACCGCGGCGGGCACAGTCCCGCGTGGTCGCCGGATGGCAAGTGGATCGCGTTCATCCGGCGGGGCGACATCTACGTGGTCAGGACGAACGGTCGCGACCTGCGCCGCCTGGTGGACGAGCTTGGACCGGACAGCTCCTTCGGGCTCGGTCCGCAGGTCCAGTCGATCGACTGGCAGCCGCTGCCCGGCGGGTAGGCCCGCCCTCAGACGAGCTCGCGCAGGAGCGGCGCCTCGCGGTCCCGCGCCGAGGGCTGGAGCGGAATGTCGGACGGCCATTCGATGCCGACGTCCGGATCGTCGAACCGGAACCCGGATTCCGCTACGGGATCGTAGTACGCCGAGCACTTGTAGACGACGTCCGCCACGTCCGACAGCACGCAGAACCCGTGGGCGAAGCGGTCCGGCGCGTAGAGCTGCAAGTGGGTCTCGTCGTTCAGCTCGAACGCCTCCCAGCGCCCGAAGCTCGGCGAGCCGGGGCGGATGTCCACGAGCACGTCGAGTATCGCCCCTCGGGAGCACCGCAGCAGCTTGGCCATCCCGGCCTGGAAGTGCATCCCGCGAACGACCCCCCGGCGCGAGCGCGAGTGGTTGTCCTGCACCCACTCGTCGTGGATGCCGAGCTCGGCAAGGAGGTTGCGCCGGTAGGTTTCCTGGAAGAACCCGCGCTCGTCGCCGTGGACCACGGGCTCGAGCAGGACCGGCCCCTCGAGCCGTGTCGCGAGTCGCTTCACCGCGCGCTCAACCGATCCGCGCGGTCTGCGATGAGTTGCGCCAGGGCGAGCGAGGAGGTGGCCGCGGGCGACGGCGCGTTGCGGACGTGCAGGGCGCGCTCGGTCTCGGATACGACGAAGTCGTCGACGAGCTTTCCGTCGCGCCCGAGGGCCTGCGCGCGAACCCCCGCGAACCCGCCGTCGAAGTCCACGGGGCGGATCTCGGGAACGTACTGCGCGGCCGCCGCGGCCAGGGCCTTCCGGCTGACGAGGTGCCTGATCTCGGTCAGCCCCGTACGCCACCAGCGACGCGCCATCCTCCAGGTCCCCGGCCACGCAAGGTCACGCGGATGACGGGGCGCAAGCAGGGCGGTGGGTCCCAGCGAGACCTCGCCGTCGATGTGCCGGCTGAGGTGGACGCCGAGGAACGGCAGGCTCGGGTCGGGCACGGGATAGATCAGGGAACGCACGAGCTGCCGGCGCTCGGGTCGCAGGTACACGTAGGCGCCCCGGAACGGGACGATCCGGGGATCCGGCGAGGCGCCGGCCATCACGGCGAGGCGATCCGAGCCCGCGCCGGCGCAGAAGACCGCGAAGTGGGCGCGCGTCTCGCCGCCCGGGTGCACGAGCGCGATGCGCCCAGGGCGATGCTCGACGGCGTTCACGGGACAGCCGGTGACCACGGGCACTCCGCGGGCCTCGAGCTCGCCGGCGAGCGATCGCGCGACCGCCGCGAAGTCGATGATCCCGGTGGAGGGGGAGTGGAGCGCCGCCACGCCGCGGCAGTGCGGCTCGATCTGCCGCAGCTCCGTCTCGGTCAGGCGGCGCAGGCCGGGCACCCCGTTCTCGCGCCCGCGGCGCTCCAGCTCGTCGAGCCGCGCGAGCTCGGCCTCGTTCCGCGCGACGATCACCTTGCCGCAGCGTTCGAACGGGATCCCTCGCTCTTCGCAATAGGCGTACAGCTTGCGCGCCCCGGCCACGCACATACGGGCCTTGAGCGATCCGGGCAGGTAGTAGATGCCGGCGTGGATCACGCCGCTGTTGCGGCCCGTCTGCCCGGTGGCCACCTCGGGCGCGCGCTCGAGGACGACCGCGGAGCGATCCGGATGCCGGCCCGTCAGCTCCCGCGCGACGGCGAGACCGAGGATGCCACCGCCGACGACGGCGAGGTCACATTCGCCCGGCGCGGCGGCCATCTCAGCCGGCCTGCTTCTGGGGCACGCCGCGCGAGAGGAGCTCGAGGTCGGCGTCGACCATCAGCCGGATCATCTCCTCGAAGCTCATGCGCGGCTCCCAACCGAGCTTCTCGCGGGCCTTTGAGTAATCCCCGATCAGGTGCTCCACCTCGGCGGGACGGACGAAGCGAGGGTCGGTTCGCACGTGGTTCTGCGGCTCGAGCCCGACATGCTCGAAGGCGATCCGCACGAGATCTCGGACGCCGTGCGCCTCACCGGTGGCGATCACGAAGTCATCGGGCTCGTCCTGCTGGAGCATCAGCCACATGGCCTCGACATAGTCCTTGGCGTAACCCCAGTCTCGCTCCGCGTCGAGATTGCCGAGAAGCAGTTCTTCCCGCAGACCGAGCTTGATGGCAGCGGCGCCGTGGGTGACCTTGCGGGTGACGAACTCGAGGCCGCGGCGCTCCGAGTTGTGGACCACCACACGTCCAACACCGGCGCAGAAGTAGCCGCTCTCCGTCTCGATGTCGAAGACCCACTCGGAGTCCTCCGCGGGCGCGCAGATGCGGCGGATCTCAGCGGGATCCTTTCGGAGGTGCTGGCCCGCGGCCCCGACCCGCACCGCCGAGGCGAGATTCAGCGTGTAGTAGGCGCGACCCGCTCGCTGCTCCACGTAGACCGAGGCCGGCTGGTCGAGCCAGTGGTACATCCAGCAGAGTCCTTGCGCCAGGACGGGGCTGTTCGTCTTGACGGACATGCCCTTGCCCTTCTTGAGTCCGTCGCCGGCGTAGTATCCGCGGAGGAACGCGTCCCAGATCTCGCTGTACGCGTTCACGATCAGCGGCGGTACCTGCTTGTGCCCCGTCGCCGTGTAGAGCTGGTCACGCACCCAGAGGCGCGCTGCGATCGCCCCGTTCAGGTTGACCTTCGCGACCTTCGCTCCGGGATCGAACCCCGAACGACCCTCCCACTCGAACGTCGTTCCCAAGAAGAGCCGAGACCATAGTTCGCCCATTCGGCGTCGGATTTGCGGATCGTTGTTCGTGAAGCACGCGTTCTTCCCTGTCCGCTCCACCCAGCCGTCGGCGACCATCAAGCCGAGGAACTCGGCCATCTCTTCACTGATGACGGTCCAAATGGGTGGGTCCGGCATCTCCTCGCATAGGGCGAGCCGATCTCCCTCCTCCACCGAGTCGGCCCGAACCTCGTCCCGCTCGGCATCGAGCAGTCGGTGATGCGCCGTGACGTCGACGACGCCCGCCCGCGACTGAATCGAGAGCAACCGATGATCCGGATCGCTTCTGCGGCGCCGGGTGGCGGTGATGGCCCGCACCGGAGTCCAGTCTTCCCCGTCCCATACCTCGAGCAGACCCTTCGGCTCGAAGTGCTGCACGTTCGGTCCCTTGTCGCGGAGCGGCACGAGGTCGGCGGCGGTCTTCACCGACTGAACGCCGTTCTGTCGAACCATCAGCGGTAGTTGCGCATGCAAACATTCGTGGTTGAACGAAATCCCCGACGCCGCGAACAGGTCGTACGACTCGCGGTAATTCACGGTGATGAAGTGGCCGTAGCACTTGGCCACCCCGTACGGCGAACGGGGGTAGAAGGGAGTGCTCTCCCGCTGCGGCACCTCCCGGACCTTGCCGAACATCTCGGACGACGAGGCCTGGTAGAACCGCGCCTGCGGAACCACCTCCCGCATCGCCTCGAGCATGCGGGTCACGCCGAGAGCGGTGAACTCGGCGGTCAGGGTCGGCTGGGACCAGGAGGCCGCCACGAACGACATGGCGGCGAGGTTGTAGATCTCGTCCGGCTCACAGTCGCGGAGCACGTCGACGAGCGACCGCTGATCGAGTAGGTCCCCGGTGTGCAGGACGATGTCGTCCCGAATGTGCGCAAGCCGCTGAAAGGTCTCGGTCGAGGCCCGCCGCACCATTCCGTGCACCTCGTAGCCCTTCTCGAGCAGCAGGTCGGCGAGGTAGGAGCCGTCCTGGCCGGTGATGCCGGTGATGAGGGCGCGTGACGCCGCCACTGGGCCGTCGCAGGCTACCGTCCCCGGGTCCGCTAGCGGCGCAAGGCCGTCGACCTTGATCGCGGCGAGCCGGCTGTGAGCTCGAGTGCCTCCTCTCGATCAGGTTCGGCCTCTTCCGTCACGCCGCGACGCTGGCGTTCTTCGAGGATCGCGAGTCGCTGGGCGAGGACCTTCGTCTGATCGGTGAGCCGGGAAACGGCCAGAGAGAAGTGCAGCAGCAGCACGAGGACGAACCCGAACGCGATCAGGAACAGCGCGTTGGGTGGGTAGATGATGCCGATGACGCGCGCGAGGTCGGACAGGAGTCCCTGCCAGATCGCGAGCGCCAAGAGCACCCACGCGCTGAGCAACCACAGCAGCGCATAGCGCTCGAGGAGACGTCGCCGGCGAACGAGCTCCAGCACGACCAAGAAGAGCAGACCGCTTGCGACGACAGCAAGGATCTGAATGCGGGTTTCCATCAGATGTTCTGCGCCGCCGCGACCGGGGCCTCGTCGCCCGGCTCGGGCGTGGGCCGCCGACGAGCGAGCCCGATGAAGATCGCGAGCAGGACCTTGACCATGTAGTAGAGCGATTTACCGGAGGCGATCGATGAGCGTCCGCCGCCCCTGGGCCGCATGGTTACCGGTACTTCCCGCATGCGCAAGCGGTGGTAATGAAGCATGACCACCGCCTCCACCTCCGGATAGTCGTGCGGGTAGTCCCGCGCGAAGAGCGCGATTCCGCGGCGGTTGTAGAGGCGGAAGCCGGACGTCGGGTCGCTCACCCGCTGACCGATGATCCTGGATAGCAAGAACGCGAACAGGTGGATACCGGTTCGGCGGCTGACGGGCGCCGGGTATCCGTGCTCGGCCGAGAGGAACCGCGATCCGCAGACCATGTCGAGGCTGGGGTCCTCGGCCATCGCGGCGCGGAGATGTGCGATCTCGCTGGTGATGTGCTGACCGTCTCCATCGAACTGCAGCACGTAGTCATAGCCGTTCTCCACGGCGTAGACAAAACCGGCCTGCACGGCACCCCCGATGCCGAGGTTGAACGGCATCGCGAGCGTCCTGGCGCCCGCCGCCCTGGCCACATCCCCGGTCCCGTCCGTGGACCCGTCGTCGATCACCAGGACGTCGAAGTCCGGCACGTGGGCGTGCAGGGACCGGACGACGCCGCCCACGGTGGCCGCCTCGTTGTACGCGGGGACGATCGCGAGGTGTTTGGCGTTGTGATCCACGGAGGGCTCTAAGCAAGACCGCGCAAGCGCGGGAAGTTGCGGCTCGACGGGCGTATTGTGCCCACCCGTCGCGACGACGACTAATCGGTCGCTACGTCCGGGCGGGGCGCGGGCTCCCGAGTGGGCGACATGCGACGGCATGAAGTATGTCTCCCGCACCGGCCGCGCGGTCCGCAAGCGCGGTGAGCGGGGATGTGGCCAGCGTGACCGCGACGGTGGCGTAGAGCGGGAAACCACTTCGGTAGCGCCGCTCACCGAAGCACCGGTACTGGATGCTCATGGGCAGGCCGTCCGCGCTGGTGCTGGTGGTCGTGCGGAGCGGCTTGAGTCCGGCCCGCCCCAGCAGAAGGGTTATGCCGTGCATGGTGAAGTGGGACCGGTGCCGCGGCAGATCGAGGTGGAACCAGTCCGACCCGAAGCGGCGCGCCTGCCAGGAGCCGAAGTTGGGAAGCGAGATGAGCAGCAGGCCCCCGGGCAAGAGCCGCTCCCGGGCGAGTCTCAGGTCTTCGAGCGGTTCGGCGACGTGCTCGAGCGAGTGCTGGAAGAGGACCGCGTTGAAGTCCCCATCGAGACGGCTGGACACCGTGGCGAGCGTGCCGTGCAGGGTCGGGGCTCCTCTGGCGTTCGCTTCAGCGCAGGCCTCCCGGGACGGCTCGACGCCCGTGACCCGCCAGCCGCGTTCGCCAAGCACGAGTCCGAGATCCCCGCGGCCGCTGCCCACGTCCAGCAGCCGACCGGGCGTCAGTGACGAGAGTTCCCCAAGCGGTGGGCGTCTCAGTCCGCGCCAGTAACGCCAGCGAAAGAGCGCCGTTGCCGCGGCGCGAGGTACCGGGTTGGCGGGTAGCGCAAACGCGTTGTACGAGGGCGGATAGAGCTCCCCGAGATGCTCGGCCGCCACGTACGGACGCGTGCGACCGCTACCGCACCAGCCACAGACATGCACGACGAAGTCACCTGGAATCCCGTGCAGGCGATCACGGCCGTGGATGGCGGGCGTCGCCGGGAGGGGCTTGTCGCAGGCCGGGCAGGAACGATCGGGTCTCGCATTCACAGCCGACCCAATCGCCGCTGCTGCGCCACCGCCTGGCGGAGAGATACGAGCTGTCGGGCGGCGCGGCGGCGCTCGCTCGCGCTTCGCGCGCGCCGCTCGCTCGGCATGGCGCGCAGGCCCTCTGCCCAGCCGCGCCCCAGGGCGCGCGCCGCGTCCGGACGGCCGACCGCGGCGAGGGTCGCGAGGTCGAAGGCGGCCGACGTGGCGACGGCCTGCAGCATCGGCAGAGGGGGGAGGTGGCGCGCCGCGTTTACGAGGCGATTCCGAGCTGGGTAGTAGAGACGCGTTCGCGAGCGCGGAGGGCCCGCGGCGTGCCCCATTTCATGGCGAATCGCGCTGGCGGGGTGCAGCATTACGCGACCCGGAGCGCGCAGGCAGTAGTCGGCTTCCTCGCCGAACATGAAGAGCGGCTCGTAGAAGCCACCAAGCGCCAGGAATTCCTCGCGCCGCACCATCATCAGGGCGCCCGAGGCCGCCGCGACCACGAGCGGCGCGGATGGCGCGCTCTGGCGCGGCACCCCTTCGAGGCGTCCGTAGGTCGCCATGTTCGGGGCGATCTCGAGCCCGGCCGCTTCTATCGTCTGCCCGTCCTTCCGAAGCAGCAGTCCGGTCGCGACCGAGACGTCGGGGCCATGGTCGAGGATGGTCCGCAGCGGTTCGTCCCAGCCGGGCTCCACGCACCCATCGAAGTTGACGAAGGCAAGAAGCCGACCACGGGCGGCCTTCGCGCCTCTGTTACAGGCCGTGCAGAAGCCGACGTTCGCGTCGATTCGGAGCGACCGCGCGGCGGCCCAGTGGCCCTCGACTCCTCGCCAGCTACCGTCGTGGGAGCCGGAATCGACGACGAGGCACTCCACTCGTGGTTCGCTTGTGCCGGATGCGAGCGCACCGAGCGTGGCGGGCAGGCATCGTGCGCCATTGTGGTTCACGAGCACCACGGACAGCTCCGGACGGCTCTGCATGCGGCCGTATATTGCCCGCGTGCCGCGGGGACGCTCCATCCTGCTGGTGGCGCAGCTGACGCCACCGAGCCCGCTGGTGGGTGCGCGGCGGCCCGGCGCCATGGCCAAGTACCTGGGCTTGGCTGGGCATCGGGTGACCGTGCTGACCTCGAGCGCCTCGGGCCGGGGACCCGTGCCGGGGGCGGGACGGGTCGTGCGCACGCGCGACCTTCTCGCGAGCCCGATGAACTGGCGACGGGCGAACCTCGAGATCCTGCAGGGTAAGCGTGAGCAGACCTACGGGAAGGCAAGTCTGCTCGAGCGCCTGCTGGTCCCCGACCTCTCCCTCGTCGGATGGGTGCCCTTTGCGCTCACGCGCGCGCTGGAACTGCGACGCGGCGAGTCGTTCGATTGCGTGATCACCACCTCCCCGCCCGCGTCGGCGCATCTGATCGGCGCCGCGTTGCGGTCGCTCGGCACGCCCTGGGTCGCCGATCTTCGGGACGGCTGGACCTTCGATCCGCCCCGTCCGGCGTGGCCGACCAGGCCCCAGGCGGCGGTCGACGCGCTACTCGAGGGTGCCGCGCTGCGGAGGGCGGATCGCGTCATCGCGGTCACGCGGCCGATCGCTTCCGATCTCGAGCGCCGCCTGGGCGTCCCGGTGACGGTCATAACGAACGGGTTCGACCCCGGCGAGCGGCGCGCGCAGGACGGGCCGACGCTCGACCCGGCCCGCCACTCACTGGTTCACACCGGTCGCATGAACGTCGTGGGTCGCTCCCCGACGGCATTCTTCGAGGGTCTTCATGAGTACTTGCGAAGGCGACCGGACGGAGCTCGGCGGCTCGAGGTCGTCCTCGCCGGTCCCGTGTCGGCGGAGCAGCACGCGCATCTGGCCGACAGGCGCCTCGAGGGCCTGGTCCGCTCGGTGGGGAGCCTCGAACATCCCACGACGCTCGCGTTGCAGCGCCGCGCGGACACGCTCCTGGTGCTGGCGGAGGGCAACGAGGTGCGACCGTCCCGAAGCATCGCGACCGGCAAACTCTTCGAGTACCTTGGTGCCCGGCGGCCGGTGCTCGTTCTGGGCGAGGACAGCGAAGCGGCGAGGATCGTGCGCGACGCGGGGGCGGGCATGGCCGCGCGCGGGGATGACTCCGCGGCCATCGCCTCGGCGTTGGAGACGCTCGTGGACCAAGGGCTCGACGCACCGCGGAGGGGCGTCGAGCGATACTCCTGGCCGGCGTTGATCCGCCGGCTCGAGGCGGAGATCGAGGCGGTCGTCGCCGGTAGAGTCCGCCGGCCTTGAAGCCGGCTCTTCTGGAAATACTGACCTGCCCGTACGACCAGAGCGCCCTCCGCCCGGCGCGGGAGAGCGGGGGCGCAGAAGTCTTCGAGGGCGTGCTGCGCTGCGAGCACGGTCACGAGTGGCCCGTACATGAGTCGATCCCGCGCATGGCGCCCGACGGAAACGACCAGCGCGACACCCTCGAGAGCTTCACCGCGAAATGGGCCGGGATCACCTCCGAAGAGGTGCGAGAGCGGTACCGGCAGCAGCACGCGTGGTACGTCGAGCGGTTCGGCTTTGGCGACGAGCACGGATTGCGCGATTTCCTGGCGGACAAGCACCTGGTGCTCGATGCGGGCACGGGAACAGGGGGAGACGCCGCTCGGTTCGCTGAGCTCGCGCCGCACTCCCTCGTCGTGGGCCTGGATCTCAGCGGCGCGATCGACGTCGCCCAGCGCGAGTTCGGCGATCTCCCGAACGTGCACTTCGTGCAGGCGGACCTGATGCGCCCGCCGGTTCGGCCCGCGCAGTTCGACTTCGTCTCGTCGGACCAGGTGATCCACCACACGCCGGATGCACGACGCGCCTTCGCCACGCTTGCCGACCGCCTGCGCCCGGGCGGTCACCTGGCGGTCTACATCTACAAGGTCAAGGCGCCGTTGCGGGAGCTGGCCGACGACTGGATCCGCACGAGATCCACCGGCATGAGCCCCGCCGAATGCATGGAGCTGGCGCGCGACATCACCGAGCTCGGGCGCGAGCTGTCGCGGGCGGCGACGACCGTGAGGCTCGAGCGGGGGATCCCGCTCCTCGGCATCGCTCCGGGCGAGCACGACGTTCAGCGACTCATCTACTGGTCGTTCCTGAAGTGCTTCTGGAACGACGACTTCTCCGAGAACCTGAACACCCTCGTCAATTTCGACTGGTACCACCCGCCGTACGCGTCGCGGCACACCGAGGACGAGCTCCGCGGTTGGTGCGACGACTGCGGCCTCAGCATCGCCCACATGGACGTCTCCGACAGCGGCCTCAGCGTGCTCGCCCGGCGCGAGGCTTAACCTGGGGCGCGATGTGCGGCATAGCCGGAACCGTGGGCGCGGGGCCCGACCCGGCGCTGCTCGAGAAGATGGCCGCCACGATGGTGAACCGCGGGCCGGACGGCCAGGGCGTCTGGCACGACGAGGTCGCCGGGCTTGCCTTCCGCCGGCTCGCCATCATCGACCTGCACGAGCGATCGAGCCAGCCGATGCACCTCGACAATCTCCATCTCGTGTTCAACGGCGAGATCTACAACTACCTCGAGCTCCGCGAGACGCTGCGCGGCCTGGGGCATGAGTTTCGAACCGAGGGTGACGCCGAGGTTCTGCTGCATGCGTGGGCGGAGTGGGGTGACGCGGCCCTCGAGCGTCTGAACGGGATGTTCGCCTTCGCGGTCTGGGA
>Ga0081538_10000136_pt1 | contig 76141 bp, 77 predicted proteins | sample TabmetS5T2R1_FD_71022 | JGI IMG/M metagenome (GOLD analysis project Ga0081538, IMG submission 71022) | Tabebuia heterophylla rhizosphere microbial communities from the University of Puerto Rico - S5T2R1 | ecosystem: Host-associated > Plants > Roots > Rhizosphere ... | reverse complement strand
GCCACGAAAGATGCGGATTTCCAGGACTTTATGGACGGGAGCGACGGGACTCGAACCCGCGACCTCCGGCGTGACAGGCCGAGTCGGGCACCACGACGCGCGGCGACGAACGCCTCTGAACGGCCACATTTGCAGGGCTTTTCAGCTCTAGAGTCAGGCCGGCACCGCATGGTTGAGCCAATCGTCCAACCGACGTTTGGGCCACGAGTGGGCCACGAAATCTTGTCTTCATGGACAACGCAGCGGCTGGCGAGCGAGAGAGATCGCCTGCGCGAAGACTCGCATCGTGTTCTGCTTTCCGTCACATCGGCGGTATTTCGTTCGTGCGGACGCGCTCGCGCTGGTTCGAGCTCGACCGGACGCCTCGCCCCGTCACGCGGGAGCCGGAGGCGCCTGTCTGAGCTCCCGGCGCCGGCCGAGCAGAATCAACCCGGCCGTCCCAATCGCCGCGTAGACGACGAGCACGGTCAGCCACTTCCAGGCCCGGGCGCCGTCGAAGTAGGCGACGTTCCGCAACCCTGTCATCGCCGCACCGGGCGGGAGCAGCTGACCACCGGTCTTCCACGGCTCGGGAAGCAGCTCCGGCGCGCTCGCCGCTCCGGACCCGGGGTTCCCGAGCATGAGGAAGATCACGAAGCTGAGGCCGACGCCCGGGAAGCCGATGGCGCCGATGATCGCGGCGGACACCGAGGCGACGGCGAAGATTGCGAGCGCCGTCACCCCCGCGACCGCGAAGTACGAGCCGGGCAGCGCGCCGATGAGCATCTGGATGACGAGCATCGCCATCGCGCCGCCGAGCAGGGCGAATACGGCAAGCGACCCGATTCGCCAGGCCGCCGGCAGCGCAGGTGCGAAGTTGAAGAGGAGCAGCGCCCCGAGAATCGACGTGATTGTGACGGCGAGCCCGGTCAGGTTGATCGAGACGTTGCGCGGATCGTCGTCGTCGAGCTCGCGCAGATCCTCGGTCGCTGCGCGCGGCAGAGGCGCTGCGGCGACGCCGAGGACCACCAGCGACGCCTGGAGGCTCGCCGCCGACGCCACCAAGACCTTCGGCGGAGCACCTGGAACCACTGCCCCATACGCCTCGCGGTCGAGCACCGCCTCGCGTGCGGCGGGCTCGTCGGCGACGCGGACGACGTCGAAGTCGTCACCCTCTTCGAGCGCCCCAAGGACGCGCTGGGACTGCCTGCTTCCGTCGTCGACGACGGCGACCGGGAGGCCGTTCGGCTCGGGGTCGTGCGCCGGGTAGACAAAAAAGAAGGCGAACAGCGTCACCAGCGCGACGCCGCCGAGTACGGGACGCAGCGCGCCCTGTACGAGCTCACGATTCATCCGCCGGCGGCAGTGTACGCGGCCGCGCCCGACTCCTTCAGCGCAGCCTGGGCCGCCTCCAGCCGCGCGAGCGGGACGCGGTACGGCGAGCAGGACACGTAGTCGAGGCCAAGCTCGTGGCAGAGCGCCACGCTCGCCGCCTCTCCCCCCGTTGCGGCGGCCCACGTCTCTGAGGTGCGCGCGGCCGAACGCCACGCGCCAGCGAGTACGGGTGCTTGCGCACGGCATCCGCGCTGTGACCTCCGGCCGTTTCGTCTAGTTGCACGTCGCCCGTGACCGTCCGAACTCAGTCTCTCCTGGCTTGAAATCAAGACCTCGGAAACAGGTTTCGGACCGATCTTGGCCGTTTTTTGCGTCGCCTCAAGAAAAGTCTGTGTAGTCAGGCCAAATCTGGCGTCTGAACCGACAACACCACATGCCGATTTGCAGGGAGTTTTACGGGAGCGACGGGACTCGAACCCGCGACCTCCGGCGTGACAGGCCGCTTCAGGCATCACGACGATCAACGATGATGGACGCGGAATCGCTCTTTCATGCGGCTTCACGGGTCTCCGCGGTTCCAATCCCGCATGGCTGAGCGAAGCCGATTTCAGACGTTTGCTGCCCGTTTGCTGCCCGGCGCGCGGAACCGCACTCGAAGCGAGGTCTCGCGCCATTCCGATGGCGGCGAGCGGGGGCCGCCGCCGGGCCGCGTCTGCTGCTACGGCTGAATGCGAAGGACTTCGCCGATGCCCGCGCTGGCGCCCCGGTTGGAGACGTACAAGGCGCCGTCGGGGCCGATCGTGAACGCGGACGGGCGACTCAGGCCGGCGTACACGACCTCGTGCGGCGAGGACGCTTCGACACGGACGATGCTTCCCGGGCACGCGAAGAACGGCCCGCAGGAGGCGTGCTGGAGCGCGTACAGCGCCCCGTCGTCGTCGAAGGCGAGATCGACGACGGCGGTCAGCCCGGTCGCGTACACGCTCGCGCTTCCGTCTGGATCGATCCGGTGGATGCGGGCGAAGCCGGTTGGGAACGGCGCGCCGGTGAGCTCGGAAACGTAGAGCGCGCGGTCCGGTCCTTCGGCGATCGCCGTTGCCACCGATTCGACGAACGGTGGGCCGATCGGAAGGGGGTTTGGCCGGGCGCCGAGCGCGGCCAGGGTGGAGATCTCGCCGTTCGCGTCCACCTCGAGCACGCTGTTGCCGCCGGCGTCGGCGACGATCTGTCGGCCAGGCAGAGCGAGGACGCCGTAGGGGTTCGAGTCGACGAGCCCGCCGTCCGGGTTGTGCGCCGCCTCGTACGTCACGGGGTCGGCGACCTCTTTGATCTCACCGGAGGCGGACAGCTTCAGCAGCCTCCCGTTGAGCGCGAGCGCGGGACTGAACAGATCGCGCACGGCCGGGGTGCCGGGCAATCCGAGCGTCACGCACGCGCCGCCGCGCCCCTGGAAGGAGATGTCCTGGGGACCGGATTCCGCCTCGGCCCCGCTCGCCGGCGCCATCGATGGCAGGCCAGTCACCCACTCCTCCTGGACACCGTCGCGGAGGCGGCTGATCGCGCCGGTCGGCCCAAAGCACATTTGCATGCCGCGGTTGAATCGGCACGGGGGACCACTTCCCCCGCGGCCCGCCTCGGTGACATAGAGCGCCCCCTCGGGGCCGAACGCGAGCCCGCGCGGATTGTCGAGCCCGCTCATCACCGTCGTCACAGTCGCCGCCCCAGCAGCGCCCGAGATCGTGAGCGCCCCGAGCACGGCGGCTACCACAATGCCTATTCGGTGCAGTCTCACCATTGGTCTCCTCTCGGGCACGAGCTTGCGCGTCTCTCATTTCGTTTCATGTCGGCGAGCCTGCCGCCTCCGGTCTCGGAGCGCATCCTGGGAAACCCGACACTTCGGCCCGCGCCTGCCTAGAAACCTCGCTCCCACCGGACGACAATCCTCGAGTGGTCGTAGGTGCAGACGTCGGCATCGTCGGGCGCGACGCGGAACTCGCCCGGCTGGGCGAGTTCGTCGTAAGCATCTCGGAGGGCCCGGTCGCGATCGTCATCCGAGGCGAGGCGGGGATCGGGAAGACGGTGCTTTGGCGCGCGGGCCTGGACGCTGCCGAGCACGCCGGTGTGAGAGTGCTCGTGACGCAGTGCGCCGAGGTGGAGATGCCACTCGCGCTCGGCGGCCTGGGCGATTTCCTGGATCGCGCCTTCCCGGGCGTGGCGAAAGAGTTAGCGGAGCCTCAGCGTAGGACGCTCGGCGTGGCGCTCGGCCTCGAAGCACCGCCCGAGGAGACACCGGATCAGATTGCGCTCCCGCGCGCGTTCGTCGCCTGCCTTCGCGCGCTGGCCCAGCGCGCTCCGGTGCTCGTTGCGATCGACGACATCCAGTGGCTCGACGCACCGTCACAGCGGATCCTCGCCTTCGCGCTCAAGCGCCTCGACGACGCCCCCGTGGGGATCCTCGCCACGCAGCGAGGGGATGAGGACGACCCGCTCGACCTGCGTCACGCGCTCGACGAACGGTTCGCCGAGATCCGCCTCGGCCCGCTCAGCGTCGGCGCGCTCCACCATCTGGTTCGGACGCGGCTCGCCGTACGCATTCCCCGGCCCCTGCTGGCGCGCGTCCACCAGGCTTCGGGCGGAAATCCGATGTTCGCACTCGAGTTCGCGCGCGTCGTTGCTGCTCAGGGCCGGGCGGCGACCAGCCCCCTACCGGTGCCGGCGTCGCTGGAGCACCTCGTTCGCGAGCGTGTCGCGGCCTATCCTCCCGGCATCCGGGCTCTTCTGGCCGTAGCTGCGGCCGTCGAGCATCCGACGCCCCAACTTCTCGAGGCGGCGATCGGCGGGGCCGGTCCGCTGCTCGACGAGGCGTGCGAGACCGGAGCGGTCGCAATCGACGAGGACGGCATCGTTCGATTTACCCATCCGCTCCTCGCCTCGGCGGCGTACGCCGCCCTGGCTCCCTTGCGACGCTACGAACTGCATGCACGGTTGGCGGCTCTCTCGGACGATCCTGAGGCGCACGCGCGGCAGCTCGCCCTCTCCTCGGCCGCCCCGGACCCCGGGGTCGCACGAGCGCTCGAGGTCGCCGCGGCGGACGTGCGCTCCCGCGGGGCCCCGGACGCGGCAGCGGAGCTCGCGCGGCATGCGGCTCGGCTCACCCCGAGCGGGCACCGCGTAGAGCGCGAGGAACGCAGCCTGGCGGCGGTCGCGTACCTCCTCGAATCGGCGCGGGTCGCCGAGTCGATTCGAGCCCTCGACGAGTTGCTGGGAAGCGGGATCTCGGGGCCTCGCCGTGCCCGGGCACTTGTGCTACGCGCCTTCCCCGAGACGGATGGAGAGAAGACGACACGGCTTGCGGAAGACGCGCTCGAGCACGTCGGAGACGAAGCCGTTCAACGAATCGAGGTCCTGCTCTACCGGAGCTGGGGATTCGCTGTGCAGGAAGGCGACGTCGTCGCGGCTGAGGAGTCCACCCGCCGGGCACTTGCGGCGGCCGAGGAGGTCGGCGATCCCGCGGTGCTCTCCTCTGCGCTCGGCCAGGCGGGAGCACTGGCAGCGATGCGGGGCCGTCCCGAACCAGCGCTCATGGAACGGGCGATCCGCCTGGCGGCGACACATGGACGCAAGCGCGCGAAACGACTCTTCCACGCTGCGCGCTGGAGGATGCTGCGAGCCAGCGCCGCCCGTCAGCGGCTGTGGGCAGGAGACCTGGCAGGCGCGCGTGCGATGCTCGAGGAAGAGCTGGAAACGCTACGCGGCAGGGGAATCTATTTCGAGCGCAGTCACTTGCATCGCGACCTCGCCGACGTCGAGTGGCGCGCCGGCAACTGGGAGCGCGCCGAGCACCACCTCGCACTTCACGAAGAGCTCACGTTCGACGGCGGCGATCGATTCCATGAGGTGGAGGGGCTGTGGCAGCAGGGGCTGCTGGCGGCATCTCGGGGACGTGTGGGCGATGCGCGTCGCCTCGCGCACGAGTCCATCGAGCATGGGCAATCCTGGCACTGGCCGTGGCAGGTGGTCTGGGGCCGTTGGGTACTCGGATTCCTCGCACTCTCCCTTGACGAGCCGGCCGAGGCCTCCGACGCGCTGGCGGAGGTCCCCGATCTGCTCGTTCGATCCGGGATCGGGGAGCCCGGTCTTTGGCCGCTCCAACCCGATGCGATTGAGGCGCAAGTGGCTCACGGTCGCCTCGACGAAGCCGACCGACTCCTGACCACGCTCGACGAGCAGGCTCTGGCGCTCGAGCACCGATGGGCAAAGCCGGCAGCGCTGCGCTGCCGTGGGCTGCTCCTGCTCGCTCGTGGCGAGTCCGAGGCGGCGGTGGCCGCGGCCGAGAAGGCCACCCGAGGCTTTGAGGCGGCTGGCTTCCCGCTCGATCGCGGTCGGGCGCTGCTCGCGGCGGGCGAGGCGCTCCGCCGCCTGGGCGAGCGCCGTCGCGCTGCCGAGAAGCTCGACGCGGCCAGCGCGATCTTTGCCGAGTTGGGAGCGCCCCTGTGGGCCAAGCGAGCCGCGAAGGAGCTGAGCCGAGCTCGGCCGCGCCCGCGTCGCGATCGCGAGCTGACGAGCGCCGAGCGACAGGTCGCGGCGCTCGTCGCGGCCGGGAAGAAGAACCGAGAGGTGGCGTCACAGCTCTTTACGACCGTGGCGACGGTCGAGGCACATCTGACGCGGATCTACCGCAAGCTCGGCGTACGCTCTCGCACGGAGCTCGCGCGTCAGGTCGCTGACGGCACGCTGTCCCTCAACGAGGACTAGCGAGTTGTCGGGTTTCCCGCGATGCTGTCGGCACCGCGTCGGCATACGGTCGCGCGATGGCGTCTCCGACCGTGAGGACCTTTTTCGTCGAGAGCTACGTGCCGAGGCTTGACGAAGCGACGGCGGCCGCTCTGTCGTCTCGGCTTCGTGCAGCCATTGCCGAGCTGCGGCGGGAGGGGCGCACGCTCGAATGGCTCCGGTCGTTCGCGCTCGTCGACGAGGAGACCTATGTCTGGATGCTGAAGGCCGCGGACGTCGATGAGATCGCTCTCGTCAACCAACGGGCGCGGGTTCCGTACGACCACGTCGTCGAGGCCGTCCCCGGCGAGTCATCTCGCTGACCCGGCCGCTAGCCGTACGACCGGATTTTGGGTCGCCGCTCATCGCAGCACGCCAGGCGGATGAACGTTGCGCAAGCGGGTCTGCGTATCGATTGCTTCATCAGGCAACGCCAGAGCTCACTTTGCAGGTGGTTTCGGAGAATGACGCTCAAAGCAGTAGCTAGGCCTGCTGCCCGTTTGCTGCCCAAAATCGCAGCGCTCGCGTCTAGTGTGACAACAGAAATGCCGATTTCCAGGCACTTCTAGAGACGGGAGCGACGGGACTCGAACCCGCGACCTCCGGCGTGACAGGCCGAGTCAGGCACAACGACGCTCGGCGACGAACTCCTCCGAATGGCCTCATTTGCAGGCGCTTTTCGCTTTCAGGCCGCCCTGGCTTCGCATGGTTGAGCCAATCGTCGCATCGACGTTTGGGCCATGAGTGGGCCACGAAATGTTGTCAGAAATGATTACAAGCCATACTCCACTGTGGGTGGCGGTTGTCCATGGAGCTTCGTCGCTTGAGCTCCTCCTTACGATGAGCTCCGATCGGCAGCTTGCGTTGACGCGCCACGACCTCCACCAGCTCCTCGCCAAGACCGACACCCGCCCACCCGCGCAGACCACACCCTCGCCGCCTGATCCCTTTGAATACTTCGTCGAATACGTGCGCACGTTCTGGAAGGCACGCTCGCTCTTCCCGGCAGGAGGTGGAAGGTCAGTACCGGCGAGGACGACTGCGTGTCGTCCAAACCAGGCGCGCGACCGGCGGCGAGCCGGGCATCGCATCGTGCATCTGAGCGGAAACCGCGACCGGTGCCGCGTTTGTGCTCCCCTACGCGGCCCGGCAAGCGCGTCGGGGTCGGTCAGCGCGGCGCTACCCGGTTCGGTGAGGCGCTGATGACTCGGGCGGCGGTGTCAGTCCGAAGTGTCCGGCCACGATCTGCCCGCGGGGGTCCTACGGGTGGCCCGGACGGGCGCGACTCGGCACGGCGACGTTCGTCGTACGCTTAGGTCGTGACGGTACTCCGCGACGTCGCCGAAACCGACCTCGACGTCTTCTACGAGCAGCAGCTCGACCCCGAGGCGACCGCAATGGCGGTTTTCCCGGCGAGGGACCGCGAGGCGTTCGACGCGCACTGGCGGCGGCTGCTTGCGGACGACTCGCTCGTGAAGCGGACGATCGTCGACGGCGGCGCCGTGGCCGGGAACATCGGCTGCTGGGAACAGGACGGCCGGCTGCTCGTCGGCTACTGGGTCGGGCGGCAGTTCTGGGGCCGCGGGCTCGCGACGGCGGCGCTCGCGGAGCTGGTCGCCGAGATCCCCGAGCGGCCGCTCCACGCCTGGGTCGCGTCGAGCAACGTCGGTTCGATCCGGGTGCTGGAGAAGTGCGGCTTCGTCGAGGTCGAGCGCCGCGCCGAGCACGACGAGCACTCTGGAGAGGTGATCGAGGAGATCCTCTACCGGCTCGACTGAATCCCCGTTTGGGCGTTGCCACGAGCGTTGCCACGGCCGCGCATCGTTGCCCCCTGAGAAACCGAAACCCCCGCCGATGCGGGGGTTTCTCTCATCGGGGCGCCCGGATTTGAACCGGGGACCTCTAGTCCCCCAGACTAGCGCGCTAACCAGGCTGCGCCACGCCCCGCGACTGCTTCAACACTAGCCGAGATACGGCCCAGGCGCCGGAAGGGGACGGAGAAAGGGCTCCGGAGCCGCTTCGGGGGCGGTTTCGGCCGCGGGGCACCGGCGGGGCACCCTCTTCCCCCGCGCTGCGACCCTGGTGTGGCTCCCCCGGGGGACCCCCGAGTTGCCCTTTTCCACCGGGTTCGGGCAAAATTCATTGCTCCAGGGACGGAAATTGCGGACGTACACGATCACAGAAGCCGCGGAGCTGACCGGAATGAGCCGGAAGGCGATCGCCCGGCGGGTCGAGCGCGGGTCGCTGCGCTCGGTCTACAGAAACGGCCTGCGGCGCATCCCTCGCTCCGAGCTCGCCCGCGCAGGCCTGCTCGAGGAGAGCGAAAACCGACCCCTGGCGGGTGACCCCGTCGCCCCCTTCCTCTCCCGCCCCGCCGCAGGCACCGACCTGGAGGCAACGGGGACGACCGAAGACATGCTCGCGGCACTCTTCCGAGAGGTCTTGGACCGCTACGAACGCCAGTCACAGGAGATCGCGCAGTACCGGGCCCTGACCGTGCAGGCGGAGAGCCTTCGCCTGACCAACGAGCTCGCCGACCTGCGCGTCCGCCTGGCCGAGCTCGAGCGACAGCCCCAGCAGCCGGCTCAAGCGGCGCAGACGACCCAGCAGCAACAGGCCCAGGCGGCTGCGACCGACCTCGGGCGCCGCGTCAGCGAGCTGACGAAGCAGGTCGAAGAGCTGTCCAACAGGGAAATCTGGCTTCCACCCCAGGCTTCGCCGGCCGCGCACCGCTCGCCGGTGCCGATGCCTCCTGCACAGCCGCGGCCTGCCGCACCGGCTCAGCCCGTCCGGCAGCAGGCCCCGCCCCGGCGGACGTTCCGCATTTCGCGGCTCGAGCGGTTCCTCCTCGAGGCGACGTTCCTCGTCGCCGTTGCGATCGTCGTCTGGCAGGCGGCCCTCCCCACGCCGGCAATCGCCGTCGCCATGGGGATCGCGTGGACGCTCGTCGCAGTCGTCGAGTGGGTTTCTTCCGAGCGGCCGACACGCGGAATCTAGCCGCGAACCGAGGGAGAGCTCTAGCTCTCCAGCCTGCGGTAGAGCCGGTCGACGAGCTCGGGCATCCGCTCCAGACGCTCGGTGATCATGCGGATGCGGTACTCCTGGAAGTGGGCCGGCTCGACCTTCAGCGACTTCGCCAGGGTCTCGATAACGTCGTTCGAGGGCACCGGCCTGTTGCCGTGCACGAGATGGTTGAGATACCCCGCGGAGAGGCCCGTCTTCGCGGCGAGCCCCCGGTAAGTGACCCCTCGCTCCGCCATGAGCGACTGGACGGTCTCGCCGAACGGCTCGGTCGAGAAGCGGCGCTTCCTCGCCATCAGAGGACCTCCTTCACGCGGGCGACGAGCTCGTCGACCGTCACTCTCTCATCTGCACGCCCTGCACGCACCAGCAGGTCGACCCTCCCGTCCTCGAGCGTCTTCTTCCCCACCGTGATGCGCACCGGGGAGCCGATCAGGTCAGCATCGGCGAACTTCTCGCCCGGACGCATGTCGCGGTCGTCGAGTAGCACTTCGAGGCCTTCGGCGTCCAGGTCGCCCGAGACGCGCTCTGCGATCTCGACGGCCTCCGGGCCGGCGGCGCCGATGGCCACGACCTCGACCTCGTACGGGGCGAGTGAGCGGGGCCAGGCGATCCCGTGCTCGTCATGGCGCTGCTCGGCGGCGGCCGCCAGGATCCGCCCCGGCCCGATTCCGTAGCTCCCCATCACGAGCGGCCGTCCGACACCGTCCTCGTCGAGGAACCTCGCCCCGAGCGGCTCCGAGTAGTACGTGCCCAACTTGAAGATGTGCCCGACCTCGAGGGCGGTCTGGAACCGAAGAGCGCCGCCGCACCTGGGGCACGTGTCGCCTTCGCGTGGCTCACGGATGTCGGCGAAGCGCGCCTCGAAGTCCCGCCCGTGCTCGGCGCCGCGGACGTGCCAGCCGGTGCGGTTTGCGCCGACCACGAACTGGCCTTCGCGCAGCGTCTCGTCGGCGAGGATCGGCCCAGAGAAGCCGATCGGCCCAATCGAGCCCGGGTCGGCGCCGAACCCCTCGCGGATCTCCTCCTCCGTCGCCGGCCGGAAGCCGCTCCCGAGGGCCGCGGCCGTCTTCGCCTCCTCGAGGCGGTCGTCGCCGCGCACGAGTGCGAGCACGAGCGTGCCCTCCTGGCCGACGAGCGGCATTGCCTTCGACGTCGCCGCGGGGTCGACTCCGAGGAACTCGGCGAGCGCCTCGATCGTGGTCACGCCGGGCGTCTCGACCTCGGTCGGTCCGTCCATGTGCTCTGGGAATTCGGGCGGGCGCGGGATGCCGCGTGCGACCTCGAGGTCGGCGGCATAATCGCCGTTCTCGCAGGTGACGAGGGTGTTCTCGCCCGAGCCCGAGGGCGCGAGGAAATCGACCGACTCGCTCCCGCCCATCATCCCGGACTCGGCCTGCACGGCGACGTACTCAAGGCCACAGCGCTCGAAGATCCGGTGGTAGGCGCTTTCGTGCAGGCGGAAGCTTCGCTCCAGGCCCTCCTCGTCGCGGTCGAACGAGTAGGAGTCCTTCATGACGAACTCCCGCACGCGAATGAGGCCCGCGCGAGGTCGCGGCTCGTCGCGCACCTTCGTCTGGAAGTGGTAGAGGATCTGCGGCAGCTGGCGGTACGAGGAGATCTCGCGCGCGTGGAAGGTGACGGTCTCCTCGTGGGTCATGGCGAGCACGAACGGACGGCCCATCCGGTCCTCCGTCTTCCAGAGCTCGGGAATCGGGTAGCGGCCGCTCGCCTGCCAGAGCTCGGCCGGCGTGACGACGGGCATGAACATCTCCTGGCCGCCGATCGCGTTCATCTCCTCACGCACGATCTGCACGGCCTTCTCGTGCACGCGCCAGCCGAGCGGCAGGAACGACCAGAGGCCCGCGCTCACCTGGCGGATGTAGCCGCCGCGGACGAGCAGCCTGTGGCTTGCGGCATCGGCATCGCCCGGGTCTTCCCGCAGCGTCGGGATGAAGAGCTCGGAGGCCCGTTTCATCAGGACGGTCGCTGGGCCGCTTCGGCCATCATGAGGGCCGCCGGCTTGGCGAGCTTCAACCGCTTCGGCCGGACCATGCCGCCCTCGATCCACGCGTCGATCTCGTGGAAGAGCTCCTCGACGAGGACCGTGGACTCCACCTTCTTCAGCACGCGCCCGTGGGCGTAGATGAAGCCCGTGTCACGGCCGCCTGCGACGCCGAAGTCCGCGTCTCCCGCCTCACCGGGCCCGTTGACGGCGCAGCCCATGACGGCGACCTCGAAGGCCTGCGGGTAGGCCTGCAGCCGCTCCTCCACCGCCTCGGCGAGGTTCCAGACGCCGACGTTGTCGCGGCCGCAGGACGGGCACGCGATCATGATCGGCCCGCGCTCGCGGAGGCCCAGCGCCTTGAGAATCTCCCAGCCGACCTTGACCTCCTCGACGGGGTCGGCCGTCAACGAGATCCGGATCGTGTCGCCGATCCCGTCCATGAGCAGGCTGCCCACGCCGATGGCGCTCTTGATCGAGCCGCTCGCCGGGGTCCCTGCCTCGGTGACGCCGAGATGCAGCGGGTACGGCACCCGCTCCGAGAGCATGCGGTACGCGCGGATCATCGTCGGCACCGAGCTCGACTTCACCGAGATTTTGAAGTCGTAGTAGTCCATGCTCTCGAGCAGCCGCACCTGCTCGAGTGCCTCCTCGACGAGCGCCTCTGCCGTGTCCTCCTGGGCCAGCTCGACCAGGTGCTTCGGGAGCGAGCCCGAGTTGGCCCCGATCCGCATCGGGATCCCGCGCGCCTTGGCCGCCTTCACGACCTCCGCCACCTTGTCGGGCCCGCCGATGTTGCCGGGGTTGATCCGCACCGCGGCCACGCCGGCGTCGACGGCCTTGAGGGCCAGCGACGCGTTGAAGTGGATGTCGGCGATCACGGGGATCGGCGAAAGGTAGACGAGCTTCGCCAGCGCTTCCGCGTCCTCATTCTTCGGAACGGCAACGCGGACGACCTCGCACCCGGCCGAGACAAGCTCGCCGACCTGGGCCATGGTCGCGTCGACATCGTGCGTCTTCGTGAGCGTCATCGACTGCACGACGACCGGCGCGCCGCCGCCAATCGGGACGTTGCCGACCGTGATCTGCCGCTCGCTCGCCATCGCGGAAAGTCTAACGGCGGTGCCTGTACCCTCCCGCGGATGCTCGAGTTCGCGGCGGAGCGCGTGCTGAAAGCGTCGCCGGGTGACATCTGGACCGTTGCCGCGGATCCCGCCCACTTCCCAGTGTGGTTCGACGGCGTCGAGCCGGCCGAGGCGGAAAGGTAGCCCGGCCGGGGTCAGACCCATCTCGTCGCCGGGCGCCGCTGATCGAAGCGCGGCTCGCAGCCTCGCTCGATAGCCTCGCGCGGCTGGTCGAGCCGCCCGACCTCCGCTAGCCGCCGCGGATCCGGTCGACGTCGTTCGAGAGGCCGATGAAGAAGAGGAGGAGGACGAGCGCGATGCCGATCATCGAGGCGCGCTCGTACGCCTCGCGCGGAATCGCGCGGCCGCGGATCCGCTCGGCGATCGAGAACGCGATGTGACCGCCGTCGAGCGGGAGGAGCGGCAGCAGGTTCAGGAGCGCGAGCGAGAGGCTGATGAACGCAAGCACCTCGAGGTAGTAGCGGAAACCGACGTCGAGCGACTCGCTCGAGACCTGGGTGATGCCGACGACGCTTGCCACCTCGTCCCTCCCTTCGAGGCGGACCAGGCGCCCGAGCGATCTCCCGATCTCCTTTGTCACCTCCCAGGTCGTGTCGAAGGCCCTCCCGAGCGCCCCGAGGGGCCCGTAGCTCTCGTACGCGAGGCCGAAGGCGAAGCCGAGGCGGTAGGCCTGGTCCATGAGCTGCGGCGTCCCGCGGAGCTCGAGCTGCGATCCGTTTCGCTCGACCGTGAGCGTCACGGGCTTGCCGCCGCTCGAGCGAATCGCCTGGGCGAGGTCGGTCGACTCTCCCCGCGTTCCGTTCACCGCCACAACCTGGTCGCCCGGCTGGAGGCCCATCGCGGCAGCCGGGGCCCCAGGTGCGACCTCCTCCACCGTCCGCGTCGCGCCGGTCGGCACGCCGAGCATGAAGACGATCATCAGGGCGAAAACGGCGAAGAGGTAGTTCGTCGCGGGCCCGGCGAGGATGACGGCGATCCGCTTCCACGTCGGCGCCCGCCAGTAGGCATCCGGCGAGAGGGCGTCGTCCACGTCGACGAGCCCGCGCTCCGCGACCCTGCGCGCGGGCTCCGAGAGGTCGGCGCTGCCGACCTTCGCATGCAAGGTGGCCATCCCGGCACGGGCGTCGTCGTAGCGCTCGTCGGCCAGCGCCTGCTCGACCGGCGCCGCGGTCTCGGCGAGCGACGGCGCCTCTTTCCGGGCCGGCTCCAGGTGCGCGTCCAGGTCGCCGGGGGCCGGCTTGTGCATCCCCGGGATCTTCACGTAGCCGCCGAGCGGGATCGAGCCGATGCCGTACTCGATCCCGTTCCGGTGCCATTTGACGAGGGCGGGCGGGAAGAAGATGTAGAAGCGCCGCGGCCGCATCTTCACGGCGAGGGCGGTAACGAAGTGCCCGGCCTCGTGGATCAGGATCAGGAAGGCAAGGCCACCGATGGCGACGGCGATGTTCATGGCAGTGTCTAGTGTCTCTGCAGGTGATGCTGCCCAGTCGCTGCGTCGCGAGCACTAAGCCAGGGCTCGCACTCGTCCGAAGCCAAGGCTAACGGCCTTGGTGAGGGCGAGGGTGAGCCCTGGCGCAGTGTGATCGCGGGGCAGCGGCGGGCAGGCATTGCCTGTAGAGACACTAGTGAACCAGCTGGCGAGTCAGTGCCGCCGCAATGCGCCGTGCCTCTGCGTCCATCGCGGTCAGCTCGGTGAGATCGGCGGCGGGGACGCAGTCGACCTGCGCGAGGGTGCGCTCGACGACGTCGGCGATGCCGAGGAACGGCAGGCGCCCCTCGAGGAACGCCGACACAGCGACCTCGTTGGCGGCGTTGAGGACGCACGGCGCCGTGTCGCCGGCCTCCCCTGCTGCCCGGGCCAGGGCAAGGCACGGGAACGCCTCGAGGTCGGGCGCCCGGAACTCCAGGATCAGCCCGGCTGCAAGGTCGAGGGCCTCGATCGGCGTCTTCGCCCGCTCCGGGTAGGTCAGCGCATAGGAGATCGGGACGCGCATGTCCGGGTAGCCGAGGTGGGCGAGCGACGCGCCGTCCCGGAAGCGGACGAGAGCGTGCACGACCGAGGTCGGGTGGACGACGACCTCGATCCGGTGGTACGGGAGGTCGAAGAGGAAGTGCGCCTCGATCAGCTCCAGGCCCTTGTTCATGAGCGTTGCCGAGTCGACGGTGATCTTCGGGCCCATGCTCCAGGTCGGGTGGGCGAGCGCCTCGAGAGCTGTGACGTCGGCGAGCTCCGCCCTGCTCCGCCCGCGGAACGGCCCTCCCGAGGCCGTGAGGACGAGCGAGTCGACGGTGTCCGCCGGCTGACCGTCCAGCAGCTGGAAGGCGGCGGAATGCTCGGAGTCGACGGGCAGGAGCCGCCCTCCTCCCCTCCTCCAGGTGGCCACGGCCAGGTCTCCTCCTGCGACGAGGCTCTCCTTGTTCGCGAGGGCGAGGTCGACGCCGCGCTCGAGCGCCCAGAATGTCGCCGGCAGGCCGGCGAAGCCGACCACGGCGTTGAGGACGACGTCGGGCTCGGCCCGCTCGAGGAGCTCGGTCATGTCGCCGCCGATCTGGGTGAGCGGAGCCAGCCCGTCGATGGGGCTCGAGCCCGAGGCGGCGGCCACGAGCTCCAGCCCCGGGTGAGCAGCGACGATCTCGAGCGCCTGTCGTCCGATCGACCCCGTGGCGCCCAGAAGGGCGATGCGCTTCATCCGTGCCAAAGTGTAGGTCAGCCCTGGGTCAGGGCGAGAACCGCGAAGTAGGCGGCGGGCGTCGCGAAGACGATCGAGTCGATCCGATCGAGGATGCCGCCGTGGCCGAGGAGGATGCGGCCGGAGTCCTTGACCCCGAGATCGCGCTTGACCATCGACTCGAAGAGATCGCCCGCGACGGACGCGAGCACGATGACGCCCCCGAGGAAGAACGCCTCCCACCCATCGATCGCGATCGGCTCCTCGTTCAGGGCCAGGTAAGTCGCGAGCACGCCCCCGACCAGGCCGGCGACGAAGCCCTCCCAGGTCTTCCCGGGCGAGATCCCCGGCGCCATCTTGTGGCGACCGGCGATGCGACCGCCGATGTAGGCGAACGAGTCCGCCACGAAGACGGTCACGAGGATCGTGATGAGGACGAGCCTCCCGTCCGGCTCGAGGTCGCGGACGAGGATGAGAAAGCCGAGCCCGAGGCCGACCCAGGCGGCGCCGAGCACGGTCGTCGCGACCGCCACCGTGGTCGACTGGCGCGTCTCCGAGACGGCGGCGAAGAGGAAGGCCAGGAACAGCGTGAGCACGAAGCCGCCGAGCATCCACTCGGCCCCACCGAGCGAGGCGCCGAACACGGCGGCGAGCGCGCCGCCGTAGCCGGCGAGGACGAGCGGTCGAAGCGCGCGGGCCATCCGGTACAGCTCGTGGAGCGCGAACAGGGCGCCGAAGGCGGCCAGCGCGAACAGCGCCCAGCTCCCGTAGTACGCGGCGAAGAGCACGAGCGGCAGGCCCGCCGCAATGACGGCGATCCGGCCGAGCAAGGGGTTCATCGACCGCCGAAGCGCCGGCGGCGGCTCGCGTACTGGGCGAGCGCCTCCCGGAGCTGGCGCTCCCCGAAGTCGGGCCAGAGGGTGTCGACGAAGACGAGCTCCGTGTAGGCGACCTGCCAAAGGAGAAAGTTGGAGATGCGGAGCTCGCCCGACGTGCGGATCAGGAGGTCGGGCTCGGGCATCTCCGGTGCGTACAGACGGGACCCGATCGCGTTCTCGTCGATGTCGCGCGGGTCGACCCCCTCCTCGACCAGCTTGCGCGCCGCTTCGACGATCTCGGCGCGGCCGCCGTAGTCGAACGCCACCCAGAGCTGCAGCCGCTCGTTCGTGGCGGTCGACTCCTCGAGCCGCTCGATCTTGGCGCGAAGCGTCTCGCTCGCCCGGTCGCGGCGGCCGATGAAGCGCGTGCGCACGCCCTCGCGCGCGAGGTCGGGGAGCTCGCGCTCGATCGTCTCGACGAAGATCTCCATGAGCGCGTCCACCTCGTCGGACGGGCGCGACCAGTTCTCGGTCGAGAACGCGTAGACGCAGAGCGACTCGACGCCGAGGTCGATGGCCGCCTCGACGGTCCGCCTGAGCGCGCGGGTGCCGGCGCGATGCCCGGCGGCGACCGGGAGCCGGCGCCGGCTGGCCCAGCGGCCGTTGCCGTCCATGATGATGGCGATGGAGCGCGCGACGTCCGGCAGGCCCCGTTCGGGTGCGGGCCTGAGTGCGCGCAGCGTCCGCAGTCTGGTGAGAAGGCTCATCGCGGTTCGCTCGCCCGCCGCAGGCGCGGGACCGGCCTAGACCTCCATGATCTCGTCTTCTTTGCGCTTCAGGAGCTCGTCGATCTTCGCCACGTGCTCGTCCGTGAGCTTCTGGGCCCGCTCCTCGGCGCGCCGCTCCTCGTCGTCGCCGACGTCGCCGTCGCGGACCAGCTCTTTCAGATGGTGCATGCAGTCGCGGCGGACGTTCCGGACGGCGACACGCCCCTCCTCGGCGAGGTGGCGGACGACTTTGACGAGCTCCTTGCGCCGCTCCTCGGTCAGCTGCGGAATGGGCAGGCGGATGATCTTGCCGTCGTTCGACGGCGTCAGGCCGAGCTCGGACTCCTGCAGCGCCCGCTCGATCGACTTGATCGAGCTCGGGTCGTAGGGCTGGACCGTGAGCAGCCGCGGCTCGGGGACGTTGATCGTCGAGAGCTGGTTGAGCGGCGTCTCCTCGCCGTAGTAGTCGACCCGGACCCGGTCGAGGAGGGCCGCCGAGGCGCGGCCGGTCCTGATGGTCGTGAACTCATGCGCGGTCGCCTCGACCGACTTGTCCATGCGACGCTTGGCGTCTTCCAGCAGGTCTTCGATCATGCGTCCCTCCGGGGCGTCGAGATGATCGTGCCGATGCGCTCTCCTGCGACGACGCGCTCGATCGTGCCGGGCTCGTCCAGGCCGAAGACATAGATCGGCAGGCCGTTGTCCATGCAGAGCGTGAGCGCCGTGGTGTCCATCACCTTGAGGCCGCGCTCGATCGCCTCGAGGTGCGTCAACTCGGGGAGGAAGCTGGCGTCCGGGTCGACCGCCGGATCGCCGTCGTAGACGCCGTCGACGCCGTTCTTCCCCATGAGCATCGCGTCGGCGCCGACCTCGAGGGCCCGCAGCGCCGCCGCCGTGTCGGTGGTGAAGAACGGGTTCCCGGTGCCCGCCGCGAAGATAACCACTCGGCCCTTCTCGAGGTGGCGGATCGCCCGCCGGCGGATGTACGGCTCGGCGACCTCGCTGACCGTGATCGCCGAGAGCACGCGCGTATGCGCGCCCAGGCGCTCCAGAGCGTCCTGGACGGTGAGGCAGTTGAGGACGGTCGCCAGCATGCCCGCGTAGTCCGCGGTGGCCCGGTCCATGCCCTCCGCGGTCGCCGTCATCCCCCGGTAGATGTTCCCGGCACCGATGACGATCGCCGTCTCGACCCCGCCGTCCGTGATCCGCTTGACCTCGGCGGCCAGAGAATCGACCTTCTCCGGGCTCATGCCGTAGGGCAGGTCGCCCATCAGCGCCTCGCCCGAGAGCTTCAGCAGAACACGCTTGAAGGCAGCGCCGCCGGGCGCCGGCCCGGCGGCTACGTCCGTCTCCGAAGGCGTCGCGCTCACTCGGCGCCGACGTTATACCGCACGAAGGCCCGCATCTCGGCGCCGCGCTCCGCCAGCGCCTGGCCCACGGTCAGGTTGGGGTCGTGCACCCACGCCTGGTCGAGGAGGACCATCTGCGCGAAGAACCGCTTCGCCAGCATGCCCTCGACGATCTTGCCCCGCACCTCCTCCGGCTTCGACTCGACCTCGGGGAGCTTCTCGTAGACGGCCCGCTCCTCCGCCACCTCCCCGGCGGGTACCTCGCCGCGAGTGACGTACCTGGGCTTGGCGGCAGCGATGTGCATGGCCAGCATGCGCGCGAGCTCGGTCGTCGACTTTGCGTGGACGAGGACGCCGATCTTCCGAGCCGGCGGGTGAGTGTAGTCGGCCACGACCTCGCCGTCGCCGCTCGCCTCGTAGCGCCCGGCGCCTACGACGACGACGTTCTCGCCCAGCTTGGCGACGAGCTCGACCCGCTCCTCCTCGAGGCTCTCCACGGCTGCCGGCCCTTCGAAGAAGACCACGTCGAGCAGGTGCTGGGCGAAATCGAGGAACTCCTCGTTCCCCGACACGGGCTCGGTCTCGCAGCCGACGGCCACGATTGCCCCTGTTCCGTCCTGCACCCGGGCCACGACGCGACCCTCGGTCGTCTCCCGGCCGGCGCGCTTGCCGGCCTCGGCGAGGCCCTTCTCGCGCAGGAGCTGCCTGGCGGCCTCGAGGTCGCCTCCAGTCTCGATGAGGGCCCGCTTGCAGTCCATCATCCCGGCCCCGGTGAGGTCGCGGAGCTCCTTGACGAGCGATGCGGGGATCTCGGTCGTGCTCACCGGGCCTCCTCCCCCCTCTCGCCCTGTCCTTCCTCGGCCTCGGGCGCCTGCTCCAGCGTTTGTGCGACGGCGACGCCCGCAGGCTCCGGCTCGGGCTCGGACTGGGGCTCCTCGGCAGACTGCTCGGGCTCCGGCGCGGCCAGCTCCTCGGCCGTGACCTTGCTCTTGCCCGCCTCGATCGCGTCCGCGATCACGCGCACGATGAGGCTGCAGGAGCGGATCGCGTCGTCGTTGCCCGGAATGACGTAGTCGGCGTCGTCGGGGTCGCAATTCGTGTCGACCAGAGCGATCACCGGCAGCCCGAGCCGCCGCGCCTCCCGCACGGCGAGCTGCTCCTTGCGCAGGTCGATGACGAAGATCGCGTCGGGGACCGCCTTCATGTCGGCGACGCCCCCGAGGTTGACCTCGAGCTTCTCCAGCTCGGCCATCATCGACATGCGCTCCTTCGAGGGCAGGAGGTCGAGCTGTCCCTCGTCGCGCAGGCGCCGCAGCTCGTGCATCCGCGCAATGCGCTCCGAGATGGTGCGCCAGTTCGTGAGCAGCCCGCCCAGCCACCGATGGTTGACGTAGGGCATGCCCACGCGCTGCGCGTCCTCGGCGATGGAATCCTGGCACTGCTTCTTCGTGCCGACGAACAAGATCGAGCCGCCGCGCTCGGACACGTTGCGGGCGAACGATGCCGCCTGCTCGGTCAGCTCGAGCGTCTGCTGCAGGTCGATGATGTAGATGCCGCCCCGCTCCGTGAAGATGAAGCGGCGCATCTTCGGGTTCCAGCGGCGGGTCTGGTGGCCGAAATGCACTCCGGCCTCCAGCAGCTCTCGCATGGAGACGACGGGCACTGAATTCCTCCTCGGTTCTCGGGTCTGGGGCCGGCGGGAACGGATGGAACCGGGCAAGCCACCCGGCACCGCCACCCGCGTGATTCCGCCGGGTCGGGTGCAGAAGCCGGCATTCTAGCCGACGCTCTCCCTACTCTGGGAGACGTGCACGGGGTCGTGAGGCTGCCGGCGTGGGACCTGGCCGTGGAGTGCGTGGACGAGGCGCTCGCGTCCGGGGCCGTGCCCTCGCTGGACCGGCTCGGACGGCTGGGCCAGCTCGGCTCGCTCCCCTCCTTCATCGCCGCGCTCGAGCTCGGCGAGGACGAGGATCCGGCCGGTGCCGCCCTCGACTTCGCCAAGGAGCGCGAGAGCCTCGGGCTCGCGCCCGAGGAGGTCGCAGCCGAGCTGCTCGTGCTCGGCCGCGTGCTTGAGCGCCACGGCGAGGTGGAGGCCCGCGCGCGGGTCGATCGCTGCCTGGTCGACTACGTCGAGCGGGTGACGGGCGAGCTCGCCGACTCCGCCCGCCGTGATCCCCTCACGGGGCTCCTCAACCATCGCGCGTTCCATGCGCAGCTCGCAGCCGAGGCTGCCCGCGCGCGGCGGTACCGCGGACGCGTCACGCTCATCCTCTTCGACCTCGACCGCTTCAAGGAGACGAACGACCGCGAGGGGCACCAGGAAGGCGACCGGCTCCTGCGCGCGTTCGCCGCCGGTCTCACCGCGACGCTCCGCGAGACGGACGTTGCGGGCCGCGTCGGCGGGGACGAGTTTGCCGCCCTCCTCCTGGCTGCGGGCCCCGGCGACGTAGACGCGTTCGTCCCCCGGCTTCGCGACGAGCTCCCCGACGGCCTGTCCGTCAGCGCCGGTGCCGCATACCTCCCCGACGACTGCTCCGCCGCGGAGCAGCTCCTGGCTACTGCCGACCGGCGCCTCTACGCGGACAAGACGGCCCGGGCGGCCTAAGAGCAGCGCGGGTCCGAAAGCCACGTCCGTGGCGGCCACGGACGGGCCTGTCCCCGGTCGTGGCCCTTTTGGCGGGCCATGGCTGGGGAGCCGATCGGCTTTTCCCTGCGCCCGGCGGACGGCGTCGTCCACAGCCGGCAGTTTCGGCCATGCCCCGGGGTCAGACCCCGGGGCATGGCCGTGCAGGACGCCGCCGGTTAGAAGCGGCGCTCGACGCTCTTCGTCTTGTCGGCGTCGTCCCGGCGTGCCTTGTCGGTGCCGGAGCCGCCCTTGATGACCGTCTCCTTGACGCCGTCCCGGGAGTAGATGAGGTCGTTCCCCGCGCCGCCATCGAACGCGTCGAGGGCGGGGCCGCCCGTGAGCCTGTCACTCCCGTCCCCGGCGCACAGCGCATCCTTGCCGCCCTTGCCATCGAGCTTGTCGTTGCCGCCGAGGCCGACGATGACGTCCGCGCCCGGGCCTCCGTTGATGACGTTGGCGGCGTCCGTGCCGACCCTGGTCGCCGGCTTGCCCAGGCAGGCGGGCCTGGCGAGCCCGTAGACGACGAGCTCGGCGAGGTCGATCCACTGCGGGTGCCCGTGGTTGGACGTGATGGTGAAGCGAACGAACCGAACCGCCTTGCGCGGCGTGATCGACACGGGATTGAGCTGGTGAGCCTGGCCGAGCGTGAAGGACCCGGTCTTCACGACCGTCCATGTGCCGCTCGTCCCCGTCGTGGACGTCTCGATCTTGTAGCCCTGGGCGGAGGCGGCGTCGGGATCGCCGCAGATCGCGCCCGGGTCGACGGCGAACGAGCTCACGTCCACGAACGAAGGCAGCTTCACGGAGATCCAGCGCGGGCCGGCCGGTGACAGGTTCGGTCGCGCCGTGGACCAGCCCGTCCCGAGCGACTGGTCGATCGCCTGGCTCGGGCCGCAGCCGAACGCCTCGAAGTTCGGCCCCGTGAACGCCGCGATCCGGGCGCCGCCGTCGAAGGCCGCCCAGTCGCGCCGGAGCTCGAAGTCGGCGGTTCCCTCGACGTCGGCCACGACGTCCACGTTGGTCCCGATGTTGCGGTCGAAGCCTGCCTTGGACGCAACGACTTGCGGATACGTCCCTACCGGGACGTGCGCGATGGTGTACCTCCCGAGCCCGTCGGTCGTGTCGCGGAGCCCGAGGCCGGCGAACCGCACTTGGGCGCCGGCCAGCGGCTTTCCTGTGTCGGAGTCGGTGACCGTACCGACGAGAGACCCGACGCCGTCGCTCGGGTCCGGCGGCAGCGCGAAGCTCTGTATCGGCTCCGTGTCATCGGCGTCCTCGGTCGCGGCGAAATAGCCCATGCCCCGGTTGGCGAAGACCTGCCAGATACTCGCCTCGTGGTCGCTGCGGCCGTCCAGGACGCCGACCTCGTTCGCCTGCAGGATGGCGTTTCGCATGTCGAGGAAGGACGGATTCGGCGGCGACAGCCGCATAGCCTCGGTGACGAGGAAGCGCCCGTCGGACACCCCGACGGCTGCCCGGAGATCCCAGAGCGTCTGCGCCCAGATCTCGCCGTCGGCATGCACCTCGGCACCGCCGGACCAGACGTGGCCCATGTCGCCGAACGTGTAGCCGCCCTGCGAGCCCGTGTCGTCGCCGCCGGGGCAGGCGCTCGTGGCGGTCGTGACCGGACAGTCGAGCCCTTCGGTTCGGAAGCTCGGACGGTTGTTGGCGATGTAGCGGTCGAGCTTCACGTCGCCCACGGCGCCCGTGTTGGGAGCGAAGCCCGCGCCGACGAGGAAGTCCATCGCGTACCAGTCGCTCCAGCCCTCGCCCATCGCGGCGGACTGGAACGAGTCGAGCGCGCCCCAGCCGTTCGCGTACGTGATCAGGCGGTTGGAGAGCCCGTGCGCGTACTCGTGGTAGACGACCGTCGCGTCGTCTCCCCCGTTCACGTCCGGCGTCGGGTCGGAGTTGATGTTCCCCGTCGAGGAGACGAACAGGTACATCTGCATCCGCGGCGACTGCCCGTCCGGCGGAGTGAACATGTTCGCGTTGTTGACGTGCTCGGGATCGGGCATGTGCAGGCCGAGAAACTGCCCCGAGACGCCCGTGTCGGCCCCGTCGCCCGCGTGCGCCACGACCTTGTCGACGCCCTCGAAGTTGCGGGTCGTCCAGGCGATGTCCGGGTCGTCCTCGAGGTGGTCGTGGAAGCGGTTGACGAGGTAGAAGACCTGGACGGCGTTCTGGCGGCGGTTCAGGTACCAGCCCGGCGGCTGCGGGAAGGGGCCGTTGTCCGTGCTGTCCCACGAGCAGGTGCTGGTGAACGTCGGGGCGCAGAGGCCTGCGGCGTGCGTGAAGGGGGTGAACGTGAAGCTCGAGGACGGCAGCGTCGGATCCGTGTTCTCGTCGCCGCCGACGCCGCCGCCGCCCGACGCATCGGGCGCGTCGTTGTCGTTCCAGTCCGAGAAGACCCGCGCGTTCGCGCCGTTCAGGGTCTCCGCGTTGGCGGGGAGCCAGCCGAATGCGGTGAAGTTGCGTGAAGACTGCGTGCCGCCCGCCGCCGCTCCCGGGTAGTAGTCCCAGGCGAGGCCGCTCACCTCTGTGACCTTGTTCTCGCTCTGGAGGACCTCCCCGCTCTCGGCGTCGACCAGGGACGTGTAGACCTCGTCGGAGTCCGCATCCGCCGTCACATGCCAGGCGAGCCGGACGCCGCGACCGATGTTCACGAGGACGAGCCCGGCGTCGTGCCCTCCGACGAAGCGGGTCACGCGTTCCGCTCCGCGGGGCGCGGCGAGGCGCCGGGGCTGGCTCGCCGCGGGACGGCCGGCCGCCCGGAGCGCCGTCGAGACGGCCTCTCCGGCACCCACGGCGGCAGCCTCGTCCGGCAGGGCGAGATCGGGAAGCGGCGAGCCCATGACGTTCACAATGCGTCCGTCGCTCGTCACGCTCGCCCGCAGGTCGTTGGCGAAGGCCGGGATGCCGTCGGCCTCCTGGGCCCAGAGCAGGTGCCGGACTCCGAACGGGTCCGTCTCGTCGCGGACGAGGCGCAGGCCGGCGAGGTCGTCGGCGTCGAGCTTGAAGACCGCCGGACGGGCGCGCACGTACTCGAGGACGATCGCGCGCGCGTCTCCCTCAGCTGGCTCCGTGAGGAAGCCGTCGAGCTGCGCGACGACGCGAGGTGTCCCGGTCAGCGGGTCGACGTCGACGACACGGTGGAGGCCGGCCCATCCAGAGGCGGCGTCCGGCTCGGGGCCATGCGCGGCAGTGGCGGCGGACACGCCGAGGAGGAGCAGCGACGCCAGGGCCGCTGCAGGCACGCGGAAGCGCGCGGACGGCTGCAGAGATGTCACGGGTGGTGGACCCCGTGACGGAAGCTAGTTTCGGTCGGAGCCGGGGACGTCCCCCGTTCGGGCGATGTCGAGCGCGACGGCGAGGTCGGGCGGGAGCGGCGAGGTGACCTCCACGGGCTCGCCGGAGAACGGATGCGGGAACGTGAGCCGTTCCGCGTGGAGGAACTGGCGGCCGAGGCCCAGGTCGTCCCCGACGCCGTAGGTCGGGTCGCCGGCGACGGGCAGATCGATGGCGGCAAGGTGGACGCGGATCTGGTGCGTTCGCCCGGTCTCCAGCCCGACTCGCAGCAGGGCGTGCACCGGAAGCAGCTCGAGCACCTCGAAGCTCGTGACCGCGTCTCGAGGCGTTGCCGTGTCGAGCGAGTGCCGGGTGGGGTCGTGGCGGTCGCGGCCGATCGGCGCCTCGATCCTCCCCGCCCGCGACCGCGGCCGCCCGCGCACGAGCGCCAGGTAGTCGCGTCTAAGCTCGCGGCGGCGTAGGAGCCGCTGGAGCCGGCGATGTGCCTCGTCCGACCGGGCCACAACGAGCAGGCCCGACGTGTCGCGGTCGAGCCGGTGCACGATGCCGGGCCGCTCCGGCTCCTCCCCGCCTTCGATCGCCTGCGAGAGCAGGCCGTGAACGAGCGTGCCGTGCGCGTGGCCGGCGGACGGGTGGACGACCACGCCGGCGGGCTTGTCGACGACGAGCAGGTAGTCATCCTCATAGGCGACCCGCAGGCCCTCCACCGGCTCCGGCTCGAGCGCGCTCTCCCTTCGCTCGGGCAGCTCTACGTCGAGCTCCTCCCCACCCTCCAGTCGGTGGCTCTTGGCGCGCCGAGACCCGTCGACGAGCACGGCCCCCTTGCCGAGCAGGCGCTCCGCCGCCGCGCGCGAGCCGACGCCCTCACATCCCGCGAGAAAGCGGTCGAGCCGCTCGCCGGCCGCCTCCGGCGGCACGACGACCCTCAGCGTCATCCCGTGGTCTTGGGAGCCGTTCGGCGCAGCCGTGGCTGCCGCTCGGCGGAGACCAGCGCGGCGAGGAGGATGGCGACCCCGATCACGATGAACGAGTCGGCCAGGTTGAACGCGGGCCAGAAGCGAAGGTCGAGGAAGTCGGTGACGTGGCCAAGGCGGAGCCGGTCGACCAGGTTCGAGACACTTCCCCCGATGAGCAGGCCCAGTGCGACGGGCAGGACCGGATGGCGGGCGCCCGAGCGCGCGAAGTAGAAGAGCATCCACCCGACGGCGACCGCGGTCAGCACGGTGACGGCCGTCGCCCAGCTGGAGAAGAGCCCGAACGCGATGCCAGGGTTCGTCACGTGCCTGATCTCGAGCGGGCCGACGACGTGCACCGATTCGCCCAGCTCGAGCGAGCTGACGACGATCTGCTTCGTCACCTGGTCGGCGACGACGGCCGCGAAGGCCACTGCGAGCAGGCCGAACCAGTGGAACGGCGTAGCGGAGAGCGACCGCTCCACCATGGAGATCGGCACGCGCCCGTCCGTGGCCGAGCCGACGCGAACGTCGATCAGCCTCGCCGACGGGTTGACTAGGCCCTCTCGGCGAGACGCTGGCAGTCGATACACCTCGTTGCGTACGGGATGGCCTCGAGCCGTTCCTCGGCGATCTGCTTCCCGCAGCGCGAGCACGTGCCGAACGTCCCGTTGTCGATCCGGTCGAGTGCCTCGTCGATCCCGCTCAGCAGGTTCCCCGAGTTCTCCTCGAGCGTCGAGTCGATCTCGCGGTCCAGCGTTGCGGTGGCGGAGTCGGCGAGGTGGTTGTCGAACGTCTCCTCTTCGGTCTCCTCCTCGAACGACCGCGAGTTCGACTCGTGCAGGTGCTCGATTGTCGAGGCGACGCGGTCGCGCTCGTCGACGAGGATCTTCCGGAAGCGCTCGGTGTCCACCTGCCGAGTATATCCCGGTGGTTCGGCCGCTCCTTCGGGATCAGACGCCCTGCTCGGCGACCGCTCGGGCGCCGACCGGATCGGCCTCGAGGCGCTCCAGTGCCGAGGCGAGGAAGGCCCTGAACTCGGCGCGGACGTCTGCCTCGAGGGCACGGAGCCGGCGGATTTCGTCCCGCACGCGCTGCTCGTCGGCTTCCGCGGTCGCGGCAATCTCGCGCGCCTTCGAGCGCGCCTCCTCGACGATCAGATCGGCTTCGTGATGGGCCCGCGCCCGCAGCTCGTCGGCCATGCGCTCGGCCGACAGGAGCGTGTTCCGGAGGGCCTCCTCGATCTCCCGCTGCCGCCGCAGCTCGCTCTCGAGCCGGTCGATCTCGTCGCGGAGGTCGGCGCGGTCGCGCCACACGTCCTCGTAGCTCGACGCGATGTCGTCCAGGAGGCGGTCGACGCTCGGCCGCTGGTACCCGAAGGGCCGACGGCCGATCCGGACGTGGCGAATCTCGACAGGCGTGAGCGACATCCCGGCGGGGTTTTCGCCGCCGGGGCCGGGTTTCCTACAGCGCGCTCAACCCGCGCTGGACCAGCGAATGGACGATCGACAGGACGATGATGGCGACGATCGGCGAGAGATCGAGCCCGAGCCCGCCCAGGTTCAGCTGCGGGATGAAGCGGCGGAAGAGGCGCAGGTACGGATTGACGACGTCGTAGAGGAACCGCTGGATCCGGTTCAGAGTCATGTTGTACGGCAGCGGCACCCACGACGTGATGATGTAGGCGAGGATGCAGATCAGGTAGACGTAGTAGAGGGCAGCGACGAAGCCCTTCGCCGTCGAGATCGCGTCCGCGAGAAGCATCGCCGGGGGAAACCTACCGCCCCAGGCGGACCGCGGTATCTAGGCTTGGTTGAAGAAGCCGCGGTCGATCAGCCGCGCGCGCTCTTCCGCCGAGACCTCGACATTCCGCGGGGTCAGGAGGAAGACCTTGTCCGCGACCCGCTGCATGCTGCCGCTGAGGGCGTAGGTGAGGCCGCTCGAGAAGTCGATCAGGCGCTTCGAGAGCTCGGGGTCGGCGCTCTGGAGGTTGACGATCACCGGGGTCGAGTCCTTGAACTTGTCGGCGATCGACTGGGCGTCGTTGAAGCTGCGCGGGACGACGAGATGCACCTTCACCGAGGCGGCCGCGACGGCCTCGAGCCGCCGGTTTGACTGGCGCTTGACCGCGGTCTGAGCGCCGGGCTCGGCGTCGGGCTCCGACCAGTCCTCGAACTCCTCCCGCCGGCGCGAAGAGCGCGGGTTGAGGCGCCTGACGTTCTGGCGGTCGCGATCGTAGGTCCGCTCGAGCTCCTCTTCCGCCGTGTATGCCTCCTCGTCCCAGTACTCGTCCTCCTCGACGATGCCGAAGTAGACGAGCGCCCGGCTCCAGACGTCTCCGAGTCCCATAGCCTCGAAACGATACTAGCGCCCGTATAACACGGAGCCGACCCGCACCACGGTCGCGCCTTCCTCCACAGCCACCCGATAGTCCTGCGAGGTCCCCATCGAGAGCTGCTCGAGCCCGTGCTCGGCGGCGAGCTCGCGCAGGCGGCGGAAGTACTGGCGCGATGCCTCCGGGTCCTCGGCGAGCGGCGGCATCGTCATCAGGCCGCGCACGTCGACGCCGAGGCCGCGCACCTCGTCCAGGAACGAGGGCAGCGTCTCCGGAGCGACACCGGACTTGGTCTCCTCGCCCGCGAGGTTGACCTCGACGAGCGCCGGGATCGTCAGGCGGCCCGCCGCGGACGTGCTGGCGAGCGAGTGGCAGAGGGTGCAGAGCTCCGAGACGTCCCGCGCCTTGCGCGACTGGAGGTGGCCGATGAAGTGCCAGGTGAAGCTGTCGCCGTAGCGGGCGTGCTTGGCGGCGAGGTCCTGGAGGCGATTCTCGCCGACGACTTCGACGCCCGCTTCGGCGAGCGTGCCCAGCTCGTCGAGCGAGACGTACTTCGTCGCTGCAACGACCGTGACGCCCGGCCCGACCTCACCCCGGATCCGCTCGTAGTTGGCATGAACGGTCTCAGCGGATAACGGCAAGGATCCCCTGGCGGCCGGTCCGGCCCTGGTCGCGGCGGTGGGAGAAGAAGAGCCCCTCCTCGCAGGACGTGCAGAGGCCCACGCGCTCGACGTCTTCGCAGCCCGCGGCACGAAGCGCACGCTCGGTCGCCTCGTGGAGGTCCAGATGCCGTCCCAGCACCACCTCGCCCCCGAAGCGCTCCCGGAACGACTCGGCGACCTCATCGCCCACCTCGTAGCAGCAAGGGCCGATGCCGGGGCCGATCGCCGCCGCGAAGGGCTCGCCGCCGAGCGCGGCGGCGCCGGACTCGACGATGCCCGCAAGGAGGCCGCGCCAGCCGACGTGGAGCACCGCCAGCGCCGGATCCCCGTTCGTCCGCGCTAGCGCGACCGGAAGGCAGTCCGCGGACAGGAGCATGAGGCCTCGGCCGGGCTCGTCCGTCCAGAGCCCGTCGCAGCGCTCGAACTCGAGCCCGGGGGTGACGATGCCCCGTCCGTCCGCGCGGGCGACTACGTTGCTGTGGAACTGCCAGGCCATCGTCGCTGTTTCCGGCTCGACGCCGAGCTCGGCGCAGAGGAGCCTACGGTTGTGCCGGACGTTGTCGGGATCGTCGTCCGTCAGCACGCCGAGGTTCAGGGACTCGAAGGCGCCCTCGCTGACCCCGCCGAGGCGCGTCGAGTACGCCACCCGGTACGGGCCGGGTGCCTCCCACTCGAAGAGCGTCATGCCTCCACGATATTGACCATGACCTGCGCGGTCTCGTCGAGCACCCGCGAGAAGATCTCCCAGAACTGCTGGTTGAAGACGAAGATGACGACGAAGAGCGCGATCATCCCGATCTGGTCGAGCTGCGACCAGCGCACGTAGAGGTGGCGCGGCAGGACGGCGCCGAGGATCCGGGAGCCGTCGAGCGGCGGGATCGGGATCAGGTTGAAGATCCCAAGCACGACGTTCACCTCGAACGCACGGACGAGGACATCGGCCAGGGTGCCCTCGGGGTTCCCGTGGACGAGCCAGGCGACGCACCCGAAAGCCAGGAGGAGGTTGGTGGCCGGCCCCGCCGCGGCCACCGTCGCCATGTCCACCTGCGGCCGGCGGAAGTGGCGCGGATTCACGATCACCGGCTTCGCCCAGCCGAAGATGAAGTCGGAGACGAGCGCCGTGAGCACGAACACCGTCGTCCCGAGCGGGTCGAGGTGGACGATCGGGTTGAAGCTGAGGCGCCCGTCCGCGCGCGGCGACGGGTCGCCGAGCCACGTCGCCACGTAGGCGTGGGCAAGCTCGTGGAGCACGAGGCTCACGAGCAGGAACGGCAGCAGCCAGACGAAGATCTCGAACGTCATGCGGGGTCGCTCACGCCGGCGAGCCGATCAGCTGGCGCGCCGCGGCAAGCTCGGCGTCGCGGCCGTCCAGCTCGCCGTTCAGCTTGCGGCGGAGCACCTCGTCGAGCACCTCGCCGACCTGCGGGGACTCCGCGAGGCCCAGCTCGGCCAGGTCGGCGCCCGAGATCTCCAGCCGCACGCCGCGCAGCTCGTCGAAGTAGCGCGCCAGCCGCGAGCGCACCTCCTCGTCCGCTCCGGCCATCGCCATGAGCACGCCGTCCGGGTCGTGCGGCTCGGCGAGGGCACGGAGCGCCGCGGGCTCCTCGGTGCCGGCCACGAGCTCGCGGAGGCGCGACGCGACCGTGACGGCGTCGGCGATGCGGTCGGCATCCCGCCGGCGCAGGCGGAGGCGCTCGAACCAGTCGTAGAGCTCGTCCGGGGGGAGGCGCCGCGTGAGCGCGGCCAGGCGCGGGCGCCACAGAGGCGTCTCTGGCGCGTAGCGCGCCCGCAGCGCGTCGAGCTCGGCGACGAGCGCGACCGCCTCCTCGCCGGCCTCCAGGTGCGGGTGGATGGCGCGGTCGAGGTGGAGCTTGGCGAGCCGGCGCAGCGTCCCAGCGACGTCCTCCTCGGAGAGGAGCGCCTCCAGCTCGTCGCGCAGGCGCGCCGACGAGAGCTCGCCCACGAGCTCCATCTCCACACACGCCCGAGCCAATGCGAGCGTGTGCGCCTCCATGTGGAAGCCGTGGCGGTTTTCGTAGCGCACGGCGCGAAAGAGCCTCGTCGGGTCGTCGATGAAGGAGAGGTTGTGGAGCACGCGGAGGACGCCGGCCTCGAGGTCGCGCAGGCCGCCGAAGTAGTCCACCAACCGCCCGAAGTCCTCGCCCTTCAGGGAGACCGCCAGCGCGTTGATCGTGAAATCGCGCCGGTAGAGATCCTGGCGGATCGACGCCTGCTCCACTGCGGGCAGGGCGCCCGGGTAGTCGTAGAACTCCGTGCGCGCGGTGGCGACGTCGACGCGGCCCCCGTCGTAGACCACGACCGCGGTGCCGAACTTGTCGTGGGGAACGACGCGGCCGCCGAGCGCCTTTGCCAGCGCGCGGCCGAAGGCGATCCCGTCGCCCTCGACGGCGACGTCCACGTCGAAGCTCGGCTCGTCCATGAGGAGGTCGCGCACGGCGCCGCCCACGAGGTAGACGCCCTCGAACCCTTCGCCCACGGCCGGAACGGCCTCGAAGACGCGCTCGAGGCCGGGCAGCGCGAGGAGCCGCTCGCTGAGGTCGATGCCCGCGGGCGCCTCCTCCGCGGCGGTCGGCTCACCGAGGGCGTGCAGCAGGTCACTCCGCGTGACGACGCCGACGACCTCCTCGCCGCGCAGGACCGCCACCCTGCCCGCGTCCGAGCTGCGGAGCAGCCGGGTCAGCTCGGGAAGCGGTGTGTCCTCGTCGCAGGTCGCGACCTCCGAGCTCATCACGCTCTTGACCGGCGCGTGGGAGAGCCCGTGCGCGATCGCCTGGTCGAGGTGCTCCCGCGTCACGTGGCCCACGAGGTGTCGAGGGTCGCCGACAAGGATGCCGCTCTGCCGGTGCCGCTGGCAGGCCACCATCGCCTCGGCGACCGAGTCCTCGGGGCCGACAAATCGCGCCGGGCGGGACATGATCTCCCCCGCCGTCCGGAGCGGCCGCGCCGCCTGCGGGAGCGCGGCGAGAACGAGCTCGCGTGCCTGCGCGAGGGAGCCGCGGTGGACCGCCGAAGCGGCCTGAGAGTGTCCGCCTCCCCCGAGCGCGGCCGCGACGGCTGACGCGTCCAGCTCGGGGATCCGCGTGCGCACGACGCAGAAGACGCGGCCGTCCATCTCCACGAGGCAGACGAGCGCGCGTGCGTCGGTGAGGTCGACGATCTTGTGGGCGAGGTTCGAGACGCCGTCGACGTACGAGGGCCAGGAAACGGCGGCGACGAGCACCTCGAGCCCGCTCACGGAGTGGGTCTCGAGCGCCGAGACGAGGGCTTCGAGCAGCGCCCGCTCCTCCTCGCCCAGAGGAGCATGGAGAAACTGGGCGATCATGTCCTGGCTCGCCCCATGGCGGAGGCACCAGGCGAGCGCCTCGGCGTCCCGCAGGCCGACGCCCGGGTAGCTGAGCGAGCCCGTGTCCTCGTGGATGCCGAGCGCGAAGACCGTCGCCTCGAGCGCCGTGACCGCGATCTCGCGCTCGGCGAGGATCCCGACCATCGTCGTCGTCAGGGCGCCGTCCTCGGAGAGGACGAGGTTCTCGGGCTTGACCCACTCGGGTTCCTCGCCCGTGTGATGGTCGAAGGCGACCACCTCGACCTCCAGGTCGCGTGCAACCCGCTCGAACTCGCCCAGGCGCTCCGGGTGGACGGTCTCGACCACGATCAGCCGCCGAATCTGGTCCAGGTCGACGCGGCTCGACTCGAGCAGCTCGAGCTCCTCGGCGTGTAGGCGGTAGAACTCGCGCACGTTCCGGTTCAGCGAGCCGGAGAGCGCGATCGCGGCGCCCGGATAGAGCCGCCGGGCGGCCAGCATCGCGCCGAGCGCGTCGAAGTCTGTGTTCGTGTGCGAGACGATGACGTCCACGCATGGATCCTAGCCTTGAGGTCTCCGCGGCCCAGCTCGCGGCCCCCGCATGGAGGACGATTTCGTTCAGGAAAGGGGAGGCCCAACGTTCTGCGGCCCGAACGCCGAGCCTCCCCGTGACCCTCGGGATCCCGCCAACTGGGCCGTGCCGAGGTGCACGAGAGTCAGTGCGCTTGTCCCACATCGCCTCAAGAGAGTCAAGCTCCACGGCGCACCGGACCGAATCACCTCTGGGCCGGGCCGCTTATCACCTGTTCTAGGGATGCACGAGACCCGTCTTGTGGGCACGGTGCGATCCGGGGTCGCCACCAGTGTCGAGAAGACTGTCCATACTCATCGCGGGGCTCGCGCTCACCCTCGCGGTTGCAGCGCCCGCCGGTGCCGCGCTCAGCGCCCCGACGGGGCTCAGCGTCGCCGATCTCGTCGCGGATCCCGGAGTCTACGACCCGCAGTTCACCTGGGCCCCCGTGACGGGGGCAAAGGGCTATGAGGTCGAAGTCAACTCGACGGACTACTGGGCGCCCGGCTCGAAGGTCTGCTGCGACAACATCAGCTTCTCGGTGGAAATGACAACCTACGGCGTTGGCTACTCGCCCCCGGTCGTCCTGGCCAACAACACGTACTACTGGCGCGTCCGAGCGAAGGACGCGAATGGGAACGCCGGCCAGTGGACGGCCGGCCCACAGTTCTCCAAGGGCTACGGCAACAATCCGACCATCTCGAATCTTCGTCTGGTCGACCTGAGCCTCGACACGCTGCCCGCCGGTTCGACGGTCGACACGCCGGTTGTACTCTGGGATCCAGCTTCCGGCGCGTCGAGCTACCGGGTCGTCGTCACGCCCTTCGCCGGCGTGTGCGACTGGTCGGCACCGAACAACGTTCGCTGGGAAGAGAAGACGTCGACTCCGGGATGGACCCCCCTCGGCTGGAACCGGGGCATCAACGCCGACCCGCTTTCGCGTGGAATCTCGCCCTCCGACGATCTCATCACGCACCTCGACGAAGGGCAGGCGTACTGCGTCCGCGTGAGCCCGGTCGACCGCGCGTCATCCGCGAGCGGTCCGGAGGTCGAAGGCGACTGGACCTACCTGCCCGCGAACAACGTGCCCGCCTTCACGTGGGGCGGCCCGCCGGATCCTGCTACGTGCGATCCGTGCAGCCCATCCGCGTCCGACTACCTTCGGCCCGTGCCCGACTCCACAGTCGGCCGGATGCCTGTTTTCACCTGGGATCCTGTGCCCGGCGCGATGAGCTACTTCGTCGTCGTGGCCAAGGATCCGTTCTTCACGACGATCGCCGACTACGCGTACACGCGCGTGACCGCGTACGCTCCGCGAACCGGTTCGGTCACGAAGGGATACTCCGACGAGACGTCCGATTACTACTGGGCCGTCCTCCCGGCCACGATGGAGAACGGACAGGGAGTGTCCGCGGACCCGGTGTCGTCCAACCCGCAGCCCTTCGTAAAGCAAGCCACGCCGCCGACCTTGCTCGGTCCCTCCGGCGGCGCCGTGCTCTCGACCGCTGCGACGGTGTTCCATTGGACACCGGTCTTCGCCGCCCGTCGCTATCGGCTCCAAGTCTCCGACGAACCCACGTTCGCCAACGTCTTCCAGGAGCAGTCCGCGCTCACGAACGGCGCGGTCACCGACTCGACTGCGTACACGAGCAGCACCGCCTACCCGACTGGAAAGACGCTGTACTGGCGTGTGCAGGCCGAGGCAGAGAACGGTTCGTCGGGCTTCGTCGGCCTGCGCTGGTCGGCGACCGGGACGTTCCAGCGCCAGGCGGGCGCCGGCGGAGGCGGCGGACGGGCCGACAACCGCTTCAAGGTCACCGCGAAGGGCTACCCCTCGCACCGGAAGAGGAAGACGATCACGCTCACGGTCAAGAACCTCGCCACGAACGCCCCGGTAGCCGGCGCCACGGTCCGTGCCTCCGGCGCAGGCGTCGGCATCGTGACGAAGAAGACCGGCTCCCTCGGAAAGGTCACCTTCAGGCTCAGGGCGACGAGGTACCCGGGGACGGTGAGCTACCGCGTGAGCAGGAACGGGTACCTGACGATGACGTACAAGCAGTCCGTCAGGCGTTTCTGAGCGGCCTGCTAGCCGCGCCGGCGGGCGACGACGGCCATCTCGATTCGCGCCCCGGAGGGGAGCGCCGCGATCTGCACGGTCGCGCGGGCGGGATACGGCTCGGAGAGCTGGCTCGCGTAGACCTCGTTCATCGCCTGGAAGTCCTGGAGGTCGATGAGGAAGATCGAGGTCATGACGACATCGTCGAGGCTCGCGCCTGCCTCCGCGAGGATGGCGGCCAGGTTCTTCATCACCTGCTCGGTCTGCGGGACGATCCCGCCCTTGACGACCTGCCCGAGGGCCGGGTCGATGCCCAGCTGGCCGGAGACGAACACCAGGTCGCCGGAGACGATGCCCTGCGAGTACGGAGCTCCCTCGAACGGCGCCGGGGCGCTCTCGGTCCTCACCGCACGCTTCTCGCTCATCCCACCACCCTTTCGATGCTCGCGCCGAGCGCGCGCAGGCGCTCGTCGATTCGCTCGTAGCCGCGGTCGATCTGCCCGATGTTCCCGATCGTCGAGCGTCCGTCCGCGCACAGGCTTGCGATCAGCATCGCCATCCCGGCGCGGATGTCCGGGCTCTCCATCCGCTCGCCGTAGAGCCGCGTCGGCCCGTTGACGACCGCGCGGTGTGGGTCGCAGAGGATGATCCGCGCCCCCATCGTGACGAGCTTGTCCACGAAGAAGAGCCGGTTCTCGAACATCTTCTCGAAGATCAGGACCGTGCCCCGCGCCTGCGTCGCCACCGCGAGGGCGATCGAGGTCAGGTCGGCGGGGAACGCGGGCCAGGGGCCGTCCTCGATCTTCGGAATCTGCGCGCCGAGGTCGTCCTGGATCACGAGCGCCTGCCCCCCCGGCACGCGCACCGAGTCCCCGTCGGCGTGCCACTCGACGCCCAGCCGCTCGAAGCCGTGCCAGACACCGACCATGTGTTCGGGAACGACGTCCTCGATCACGAGCTCCCCCTCCGTGACGGCGCCGAGGCCGACGAAGCTCGCCACCTCGATGTGATCGGGACAGATGCGCCATTCGCCGCCGCCCAGGCGGTCGACGCCTCGGACCGTGAGGACGTTCGACCCGATCCCCTCGATCCGCGCGCCCAGCGAGACGAGGAATCTGCAGAGATCCTGCACGTGCGGCTCGCAGGCCGCGTTGACGATGGTCGTCTCGCCGTCGGCGAGGACGGCGGCCATGACCGCGTTCTCGGTTCCGGTCACCGAGGCCTCGTCGAGGAACACCTGCGTCCCCACGAGGCCCTTCGCCTGCATGTGCAGGCGCCGGTCGGCCTGGATGTCGGCGCCGAGCCGCGCGAACGCGTGAATATGGGTGTCGAGTCGGCGGCGGCCGATCACGTCCCCGCCGGGAGGCGGCACGATCGCCTCGCCCCAACGAGCCAGCAGCGGCCCCGCCAGCAGGATGGAGGCGCGGATCCGGGTGCAGAGCTCGGCGTCCAGCTCGTGCTTGCGGACGTCCTCCGCCACGATCCGGACGACCCCGTCGCCGGCATCGTCGACCTCGACGCCGAGGTCGGCGACGAGCTCGAGCATCGTCCCCACGTCCCTGATCGCCGGCACGTTCGTGAGCGTCACCGGCTCCTCGGTGAGCAGGGCCGCGGCGATGATCGGGAGCGCGGCGTTCTTGTTCCCGGACGCGCGGATGCTTCCGCGGAGCGGACGTCCCCCCTCGATGACGAAGGACTCCATCAGGGTGTCTGCGACAAGGGTCTCGGGCACAGAGACTCGTTCGGGACGCATGGCCGAAGCGACCCAGGAGGCTATCCTAAACGGCCCGATGGACGTGACCCGTGACCGCGCCTGGGAAACCCTGACCCGCTACACGCAGAGCGAGGCGCTCCGGCGTCACGCGCTCGCCGTCGAGGCCTGCGTCGGCTACTACGCGCGAGAGAACGGCGAGGACGAGGAGCTCTGGCGGGCCGTCGCGCTGCTGCACGACTTCGACTACGAGATGCACCCCACGCTCGAACAGCACCCGCAGGACGGCGCGCCGATCCTGCGTGACGAGGGTTGGCCGGACGACGTCGTCGAGGCGGTGCTCTCGCACGCGGAGCACCTGGAGATGCCGAGGGACACCCCGCTCAAGAGGACGCTCTTCGCCTGCGACGAGCTGGCGGGCTTCGTGCACGCCTGCGGGCTCGTGCGTCCCGACGGGATCGAGACGCTCGAGCCGAAGTCCGTGAAGAAGAAGCTCAAGCAGCCGTCGTTCGCCGCCGGCGTGCATCGCGACGAGGTCTATGCAGGTGCGGAGCTGCTCGGTCTGGAGCTCGACGACCACATCCGGAACGTGATCGCCGCGATGCGCCCGATCGCGCCCGAGCTCGGCCTGCGCACCGAGGCGGCGTAGCCTCGCCTGCGCTCGGCCGCCGCTGAAGCCCCGACTAGAGGCCCTCGACGAGCCGCTCGAGATCCTCGTCGCTCGTCCAGTAGCCGCATGAGGCGCGCAGGAGGCCCGTGCCCGGGAGGTCGCGCACGACGACACCCACGTCGCTAAGTCGCTCGACCGCCGCCTCGGGCTCCTCGGCCCTCCACGAGACCAACGTCGCCTGGCCGGGCTCGGTGACGACCTCGGCGCCACGCGCGAGGAGGAGCTCCCGGCAGCGCTCCGCCATCGCACGGGCCCGCGCGAAGCGCTCCTCCCCCGCCTCCGCCGCGAAGCGGAGGGAGGCGAGCAGCCCGCTGACGGCCGCCGGCGGCGTCCATGAGCCCTCGAAGCGTGTGGCCGTGTCCCGGAGCTCGTACTCGGGCAGCTTCCAGGAGAAGTACGACGGGCAGGCGACGCGGCATTCCTCCAGGCGTTCGGGGGCGACGTAGAGGGCTCCCGTGGCCGCCGGCCCGAGTAGCCACTTCTGCGCGGAGACGGTGTAGAAGTCGACGGCGAGCGCGGTGACGTCCACCGGGATCGCACCGGCACCCTGGGCCCCGTCGACGAGCACAGGTACGCCGTGGCCGGCGAGCTCGCCGACCGGGAGGACCACGCCGGTGATCCAGGACACGTGGGAGAGGGCGATCAGGCGTGTGCGCGTGGTGATCTCGGCCTGGATCGCGCTCAGGACCTCGTCGGCGGGCAGGTCCCGGATCGCCGCCACGCGCAGCGAGGCTCCCGATGCGACGAGGCCGCCGAACAGCCCGGGATGCTCGGAGTCCGTGGTCACGACCTCGTCGCCGGGTTGGATACCAAGCCCGGTGAGGACGATGTTGCACCCCTCCGTCGTGGAGGATGTGAGCGCGATCTGCTCCGGCTCGGTCCCGAGGAGGCGCGCGTGCTCGGCCCGGAGCTCCTCGCGGTCGGCGAGCACGCCCTCGAAGTACGAGCGGCTGGAGCGGCCCTCCTCCAGCTCTCGCCGCTCGACAGCCTGCATCGCCACGACCGTCGTCCGCGGAAGAGGGCCGAACGTGCCGGTGTTGAGGTACGCGTAGCGGGCGAGCACCGGCAGCCCGCTCCGGATTGTCACGAGGTCGATGCGATCACCGCCTCGACCGGCGCGTGGTCGGAGAAGACCGCGCCTCCGAACCGTCGCCGCTCCTCCACCCACGGCTCGGGCCCCCGCTCGAAGGAGAAATCGCGGACGAGGATCTGGTCGATCCCGGCGATCGGGTCGCTGAAACTCTGGATCGGGTAACGGTCGATGTTGAAATCGCCGAGAAGGACACACCTGTCCGCGGAGGCGAGGAACGCCGCGGCCCGCTCGATCTCCTCGCCGACGAGCCGGTGGTCCGGGTTGTTCGAGGCATGGAGGTTGCCGACCATGAACTGCTCGCCCCGCGCGTTCACCTCGAGGGCGTGGCAGACGCGGCGCTGGTCGCCGCGCAGGAGCCAGTCCTTGCGCGAGAGGCCGGGGTTGAGGACGACGCGCCGGTGGCGGCCGGTCTCGAAGTGTGGGTTGACGAGCAACGCGTTCGCCTGGCCGGTGAGGCTCGACCGGAAGCGCACCGGGTCGGTCGCGGTCACCATCCGCGCGAGCGGGCCGAGGCGTGCCGGCATGGTCATTGCCCACGACGCGGTCATGCCGCTCCAATCCTCGAGCTCGCCGACCGCCCAGAGCGGGACCTCCTGCAACGCGACCACATCGGGCGCGTCCGCGGTGACGAGGCGGATCATCTGCTCGAGATGTAGCGCGCTGGACTGCGGGTGCGTCCTCCCGTGGTAGACGTTCCAGGTACGGACGAGAAGGCGCAAGCGCCGATTAGTCTAGGAGCGTGCGAGGGCGCTTCGTCGACCTCGTCGAGCGCCAGCTGGACCTGTTCGAAGACGAGAGCGGAGATCTTCTCGAGGACTGCCGGACCGCGCTCGACGCGTACAACGCAGCTTCCCGCGACGACGCCGAGGAGCTCTACGGCGACTACGTCGACGCGGTCGACGCCGCGCGCGACGCACTGACCGACTACCGCGACACCTACGCGCGCACGCTCGAGCCGGATGCCGCAGCGGAGTACGAGCGCGCCTTCAACCACCTGGCGCGCAAGCGACTCCCCACGCTCGGCCTCGAGCTCGATTGACTCCGCCTCACTACCGGACCACGCGGAAGAAGCCCTGGGGCGCAAGGCCGGCGACGCGGCGCGTGAGCGGATCGACGGAGCGGCCGTCGTCCTCCCGGCTCTCCTTGCGCTTCACCGCCGCCCGCACGACGAAGCCGCCGACGTAGCGGATCGGCTCGGGCGGGAAGGTTCCGGCGACACCGCGGTTCAGGCCCGAGCCGGACCACTCGTCGTCGCGGCCGAGCGCGCTCGAGGCGAGGATCTTGGCCGCCGTCAAGCTCGGCGCGACGCCGTTGCCCGAGTACCCGACGGCGTAGACGATCGGGACGGCGCCCGGCAGGCGCCCGAAGATTGGAGCTCCGTCGGCGGTGCGGTCGATCGGCCCACCCCAGGCGTGGGTGACCTCGACGCCGTCCGCGTAGGGCACGAGGCGAACGAGATCGCGTCTCAACTGCCGCTCGGCGCCGTCGCTCGACGCGAAGAACTCGTCCTCGACCCGACCGTCGAAGGCGTGCCGGTGCCCGCCCTGGCCGAACGCGATCCGCCCGTCGTAGGTCGTCCTGTAGTAGTGCACCATCAGCCGGCAGTTCGAGATCGCCTCGCCGCCGGTCCAGCCGGCCGCCTCGAGCCGCTCCGCCATCGGCGCCGTCGCGACCATGTCGCTCGAGACGGCCACGATGGCACGCTTCAGCTCGGGGATGCCCGCGAGCCAGGCGCCCGTCGCGAGAACGATCGCACCGGCCTGGACCGACCCGGACCGGGTGCGGACGACGCCGCCCTCGCGATCCAGCTCCACCATGGGCGAGCGCTCGAAGATGCGCACTCCACGCGAGGCGGCCACGCGTCGCAGGCCGCGCGCGAGGAGGGCCGGCTGCACCGTCGCCGCGCCGGCCTCGTAGGCGGCGCCGAGGTGAACCGGCGAGCCGGTGCGACGCTGCACCTCCTCAGCCGAGAGGATCTCGAACGGCTGCTCGCCCGCCCGCGCGGCGGCGGCCGCGGCGCCCTCCCACGACCCGAGCTGCGCCGGCGACGTCGCCGTCCACAGCCAGCCTCCCCGCCGGTAGTGCGCATCGATCCCCTCGCGCTCGCAGAACGAGCCGAGCTCATCGACCGCTGCAACCGACGCGCGCACGAGCCGGAACGCCTCCTCCTCCCCCACGCGCTTGACGAGCGTCTCGACCTTCGGCCACCAGGACAGCGCGAAGCCGCCGTTCCGCCCCGACGGGCCGCCGCCGCAGAGGTCGGCTTCGACGACGACGACGGACGCGGCCGGCTCCAACTCCGCGATCCGGAGCGCGGTCCACAGGCCCGTGTAGCCACCGCCGACGATGCACACGTCGGCACGGACCTCCTCGACGAGCTCCGAGGAGACGACGCCCTCCTCGGCCGCGAGCGCTTCCTCAAGCCAGAGCGACCGGGGAGCCACGGCCGCAGCCTAGCGTCCGCCGAAGTGGTGCGCCGCCGGCATCGCTCCGCGCACCTCGGCGTCGTCGGCGGCGCGCCGCGCGAGCGGCGCCAGCGACGCGAGCTCGGACACGAGGACGTTGCGGTTGCGGTCGACCCGCTCATAGCGGCCCCGTGCCAGCAGGAGCGGCTCGCCGCGCACGAGCGCGCGGTAGTGCTCGTACACGGGCGGCGGGACGATCAGGTTCACCTGGCCGTGCTCGTCCTCGATCAGCATGAAGACGACGCCGCTCGCCGTGGCCGGGCGCTGGCGGGCGACGACGAGACCGGCCACGGCGACCTGGGCCCCATGGGCCGTCTCCAGGAGCTCCGGGCTCGCCAGCACCTCCCCAGGCAGGTGCGGCCGCAGCAGCTCGAGCGGGTGGAGACCGACGGAGAGGCTCGTGAGGCGGTAGTCGGCGAGCATCCGCTCCCAGGGCGTCTGCTCGGCCAGCTCGGGGATCTCGCTCGTCGGCTCGAGCGGGAGCGCCAGCTGGCGCTCCACTCCCCCGGAGCCGGCGCTCGTCGTGCGGGGCGCGAGCCCGAGACGCCACAGGAGCTGGCGGCGCGGCCAGCCGAAGGAGTCGCAGGCCCCGCTCGCGACCAGCGCCTCCAGCGCAGGCCGGTCGAGCGGCGCCCGCCGGGCGAGGTCGGCGACGCCGCCGAAGGGGCCACCGGCCTCGCGCTCCCCGACGAGCGCGACGGCGGGAGCCTCTCCCAGCCCCTTCACATAGCCGAGCCCGACGCGGACGGCGCGGCGCTGGAGACGGCAGCTCGCCTCGCTCAGGTTCACGTCCGGAGGAAGCACGTCGACGCCGCGCCGCTGCGCGTCCCGCACCAAGCTCGCAGGCGGGTAGAAGCCCATCGGCTGCGCGTTCAGGAGCGAGCAGAGGAACTCCTCCGGATAGTGAAAGCGAAGCCACGCCGACTGGTAGGCCAGGAGCGCGAAGGCGGCCGCGTGCGACTTGGGGAAGCCGAAGGAGGCGAAGCCTGAGAGCTTCGAGAAGACGAGCTCGGCGGTCTCGAGGTCGGCCCCGTTCGCCAGGGAGCCGTCGATGAAGCGGCGCCGATAGGCCTCCATGGCGTCCTGGCTCCGCTTGCGGCTCATCGCCCTGCGCAGCCCCTCGGCCTCCCCCACCGAGAAGCCGGCGAGCGCGATGGCCACGTCGAGCACCTGCTCCTGGAAGATGATCGCGCCGAGCGTCTCGCGCAGCGGCTCCGCCAGGGACGGGTGGTCGTACGGCGGCTCGTAGGAGGGATCCTCGCGCAGACGCTGGCGCCGCTCGATGTACGGATGCACGGCCTTCCCCTGGATCGGCCCCGGGCGGACGAGCGCGACCTGGATCGTCAGGTCGTCGAGGTTCTCCGGGCGCGTGCGCAGGAGGCTCTGCATCTGCGCGCGGCTCTCGATCTGGAAGAGGCCGACCGTGTCGGCATCCTGGATCTCGCGGTAGACGTCTCGGTCGTCGAGCGGGATTCGGGAGAGATCGATCGGCTTCCCGCGCAAGAGAGCGATCTGCTCCACGCACTCCTCGACCGCGGAGAGCATCCCCAGGCCGAGCAGGTCGATCTTCAGGAAGCCGGCGTCGGCGCAGGAGTCCTTGTCCCACTGACAGTTCTGGCGACCCTCCATCGCCGCCGGCTCGACCGGGACGAGCTCGACGAGCGGCCGGGACGAGATGACCATGCCGCCGGGGTGCTGTGACAAGTGGCGCGGCAGGCCGGCGATCTCGCCGCAGAGCTCGCGGAAGGCGCGCCAGCGCGGCGAGGCGACGCGCGCGTCGGCGCCCGGCACGTGCTCCATCTCCTCCCCCACCTTGCGTGCGTTCCAGCCGTCGGAGACGCGCGCAAGGCGCTCGAGCTCTGCCTGCGGAAGCCCGAGCGCCTTGCCCACGTCGCGGATCGCGCCGCGCGCGCGGTAGGTGGCGAAGCTCGCCACGAGCGCCGAGTGCTCGCGGCCGTAGCGCTCGGTGACGGCGACGATCAGCTTCTCGCGGATGTCGCGGGGGAAGTCGAGATCGATGTCGGGGACGGACTTGAGCTCCCGGTTGAGGAAGCGGCCGAGTGCCAGGCCGGCGTCCACCGGGTCGACGTGCGAGAGCCCGGTCAGGTAGCAGACGATCGAGCCGACCGAGCTTCCCCGCCCCCGCCCCGGCGGCAGCAGGTGGCGCGGCGATCCGGGACCCCGGACCTCGGCAGCCACCTCGCGCGCCAGCTCGAGCACCTCCCAGTGGAGAAGGAAGAAGCCGGAGAGGCCGAGCTCGGCGATCAGCGCGAGCTCTTCTCTGAGGCGCTCCTCCGCACGGGTGCGGTGGTGCTGCGGCGCGTGGCGATAGCGCTCCTCGAAGGCGCGGCGGCAGACCTCGGCGAGCTGGGCGTCGGCCGGCGTCGGGCCGTCGGAGAAGTCCGGGTAGCGATAGCCGAGCTCCTGCGTCAGGTCGAACGTGAGCCGCTCCGCCAGCTCGACCGTCGTGCGGACGGCGCCCGGGTCGTCCGGGAACCGGGCCGCCGCCTCCCGCGGCGCGAGGAGGACGCTCTCCCTGTTCCCGCGCCGCTCCTGCTCGCAGCCCTCGAGGGACGTCCGGTTCTTGATCGCGACGAGGACGTCTTGGAGCTGCGTCCGGCGCGGATGGTGGGCGTGGACGTCGCCCGTGGCGACCGTGCGGACACCGAGGGTCTCCGCAAGCGCGCGGAGCGCGGCGTTGCGATGCGCGTCTCCCCGCTCGTACGGCCGCTGGAGCTCGACGAAGAAGCGGCCGGGCCCGAGCGCGCGGGCCAGGTCGGCCGCCGCGTTCGGGTCGCGGACGGCGAGCCCGTGCCGGGCGCAGCCGGAGAGGCAGACGAGGCCCTCGCCTTCCTCGGCGAGCCGGGCCGGATCGAGGCGAGGATTGAGCCGCTCGTGCGCATGCGCCTCGGTCAGGAGGCGGCAGAGGTTCGCGTACCCGGCCGGCGTCTCCACGAGGAGCGTCACGTGAGAGCCGTCGGCGAGCGTTGCCTCGGCGCCGGTGATGGAGCGAAGCCCGAGGGCCCGCGCCGCGTAGGCGAACTCGAGCGAGCCGTAGACCCCGTCGTGGTCGGTGAGCGCGAGCGCCTCGTAGCCGAGCTCGACCGCGCGGACGGCGAGCTCCTCGGGCAGCGAGGCGCCGTCGAGGAACGAGTAGGCCGAGTGGCAGTGCAGCTCGACGTATTCCGGCACGCTCACGCCACGCTTCCGGCACGGTCCGCGCGCCACGCGCGCGGTTGTTCGCTGTACGCTCGAAAGCGGGTGGTGGGACGGGGTGCCCCTGGAGAATTAAGCGAGAGCGAGCGAAGACGGAGCGGATGGAGACTGCGATCATCAACGGGCCCGGCGAGGGCGAGCGGCTCGAGGGCAAGGACGCCGTCTACGTCGTCAAGGTCACGCGGCCCGAGCTCAGCCTCATCGAGTACACCACCGGCCCGGGCTACCAGGGCGCCACGCCCCACTTCCACGAGCGCCACACCGACGCGTTCGTCCTCCTCGAGGGCGAGCTCGACTTCACGCTCGGCCGCGAGACCACCCGCGGCGGGCCCGGGACGGTCGTCGTCGTGCCGCCCGGGGTCGTCCATGCCTTCGCAGCGATCGGCGAGCCTGCCCGCTTCCTCAACATCCACTCCCCCGACGCCGGCTTCGTCGACTTCCTCCGCGCCCGTACGCGAGGGGAGGACGGCGCCTTCGACAGCGTCGACGTCGACGGGCCGCAGGAGCCCGGCGGCGGCACCCTGCTCAGGCCGGGCGAGGGGACGACCTACCAGGTCGGGACGGCCTCCTCTGTCTTCAAGGCGACGAAGGGGACGTCCGGCGGCTCCTTCTCCCTCGCCGAGGTCACGATCCAGGCGGGGACGAGCGGCCCTCCCCCGCACTCCCACGAAGAGCTGCTCGACTCGTTCTACGTCCTCGAGGGAACGCTCACCGTGCGGGTCGGCGACGACGGGGTCGAGGCGCCCCCGGGCACCTATGCCAGCATGCCGCCCGGCGTCGTGCACACGTTCACGAACCGAAGCGACGAGCCCGTGCGCTTCCTCAACCTCAACACGCCCGGAGGCTGGGAGGACTACATCCGCGACGTGGCGGCGGCGACGCCGGCCTACGGTCCGCCCGACCCGCGGATCATGGGCGAGGTGCTGGCCCGCCACGATGTCCAGACGCTCGGCTAGGAGGGTTCGGCGGAACGTCGTTCGTCGCCGGGGTGCGATGGTCGTTCCGAGGCAAGGACGCAGGGAGTGCCCGTAGCCAGAGCTACGGGCACGACTGAGGACGCAGTCCTCGGGGCGAGCAGCGCGGCCCGGCGGCACAACCGATGTTTCGCCGAACCCTCCTAGGCGCTCTGCCTGAACCACGCCCCGTTCGCCTCGTCCCGGAAGACCACGACGTTCTGCCCGGTCTCGAGCAGCGCTTCGAAGTAGCTCCGCTCCACCGGATCCTCCGCCCACCAGCGGTCGACCACCCGCCACTCGTCGCGGAGGGCGGCAACGCGAATCCGGTCGATCATCCCCGGCACCCCGCCCTCGCAGTCCACGAGCGCCGGGCGTGGTTCGTTCAGTCGTCGCGCGGAACGAGAATGGCCCGGGTCTCCGGGATGCGTGACCACGGCGCGACCTCCACGACGGTGCAGACCGCGTCCAACCCCACCGCCGCGCGCGCCTGCCGGAGCCCCACGCGCAGGCGCTCCTGCAGACGACTTCCTCGCGGGCGGATCAACTCGACCTGCGTCCCGACCGACTCCGTGAGCTCCCCCAGCTCCAGCCGCAGCTCCGCCGTCGGCGCCGGCAGCTCCGCGAGCTTGGACGCCAGCGCGAGCCGAAGGCGGTCGGGCTCCGTCGTCGGCTCGCGCAGCGTCAGCGAGCGTCGCCAGGAGCCTCCGCCGACGAGCTTCGCCGAGAGGGCGAGCTGTCGCGGGGCCCTGCCGGCCCGCTCCGGGCGGGCGAGCAGGCGCTCGATGAGCGCCGCCAGCGCCCGCGCGAGCGTGAGCTCGTTCGCCACCGGCTCGGGGAAGCAGAGCGTCTCGGCGATCTCGGCCGGCGGCCGGCGCGGCTCGACCGAGGCGTCCCCGTCGCCCCTGGCGAGCTCCCATGCCTCCGCGCCGTCCACGCCGAGTCGGTCCGCGACCGCTGTCCCCGGCAGTCGCGCCAGCTCGCCGAGCCGCCTGACGCCGAGCTCCGAGAGCTCCTCCCGCCGCTCCGGTGAGAGCGGGAGCAGGTCGAGCGGCAGCGGCTCGAGGAAGAGGTGCGTCTCGCCGTCGTCGATGACGAGCGCCCGGCCGGCCGGCGCCACGGATGCCGCCGCCAGCGCCGCGAAGCGCCGGGAGGCCGCCCCCACACGAGCCCCCCACTCCTCCCCGACTGCGTCGAGCGCACGCAGGAGCGCCTGCTGGAGGCCCCCGGCCAGCCGCTCCACCCCCCGCGTCTCGAAGTAGACGCAGCCCGGCTCGACCGGCTCGACGGCGAAGCCCGCCTCCTCGAGGCGACGCAACACGGCTTCCCAGGCTTCCTCCACCCCGGCCGGGTCCTGCTCGAGCAGCTCCAGTCGAGGACAGGTGGCGAGCGCCTCGGAAAGGCGCATCCCCGGCCGCACCCCCGCGCGCTCGGCGGCGCCGGTGCAGGAGCCGAGGAGGGCCCGCTCCCCCGGCGCCGGCGCGAGCGCAACAGGCTTTCCCCGCAGCTCGGGCCGCCAAAGCAGCGGAGCCCTGAGGGAGAAGCCCGGAATCGTGAGACAGGCGACCATGGGAACAAGTGTTCTACACGAACACGTGTTCTCCTGTCAAGGGTTGAATTAATTCACAGGCTCACTTGTCTGTTCCCGCTGGACCCCGGACTAGGAGGTCCTTGCGCTGATCGGAGCCGCTGACACGGTTCCTCATCCCCCAATCGTTCGGTCGTCCGATAGAACAGGAGCATGATGATTAGCAGGGCGGTGCCAAACATACGGTCGGAGCGGCCGGCCGAGACGCGCGACTTCTTCGTGGAGCTCGGCTTCGAAGTGGCGATGGACATGGGCTGGGTCGTGACCGTCGCGTCACCGACCAACCCCTCCGTCCAGGTGACCATCATCGGCAACGACGACATGGCCGCCCCCGGCATCTCGGTAGGAGTGGCCGACGTCGATGCCGTGCACGCCAAGGCCGTGGAGCAGGGCTTCGAGATCGTCTACCCCCTCCGCGACGAGGAGTGGGGAGTCCGGCGCTTCATGCTCCGCGAGCCGAGCGGCACCGTCGTCAACGTCGTGTCCCACCGTTCGGACTGAGCGCCCGGCTGGCGAATACGCCGGCCTCCTGGCGTTAGGAACGGTCACTCACTCGAGCGTGACCGGCAGCCTCTGGTCGTGGTCGTCGAGCACGAAGTGCTCGCCGACCGTCGCGCGGTAGAGGCGGTGACGCGCGGGCGGAAGAACGTCGTCACGCGTCCAGACGGGCAGGCCCTGATCCACGGAGCGTCGCGAGAAGACCTCGATCCCCTCGTCGACGTCGGCGAGCTCTTCGGCGACGGCGGACATGTAGACCGCCTTCCACCCACCCGGCTCATGGGAGTCGAAGATCACGATTGCAAGATCAGGCCGCTCCGCGAGATTCCGCGAGTGCCTCGTCTCGGGCGAGGAGACCCAGAAGAACTCCCGGCAGCCCGCCGGCGCGTACCAGACGGGCGATGCCCACGGCAGCCCGCCTGCGTCCGCGGTGGCGAGCGTCATGAACCGGTTCGAGTCGATGATCGCCCTCGCGATCTCGCCGAGAGCTTCAGCTGGAACGGTCATCGACGGCGGGCGCCCTCGCGTACTCCTCGTCCGTGACATGGGCGCCCCACGTCGCGTTGTTCCCTTCCTCGTCGACCTGGAGCATCGCGAGGTGGGTCATGAACCGATTCGGCGCCGCGCCGTGCCAGTGCTCCTCGCCCGGCTCGAAGAAGACACGGTCGCCGGGGCGGATGACCTCGACGGGGCCTCCCCGCCGCTGCGCGAGGCCGACGCCTTCGAGCACGTAGATCGTCTGGCCGTTCGGGTGCGTATGCCAGGCAGTGCGCGCGCCGGGCGTGAAGTGGACGCTGCTCGCGCTCAGGCGCGAGGCGCCTGATGGCGCGGCGACCGTGTCGAGGTAGACGGCGCCGGTGAACCACTCACTCGGCCCTGCCGCCGTCTCGAGGTTGCTCCTCGTGATTTCCATGGTGGTCTCCGTCGCGGCGTGGATCTTTCTCGATGGGCGTCATCGTAGACAGGCGCTCCTCGGCTGGCTTCCGAGCGACTAGGCTGGTTCTCATGGTCGAGAGGCTCGCCGACGTGCCCGCCGAGACGATCGGGTTCCGGATCTCGGGAAAAGTCACCCGCGACGAGTACCACGAGCTCCTGGCCCCGGTGCTCGAGGCGCTCGATCGCGGCGAGCGGGTGCGCTACCTCGTCGCCACCGCGCCGGACTTCCACGGCCTCGACCTCGGGGCGCTCTGGGAGGACGTGAAGGCCGCGGGCTCGGTCGGGCTCAAGCACCGCTCGTCGTGGGAGCGGTTTGCGGTCGTCACGGACAAGGACTGGATGCGAAACGCGATCGCGGCGTTCGGCTGGGTCAGCCCGGGCGAGCTGCGCGTCTTCGAGCCGGACCAGCTCGAGGAAGCGAAGGCGTGGCTCGCCGAGACGGCCTGATCCCGGCCGCTACGGGATGACGAAGCCGGCGGCCTCGAGCTGCTCCCTGCCCGAGTCGCTCAACACGAGGTCCACGAACTCCTGGGCGGAGTCCTTGTCCTCGCTCGCGGTGACGACCGCGATCTGGTACTCGATCGGCGGCTGCGAGCCCTCGGGCAGCTCGACCACGGTGACGTCGTCGCCTGCGACGGTCGCATCGGTCGCGTAGACGAAGCCGACGTCGCCCTCTCCGAGGGAGATCTTGCCGAGCACCCCCCTGACGTCGTCCTCTTCCGAGACGACGTTCTCAAGAGCAGCGTCGAGGCCCAGCTCCGTGAGCACCTCGCGCGTGTAGTCGCCCACGGGCACGCCCTCGGCGGCGATGACGACCTGCGTTCCCTCCGCCGTCACGTCCTCGATGTCGTCGATCCCGGGGGGGTTATCGTTGGGCACGACCATCACCAGGCGGTTGGAGGCGAACGTGACCGGCTCCTCGACGAGGCCTTCGTCGAACAGCTCCTGCGGGTATTTGGAGCTCGCGGCCGCATAGACGTCCGCCGGCGCGCCCTCGCGGATCTGCGTCGCCAGCTCGTCGGAGCCCGCGAAGTTGTACTGGGGCGCCGGATCGATGGTGGGGAACACATCGGTGAGCGAGGCCGCGGCGTACACCACCAGCGAGCTGTCCCCGCCCGTCGGCTTGTCGTCACCGCCGCACGCGGCAACGGCGAGGAGCAGCGCGATGAGCAGAAACATCCAGGCGAGCTTGCGCACTCGACAGCCTCCTTGACACCGGGCCTAGGCATGCAGGAATATGCCTAGGCAATACCTATGCGAATGCCGCGCGCGACTCTACATGAGAGGAGGCGGCTGTGAGCAGCCAGCAACAACACCTCACGGCGAGTGAGGCCGCCCGGGCACTCGGGATCAGCCTCGACACCCTGCGCCGCTGGGACCGCACGGGCCGGATCCGCACCGAGCGGGACAAGGCGAACCGGCGGCTCGTGCCGGCCGCGGAAGTGTCCCGCTTGAAGGGTCGCGCCGGCGCCGAGGAGCTCAGCGCCCGCAACCGCTTCCGTGGCGTCGTCCGCGCGGTCGAGGTCGACGGCTTCCTCGCGCGGGTCGAGCTCGACGCCACCGTCCCATCCCGGGTGGTCGCGATCATCACGCGAGAGGCCGCAGAGGAGCTCGACCTCCGCCCCGGGCGGGAGGCCGTCGCGATCGTCAAGTCGACGTCGGTGATGGTGGAGCGGTGATCCGCCGCGGGCTCTTCACCGCCTCGCTGGTCGCCGCCACCGTCATCGCCCTCACCTTCCTCCTGCTGCCGCTTCTGGCGATCTTCCTGCGCGTCCCGCCGGGCGAGCTCGTCTCGCAACTCGGGAACGACGTCGTCGTAGATGCGATCAGGGTAACGCTGAAGGCGACGCTGATCTCGCAAGCGCTCATCCTCCTGGTCGGCACGCCGGCCGCCTACCTGATCGCCTCCCGCGCGTTCCGTGGCCGAGCTCTGGTCGTCACGCTCATCGAGCTGCCGCTGGTCCTCCCGCCGGCAGTCGCCGGGATCGCGCTGCTCGCCGCGTTCGGCCGCCTCGGGCTGCTCGGCGGCACCTTCGAGGCGCTGGGCTTCTCGATCAGCTTCACTCAGACCGCCGTCGTGCTCGCCGTCACCTACGTCGCCAGCCCCTTCTACGTCCGCCAGGCGATCGCCGCCTTCGAGGCCCTCGACCAGACGCTCCTCGACGCGTCGCGCACGCTCGGAGCCGGCCCCGGCCGGACGTTTTTCCAGATTGCGCTCCCGCTTGCCGCCCGTGGGCTGGCCGCGGGCGCCGCACTGTCGTTCGCGCGCGGGATCGGCGAGTTCGGCGCGACGATCATGTTCGCCGGCAGCCTCCAGGGCCTCACCCAGACGCTGTCGCTCGCCATCTACGCCCAGTTCGACCTGAACTTCGACGTCGCCCTCGCGCTCGGTGGCCTCCTGGTGCTCGTCAGCGCGACGGTGCTCTTCCTCGCCAAGCTGATCCCGGCATGGACGCGCTCGACCTCGACATCGCTCTCACCCTTCGCTCGTATCGGCTCGAGCTAGCCCTGAGCGTCGGGCGCGAGACGTTCGCGCTCGTCGGCCCCTCGGGCGCGGGCAAGACCACCGTCCTGCGCGCCGTGGCAGGGTTGACCCGCCCCGAGCAGGGTCGGATTGCGCTCGACGGGACGGTGCTCTTCGACGCCGCGAAGAGGATCGACCGGCCACCCGAGGAGCGGCGGGTCGGCTACGTCTTCCAGGAGTACGCGCTCTTCCCCCACATGCGGGTGGAGCAGAACGTCGCCTACGCGGGCGGCAGGCGCGCGGCGGAGGCCCTCGAGCGCCTCGGCATCACCGCGCTCGCAAAGGCCTACCCGGGCGAGCTCTCGGGCGGGGAGCGGCAGCGGGTCGGCCTCGCGAGGGCGCTCGCGCGCGATCCCCGCGCCCTCCTGCTCGACGAGCCCATGTCGGCGCTGGACACCCACACTCGCGCCAGGGTGCGGGCCGAGCTCGAGCACACGCTCGACCAGCTCGACCTCCCGGTGCTCCTCGTCACGCACAACTTCCAGGACGCCGCCGTGCTCGCAGACCGGGTCGGCGTCCTCGTCGACGGGCGGCTCCGGCAGGCCGACACGCCCGGCGAACTGGTCGCCGCCCCTGCCGACCCGTTCGTCGCCAGCTTCACCGGCGCGAACATCCTGGCCGGGCGGGCGGCCCCGCGGGCCGACGGCCTCACCGCGGTCACGGTCGACGACGGCAGCGTCGTCTACTCGGTGGACTCGGCCGCAGGCCCCGTCCACGTCGCCGTCTACCCCTGGGAGGTATCGATCGCGAGGGAGGCGCCCGACGACTCCGCCCTCAACCACGTGCGCGGCCCGATCACCTCTCTCGTGACGATCGGGAACCGCGCCCGGATCCAGGTGGGCACGATCGTCGGGGAGGTGACCACTGCGTCCGTGGAGCGGCTCGACCTCTCGGAGGGCGAGGTCGTCGTCGCGTCCTTCAAAGCCGCGGCGACGCGTCTCGTCAGCCGGGACGACCTCTAGCTTCCCGCCTCCGGCCGGGCCGCGGGCGGCACCCGGCGTGCCCCTCGACCCTCGATGTCCAGGTGCGGCAGGGCCCGGTCGAGCCAGGCAGGCAGGCACCCACCAGGCAGCCGCCAGTACGAGCAGCGCCGCCGCGGTGATCACCCGCGCGCCCTAGAGGCCAGGCCGGCGGCGATCGCCCGCCGGTCGTCCGGCTGGTGCCCGCGCTGGTGCTCGATCTGGCTGACGAGGAACACCTGGTAGTCCATCGAGAGGCCGAAGAGGACGGCGAACATGATCAGCGGGACGTAGCTCGCAATCGGGACCGTCCCGCTCGCGGTGTCGGTCGCGCTCGCGACCTGCGGAAGCTGGAGGAGGGCCGCGTGGGACGGCCTGATGGCCTGCTGGTTGCCCGCGTCCGTTACCTTGCCCTGCTCGGAGTGGAACACCAGCGGGCTGGTGCCGTTCTCCTGCGGGTGGAAATGCGTCGCGACGAGATCGGTCGCCGCCTGGCTGTCGGTCCCCGGGGAGCTCGAGGTTGTCGCTCGTGTTGGCGCCGAACTGCCTGACGAGCAGGATCAGCGCAGCAGCGACGACGAGCCAGACGGCAAGCACGACCCAGGCCCGCCGGGCGGCGAACAGGCCAACATGGCGGAGGATCCGCTCCATCGTCCGAGCCCAGTCGGGGCCGCCCAGCCTATGCCGTGGGCGCTTAGCGGCGGGAGCGGGAGCGCTCGAGCGCGCGCGCCGCGCTCTCGACCGCGGTCCGGCGCCGTTCGACCTCGCGCGCCGCTTGGTCGAGCTCCCGCTGCCTGCCCTTGAGGGCCTTCTCGGACTCGGCGAGCGCGTCGCGGGCAGCCCTAAGTCCCTCCTCGGCGCGGCGCCGCTTGGCCGCTGCCGCAGTCTCCTTCGCGGACGTCTGCGCAGACTTTGACCGCGCCGGCGCCGGTCGCTTGGGCTTCGTCTTCGTCGCAGGGAGGCTCGTGAATCCGAACCCGGTCGACTGCTCCTCCTTCTCGAGTCGCCCGGCCCGCACGCGCTCGGCGACGTCCTCGTCGACGACGGCGGCGTGCAGCGTCTCCCGCACGCGGTCGAGCATCGCCTCGGTGGGCGGGTGGCCTGCTTCTTCGAGGAGGCTACGCGCTGCGGCAGTGAGCTCGTGGATCGCCGTCCGCTCGTCGTCTCGCGCCCGCTCGAGCACATCGGGGGGATCACCCCCAAGAACGCGCTCGTGCGCCGCGTGCAGCCGCTCCCCGGCCGTGAAGAGGCCGCGAAGCCGCATCTTCTCCCGCCGGGCGAGCTGGTTCACCGTCCAGGCCGCCACCGACGGCTTCCGCAGCTTCTTCACCTCGTCGGCGGCCTCTCGGTCCCCGTCCTCGCGGAGCGAGCGGGCGAGCTCGTCTCGCCGCTTGACGAACTCGTCGGGCGGCGCCGCGTAGAGGGCGTCGATGTCTGCGTCCACGTTCCGGGCCACGATCGCTGAGGCTACGTGAGCTCGCGCGCGATCGCGCCGAAGACCGCGGTGTGGAGGTCGACGTCGGCTTCGGTCGTCGCCGGGGACATGAGCGCCATGTTGTGGAACGGCGTCAGGAGCACCCCACGATTGAGCGCGTACAAGTGGATGAGGCGGTCGAGCAGGTGGTCGCCTCCGGCCGCGGCGTCGCTCCCCGTGACGGGCGGCTCCGGACCGAAGAGGTACTCGACGCGGCAGCCCAGGCGAGTCACGTGCCAGGGAAGGCCGTGCTCGTCGATGACGGCCTGGACGCCTTGCTCGAACCGCTCGCCGAGCGCGATCATGCGCGCGAAGGCGTCCTCCGTGAGCACGTGCTCGAGCGTCGCCCGGACGGCAGCGAGCGAGAGGACGTTGGCGGCGAGGGTCCCGCCGACGCCGCCGACGTCGGACTCGTCCCGAGCGATCGCGGCATCGATCCGGTCGGCGACCTCAACCGTGAAGCCGTAGGCGGCCGACGGGATGCCGCTGCCGATCGCCTTGCCCACCGTGAGGAGGTCCGGGTCGAGCCCGTGCTCTCGCGTGTAGCCGCCGGGACCGGCGCAGAGCGTGTGCGTCTCGTCGATGATCACGAGCGTCCCGGTGTCGCGCGTGAGCTCGCGCAGCGCGTCGTGGAACCCCGGCTCCGGGAGCACGATCCCGATGTTTGTGAGCGCGGGCTCGGCCAAGACGCACGCGACATCGCCCTCCAGGAGCTCGCGCCGGAGCGCCTCCGTGTCGTTCCACTCGACGACGCGCGTCGTCTCCGCGAGCGGGACCGGCGGGCCTAGGTTGCCATCGCGCTCGACCACCTCGCTGTCGCGGAGCGTCGCGAACGACTCGTCGACGGTGCCGTGGTAGCACCAATTGAAGACGAGCACCTTCGGCCGGCCGGTGATGTGGCGTGCCAGCCGGATCGCGAAGCGGTTCGCGTCGGTCGCCGTGAGCGCGAACTGCCAGCGCGCCGGCCCGAACCGGCGCGTCAGCTCCTCCCCCACCCAGAGCGCATCCTCGCTCGGGAGCATCAGGGTGATGCCGCGCGCGGCCTGGTCGGCTACGACGCGGACGACGGGCTCCGGCGAGTGCCCTGTCATCGCGCCGGTGTCGCCGAGGCAGAAGTCGACGTACTCGATGCCGTCCACGTCCCGGAAACGCGCGTCTTGCGCCTCGCTCGCGTAGATCGGGTACGCCCCCGGCCAGCGCATCATCCAGTGCATCGGAACGCCTCCGAGGAGCGACGCCGAGGCGCGTCGGGAGAGCTCGCCCGAGCGCGGGTGCTCCCGCTCGAAGCGCTCGAGCTCGCGCTCGAGCAGCGTCGCCGCTCGCTCGTGCAGGTCGCTCATTGCGACCGCTATTCGATCACGTTCAGGCCGACAGCCAAAGTCACAGGCAGCCTAGAGAAGCCCACGCAGCCAGCCGCCGTCGACGGCGAACGCGCCGCCGGTGATGTAGCCGGCGCGTTCCGATGCGAGGAACGCGGCGAGCGCCGCGAACTCCTCCGGCTCGGCAAGGCGCCCGAGGGGGATCGACGCCTCGAGGCGCGCCTGGACCTCCTCCACCGGAATGCCCTCACGCTCGGCGTTGGCCTGGTTCAGCTCCGTCACGCGTTCCGTCGCCGTGTAGCCGGGAAGGATCGTGTTCACGGTGATCCCGTACGGCGCCACCTCGCGCGAGAGCGTCTTGGCGTAGCCGGTCACGGCGGCTCGCAGGCTGTTCGAGAGGATGAGATTGTCGACCGGCTGTTTCACGGCGACCGAGGTGACCGCGAGGATGCGGCCCCACCCGCGCTCCTTCATCCCGGGGACCGCGGCCGCGACAAGCTCGACGGTGCTCCTGAGCAGCAGGGCCGTCGCCCGGTCCCAGTCCTCGAGCGAGAGCGTGTCGTTCGTGCCGGCGGGCGGGCCGCCGGTGTTCGCGACAAGGATGTCGAGCTTCCCGAAGCGCTCGACGACGACGTCGACCACGCGCGTCGGCTCTCCCCGGACGGCCAGGTCCGCGGCCACGGCAAGCACGTCCGGCCCCAGCTCGCGGGCGGCCACGGCGAGCCGCTCCGGATCACGCGAGCAGACCGCAAGGGCCGCTCCCTCGGCCGTGAGCTCGGCGGCGATCGCGCGTCCGAGGCCGCGGCTGGCGCCGCAGACGAGCGCGACCCTGCCGTCGAGGCCCAGGTTCACGTGCGCCGGAGGTAGGCGTCCGTCCCGTCGAGCCAGTCCTGCCGCGGTGGGCAGAAGACGTCCACGTCGAGCGTCGTCTCCAACGCCTCGGCCTTGTGCGGAAGCCCCGAAGGGATGTGCAGGACCTCGCCGGCGTGGACGTCGACGACCTCCGACTCGTCCTCGCCGAGGAAGAAGCGGAGGGCACCCTCGAGGATGTAGGTCAGCTGCTCGTTCTCGTGCGAGTGCTGTGGGACGATGCAGCCCTCGTCGAGGTACACATGCGCCAGCATCATCCGGTCGCCCGTGACGAGACGCCGGTGCAGGTCCGGCTTCAGCTCCTCCTTGGGCAGGTCCTCCCAGCGGTAGTGCGTGGCTCCCGGACTGTTCACGCGGTCTCCTCTCGTCGCTGCGACAGGAGCGGATCGTCTCACAGACCCGGCCGGAAGTCGGTCGGTCCGGGCGCTAGGGCGCCACGCCGTGGCCGCGCGTACAATGAGGGAATGGGAGTTACGTACAGCTCCCCGGATTCAGCCTTCACGCGGATCACTGTCGTGTACCGGTGTCCCTGCGGGGCTGCCGTGTCCGAAGTGGGACGGCACGCCGCCGACCTGCCCGAGGGCTGGGAGCCCTACGCCGAGAGCGGTTGCATGTGCCCTCACTGCGCCGAGTTGATGCGCGCCGGGAAGCTGCCCTCTAAGAGCTGACGATCTCGACTGCGGCGCCTTCCCTCGTGGCGAGCTGCGGGACGACGTCGAGCACGCTCTCGCGCGCGCAGAACGCGATGTCCTCCCCGAGCCGGGCATGCTCGGGATTCTCGGACGCGCCGATCCCGTCTAGCGCGCTCGGAAACGAGCGTGCCAGACGCACCGCCGCCTCGGCTGCGTCCGAGCGCTGCCCCCCCACCAGCTCCGCGATCCGGCCGGCGCAGTAGGCATCGTCGATGGTGAAGCGCCCCCGCAGGCCGGCGCACACGACCTCGACGTCTCCTCCCTCACGCGCCGCGGCGGCGACCGCCGCAAGGTTGAGCAGGCTGCCGACGAGAACGGTCTCGGCGCTCTCAGCGGCAACGAGGATCGCCCGCGTCCCGTTCGTCGTTGTGAGAATCAGCGTCTCGCCCAGTGGATCGACGAACTCCCGCGGCGAGTTTCCGAGATCGAAGCCCGGGATCTCCACCGCGTTCCGCTCTCCGGCGAGGACGCCCTTGCCGAGCCGGGCGCGCAGCTCGAGCGCCTCCTCCACCTCGGCGCAACAGTGGACGCGGCGGTAGCCCGAGGCGAGCGCCTGAACGATCGTCGAGGTCGCCCGCACGACGTCGACCACGATCGCCGTGGGCGCATGCTCGGCCTCGGCCGGCGTGAAGGCGACGTGCACGCGCATCGGCTCGTGACCTTACATCCCATGGATACGATGGCCTCAATGGCCACTCCGGAGCAGACGCAGACGCGGACGTGCTACCGGCACCCGGGCCGTGAAACCGCCGTCAGCTGCTCCAACTGCGGCCGGCCGATCTGCCCGGACTGCATGGTGTACGCGGCAGTCGGGATCAAGTGCCCCGACTGCGCGGGGCAGCCCACAGGCGCACGGGCAGCCACGCGGCGTGCCGGCCGGGCGGCGGGCGCCGGGACGGGCGCGCTTGTCACGAAGACGCTGATCGGGGTCAACGTCGTCGTCTACCTGATCTCGATCGCCCAGGGCTCGGGTGGGTTGACGCCCGCGCAGAGCTTCATCAACCGCTGGGCGCTGAACGGCTTCGCCGTCTCGGAAGGAGAGTGGTACCGGCTGATCACGGGCGCGTTCCTCCACGCGAGCCTCATTCATCTCGCCTTCAACATGCTCATGCTCTGGTGGTTCGGCCAGGCGCTCGAGGCTGCGCTCGGCCGCGGCCGCTTCCTCGGCGTGTACCTCGTGAGCGCGCTGGCGGGCTCGGCCGGGGCGCTCCTCCTCAGCGGAGAGTTCGTAAATACCGTCGGCGCCTCGGGTGCGGTGTTCGGGATCCTCGGCGCCGGCCTCGTCCTCGAGCGGCGGCACATTTACGTCTTCGGAGGCGGCGCGCTCTTCGTCGTCATCCTCAACATCGCGTTCACCTTTGCCGTCTCGAACATCTCGATCGGCGGTCACCTCGGCGGCCTCATCGGCGGAATCCTCGCCATGCTCGCCCTCTCGGTCGCGGGCCGCCATCCCATCTACGGCAGGCTCGACGTGCTCTCGATCCTGGCGCTCCTCTCCATCGCTGCGGGCAGCGTCCTCGTCGCGTACATGCGCGTGCGCGGCTACGCTTAGGCATCCCCGAACGGGGGAGGAGCCCCTTGTGACTCCACATGCCGACGCCGATACGAGGGCCATGCGGCGGCTGCTCTGGCTGACTCTCATCGTCTCGCTGTGTGCGCTCTTCTTTGCCGGGGCGTCGAGCGCGGAGCTGATGCTCCACGTGAAAGGGAGCAAGGCGCGGATGCGGGATCAAACCGGGCAGCGCTCCGACGGGACGGTCGCGTTCTGGAACTGGAAGCAGGCCTGGACCTACGGCCTCCGCTTCCACAACGCGTTCCCCGACCACGGCCGGGTCCCGGTCATCTCACTCAACACGATGGGCCGATACGGCGGCGAGGCGATCACGATGGGCGCCATCGCCAGAGGTAAGGGCGACGCCTATCTCCGCGCCATCAACCGGGCGATCAACGACTGGGGCCGCCCGGTCTACGTCCGACCGATGGCGGAGATGAACGGCCACTGGAACTACTACTGCGCCTACAACGCCAACGGAACGAAGCGAAGCCCGGCCCACTCGCAGAAGAACTACCGCCGCGCCTTCAAGCGCATCTACCTCATCCTCCACGGCGGCGACCGCGCGACGATCAACCGGAAGCTCGCCTATTCGAACATGCCCGGCATCGACAGGAGCCTGCCGGAGAATCCCGTCCCCAGGCTCAAGGTGATCTGGAACCCGCAGGGCTTCGGCAGCCCGAACCTCCCGGGCAACCGCGCCCACGTCTACTACCCCCGGGACGCCTTCGTGGACGTGGTCGGCAACGACCTCTTCGAGGGCGCCGGCATGCCGGCCCAGTGGAAGGCGAACCTCGCCCTCTTCCGGCGCTACCCGAACAAGCCGTACGCGATCCCCGAGTGGGGGCTCCTCGGCGTCGACCACCCCGACTTCATCCGCAGGATGGGGAGGTTCATCCGCACGCACCCCCGCGTCGAGCTCGCCGCCTTCTTCGCCGCGGAGCGGGGCAATCCGCACGACCTCGCGAACAAGCCCCGAAGCCGGGCCGCCTACCGCCGCTACGTCGCGCCGCTGAACCGCTAGACCCGGGAACGTGATCGAGGCGCACACCCTCACGGACGGCGGCCAGCCCGCCGGGGAGGTCGCCGAGCGCCTCGCAGGGTTCCTCGGCGTGGCCCGCCGGAGCCTCGACCTCGCCCTTTACGACTTCGACCTCCTCCAGCCGACCGCCAAGATCGTCGCAGGAGCAGTCGTCGAGGCCGAGAAGCGCGGCGTCGCCGTGCGGCTCGCCTTCAACCTCGACAGCGAGAAGCCGCCGCCCGTCTTCCCGCCGCCCCGCGGCGAGCCGAGCCTCATCGACAGCCTCGATGTCCCCACCAAGCCGATCCCCGGTATTCCAGACCTGATGCACCACAAGTTCGCGATCCGCGACGGCCGGACGGTCTGGACGGGCTCGACGAACTGGACCGACGACTCGTGGACGCGCTGCGAGAACGTGATCGTGATCGTGGACTCGCCCGAGGTCGCCGCTGCGTACACGAAGGACTTCGAGCAGCTCTGGACGACCGGCTCGGTGGAGCAGAGCGGCTTCGTCGACCCGGCACCGATCGACGTCGACGGCCGCGAGGTGCGCGCCTGGTTCTCGCCGGGACACGGCGAAGCGCTCGCGACCCGCATAGCCCATCGGATCAAGCGCTCGCGGCGACGCATCCGCGTCTGCTCGCCGGTGCTCACGTCCGGACCCATCCTCGGCGCGCTCGCCGAGTGCGTCTCCGACGGGAAGGTCGACGTCACCGGCGTCTGTGACGGCACCCAGATGCGCGGCGTCTACCACCAGTGGGAGCTGAACGGGAACTCCACCTGGAAGCTACCGCTCGTGGCGCGGGTCTTCGGCGGCGGCCGCTTCTCCGGAAAGGACTCGACGCCCTACGGCGACGGCGACAACGTGCACGACTTCATGCACGCGAAGGTCACCGTCGCGGACGACCACGTCTTCGCGGGCAGCTACAACCTCTCGCACTCGGGCGAGCAGAACGCGGAGAACGTCCTCGAGATCCGCGACCCCGAGGTGGCCGACGGGCTGGCCTCGTGGATCGACGAGGTGCGGGCCGGCTACCGCCCCGCGCCCGTCCCCGACGTGGCGCCTAGCCGCCGACCTGAATCGTCGTGACGCCGCGCTCGGCGAGCGCCGCCTGCGCCGCGGCCAGGCGGGCCAGCGGCACCCGGTACGGCGAGCACGAGACGTAGGCGAGGCCGAGCTCGTGGCAGAAGGCGACCGAGCGCGCATCGCCGCCGTGCTCGCCGCAGATGCCGAGCTTGATCTCGGGCTCGACACCGCGCGCCCGCTCGACGGCGATCCGCATGAGGTCGCCGACGCCGCTGACATCGAGGGTCTCGAACGGGTTGGCGCCGAGGATGCGATCCTCGAGGTAGCGGGTGAGGAACTTGCCCTCCGCGTCGTCGCGAGAGAAGCCGAGCGTCGTCTGCGTGAGGTCGTTCGTGCCGAAGCTGAAGAAGTCCGCCTCCGCGGCGATCTCGTCCGCGCGCACGCAGGCGCGGGGAAGCTCGATCATCGTCCCGATCAGGTAGTCGAGGCGGCGCGAGCCCTGCTCGAGCTCGGCCGAGGCGGTGTCGAGCGTCAGCCGCCGCAGCCGCCGCAGCTCCTCGGCGAAGCCGACGAGCGGGTGCATGATCTCGACGAGCGGCGGCTCGCCGCTCCGGTCGGCGACGGCGAGGGCCGCCCGCACGATCGCGCGCACCTGCATCTCGTAGATCTCCGGGTAGAGGAGCCCGAGACGACAGCCGCGCGTCCCAAGCATTGGGTTGGCCTCGCGGAGCGCGCGGATGCGCCGGGCCATCTCCTCTGACTCTGCCTCTTCGAGCGGCGGCAGGAACTCGTGCAGCGGCGGATCGAGCAGGCGGATCGTGACCGGAAGCCCGGCCATCGCGGCGAGGATTCCCTCGAAGTCCTCCTGCTGGAGCGGGAGCAGCTGGTCGAGCGCCCCGCGACGCTCCTCCTCGGAGGAGGCCATGATCATTGCGCGCACGAGCGGGAGCCGCTCCTCGGCCATGAACATGTGCTCCGTGCGGCAGAGGCCGATGCCCTCGGCGCCGAACTCGCGCGCCTTGGCGGCGTCCTCGGGCGTGTCCGCGTTCGCCCGCACGCGCAGCCGGCGGAGGCCGTCCGCCCAGCCGAGCAGCGTCTCGAAGTTGTCGTCGATCTGCGGCGGGACGAGCGGCACCTCGCCGACGATTACGTCCCCGGTGCCGCCGTCGATCGTCAGCAGGTCCCCCTCGGCGAGCTCCTGCTCTCCGAGCCTGATCCGCCGCACAGCGAGATCGATGGAGAGCGCCTCGCAGCCCGAGACGCACGGCTTCCCCATCCCCCGCGCCACCACGGCCGCGTGCGACGTCATGCCGCCGTGCGCCGTGAGGATGCCCCGGGCCTCGACGATGCCGTGGATGTCGTCGGGCGTCGTCTCGGTGCGGACGAGGACGACCGCCTCCCCGGCGCGTCCCTGCTCCTGGGCTCGGTCGGCGTCGAGGACGACCCGCCCGGTCGCAGCGCCCGGCGAGGCGTTGAGGCCCTTCGCGGCGACGTCGTAGGACGCGCTCGGGTCGATCATCGGATGGAGCAGCTGGTCGAGCTGCGCGGGGTCGATTCGCGCCACTGCCTCCTCCTGCGTGAGGAGCCCCTCGACCACCATGTCGACCGCGATGCGCAGCGCCGCAACGGCCGTCCGCTTCCCGCTGCGCGTCTGCAGGAGATAGAGCGTGCCTTCCTCGACGGTGAACTCGATGTCCTGCATGTCGCGGTAGTGCTCTTCGAGCCGTGCGACCGTGTCGGCGAGCGCTTCGTAGGCGCGCGGGAAGCGCTCTTGCATCGAGGCGATCGGCTCCGGCGTGCGGATGCCGGCGACGACGTCTTCGCCCTGTGCGTTGACGAGGATCTCGCCCCACAGTCCCGGCTCGCCGGTCGACGGGTCGCGGGTGAACGCGACGCCGGTCCCGGAGTCGTCGCCCTTGTTCCCGAAGACCATCTGCACGACGTTGACGGCGGTGCCCAGATCGTCCGGGATCGCATTTACACGGCGGTAGACCTGCGCCCTCGGCGTCTCCCACGAGTCGAAGACCGCCCGGACCGCCTGCGCCAGCTGCTCGCGTGCGTCCTGCGGGAATGCGCTGGCGGCGCGCTCTTCGTAGATACGACCGAAGCGGGCCACGAGCTCGCGCAGATCGTCGGCGGAGAGCTCGACGTCCTGCGCCACTCCCCGCTCGTCCCTGAGAGCTGCGAGCTCCCGCTCGAAGCGCTGCCCGTCGACGCCGGCCACGACGTCGCCGAACATCTGCACGAGGCGGCGATAGGCGTCGAAGGCGAAGCGCTCGTTCCCGGTGGCGTGTGCCAGTCCCTCGACAGCCTCGTCGTTCAGGCCGAGGTTCAGGATCGTGTCCATCATCCCCGGCATCGAGACCGCCGCGCCCGAGCGAACGGAGACGAGCAGCGGGTCGTCCGGATCGCCGAACCTCTTGCCGGCGGCCTCCTCGAGCCGCTCGACCGCGCTCTGGACTTCGGCGTCCAGGCCGTCCGGAAAGGCGCCGCCGAGCCGCATGTACTCGCGACAGGCCTCGGTCGTGACCGTGAAGCCGGCCGGAACCGGCAGCCTGATCGCCGTCATTTCCGCGAGGCCGGCGCCCTTGCCGCCGAGCAGCTCGCGGCCGAGCTCGCCCCCCTCGGAGAAGTCGTAGACGTACTGCGTCGCCATGGCCCTGGCCTCGAATTCTCCCATCAGGCGAGATCCCATGCACTCAAGGAGGGTCCGGCGGGATGCAGTCTGTCCCGCCGGGCCGCGCTGAGCGGCATCCCGCCAAACCCTCCTAGCAGATCCCCCGGCAGGGGAATAGCGCGGGTCGCGGCCCTCGACCATGGTCAGAGAGCGGGCTAGGCAGACGCGGGGCGCCGCAGCCTACGTCTCGGCCCGAGAGAGAGGCGGTCGTGGCACCACGGGCCGCCTCTTCCTCTTAAGAGCGCCTAACACAATGAGGAGCGATGCCGTCTGGCCGCGCTGGGCGGCCCGAGGCGGCGTCCTCGGTCGCGCCCATACCTCTACCGGCATGGGCGCTCCCTGCGTCCTTGCCTCGAACCACCCAGCGCACCCAATCGGCGGGTCATCATTCTGTGGGCGCTCTAAGCGCCTTCTGCGCCCTCCCGCTTGTGAGCGAACCACTCGATCAGGCGGATGCCCACCCAGACCGGGGTGAGGAGGACGTAGAAGATGAACAGGCCGACCGCGAGCAGGAGCATCCAGAACGGCCACCAGTACCAGGCGATGGGCGACTTCGGGCTCAGGTCGCGGTCTCCGTTCGCAGGCGGCGCTCCTCCACGAGCCGGACGATCCGCCTCGCGGTCTCCTCGATAGCGAGGTTCGAGACCTCGATCACGGGGCAGCCGAGCCGCTTGTGGACGGACTCGGCGTACTCGAGCTCATCGTAGATCTCCGCGAGGTCGGCGTAGCGGCCGCCGCCGCCCATCCCGCGCGCCCGCTCGCCGCGGATCGACGCCAGCGCGTCGGCGTCGATGGTGAGCCCGACGACCTTCGCGCGGTCGACCTTCCAGAGCTGGGGCGGCGGCTCGATGCCCTTCACGATCGGCACGTTGGCCGTCTTGTACCCCAGATAGGCGAGGTACATCGAGAGTGGCGTCTTCGAGCTGCGTGAGACACCGACGAGGACGATGTCCGCCTCCGCCAGCTCGCGGGCGCCCGCGCCGTCGTCATAGCGGACCGCGAACTCGATCGCGGCGATCCGCTTGAAGTAGCTCGAGTCGAGCACCGTGCGGGCGCCCGGGCGACTGATCGCCGGCGAGCCGGAGACGCGGGCGACGGCCTCGATCGGATGCCCGAGCAGGTCGCAGTAGTGGAGCCGGTACCGCTTGCAGAGCGCGCGCATGACCTCTCGCAGCTCGGGCTCGACCAGCGTGAAGAGGACAACGGCACGCCGACCGCGCGCGCGTGCGGCCGCCAGGTGGACATCCTCGACAGCGGCGATCCGCGGGTGTCGGACGACCTCGAACTCCTGGCCCGGAAACTGCGCCTCGACCGCCTCGACAACGCGTGCCGCAGTCTCCCCCGTAGAGTCCGAGACCACATGCAGCTCGACGACATCGGACATTGCCTTATTGTCCTACCGCGGGATCTGCGAGAGGTCGCCGAGCGCGCCGACCGCGTCCCGCACGTCGAGGAGGAGCCGTAGCCGGTTGGCCCGCACGCGCTCGTCCTCTGCCATCACGAGCACCTCGTCGAAGAAGCGGTCGACCGGCGGGCCGAGCTCGGCGGCCGCGGCGATCGCACCGGCGAAGTCCTTCTCGGCCACCGCCGCCTCGATCCGTGGCGACGCGCGGCCGAGCGCCTCGATCAGCGCCATCTCGGCTTCGTCCGTCGCGAGCGATGGATCGAGCGCTCCCGCCGCACCGTCCGCCTTCCCGGCGAGGCGGTTGGAGCGGTCGAACGCGACGTACGCGCGGTCGAAGTCCTCCGACGAGGCCTCCGCGGCGAGCGTCTGCGCGAGCTCTGCGACGGCGCCCAGCTCGGTCACCCCGCCGGCGCGCGCCGCGCGCACGAACTCCACCGGGACGTCGAGGACGCCCTCGAGTCGTTCGAAGACGAAGTCGGCCACGTCGGACGGGTCGTCGGCCACCTCAGCTTGCTGCTCGACGAGGAGGCCGAGGTCGCGCTGCATGAGGCTGCCGACGTCGATTTCGAGCCCGCTCTCGACGGCGATCCGGCAGAGTCCGATGGCGGCGCGGCGAAGGCCGTGGGGGTCGCGCGAGCCGGTCGGACGCTGGCCGAGCGCGAACGAGACGGTGAGGTTGTCGATCTTCTCCGCGGCCGCGAGGACGCGTCCCGGCTCCGTGCCCGGGGGCGGGCCGTCAGCAGAATCGGGGAGGTATTGCTCGTCGATCGCCGCGCACACGGCCTCCGGAAAGCCCGCGAGCCGCGCGTACTCCGCGCCGATGTGGCCCTCGAGGTCGGGAAACTCCCGCACGAGCTCGGCAGCCTGGTCCGCCTTCGCGAGGCGAGCAGCCTCCCGCGAGGCCTCGCCCCCACCCAGCTCCCCCACGAGCTCCTGGAGCCGGGCGGCCTTGTCGGCGAGGCTCCCGGCCCCGGCCACGAACGTGATCGAGCCGAGCTCTTCGGCCAAGGATTCGATCCCCTTCGCCACGTCGCGCTCGAACGTGAAGTGGGCGTCCTCGAGCCGCCCCTCGAGCACACGCTCGTTGCCGGCGATCACGACCTCGGCTTCGCCGCCGTTGGCCACGAAGGCGAAGCGCGCACCTTCGAGCGGGAAATAGCGCTGGTGCGACTGCATCGCCGTCTCGACGACGCGCGGCGGGAGACTCAGGAAGCGCTCGTCGAAGCGCCCTGCGAGGACGATCGGGCTCTCGACGAGCAAAACGACCTCCTCGAGGACGCCGGCAGGATCACGCCAGCCGCCGATCGTGTCCAGGCCCTCGATGATCTGGCGGCGGCGCTCCTCCTGCTCCGGCTCCACTCCCGCGGCGCGGAGCGTCTCGAGGTAGTCGTCGGACTTGACGACCTCGACCTCGCCCCCGGTGAAGCGATGGCCGTAGGTGAGGTGCCCGGCACGAAGCCCGGCAACCTCGAACTCGATCGTCTCCTTGCCGAGCTTCGAGCACAGCCAGCGCACGGGACGTGAGAAGCGGAGGCCGTCCTTCTCCCAGACCATCGACTTCCCGAAGCCGAGCCCTTCCACGATCTCCGCCAGGCGCTCGGGGAGCGCCTCGGCGATCGGCCTGCCGGGCACGACGATGCCGAGGAAGCCGTCGCGGACATCGAGCTCCTCTTCCGAGACGCCCTGCTTGCGGGCGAAGCCGGCGGCGGCCTTCTCGCGGAGATGCTCAGGTGGTCCCTGGACCCAGCGGTCGGGCTCGTGCTCGGCGATCTCGTCGACGAGGAGCGCAAGCCGGCGCGGGCCGACGTAGACGTTCCCCCCGCCGAGCTCGGGCAGCCAGCTGTCGCGAAGCTGGGTCTCGGCCTCGCGGCAGGCGGAGGCCGGGAGCTCCTCGCAGCCGATCTCAAGCAGCAGGCTGGGCAACTGACCCCACGTAGAGCTCCGCGACGTCGCGGGCAAGCTTGCGCACACGGCCGATGTACGACGCCCGCTCGGTGACGGAGATCGCGCCCCGCGCGTCGAGCAGGTTGAACGTGTGCGAGCACTTCAGCACCTGGTCGTAGGCCGGCAGCGGCAGCTCGAGCGCCACGAGGTCGCGACACTCGGCCTCGTGCTCTCCGAAGCGCCGAGCGAGAGCGTCGACGGGGGCCGCCTCGAAGTTGTAGATCGACCACTGGCGCTCGTTCTCTCGGTAGATGTCTCCCCAGGTGACGCCCGGCGCCCACTCGACATCGAAGGCCGTCCGCTTGTCCTGGAGGAACATTGCCAGCCGCTCGAGGCCGTACGTGATCTCGGCCGGGACGAGGTCGAGCTCGAGGCCTCCAAGCTGCTGGAAGTAGGTGAACTGCGTCACCTCCATCCCGTCGACCCAGACCTCCCAGCCGAGCCCCCATGCCCCGAGCGTCGGCCCCTCCCAGTCGTCCTCGACGAGCCGCACGTCGTGCTTCTGGAGGTCGATGCCGATCGCTTCGAGCGAGCGGAAGTACCGATCGAGGACGTCCTCGGGGGCGGGCTTGAGGATTACCTGGTACTGGTAGTAGTGCTGGAAGCGGAACGGGTTCTCGCCGTACCGTCCGTCGGTCGGCCGAATCGAGGGCTCGACGTAGGCCGCCTTCCAGGGCTCCGGGCCGAGGCAGCGGAGGAAAGTGGCCGGGTTGAACGTGCCCGCCCCGACTTCCGTGTGATAGGGCTGCATGAGCACGCACCCGTCGTCTGCCCAGTAGCGCTCGAGGCGGGCGATCATGTCCTGAAAGTTGAGTGTGCTCATCGAGCGGACATGCTACGGGAGCCGCACGCCCGCCTTTGCCCTCGGGGCGCCGCGGCGGGCGTGGTCAAGGAACCGCGCCGCTGGGCTCGTTGTCACACCCTCGTCACAGTCCGTGCGCCACAGGCGCGGATTCGAGCGTTAGGCTCGAAAGCGGGTGGTGGGCCGGGGTGCCCCAAAGCGGGAACGGCGGTCGAGCCCGCTCGGATCTGGGGCGAGTCAGGCCGAGAGCGTCCGCAGGCGGAAGCCGCCGTGCTCTTCGTACGACGCTTCGATCACGCGGAGGCACTGACGCAAGGCGGTCTCCCCCAGCCCGAGGCCTTTCGCTGCGGCCATCGGCTGCTCGACGAGCGCCCGGATTCCCAGGAACCCCTCCTCGGAGACCGGAAGCGCCGCGGCGGAGCACTCGCGGCAGACGGCGCCCCCTGCGCGTGCGGAGAAGGCGACGAGCGGCTTGGCCTCGTCGCAGGCCGCGCAGCTCGCCAGGTGCGGCAGGTAGCCGGAGAGCCAGAGGAGCTTCAGCTGGAAGGAGAGGACGAGCGGCTCCAACGAGGGTTGGGCCGGGAGCTCCACCTCCACGTCGTCGAGGAGGTCGAGGAAGCGCGTGAGCGCATTGAACGCGGGCGGCTGCGCCTCCTCCTCGACGAAGAGCCTCAGCATCGCCTCAAGGCCGATGTGCCCGACCGCGAGCCGGTAGGGGTCGGTGCGGGAGCGATCGTGGGAGCGGATGAGCTCGGCGCCACGGACCGTGTGCAGGTCGCCGCGGCCCTCGTGGAGCAGAAGCTCGACGTGGGAGAGCGGCTCGAGGCGCGCTCCGAAGCGCGAGCGCGTCTTGCGCACGCCCTTGGCGATCCCACCGACCCTGCCCTTCTCGAGCGTGTAGAGGTGGAGAACGCAGTCCGCCTCGGAGAAGCGGATGGACCGGAGGACGACCGCCTCGGTCGAGAGCGTGCGCGACGACATAGGGCCACTCTAGTCGCTCCCCCGGGGGAATCGGAGTCACTCGGCGGACGTTCTCCCTGGTAATGGCAAGAATCCAGGTGTACAGCACCGGGTGGTGCGGCTACTGCGATCGTGCCCGCGCATTGCTCCGCGACCGCGGTCTCGCCTACGAGGAGATCTTCCTGGACGACGATCCGGCCTTCCGGGCGAGACTCCTGGACCTGACCGGCCGCTGGACGGTGCCACAGATCCTCATCGACGGGACGCCGATCGGCGGCTACGACGAGCTCTCGGAGCTCGACCGCCGAGGGTTCCTGGACGACCTCGCCGCCTGAGGCTTAGGGGTAGCGGCCGCCGCGCCTAGGCGCTCGGGGCCAGGCGCTCGGCCAGGTAGGCCAGGCCGAGCGGGTAGCGATACTCGATCGCCATGTGCGTCCCGTCGAAGAGCTCGAAGTGGACGTCGGTGATTCCGATGCCCAGCAGCTCGCGGCGGAAGGCTTCGGCGCCGAGGTCGAGGTAGTACTCGTCCTTCGTCCCGGCGTCGACGTAGATCGCCTTCAGGGACCGGAGCGCGTCCGCGCGCTTGCGCGCCATCCGGACCGGGTCCCAGGCGAGCCAACGCTCCCAGACCTCGGGCACCAGCTCCCCCGTGTCGGTGTCGAACGGCAGGTTGACCGTCCCATCTGGATCGGTCGAGTAGCACGCCGCCATGCACCAGCTGTTCAGGAGGATCCCGTCACTCGACTTCGACAGCGCCGGCCGCGAGCGGAAGTCCTTCCAGAAACGGTCGTACGAGCCCTCGTAGTCGTCGCGCAACGCACGGGCAACCTCCCGGAACTCGTGCAGGTAGCACGTCTCGAAGAGCGCGTCGCCCGCATGCGTGGCAAGGCCGCCGAAGAGTTCAGGACGGAGCATCGGCGTCACCATCGCCCCGTATCCGCCGCTCGACTTGCCCGCGATGCCACGGTGCTCGGCTGCGGCGACCGTCCGGTAGCGCGCGTCGACCCAGGGGACGACCTCGTCGCAGAGATACGTGTGGTAGTCGCCCGTCCCGGGCGAGTCGAGGAACTGGCTGCCGCCGAGGGATGTCCAGGCATCGACCCAGACCACGATCACGGGCGGGGCGCCGCCCGTCGCGAAGAGCTCGTCGGCCAGCTCCGGGAAGTTCCGGCGAAAGGGCGCTCGGTTTCGCCACATGTCGAGCTGCCCGGTGAAGCCTTGGATCATGTAGACGCTCGCGAAGCGGCGCTCGGGCTCGTCGTCGTACCCGGGCGGCAGGTAGACCCAGAGCGGCCGCTCGTGGGGATCACCCAGCGGATTCCCGCGGAGAGCCTCGCTCTCGAAGACGGTCTCTTCGAAGCGACCGGCGGGCTGGAAGGTCCAGGGCTCCATTCGCCTGATGCTAGTCGCGCCGTTGGCAGGTCGGGCAGTACCAGGTGCCGCGGCCGGCGACGCGTGTCTTGGCGATCGGTGTGCCGCACCGCTCGCATGGCTCGTGCTCGCGTCCGTAGACGCGGAACTCGTCCTGCATCTGTCCCCTCCTGCCGTCGGCCCCGCGATAGTCGCGGAGCGTGGCGCCCTGACGTCGGATGCCGAGCCGCAACGCCTTGCGCACGCCTTCGCGAAGCGCGCGCACCTGCTCGTCGCTCAGATCACCCGCGGGCGTGAGCGGGTGGACGCGGGCGTGCCAGAGGGCTTCGTCCGCATAGATGTTCCCGACCCCGGCGGCGGCCCGCTGATCGAGGAGGGCCGCCTTGATCGGGGCGCGCCGGCCCGCGAGGGAGCGCCCGAGGCCCGTCTGCGTGAAGGAGCGGCCAAGGGGTTCTACGCCGAGGCGCCGAGCCGCGAAGTAGGTCTCGAGCTCACCCGGCTCCAGCAGCTCCCACGTCCCGAAGCGGCGGACATCCCGATAGGCGACGTCCGAGCCGTCGTCTAATCTGACGACAGCCCGCACGTGCGGATCGTCCTCGTGCCCCTCAGGCGCCGGGTGGAGGACGTTCCCGGTCATCCGCAGGTGTACGAGGAGGTGCCGCCCGCTTTCGAAGACGACAATCAAGTACTTGCCACGCCGACGCACGTCCACGACGAGCTCGCCCGTGAGAGCGGCCGCGACGAACTCGGGTGGCTCCGGCCTCGTCAGCCGGGGATCGAGGATGTCGACGCGCTCCAGCCTCCTCCCCGTCAGCCCCGGCGCGAGGCTGGCGCGGATCGTCTCGACCTCGGGCAGCTCGGGCACAGGCTCCGCCGTCGCCTCCGCTCAGTCGAGGACGTCGAGGACGATCGGTCTCGGCTCAGGCTCCTCGACCCCGAGGCGGTAGCAGTCGGCGACCTCGCGAACGGCCCGGTCGGCGGAGACTTCGTCGCGCGCGTGCACTTCGGCGAGCGGCTCCCCTTCGGCGACGCGGTGCCCGCGCTTGGCCAGGCAGACGACGCCGACCGCATGGTCGATCGGATCCTCCTTGTGCCTACGTCCCGCGCCGAGGTGGAGTGCCGCCAGCCCCACATCGGTGGCGGCGATTGCCTGGACGACGCCCGACGCCGGCGCCGGGACCGGCTGGATCACTGCTGCCTGCGGGAGAGCCTCCCGCCGAGGATCGCCGCCCTGCGCGCGCACCCAGCGGTCGTACAGCTTCCGCGCCGAGCCGCTGGCGACGGCCTCCTCGGCGCGCCGGCGCCCCTCCTCTGCTCCGACACCCAGATCGGAGAGAGCAAGGAGGTGCCCGGCGGCGCCTAGGACGAGCTCGGTGAGATCCGGCGGCCCCGCGCCTTCGAGGGTATCGAGCGCCTCGGCGATCTCGAGCGCGTTGCCGACCGCGCGGCCGAGCGGCTGATCCATGTCGGTCAGCTCGCAGACGACCTCACGGCCGTCGAGCCGGCCGAGCTCGACCATGGTCCGCGCCAGCTCGCGTGCTTCGTCCAGCGTCTTCATGAACGCGCCGTCGCCGACCTTCACGTCGAGGACGATTGCGTCCGCGCCGCCCGCGATCTTCTTCGACATGATCGACGACGCAATCAGCGGGATGATGTCGACGGTCGCGGTCACGTCCCGCAGGGCATAGAGCTTCTTGTCCGCAGGAACGAGGTCGGTCGTCTGTCCGATGATGGCAAGCCCGAGCTCCTTGACCTGGCGGATGAACCGGTCGCCGTCCAGCTCGATCTGGAAGCCGGGGATCGATTCGAGCTTGTCGAGCGTCCCGCCTGTGTGACCGAGCCCCCTGCCGCTCATCTTGGCGAACGGGACGCCGCAGGCTGCCACGATCGGCCCGATGACGAGCGACGCCTTGTCGCCGACACCGCCGGTCGAATGCTTGTCGACGACCTTGCGCCCGATGGCGGAGAGGTCGATCACGTCTCCGCTGCGGACCATCGCAGCCGTGAGGGCGTGGGTCTCGGCGGTGCCCAGACCCTGAAAGTAGACGGCCATGCAGAAAGCGGCCATCTGGTAGTCGGGGATCTCGTCTCGGGCGTAGGAGAGCACGAGCTCGGCGATCTCTTCCTCCAAGAGCTCCGCGCCGTCGCGCTTCCGCTGGATCAGCGCTGCGGGGTGGATCACGGCTGCAGGACGGGAGCGCCCGGGATGCCCCGGCTGGGCGCCTTGCCGCCGAGCCATGCGTTCACGGTCGCGCCGACGTCCGCGAACTCCCCGTCGTGGCGCTGCCCGGCCGCGTTCCGTCCCTCGACGTAGGCCAGGAAGAGGGCATGCTCGCGCGAGTGGTCGGTGGAGGGCGTCGTCGGGTCGCAGCCGTGGTCTGAGGTGAGCACCAAGAGGTCACCGGGCCTGAGCGCGTCCAACAGGTCGGGCAGGCGCCGATCGAAGTCCTGCAGGCAGCGGTGGAAGTTCAGGGGATCGTTGCGGTGACCCCAGAGCATGTCCGTCTCGACGAGGTTGACGAAGACGAATCCGCCATCGAGCTCGCGCAGGAGCGTCTCGGTCTGCCGGATGCCGTCGGCGTTGGACTTCGTCGGATGCGAGTGGTCGATGTCCACGCCGGCGAAGATGTCGTGGATCTTGCCGACGCCGTAGACCTCGTTGCCGGCCTCGCGCACAAGGGTGAGGTAGTTCGGTTGCCGCGGACGAAGCGACCAGTCGTGCCGGTTGGGCGTGCGCGTGTAGCTGCCAGGCTCCCCCACGAACGGGCGGGCGATAACCCGTCCGACCGCGTGCTTGCCCGTGAGGATCTCTCGGGCGATCCCGGAGGCTTCGTAGAGCTCCTCCAGAGGGATCGTCTCCTCGTGCGCGGCGATCTGGAAGACCGAGTCGGCCGACGTGTAGACGATCCACTTGCCCGTCCGCTGGTGCTCCTCCCCCAGCTCGTCGATGATCTCCGTCCCTGAGGCAGCCTTGTTGCCCAGCACACCGCGGCCCGTGCGGTGGGCGAACTCCTCGATCACCTCGAAGGGGAACCCGTGCGGGTAGGTCGGCATCGCCACCGGCGTGACGATGCCCATCAGCTCCCAGTGGCCCGTCGTCGTGTCCTTGCCCTTGGAGCGCTCGATCAACCGCCCAGCCACGGCGGGCGCTCCGTCCATCGGCGGGCAGCCCTCGAGATCTTCGATGTTTCCGAAGCCGAGATGCTCGAGGTTGGGAAGGTCGAGGCCCCCGACCGCCCTGGCGACGTTGCCCAGGGTGTCAGACCCTTCGTCGCCGTAATCGTGGGCGTCCGGCAGCTCGCCCGCACCAACCGCGTCCAGCACGATCACGCAGGCGCGCGGCATGGGGCTATTCTACGGTGGTTATGGAGACCGTCCTCGGGCTTGTCGGCGTGGCGTTCTGGATTGCGGGCACCATCAGCATCGCGGCCGGCGTCACATACGTCGTTGTCAAGCTCTTCCCGGGCGACGAGGATCTGAAGCCGAAGTCAGAGTCCTAACCCGGCCCGCCGGTCTAGACCGGCTCGAGTGGGTAAACCTGTTCGAGCGGGGTGAACTCCAGGCCGTGGGCGTCCGCGACGGCCTCGTATGTCAGCTTGCCCTCGACGACGTTGATGCCTCGGACCAGGGCGCGGTCGCGGGCAACCGCTTCCCTCACGCCCAGGTCGGCGATTGCTTCCACGTACGGCAGGGTCACATTCGTGAGGGCGAACGTCGACGTGATCGGGACCGCGCCCGGCATGTTCGCGACGCAGTAGTGCACGATGCCGTCGACGACGTACGTGGGATCGGAATGGGTCGTCGGGCGCGATGTCTCGAAGCACCCGCCCTGGTCGATCGCCACGTCGACGAGCACGGCTCCCTGCTTCAGCCCGGCGAGCATGTCGCGGGTGATCAGCTTCGGCGCGCGTGCCCCGGGGATGAGCACGGCGCCGATGACGAGGTCCGCGTCTGCGGTTGCGCGCTCGATCTCGAGACGGTTTGACATCGCAAGCGTGATCCGCCCGTCGAGCATCATCTCCAGGTCGCGCATCCGCTCGACCGACCTGTCGAGGACCCAGACGTCCGCCTGCATCCCGACCGCGATGAGCGCCGCGTTGTAGCCGACGATGCCGCCGCCGAGGACGACGACCTTGGCCGGAGGGACGCCGGGAACCCCGCCGAGGAGGAGGCCACGGCCCCCCTGTGCCTTCTCGAGCGCCCAGGCGCCCATCTGGGTCGCCAGACGCCCTGCCACCTCGCTCATCGGGGCGAGGAGGGGCAGCCTGCCGTCGTCGGTCTCGACCGTCTCGTAGGCGACGCAGGTCGCGCCGCTCGCGATCAACGCCATCGTCAGCTGCTCGTCGGCGGCGAGGTGGAGGTAGGTGAAGAGGATCTGCTCCTCGCGCAGCCTGCCGTACTCCTCGGGGAGCGGCTCCTTCACCTTCAGGAGCAGGTCTGCGCTCGCCCAGACGTCGTCGACGCTCGCGATCCTGGCGCCGACCGCCTCGTAGTCCGAGTCCGGAAAGGCGCTCCCGAGCCCGGCGGCCGTCTCGACGATCACCTCGTGGCCGCGCTGACTCAGCTCGCCCGCTCCCGCGGGAGTGAGGGCGACCCGATACTCGTCCTGCTTGATCTCCTTGGCGACGCCGATCCGCATGACGCGCGCGAACGATAGCCGAAGCCGTGCGCCCGGATGGCCCCATTTTGCACGGGGTTCTTCGACGCCGAGGCGAATCAGACGGCGAGGCTGCGCGCGAGCCGGCCGGCCGCGTAGGCGGCCGCGAAGAACCAGGGCTCCTCGTCCGGGCCTCGGCCCATGTGCGAGAGCGGAAGCCCGGCGCACGCGTCCCGCCAGCCGGACGCGTCCACGACCTCGACGTCCGCCAGCTCGTCCGGCGGGTCGAGCCCCTCCGGCCAGGCCACCGTCACCTCTCCGCGGGCGAGCTGCAGCACCGCGAGGGTGTGGTGCGAGAGGCCCCGATGCCGCTCGCGCTCGTCGGCGCTCGAGACCCTGGGCGCGAGGACCGGCCGGCCGCCCAGGGCCGCGGCCGTGACGAGGGCGCTCGCCGCTGCGAGCGCCCCGTGGCCGAAGCGGGAGCCGGTGCCGACCACGCCCGGGCCGATGGCGCAGACGACGACGTCCACCTCCGCAAGCGCGCACGCAAGGAGAGCCGATGCCGGGGTCACGCACTCGATCTCGCCGCCGAGGCAAGGCCCGACGGCCACGGTCGTCCGCAGGTAGCCCTGCTTGCACAGCAGACGCACCGTGTCGGAGAGCGGCACGGGCAGCGCGCCCCCGGCGAGCTGGACGTACGCGGCGCCGAGCTCGTTCCCCAGCCCCGCGCAAACTGGCGCGACCTGGCTGTGGAGCGAGCAGGCGACGACCGGCAGGCCGGCGAGGTCGGCCACGGGATCGTCGCCCCAGTCCTCCTCGGCATGGGGAGCAGCGTGCTGGAGCGAGGTGTAGGGAAGCTTCATCACGTGTGCGCCGTCCTCGGCGGGAAGCCCGAGGCCGCGGGTGAGGTTCGCGTGCAGGAGGTCGAAGCCGCCGGAGCCGAGCCCGAGTTCGACGGCCTGGACGTTTACGAGCACGTCGTCGCCGAGCGCCACCGGGCCCGTCACGGACGGGTACGCAACGCACGGCCGACCGTCGACCTCGAGCCTGACGAGGCCGTCGTGGCGCTCCGTGATCCCCGTCACCGTGCCCCGCCGCAGCGTCACCGGCACGGTGCCTACTCCTCGCGGGCCGCGGCGACCAGCTCCAGCGTCACCGCGACCATCGCGTCCAGGTCGGCGACGGCGATCTGCTCGTCGGCCGTGTGCACGTTCGCCATCCCGTTGGCGACGTTGACGCAGTGCAGGCCGCGCTCGTTGAAGACATTGGCGTCGGAGCCGCCGCCGACCGCGACCTCGCGCGACGTGAACCCCGCCCGTTCGAGGGCCGTGCGAGCCAGGACGAGCGCGGGATCGTCGGGCGCGAGCCTGTAACCCCGGTACTTGTCCTCGACGGTCGCCTCCACCTCGCACTCGGAGACCGTGGCCGCGAACGAGAAGCAGTCGAGGATCTCCTGCAGGAGCTCGGCCAGCTTGCGCTCGTCGCGCGAGCGCGCCTCGACCGCGATCCGACAGTGAGCGGGGACGACGTTGAGGGCACTCCCGCCCTCGATCAGGCCGACGTTCGCGGTCGTCTCGTCGTCGATCCGGCCGAGTCGCAGGTCGGAAATCCCGCGGGCGGCGGCCACGATCGCGGAGCGCCCGTCCTCGGGGTTGATGCCGGCGTGCGCCGGCCGGCCCGTGAGGAGCACCTCCACGGCGCGCCCGGACGGCGCGGCGACGACGACCTCCCCGACCGCTCCCGAGTAGTCGTAGACGAACCCGAACCGCGCCTGGAGGCTCGACACGTCGAAGGCGAACGCTCCCTCCAGCCCTGTCTCTTCGCGTGTCGTGAAGAGGAGCTCGATGCCCGCGTGCGGACGGCCCTCGGCCAGGAGGAGCCGGGTCGCCTCGAGGAGGACCGCAACGGCGGCCTTGTCGTCGGCGCCGAGGATCGTGCCGGCGCCGTTCGTGACGACGCCGTCGGCGACAACGGGCTCGATCGGCCCGGACGGCGGAACGGTGTCGAGATGCGCGCAGAGGAGGATCGGCGTGCCGCCCTCCCCGCCGACGGCCGACAGGCCCGCGAGCAGGTTGCCGGCCGCGTCCTCGTCGACCTCGATCCCCAGGTCCCGCAGGTAGGCGCGCACGCGCCCGGCGACGGCGGCCTCTTCACCGGAAGGGCTCGGAATCGCCGCCAGCTCGAGAAAGAGCGGCAGCACGTCGGAGGCCCATGTGGTCGTCACGGCAGCGATTCTAGGGCTCGGGCCGCAAGGCGAGCCGACACACATCAGCCGAGTTTCCGCGTCACGGCGACGAGCAGCCGGGGACCGGACCACGGCCAGGGCCGGTCCCCGAATACATCGTCAGGCTGAGAGAAGACGGTCGAAGAACGAGCGATAACGCTGCAGCGCGACGCGGAGATCCTCGGTTGAGACCTTGTCACCGCGGTCCCACTGGCTTTCCAGTCGCTCGCGCTCCTGCGCAAATGATTGCGCGAGCTGCTGCATCAGCTCCGCCACGAGAGAGTCCGCTTCCTCGACGGCGCGACGCGGCTCGTCCACGAAGCTGCCCTGGATTCGCTCCCAGCGGCCTTGCACGTCTCTCGTCTCGTCCTCGCCGACGAGTGGTTCGCTGGTCGCGGCTTCGGTCCGGTCGCCGGTGTCCTCGGCGACTTCCTCGCTGGAAGCCGGCGCCGGGGCCTCGCTTTCGCCTTCCGACGCGATGTCGGCGGTGGACGTGCGATCCATGTCCGCCCTGCTCGTGCCTTCGTCACGCTCCATCAACGCACCTCCTTGTAGGCTCGTTCGCCGCTCTCCACGAGCTCGTCGAACAGCGACCTGTAGTGCACCATCGCCTGCCGCAGATCCTCGGTACTCGCGTCCCCGCGGTCGTAGGCGACGTACGTCGTGTGCGCCTTGCGGTAGTTCTCCACGACGGTGGGATGGTCGACCGAGATGAGATCCGCACGGCTTTCGAAGTCCTCCATCGGATAACCGCGGTCAGACATGACCTGCTGCACGAGCCGGTCTGCATCGCGGGTTGACCCGACAGGGTCGTCGACAAACCGCACCTGGAGGCCCTGCCATTCGTGACCGTATCGCTCGGCCGCCTCGGTCGTCAGCGGCCGGATCTCCAGCTCCTCGCGCCGCTTGCGCCGCTCCTCGAGCTCGGCTTCGGCCTCTTTGCGCGTTGGAGCAGCGGCCAAAGCGCGGTCGTACTCGGACCCGAACGTGTCTCGAAGTCGTCTCCTGCGGGCCCGGTTCCACGCGAGCACTCCGATGATGACGATCGCAACGGCGGCGACGCCGATAACGATCCAGAGCAATGCGTCCATGTCCTCTCCCTAGAGAAGGATGATCAGCAAGACGATCACCAGGATCAGCACAAGCGCGCCAACTCCGATGTACATGAGAAAACCTCCTAGTCGTTGGCCGTGTGCGACCGTCCTTACCCACAGCAGAGGTTCTCCATGCGTCCGTCCGCAGGCATTACGCGACACTCGGCGCCACTTCGGGGTTTTCGCGGCCGGATCGGGGGAATGACCGGCGTGAACCCGAGAAAGGAACGAACCACCATGGCTGACATCAAGAAGCTTTCCGAGCAGATCGTCGATCTCGGCGAGCGACTCGGCAACGTCGCAGACGCCGCCAGCGGAAAGGACACACGAGCTCCGCGGGCCCGGTGGCTGCTTCTCCCGGCTGCGGGCGCAGGTCTTTACGCCTTGACGACCCGCGGCGCGCTCACACGCCAGGCCAAAGAGGTCGCGAAGGAGGTTAGGACCCGCGCATCCGATTTGCCCGACGAGCTGATGAGTCGGGTACACCAGGGCACAGGGTCGGCCCGCAACGGCCGCCAGTCCTCGACCCGCCGTCGAAGCGGAAAACAGCGTCGAAGCAAGACAGCCGGCTCCAGCCGCTGAAAGCTGACGCTCGCCGGTCCCGCGGACGGGCTGGGAGGTCGGGGAGATCTAGCGACTCGCAGCCTCCGCGACCCGGCCGCGGTCGCGGGCCCGGGCGAGGGCGGCGCCGACGAAGTCGCGGAAGAGCGGCGCCGGGCGGGTCGGGCGCGACTTGAACTCGGGGTGGAACTGGCTCGCGACGAACCACGGGTGGTCGGGGAGCTCGACGACCTCCACGAGCCG
>Ga0081538_10000135_pt1 | contig 76510 bp, 72 predicted proteins | sample TabmetS5T2R1_FD_71022 | JGI IMG/M metagenome (GOLD analysis project Ga0081538, IMG submission 71022) | Tabebuia heterophylla rhizosphere microbial communities from the University of Puerto Rico - S5T2R1 | ecosystem: Host-associated > Plants > Roots > Rhizosphere ... | reverse complement strand
CAGCCCGCGCCCCGATTTCTCAAAGTCACACGATCAGCCGGTGGGCGCGTGATGCAGGCCGGCATATCCCCCCCGGGGGGCCGGGGCCCGCGCCCCCCCGGCCCGCCACTTTTGCAGTAGCCAAGTAGGCTGCAGCGCGCGAATGGCTCGGCCCGTCCGTCAATCGTCACACCCTTCGCGGCGGCTCATTCCAGGGATGATCGGGTCCGTCGGCGTCGCGCTCGGCGCCCTGCTTGTGGCGTTCGCACCGGCGGCCGAGGCTGGTGGCAATCCGTGGATCGTGCGCGAGCCCCTCAACATCGCCCATCAGGGCGGTGAGGACGAGTTCCCTTCCAACACGCTGTACGCCTTCCGGCGCGCCGTGCGTGCGGGGGCGGACATGCTCGAGCTTGACATCGGAGTCACGAAGGACGGGAAGGTCGTTGTGATGCACGACACGACCGTCGACCGCACGACCGACGGCCATGGGCTGATCGCGACCAAGACGCTCGAGCAGATCAAACGGCTCGACGCCGCGTATTGGTTCTCGCGCCGAGGGCCCGACCATTACGAGCACGGGCGCTCACGCCGCGCGTATCGATTCCGCGGCATCGCCACCGGAGACCGGGAGGCCCCCAAGGGCTTCAAGGCGGCCGACTTCCGGGTGCCCACGCTGCGAAAGGTCCTGCGAAAGTTCCCGGACACGCCGATCAACATCGAGATCAAGGGGCGGACGGAGGCGGAAGAGACCGCGGAGTACGTGACGAACGCCGAGGCCCTGGCCCGCGTCCTGACCAAGGTCGAGCGCCAGGACCTGATCGTGGCCTCCTTCCGGCAGCAGGCGGTCGACCGCTTCCATGAGCTTTTGCCTCGTTTCGGCCTGTCGCCCGGCACCGACGGCTTTGCGGGCTGGTTCCTGGGGGGCGGATCGCCCGGCGCAGGCGTAGTGGCTTTCCAGGTCCCGATCACGTTCGAGTTCGGTGGGCAGGTCCTGCAGATCACGACCAACGACACCGTCGCCCGCGCGCACAGGGAGGGCTTCGCGTGGCACAACTGGTTCGGCAGTGGCGACAGCGACGCTCCGCCCACCTGGGCGACGCTGATCGACTACTGCGTCGACGGCATCATGACCTCACGACCGACGAAGCTGGAGAAGGTGCTCGGCTCGCACGCGGCGCCGACATCCTGCCCGAGCGGCTAGTAGACCTCACCCTCGCAAGCGAGGCCGGGTTCGGTACCCCGGCTCAGCGTGTAGACTCGCGACCCGTGCAGGGTGGGAGGGTCGCTCGATTGATCGTGCTGAGCGCCGTGGCGGGTCTGGCGTTTCCGAGTGCGGCGAGCGCCGCCAGATTCACATTCGGGGTGACCGCCGGCGAGATTACCTCGAGGTCCGCCCGCATCTGGGGGCATGCGACCAAGAAGGGGAAGGTCAAGGCAGAGGTCGCGAAGGACAAGCGCTTCCGCAAGCTCGAGGACGAGGCGCAGGTCAAGGCAAAGAAGTCGAAGGACTTCACGGTCCAGAAGACGATGAAGGGCCTGAAGCCAGGGAGGAAGCACTTCTACCGCTTCTGCAAGGGGAAGAGCTGCAGCGCGAAGGGGATGTTCGAGACTGCCCCGAAGCCGAGGAGCTCCAAGACGATCAGGTTCGCCTACTCGGGGGACACCGATGCGAACCCAACTGCAGGCGAGACGGAGCCGTTCTGGGGTCACATGCTTGCTTTCAGGTCGATGCTCGAGGAGAAGAACGACTTCAACATCCACATGGGCGACACGATGTACTCGGACTCCGAAGTACCCGAGCCCGGACCGCTGGCGCTCACGCGGGCGCAGAAGTGGGCGAAGTACAAGCTCAACCTCGGGGAGTCGAACCTCATGAACCTGCGCAAGTCGGCCGGGTTCTACAGCCACTGGGACGACCACGAGTTCATCAACGACTTCTCGCCCAACGAGACGAGCTTCACGCCGTCCGGCTTCGCCGAGCCGATCACGGTGGACCCGGAGAAGCTCTACCAGGCCGGCCAGCACGCGTTTCGCGACTACGCGCCGGTCACCTACTCGGACAAGGATGGCATCTACCGCAGCTTCCGGTGGGGCAAGAACCTCGAGTTGTTCTTCATCGACGAGCGCTCGTTTCGTAGCGCGAAGGCGTCCGCCGGCGGGACGTGCGACAACCCTGTGACGGGATCGCCCGACCTTGCCCCGACGGCGCCCCCGGGCCAGCGGACGTTCTTTTCGGTGCTTGCCCCGTCGCTCGCCGAGCCGGTCTCCCAGGCGTGCAAGGACGCGATCACCGACCCGAGCCGGACGATGCTCGGCAAGCGCCAGTACAAGCGGTTCGTCAACGACGTCGATGACTCGAACGCGCGCTGGAAGCTTGTCGTCAACGAGATGCCGATCCAGCAGATGTACACGGGGGTGCCGTTCGACAACTGGGAGGGCTATGCCTTCGAGCGCGTCAAGCTGCTCGAGGAGCTTCAGGCCCGGGGCGTCGATCGCCTCGCGTTCCTGACCACCGACTCACATGCCGCGTTCCAGAACGTGATCCGCCTGCGGACGTGGCCGGACGACGTGGCGCCGAGCAACGCCCCGGCGCAGCCGCAGGAGACCCCGTACCACGACCACGTCATCGGTCCGGTCGCTACGAAGCCGTTCTGGCAGGAGATCGACGATACGGAGGGGGTCCCGCCCGGCTCGGGGCCGCTCGTCTCGGAGCTCTTCTTCGCGCCCCCTCCCTCGCAGAATCCCTCCGGCGGCGGCGTTGGAATGTCGTGCGACCAGGGCGACACGAACAGCTACGCCGAGGTCACTGTCACCAAAGAGTCGGTCACGATCGAGTACAAGGATGAGAACGGCGGCCCGGTGCTCGATACGAGTGGCAACCAGTGCGGGCCGTACGTGATCTCGGGCTAGGTGCCTGCCGCTAGGTGCCTGCCGCGCTGATTCGATCTAACGAGTGATCAGTTTGGTAGCCCATGGGCTACCAAAGGAATCAGTTGCGCCCGATTCCGCCTTTACACCCGGCCCGCCACCTATCCCGACGGGTAGGATCACGGCGGTTTGAGCAAGGGCACCCTCGTGATCTTCGGAATCGTAGCCGTCCTCTTCGGCCTACTGCTCCCGTACTGGGCGATCAGCAAGGAGGGCGGCGAGGAGGCCTCGCCCGAGAAGGTGGCCGCGTCGGACCAGGAAGCCAAGGAGCTCTTCCAGGCCAACTGCGGCGCGTGTCACACGCTCGCCCGCGCGGGCACCGACGGGATCGTCGGCCCCAACCTCGACGACCTGCTCGGCCAGGGAACGCCGGAGACGAACAAGCAGCGCGTCGCCACCGCGATCGAGAACGGGATCGAGGGCCGGATGCCGGCCGGGATCCTCCAGGGCGAGGACGCCGAGCTGGTGGCGGATTTCGTCGCCCGATACGCCGGGCAGTAGCGATGAGCGAGCACGTCGAGCTGCTCAAGCGCGGGTACGAGGCTTTCAACCGCGGCGAGTTGGAGGCCGTCTTCGCGCGGCTCGATCCGGAGATCGAGTGGGTGACGGACGAGCGGGTTCCCTTCGCCGGCACCTATCACGGCCACGACGAGATCCGCCGGCTGCTGCGCGACCAGCAGGAGGTATTCGGACAGCTCACCATGGAGCCCTACGAGTTCTTCGAGACCGGTGACCAGGTCGTTGCGTTCGTGCGCCAGCGGGCCCGGGGCCACGCAAGCGGCGCGGAGATCGTGATCACGATCGGGCACCTGTGGACGATCCGGGACGGCAAGGCCGTCCGTTGGCAGGGGTTCCCCGAGCGCGAGAAGGCGCTCGAGGCCGCCGGCTTGCCACCACGAAGGTAGTCGCGCGCCGCGCTTTGATCGTTGGCCATATCTGCTAGCCTCAGACTCAGGTTTTATGCCCCTGAATGGAGGAAGCAAGCATGGCTAAGACGATCGGAATCGACCTCGGAACGACCAACTCTGCGATGGCCGCGATGCTCGGCGGCGAGCCGGAGATCACCGAGAACGCGGAGGGCGGGCGCACGACGCCGTCCGTGGTCGCGTTCACCGAGGGCGGCGAGCGGCTCGTCGGCACGGTGGCAAAGCGCCAGGCGGTGACCAACCCCGAGAACACGATCTTCTCGATCAAGCGCTTCATGGGCCGCAAGGAGTCGGAGGTCAAGGAGGAGGAGACGATCGTCCCCTACAAGGTCGTCGCCGGCCCCAACGGCGACGTCCGGATCGAGGTGCGCGGGAAGCAGTACTCGCCGCCGGAGATCTCGGCGATGATCCTGCAGAAGCTGAAGTCCGATGCCGAGCAGAAGCTCGGCGAGACGGTCGAGAGTGCGGTGATCACCGTACCCGCATACTTCAACGACGACCAGCGCCAGGCGACCAAGGACGCCGGCAAGATCGCCGGGCTCGACGTCAAGAGGATCATCAACGAGCCCACCGCCGCCTCGCTGGCCTACGGTCTCGAGAAGGAGACCGATCAGACGATCCTCGTGTTCGACCTTGGCGGCGGTACTTTCGACGTCTCCGTCCTCGAGATCGGCGACGGGGTGTTCGAGGTCAAGGCGACCTCCGGCGACAACCATCTCGGCGGCGATAACTGGGACAAGGCGATCGTCGAGTGGATCGTGGCCGAGTTCCGCAAGGACCAGGGCGTGGACCTGTCCGCGGACAAGAACTCGCTGCAGCGGCTGTACGAGGCAGCCGAGAAGGCGAAGATCGAGCTCTCCACCACCCAGGAGACCCAGATCAACCTGCCGTTCATCACCGCGACCGATGCCGGACCCAAGCACCTCGACATGAAGCTGACCCGGGCGAAGCTCAACGAGCTGACCTCCGACCTGCTCGACCGGGTCGTCGAGCCGGTCAAGCAGGCGCTGTCCGACACCGGCGGCTCCGACATCGACCACGTGGTGCTGGTCGGCGGGATGACCCGCATGCCCGCCGTCCAGGAGAAGGTCAAGGAGCTGACCGGCAAGGATCCGCACAAGGGCGTCAACCCCGACGAGGTCGTCGCGATCGGCGCCGCGATCCAGGCCGGCGTGCTCGCGGGCGACGTCAAGGACGTGCTCCTGCTCGACGTCACCCCGCTCTCGCTCGGGATCGAGACCAAGGGTGGCGTGTTCACGAAGCTGATCGAGCGCAATACGACGATCCCGACCCGCAAGTCGGAGATCTTCTCGACCGCGGAGGACAACCAGCCATCGGTCGAGGTCCACGTGCTCCAGGGCGAGCGCGAGATGGCCGCGTACAACAAGAGCCTGGGCAAGTTCCAGCTCACCGGGATCCCGCCGGCGCCCCGGGGCATGCCGCAGATCGAGGTCACGTTCGACATCGACGCCGACGGCATCCTGCACGTCACCGCGAAGGACCTTGGCACCGGCAAGGAGCAGGCGATCGAGATCAAGGGCGGGTCGGGCCTCAGCGAGAGCGAGGTCGAGCAGATGGTCAAGGACGCCGAGTCCCACGCCGAGGAGGACCGCCGCCAGCGCGAGCTCGCCGAGGCGCGGAACACGGCCGAGAACGCCGCCTACCAGGCCGAGAAGCAGCTCGGCGAGCTGGGCGAGCAGGTCGACGCCGACGCCAAGTCGGAGATCGAGGCCGCGATCAAGGACGTCAGGGACTCGCTGACCTCCGAGGACGCGAACGAGATCAAGGCGAAGACCGACGCCCTGCAGCAGGCGTTCCAGCGAGTCTCGGAGCAGATCTACCAGGCCGCCCAGCAACAGCAGGCGGCGACCTCGGGGGACGGCGCCGGGACCGGCGCCGAGGGCGAAGGCGCCGACGAGGAGGAAGTCGTCGACGCCGAGGTGGTCGACGACGACCGCTCCTCGTAGCCGCGGAGGTCCCGATGACCGACACCGAAGCGAGCGAGCCGCGCGAATCCCGCGCCACTGAGGCGGCCGAGCCTTCCGCGCCAACGGAGGACTCGGCCGGAAGCGACGTCGAGCGTGACATCGACGAGTTGCTCGAGGACACGCAACGGGAAAGGGACGAGTACCTCGAGCTCGCGAAGCGCACGCGCGCCGACTTCGAGAACTACCGTCGCCGTGCCGCCGAGGAGGTCCGGGAGGCCGATCGGCGTGGCAAGAGCTCGCTCGCTCGGGAGCTGATCCCCAGCCTCGACAACCTCGAGCGCGCGCTCCGCGCCGCCGGAATCGACCCGGACTCCGACGGCGACGGCGAGGGCGAGGGCGACGGCGACGGCGGGGGATTGGCGCACGGCGTTCGACTCGTGTATCGAGAGATCCGCTCGACCCTGGAGCGCGCCGGAGTAGAGACCTACGATCCCACCGGGGAGCCCTTCGACCCGCGGTGGCACGAGGCGCTCGCGACCCGCGCGCAGGAGGGCTCAGAGGCGGGCGTCGTGCTGGAGACCGTGGAGAAGGGCTACCGGCTCGACGGACAGGTCCTAAGGCCCGCACGGGTTGTCGTGAGCCGGTAGGAGGGGACGATGGCGCGTGATTACTACGACGTGCTGGGGGTCTCGAAGAAGGCCTCGGCCGACGAGATCAAGAAGGCCTACCGGAAGCTCGCGCGCGAGAACCATCCGGACCGCAACCAGGGCGACCGGAAGGCCGAGGAGCGCTTCAAGGAGGTCCAGGAGGCATACGACGCGCTATCCGACCCCGAGAAGCGCAAGGAGTACGACGCGCGCGGGGCGTTCGCGGGCTTCGGCGGCGGCCGCGCCCCGTTCGGTGGCGCGCCCGGCGCGGGCGGCTTCGCGTCCGACCTCGGCGACATCTTCTCGACCGTCTTCAACCGCGGCGGCCGCGAGGCCACCGCGCCGACGCGCGGTCGCGACCTCGAGACCGAGGTCCAGCTCTCGTTCGAGCAGGCCGTCGAGGGCGCGCAGGTCTCGGTGACGGTGCCGAAGCTGGCGACCTGCAAGGTCTGCGGCGGCACCGGCGCGAAGCCGGGGACCGCGCCGAAGGTTTGTCCGCGATGCGGCGGCCGCGGGATCGACTCCCAGAGCCAGGGGCTGTTCTCGATCAGCCAGCCCTGCCCGCAGTGCGGTGGCTCGGGGCAGATCATCGAGGACCCGTGCCGGGCCTGCGGAGGGTCGGGCCTCACCGAGCAGCGCAAGCGCTACCGCGTGAACACCCCACCCGGCGTGCGCGACGGAACCCGCATCCGTCTCCCCGGCAAGGGAGAGGACGGTCCGCGCGGGGGGGCCCCCGGCGACCTCTACGTGGTCACGAGGGTCTCTCCCTCGCCGGTTTTCAGACAGCGGCGCGACGGTGATCTCGAGGTCGTCGTCCCGATCACGATCGCCGAGGCGATCCAGGGCGGCACGATCGAGGTGCCGACGCTGTCGGGGACGAAGCGGATCCGCGTGCCGGCCGGGACCCGCCACGGCTCGGTGCAGCGACTTCGCGGCGAGGGAGTGCCGAAGCCTGGGGGCGGTGGACGCGGGGACATCCGCTACCGGCTCGAGATCGAGATCCCCCGCAACCTGACGAGCGAGCAAAAGAGGGCCCTGGATGAGCTGGCGGGATCGCTGAACGACCACAACCTTCGCGAGGGGCTTTTGCGCGCCGCGAGGCGCTCCACCGGTTCGGCCGATAGGTCCGGCGAGACAGGGAAGGTTGGTGCTACATGAGCGCGAGGCCCAAATCAGAATCCCGCCCTGGGCGGGAATTTGATGTTGGGCCGAGCGCGAATTGAGGTGATGTTGTGAGTGCGAGGCAACGTAAGGCACAGAGGGCCGTCGACGCCAAGCGCGGCGTGTTCATGATCTCCGTCGCCGCCGAGCTCGCGGACATGCATCCGCAGACCCTGCGCATGTACGAGGCGCGTGGGCTGATCACGCCTCAGCGCTCGCCGGGCAAGACCCGTCTCTACTCGCAGCAGGACGTCGAGCGGCTGCGCAGGATCCAGGAGATGACCGAGGAGGGGCTGAACCTCGTCGGCGTCCGGACGGTGCTCGAGCTGGAACGCCAGGTCGAGCGCCTGCGCGCCGAGCTCGGTCGGATGCGCAAGCAGGCCGCCGAAGCCGAGAAGGAGATGCTCGCCGAGATCGATCGGGTGCGCCGCTCGCTGCGCGCGGAGCTCGTCCCCTATGGCGCGTACGAGCCGGGTGAGCTCGTGCCCGCGAGGGATGGCCCGATGCCGCTCAAGATCCCGGTGCGGCGCGGCCGCGGATCGAAGCCCGCGACGGAAGGAGGCTGAGCAAGGTGCAACCGGATCGCTTCACGATCAAGGCCCAGGAGGCCGTCGCTGCGGCGTCCCGGATCGCATCGGAGTCGCGCAACACCGAGATCGCTCCGGCGCATCTGCTGCTCGCGCTGCTCGAGCAGGACGACGGGCTCGTCGTCCCGGTGCTGCAAAAGCTCGGCGCGGACGTCGACGCGATCATCGCGCGCACCCGCGGCGCGGTCGACGAGCTGCCGGCGCTGAGCGGCGACGCAGAGCCCGACGTTCGGCCGTCGTCCGAGCTGGTGCGAGTCCTGCAGCGCGCCGAGAAGGAGATGACGGCACTCGGCGACGAGTACATCTCAACCGAGCACTTCCTGCTCGCCCTCGCCGATTCCAAGTCGAGCGTCGCGGAAATCATCCCGAGCCGCGACGAGCTGATGAACGCCGTCTCGGAGGTACGCGGCCCACACAGGGTCACGTCGCCCAGCCCCGAGGACACGATGCAGGCGCTGGAGAAGTTCGGACGCGACCTCGCGGCGGAGGCGCGGGACGGCAAGCTCGACCCGGTGATCGGCCGCGACGAGGAGATCCGCCGCGTGATCCAGGTGCTGTCGCGCCGGACGAAGAACAACCCGGTGCTGATCGGCGACCCCGGCGTCGGCAAGACCGCGATCGTCGAGGGTCTCGCGCAGCGGATCGTGGCCGGCGACGTACCGGAGTCGCTGCGGGACCGGCGCGTGATCGCGCTCGACATCGGTTCCTTGCTCGCAGGATCCAAGTACCGCGGAGAGTTCGAAGAGCGTCTCAAGGCCGTGCTGAAGGAGGTCCAGGCTTCCGAGGGCCAGGTCGTCCTGTTCATCGACGAGCTGCACACGATCGTCGGCGCCGGCGCGGCCGAGGGCGCGGTGGGCGCCAGCGACCTGCTGAAGCCGATGCTCGCGCGGGGAGAGCTTCGCTGCATCGGCGCCACGACGCTCGACGAGTACCGCAAGCACATCGAGAAGGACGCCGCGCTGGAGCGGCGCTTCCAGCCGGTGTTCGTAGACGAACCCGACGTCAACGACACGATCGCGATCCTGCGCGGGCTCAAGGAGCGCTACGAGGTTCACCACGGGGTGCGGATCACCGACGCTGCGATCATCGCCGCCGCCACCCTTTCGTCTCGGTACATCTCGGATCGCTTCCTGCCCGACAAGGCGATCGACCTGATCGACGAGGCCGCGTCGCGGCTGAAGATGGAGATCGACTCCGTGCCCACCGAGATCGACGAGGTCGAGCGCCGCATCCAGCAGCTCGAGATCGAGCGCCAGGCGCTGTCGAAGGAGAGGGACAAGGCCTCGAAGGAACGGCTGGACGCGATCGAGTCCGAGCTTGCAGAGCTCCGGGAGCAGGCTTCCGAGATGAAGGCCCGGTGGCAGACCGAGAAGGACGCGATCGAGGCGATTAGGCAAGCCAACGCGGAGCTGGAGGAGGCGAACCGCGAGCTGGAGCGTGCGGAGCGTGACGCCGACCTCGAACGCGCGGCCGAGCTTCGCTACGGCCGCATCCCCGAGCTCGAGCAGATCGTCGCCGACCAGGAGGCGCGGCTCGCCGAGCTTCACCGCGACGGCGGCTCGATGCTGACAGAGGAGGTGACCGAGGAGGACGTCGCCCAGGTGGTCTCCAGGTGGACCGGGATCCCGGTCTCACGCCTGATGGAGGGCGAGGTCGAGAAGCTGGTTCACATGGAGGAGCGCCTCCACGAGCGCATCGTGGGACAGGACGAGGCGGTCACCGCCGTGTCGAACGCGCTGCGCCGCTCGCGCGCCGGTCTCGCCGACCCCAACCGCCCGATCGGGTCGTTTCTATTCCTCGGGCCCACCGGCGTCGGCAAGACCGAGCTCGCCAGGGCGCTGGCCGAGTTCATGTTCGACTCCGAGCAAGCGATGGTGCGGCTCGACATGTCCGAGTACATGGAGAAGCACACGGTCGCGCGGCTGATCGGCGCTCCGCCGGGCTACGTCGGCTACGAGGAGGGTGGTCAGCTCACCGAGGCGGTGCGGCGCCGGCCCTACGCGGTGCTCCTGCTCGACGAGATCGAGAAGGCCCACGCCGACGTCTTCAACGTGCTGCTTCAGATCATGGACGACGGCCGCCTCACCGACGGCCAGGGCCGCACCGTGGACTTCACCAACACGATCCTGATCATGACCTCGAACGTCGCGTCGCAGTTCATCGTCGCCGAGGCCGACGAGGAGAGGATGCGCGAGGAGATCGAGGAGGTGCTAGCGGCGACCTTCAAGCCCGAGTTCCTCAACCGAATCGACGACGTGGTGATCTTCCGCCGCCTCACTCGCGAGGACATCTCGAGGATCGTCGAGCTCCAGGTCGCCCAGCTGACGGCGCGCGTGCGCGAGCGAGGAATCGAGATCGAGCTCACCGACGACGCGAGGACTCTGCTCGGCAACCTCGGCTACGACCCGACCTACGGCGCGCGCCCGCTCAAGCGCGTGATTCAGAAGAGCCTCGTCGACGTGCTCGCGCTGCGGATCCTCGAGGGCGAGTTCGGCGAGGGCGACGTGGCTCGGATCGACGCGGGCGACCGCGAGCTGACGTTCGAGAAAGCGCCGGCGCGGGTGGCCGAAGCGGCTTAGCCCGAGCGTCTAGCCGCACGCCCCCACCCGGTGCTTTACTTCGTCCGGATGGGCAGTGCAGGGAGGTCCGTGGTCAGCGTTGCGGTGCTGGCAGGAGCAATACTGCTCGCGGCACCCCCCGCGCATGCGGCCGTGACGATCGGGAGCAGTCTTGCTCCTGGCGCGACGAGTCTCGGCTGTTCGGAGGGCACTCCCTGCACGTTCCTCGGAACGGACGTTCCGCCGGCCAACATCGCGCCCGGTGGCCTTCGCTCGCCGATCGACGGAGTCGTCGTCCGGTGGCGGGTGAAGTCGGCCAGCGCGGGCAACCCGGTGAAGCTCCGTGTCATGAGCCCCGCGACCGACCCCGAGTGGACCGGCGTTGGGACGAGCGCCGCGAGAGCCACGGTGGTCGGAACGAGCCCGTTCTTCGCCACCCGGCTGGGAATTTCGGCCGGCGACGGGATCGGTGTAGACGACAGCACGTCGGGTCGCCTCTTCGGCGGCGCGGGCACGGGGTTCGGCGTCCTGTGGAGCCCGCAGCTCCGGGACGGGGAGACGCGATCTCCAACGGTGGCCGGCGGAGTGCCCCTCGTTCAGGCCCAGGTCGAGGCCGACTCCGACCGCGACGGGTTCGGCGACGAGAGCCAAGACGACTGCCCCGGCGAGGCCGGAGGCTCGAACGGTTGCGAGACCACTCCGCCCGAGACCATCATTACCAAGCGTCCGCAGAGCACTGTCAAGACGCGGCGCAAGAAAGAGAAGGTGAGATTCAAGTTCATCTCCTCGGAGCCGGGCTCGGTCTTCCGGTGCGACACCGACGAGGACCTGCCCACCGCCTGCCGCTCCCCCTACAAGAGCCGGTTCCCGCGCGGCAAGCACGACTTCGAGGTGGTGGCGATCGACGTCGCCGGGAACGCCGACCCGACACCGGCGATGGTGGAGTTCAGGGTGAAGCGCAAGCGCTAGCGCCGCTGACGGCGCCCGTCGCCGTTTGCCCCTCGGGGGATAATCCTCCGGTCGTGCGGGAATAATCCACCTTTACCGTTCAATCCCCTGGCCCTGCGACCCGACACCCGCCCGAAGGACCCTGCGCTCGCGCCCGCCGGCGGGCTGAGCCCGACCCCAAGCACGGGTTCGCTCGTACCCGACTGGCTGCCGGCCGTAGCGGTCGCGAGCGCGCTGGCGACGGTCCTGCTGATCTGGGACCCACAGGTCCGCGACCTCGCGGCGCAGGCGTTCCGGGTGGAGCTGTTCGAGCGCGAGGGGTTCGCGATCTGGAACGGGAGCTGGTACGAGGGCCACTACACGCTGACCTACAGCGTTCTGTTCCCGCCGCTCGCCGCGCTGCTCGGGCCGCAGCTAGTCGGCGCCCTGTCCGCGATCACATCCGCGTACGTGTTCGACCGCCTGGTCCGCGACCACTGGGGCGCGCGCGCCCGTTGGGCGAGTCTGTGGTTCGCCGCCGGAGCGGTGACGATGCTCGCCACGGGTCGCGTGACCTTCTCTCTCGGAGTGGTGTTCGGGCTCCTCGCGCTGCGTTGCCTGCAGCTCCAGCGCACCCCGGCCGCGATCGTGGCGGCCGCCGCATGCGCGCTGTCGAGCCCGGTGGCCGCGGTGTTCCTCGCCGGCATCACCGCCCTGGGTGCGCTCGCAAGCGGCTGGCGCTCGGCAAATCGCCCTGCCCTCGCCGTCGCCGCCGTCGCCGCGGTCCCGATCCTGCTCCTGAACCTCGTGTTCCCGGACGAGAGCCGCCAGCCGTTCTCGTTCGCCGCCTTGGTCCCGGTTCTGCTGTATGGGGGGGCGACCCTGTACATCACGCGAGGCCAACCGGATGAGCGTCGTTTCCGGTGGGTGGTCGTCGCGTACGTCATGGTGACGGCGATTGTGTGGCTGTTCCCGAACCCGCTCGGCAACAACGTGGTCCGGCTCCCGGCACTGTTCGGCGGCCCGCTGCTGCTCGCGATCCTGCTCGCGCGCCGACCGAGAGTGCCGCACGCGATCGCGGTGCTGATCCTCGCCACCGCGGCGTTCTGGATGTTCCTCGCGCCGGTGCGCGACCTCGTCCGAAGCGCGGGGGACGAATCCACCCGCGCCGGCTACTACCACGGCCTCCAGGACTGGCTGCGCGCCCACGGAGGGAAGGAGGCGCGGGTCGAGGTCCCCACCACGCTCAACACGTGGGAGGCCGCGTACCTTGCGCCCGAGTTTCAGCTCGCGCGGGGATGGCTCGGGCAGCTCGACCGGGCCCGGAACTCGGTCTTCTATGGCGACCGGCTGACGAAGGAGCGCTACGGAGAGTGGCTGGAGCGAAACGGGGTCCGCTACGTCGCGCTCCCGGACGCGCCGCTGCAGCAGTCAGCGCGAACCGAGAAGCGACTGATCCTGAGTGAGCCCCGCTACCTCGAGCGGCGCTGGACGTCGATGCACTGGCGCGTGTACGAAACTGCGAACCCGCGCCCGCTCGTCCGCAGCACCGACGGCGAGGCCACCCTGCGCTCGCTTCGGCCCGAGTCGTTCACGATGCAGGTCGAGCGACCCGGGACGTTCACGGTACTCGCCCGTTCGTCGCCGTACTGGGAGATCAGCCGCGGCTCGGGCTGTATCGGCGACCGCTCCGGCTGGACGACCCTGCGGGTGCGGCGGCCGGGCACCGTGCGCGCCGAGATCGGCTTCTCGGTCGGCGGCGCGCTTCGGTCGGCGGCACGATCCAACAGCACCTGCCGTTGAATTGACGATGCGAATCGGGATCTGCTCGTGGTGGTTCAACCGCGGCCAGGCTGTCGTGGCGCGCCATCTCCGCTCCACGCTCGACGAGCTAGGCCACGAAACGTTCGTGCTCGCGCGCCCGACGCGGGGAGGCAACATCAGGCCGTCGTTCATCGACCGCACCGGCGTTTGGGACCAGCCGGGCGTGACCGAGGCCTCGGCGTATGAGATCCCGATGCACGAATACGAGGCCTGGGCCGAGGCCACCTCCCCCGAGATCGTGTTCTTCGACCAGAACTACCAGTTCGAGGAGATCGCCCGACTGCGCCGGTCCGGTGTGCGCACGGTGGGCCGATTCGTCTGGGAGGCGTTCGCCGCCGACAATGTCGCGCCCGCGCAGGAGGCCTTCGACCTCATCTACTCGCTCACGGCAAGCGAGCAGCGGCGCTACGTCGAGCTCGGGATCGAGAGCCCGCGTGTTTACTGGGGGTGCCACCCCGAGCTACTCGGCATCGAGCCGCACCGCGACTCCGACACGGTCTCCTACATATATCCCGGCGGCTTCATGAGCAAGCGAAAGCCGTTCGAGGCGGTGATCGAGGCGTTCTCGCGCTCTCCCGACCCGCGCTCGCGACTGACGTTCAAGGCGCAGGTCGAGCGAAGGGTGAGAAAGGTCGCCGAGCTCGCCGGACGCGACTCGCGGATCGATGTGATCTGGGATGACCTGCCGACGCGGCGGTACCTGCAGCTGTTCGCGGACTCAGACGTGTGCCTCGCTCCGAGCCGCTGGGAGGGGCTCGGCCTCCATCTCTACGAGGCAACGGCGTTCGGCATGCCGATCGTCACCAACGACAACCCGCCGATGAACGAGCTCGTCGAGGACGGGGTCAACGGGCTGCTCGTCCGGGGGATCGAGACGGGGAGGACAAAGTCCGGGATCCCGGCGTTCGAGCCCGATTTCGACGAGCTGACAGCGGCTGTCACGCGGCTCGCCGACGACGAGCTCCGGGCGGAGCTCTCGCGCGGGGCGCTGCGGATGCGCGAGCGGTGGAGCTGGGATCGGGCGCGGCGCGGGTATGCCGGGCTGATCGAGAGCGTTACGACGTCCTCGAGCGCGGGCGCCGCGCAGACGGCTCGCTGACGGAGGCGACGTGGCGGAGCGGGCGGTCGAGGCGCCGTCGCACGTCCTCGACCTCGTCCTTATCGCCCGCCCCGGTGACGAAGATCACCTCCTGCGCCGGGTATGTCGCGAGGGTGTCCTCCACGGCCTGTACCGGGTCGGTGTCGCCGACCCGCCCCGTGGCCTCGACGCGTGCGGCCGCGAGCGCGGCCAGTGACACCGCGAGCCGCTCCTGAGCACCGAGGCGAGCTCCGCGAAGGTCAGACATCCAATGCGACAGCCGCCGGTTCAGCGCCGGCGCCAGCACCAGGACATCAACACCGTCCCCCGAGCGGGTGCGCTCGCCCTCGTGCACCGCGGCCGTGATCGCCTCGACCGTTCGTGGATCGTCGATGGGCGCCGTGGCGACGACCAGGAGATGGAACCGCTCGTCGGACGCCGGGGCAACCTCGATCGGCTCGTCGTAGCGCGCCCGCGCCGCGAGCACGATGATCGTCGCGGCGACAGCGGCCCCGACCGCGAAGCCGGCGGCGGGTCCACCGAGGAGGACCGCGCCGATGATCGGCACGATCACGGCAATAACGATCAGCGGCAGCGTCCAGGGCGCGAGCTCGACAGGAGTGAGCTTCCTCATCCCGGGCTGGCCGAGCCGCTGATCAGCGGCCTCACCCACGGTGTCATGTCCGACTTGGGGAAGGTGTGCCACCTCAGCCGCTCCACTTCGAGCCCGACGGCGCGCAGCGTCTCGTGTGTGGGTCGGTTGGGATGGCACCCGCCCGCGAACCAGGCCCACGGCCGCTCGACGCGATCTTGCCACCGCGCGAGCCGGGCGCCGTCGGGGCTGCGCACGTGCTCGAGGTAGAGCAGCGCTCCGTCCGGGCGCAGCACTCGTCTCACCTCCGAGGCCGCCCGCTCGGGATCGCGAACCGTGCAGAACACGAGCGTGGACACGACGGTGTCGAAGCTGCCGTCGTCGAACGGCAGCTGCTCGGCTGGCGCCTCGACGACCTCGACCGCGTCGGTAGCGGGCGGCGCGTCGGCCAGGTGCCCTCGCAACCGCGTCGCCATGAACCGGTCGGGTTCGGTAAGCACTAGCTCGGTCACCGAGGCCGGGTAATGGTCGAGATTGTGCCCCGTCCCGGCGCCGAGCTCCAGTGTCCTCCCGCGCGCCTCGCGCAGAAGGTCGAAGCGCATCTGCCGCAGCCCGCCCTTCTCGGCCGAGGCAATCAGCCAGTCGTAAATCGCGGCGAACACTGGATGGTCAGCCAAGGATCCCGACTCTAGCGCTCGTTGTACTTGCGCGACGGGGCAGAACATGGGAGAAAGAGGCCTCAACGATCGAACGCGAAGAGGAGGATCGATGGCGACGTTCATCATGCTGACCCACCTCACCTCGGACGGTGTGAAGACCCTCAAGGACAACCCCGGCCGCGTGAAGGAGGTCAACCAGGAGGTCGAGCAGCTCGGGGTCAAGGTTGTCGACCAGTGGGCCACGCTCGGCCGGTACGACTTCGTCAGCGTCGTCGAGGCGCCCGACGAGAAGACCATGGCGAAGGTCTCGGTCGAGCTGGGGTCGCGCGGGACGATGAGCCACGAGACGCTGACCGCGATTCCCACCGATGACTTCGTGAGCGCCCTCTAGCTTGAAAGTCCTCGTTCTCGGAGGAGGTGGCCGCGAGCACGCGATCGTCCGCTCGCTGGCGCGCTCGCCGCGCGCTCCCGAGATCGTGTGCAGCCCCGGGAACGCCGGGATCGCGCTCGACGCACGCTGCGTCGAGCTCGAGGGCTCGGTGCGCAAGGTGGCGTTGGGCGCCAGCCTTGGCGAGCCCGGAGACCTCGAGAGCCTCGTGTCCCTGGCCTCCGCCGAGGCCGTCGACCTCGTCGTGATCGGTCCGGAGGCGCCGCTCGTCGCCGGGCTCGTCGACGCGCTCGAGCTTGCCGGCATCCCAGCGTTTGGCCCGTCCGCGCCCGCCGCCCGGATCGAGGGCTCGAAGGTCCACGCCAAGGAGGTGATGGCGGACGCCGGGATCCCGACTGCGTCCCATGTCGTGCTGCGCAGCCGCGACGAGGCGCTCGAGCATCTGTCCCGCGCCTCCTACCCGGCGGTGCTCAAGGCCGATGGGCTCGCGGCGGGCAAGGGGGTGATCATCTGCGCCAGCGAGGCCGACGCGCGCGACGCGATCGACGCGTACTTCGTCGAGCGTCGCTTCGGCGAGACTGAGGTGCTGCTCGAGGAGCACCTCGACGGGGAGGAGCTGTCGCTGCTCGCGCTATGCGACGGGGATAACGCCGTCCCGCTCGCGCCGGCGCAGGACTACAAACGAATCGGCGACGGCGACACGGGACCCAACACCGGCGGCATGGGGAGCTACTCGCCGGTGCCGGGGTTCGATGCGCCCGCCGTCGAGGAGATCGCGGACACCGTCCATCGCCCGGTGCTCGAGTCGCTCCGACGGCGGCGGACCCCGTTCCGCGGCGTGCTGTACGCGGGGCTGATGCTCACCGACGATGGGCCGAAGGTGCTCGAGTTCAACTGCCGGTTCGGCGACCCAGAGACACAGGCGGTCCTCCCGCGCCTGCAGTCAGATCTGGTCGAGCTGTGCCGCGCGTCGCGTCAGCACGGTGGGCTGGCGGGGCTCGAGGCCGAGTTCTCCGACGAGTGGGCTGTAACGGTCGGCCTCGCGTCGCGCGGGTATCCCGTCGCGAGCTCGAAGGGCGATGTGATCCGTGGGCTTGAGGAGGCGCGCGGACCGGACGTCGAGATCTTTCACGCCGGCACGGCTAGGCGCGACGGAGAGTTCGTGACCGCGGGCGGCCGGGTGCTCAACGTCACCGGCCTCGGTCCCACGCCCGATGCCGCCCGGGAACGCGCCTACGATGCGGCTCGTCGGATCAGCTTCGACGGCATGCAGATGAGGACCGATATCGCAACCCGCGCGGTCGAGCGAGCGGCGGCCGGCTAGTGGTGGCTCTCACAACGTCGCGCCCGAAGCGGCGGCCCCAGATCGCCGCCAATGCTGCGTCCTCGGTCGCCCGCCTAGCGCTGCTACGCGGGCTCCGTGCGTCCTTGCCTGGCGGCGCCTGGGTCTCGCCGTTTCAGGCACAACGTTGCAAGAGACACCACCAGGAGGTCTGATGGGAGTGAGCGAACCCGAGGAGCGGCCCGAAGTGGCGACCGTCGACCCGATGCCCGAGGTCGAGGAGGCGTTCGAGGAGATCGAAGTCGACGCCCCACTGGTCGGGATCATCATGGGCTCGAAGAACGACAAGTCGAAGATGCACCCCGCCGGCGAGGCGCTGCACGAGGCCGGGATCCGCTACGAGGTGCGCGTGATGAGCGCCCACCGGACTCCCGACCAGCTGCGCGACTATTGCGAGAACGCGCGCATGCGGGGTCTCAAGGTGATCATCGCCGGCGCCGGGATGTCGGCGGCCCTGCCCGGCGTCGCCGCCGCGCACACGGACCTGCCGGTGATCGGGGTCCCGATCTCGAGCCGCAACCTCGGCGGGCTCGACGCGCTGCTGTCCGCCGTGCAGATGCCGCCCGGTGTGCCGGTCGGCTGCGTGGCGATCGACGGGGCGAAGAACTCTGGCCTGCTGGCGGCCCGCATAATCAACGCGTGATATCGCGCTACACCCGGGACGAGATGGGGTCCCTGTGGACGCCGCGACGGCGTATGGAGGCGTGGCTCGCCGTCGAGCTCGCGGCAACCGACGCGTGGGCCGCCGAAGGGGCGGTGCCCCGGGAGGCCGCCGAAGCGTGCCGCGAGCGGGCGTCGTTCGAAGTCGAGGCCGTCGAGGAACGCGAACGCACGACCGGGCACGACGTCGCCGCGTTCGTCGATGTAGTCGCGGCGTCCGTCGGCGAGGAGGGCCGCTGGGTCCACTTCGGGCTCACTTCGTCCGATGTCCTCGACACCGGTCTCGCGATCCAGCTCACGGAGGCCGGCGAGATTATCGCCACGGGCGCGAGCGAGTATCGCGATGCGCTGATCAAGCGCGCGCTCGAGCACCGCGACACGCTGTCGGCCGGACGCACCCACGGCGTGCACGCCGAACCGACCACCTTCGGATTGCGTCTCGCGAGCTTCGCCTTCGAGGCCGATCGCAACCTCGATCGGTTGCGGCGCGACTTCGAGGGCGCGGCGGTCGGCAAGCTCTCGGGCGCTGTAGGAACGTATGCATCGGTTCCGCCGGCAGTGGAGGAACGGGTGATGGACGCGCTCGGCCTCGGCGCCGAGCCGATCTCGACGCAGGTCGTGCCGCGCGACCGCCACGCCGCGCTCGTCCAGGGCATCGCGCTAGCTGGCGCGGGACTGGAGCGTTTCGCGACCGAGATCCGGAACCTCCAGCGCACCGAGGTGCGCGAGGTGGAGGAGCCGTTCGCCGAGGGCCAGAAAGGCTCCTCGGCGATGCCCCACAAGCGCAATCCGATCCTCTCGGAGCGGATCTGCGGCCTCGCCCGGGTGCTTCGCGGGTACGCGCAGGCGGCGGTCGAGAACGTCGCACTGTGGCATGAACGCGACATCTCGCACTCCGGCGCGGAGCGCGTGATCCTGCCCGACGCGACGATCCTGCTCGATTACATGCAGCACCTCGCGATCCGGGTCGTCGAGGGGATGACCGTCGACGCCGAGCGGATGCGCGAGAACCTCGACCTCACCCACGGCGCGCTGCACAGCCAGCGCGCCCTGACCGCGCTGGTCGAGGCGGGGATGTCGCGCGACGAGGCCTACCGCCTGGTTCAGGAGTCCGCCCAGCAGGCGTGGGACGAGGGGACCGATTTCGGCGAGCTGATCGCCGAGGCGGCGCCGGACCTCGAAGTCGACGCGGTGGTCGACCACGACGCGTACCTCCGCCACCTCTCCGAGGTGTTCGAGCGGCTGGAGGCGCTTCGCAGCTAGGCAGTCAGACCGTGGCGCGCTCGCCCTCGCGGGCCGGAGCGTCCCATCCTGCGGGGCGGCGCACCTCGAGGATCGCCGGCGTGCGGTTGCGCGGCGAGAGCGTGACGTTTCGGTGTCCGTACGGCTCGGGGCGGTCGGTTGCTGAGCGCAGCTCGGCGCGGCGCAGGATCGTCCGCATCACGACCTTCATCTCGAAGCTCGCGAAGGCGGCACCGAGGCAGCGCCGCGTCCCGCCGCCGAACGGGATCCAGCTGAACGTGTCGGGCGCTCCGTCGAGGAAGCGTTCGGGGCGGAACTCGTACGGCTCGGGGTAGAGGTCAGCACGCGTATGCACGAGGTAGATCGAGGGCATCACCGCAGTCCCGGCCGGAAGCTCGAAGCCGCCAAGCGTCGCGGGGGAGGTGAGCAGCCGGCCGACGCTGGGGACCACCGGGCGGACGCGCAGCGTCTCGGTGACGACCGCATCGAGATAGCCGTCACGGCCGTCGGCGACTTCGGCGCGGAGGCGGTCCATGGCGTCCGGGCTTCGGAACAGGAGGTCGAACGCCCACGCGAGCGCGGTCGCGGTCGTCTCGTGGCCCGCGAACAGGAGCGTCACAAGCTGGTCGCGAACCTCCGCGTCGCTCATCGACTCGCCGTCCTCGAACCGGGCGACGACGAGCAGGGAGAGAATGTCGTCGCGCGCATCGAGGTCGGTTGCGGCTCGGCGCTCCGCGATCTGCTCGTGCAGGACCGCGTCGGTCTCGTCGAGCAACGCCTGGAGGCGACGGTACGGACCGTAGCGACCGAGGCGCCGCGCCGCGAGGCCGATCACTTGGGCGCGCGGTGAGCTGACCACGTCGAGGACCTTGACCAGCAGCGCGCCGAGACGCTCTCGCCGAGCCGGATCGTCTATCCCGAATACAGCCCGCAGGATCACCTCGAGCGTGATCGCCTGCATTCGGGGGTGGAGCGGAAAGCGCTCCCGGAGCGGCCACGAGTCGAGCTCGCGGTCGGCAATCTCGGCCATCACCGCCTCGTAGGCGCGCATGCGCTCGCCGTGAAATGGAGGGAGCATGAGCCTGCGGCTGCGCAGGTGCTCGTCACCCTCGAGCAGAAGCAGCGACCGGCGACCGAGCACGGGCTCGAGCAGGATGGTGCGGCCCTCTGGGAGGCGATTGTCACGGTCGGCGGCGAAAAGCCGCTTGATCGAGCCGGGGTCGGAGACGAAGACGAGCGCGCCGACGCGCGACATCCGGAGCGTGAACGTCTCGCCGTACCGCTTGCGGCTGCGCTCCATCACGTCCACCGGGGATCGCATCCATCGCATCGCCTGCACGAACGCCGTGGAGCGGGGGCCCGGCGGAAGCGCCATTCGCGGAATCTACCCGGGTCGGCGGGCCGCCAGCGTCATCGCGTGCGGGCGAAACGCTCCACCGCGGCGACCAGCTCGTCGACCTTCTCGTCGCCCTCGGAGCCGCCGTGCGCAAGCGCGTCGCGGACGCAGTGTGCGGTGTGGTCCTCGAGCAGCTTCAATGACACGCCGTCAAGCGCCTTGGTGATCGCCGCGATCTGGGTGATGACGTCGATGCAGTAGGCCTCGGACTCGACCATCCCCCGCACGCCGCGCACCTGGCCCTCGATCCGCGACAGGCGCCGCTCGAGGGCCACCTTGTCCTCGATGTAGCCGGGTTCGACGCGCTGCCGTTTGCCGTTCGTGCCCATCGGCCGAGTATACGGGAGGGGGGTATTCGCGTCAGAACGACGCTGAGCGCGGTGAGGCCGCGAACTCGCGCAACGCTCGCTTGCCCCCCGCCGGGAGTGGGTCGCCGTGGGCGAAGGCGAGAGCGTCGAACTCGAGTTCGAGCAGCCTTCGCACCGACTCGAGGACCCCCCGCTTCGTCCGTTCGGGTTCGTCCATCAGAAAGTCGGGCACGAACGCGAGCTCTCCCTTCCACCGGGTCACGCCGTCCGCGAACGCGAGCATCCCCGGCCCCGAGTCGATGTGCAGCGCCGCGTCGTCGGGACAGATCGAGCCGACCTCGTGCGCCGTGATCCCCCGGGCGACCTCCGCCCCGTACGCGTAGCCCTCGACGGTCGGCCCGTCCTCAAACTCGTGCAGCCCGGACTCCGGACACAGCACTGGGCAGTCGAACTCCTCGGCGACTCGATCGCTCTGCCGGTAGTGATGGCGGTTCGTGAGCACGACGCGCTCGGGCCGCCGGCGCCGGCGAAGCGCGTCGATCACGTCCTCCGGGGCCATCGGGTCGAGAACCGTCGCAGCGTCCTCGACGTAGTAGGAGTGCACGACGAAGCGGATCTTCGGGTGCGGCGCCTTCCAATGCAGAACGCCGGGCAAGATCTCCGCAACCTGGGTCAAGATCGAGGATCGAGCCTATCTGGACCGGCGCCGTCCGTTGTTAGGCTCGGTGCAATGACTTCAGCGCTCGCTGAGCTGAAGCTGCACGCCACCGGCAAGGTCCGCGAGATGTACGAGCTCGATGGCGACCTGCTGATGGTCGCGTCGGATCGCATATCGGCGTACGACGTGGTGATGCCGACGCCGATCCCCGACAAGGGCAGGGTGCTGACGCAGATGTCGGTGTTCTGGTTCGGCACCACTCGGGACATCGTCCCGAACCACTTCGTGTCCGAGGACGTGCCCGCCGACGTGACAGGTTATGCGATCCGCGTGCGGCGACTGAACATGTATCCCGTCGAGTGCGTGGTGCGCGGCTACCTCTCCGGGTCGGGATGGCGCGAGTACCGCGAGTCGGGGTCGGTGTGCGGGATCGAGCTGCCGAGCGGCCTGCACGAGTCCGAGCGGCTTCCCGAGCCGATCTTCACCCCGGCGACCAAGGCGGACGTGGGCGACCACGACGAGAATGTCAGCTTTGAGCGCGCGTCCGAGATCGTCGGCTCGCGGCCGTTGATGGAGGAGCTGCGAAGGATCTCGATCGAGCTCTACGGCAGAGCCGCCGACCACGCCGCGGAGCGCGGGATCATCGTCGCCGACACGAAGTTCGAGCTCGGTTCCTCACCCGGGTGCGAGGTGGTGCTGGGCGACGAGGTCCTGACTCCGGATTCGTCGCGGTTCTGGCCAGCCGACGAGTACGAGCCCGGGCGACCGCAGCGCTCCTTCGACAAGCAGTACGTTCGCGACTGGCTCGACGAAGCCGGATGGGACCACACCCCGCCGGCACCCCAGCTGCCCGACGAGGTGGTCGCGAACACCCGCGCGAAGTACGTCGAGGCGTACGAGCGGATCACGGGGACGCAGCTCGATGGCTGAGCCGCACGCCTAGCGGCGGCCGTCCGCTCCGTAGGATGTGGACGTGACGCGCCTACAGCGGTACGCGAACCTGGCCGGCGTGTTCGTGCCGTTCGCGGGCTTCGTCGTCGCGGTGGTGTTGCTTTGGAACGAGTTCGTCGGCTGGACGGAGCTTGCGCTGCTCGGGCTCCTGTACGTGGCGACAGGCCTGGGGATCACGGTCGGATTCCATCGCCTCCTCACCCACCGCGCGTTCGAGGCTCCCGCCGCCGTTCGCTGCACGTTCGCGGTGCTGGGTTCGATGGCCGTCGAGGGACCGGTGTGCCACTGGGTGGCGGACCACCGCAAGCACCACGCGTTCGCCGACGAGGGCGGCGACCCCCACTCGCCTCATGGGCACGGTCACGGACTGCGGGGGGTGCTACGCGGCCTGTGGTACGCGCACATGGGGTGGCTGTGGGACGGCCCGAACCGCGCCGACGAGCGGCGCTACGCGGCAGACCTACTCGAGGACCGGGGGATGCGGCTGATCGACAGGCTCTTTTTTCCGATAGTCGCCGCCGGCCTTGCGATCCCGTTCGCGCTGGGGTGGGCCCTCTCCGGCGCACTGGCCGGAGCGCTCAGCGCGCTGCTGTGGGCGGGGCTCGTGCGCATCTTCCTCCTCCACCACTCCACGTTCAGCATCAACTCGATCTGCCACTTCTTCGGTACCCGCCGCTTCGCGACCGACGATCAGTCGCGCAACGTGTTCTGGCTCGCGCTGCCTACGTTCGGCGAGTCGTGGCACCACAACCACCACGCGTTCCCGCGCTCGGCGCGCCACGGGTTGCGGTGGTGGGAGCTCGATCCGGGCGGGTGGACGGTCGCGGCGTTGTCGGCGGTGGGACTCGCCCGCAACCCCGTCCGAATCACACGCGAGCGCCAGCGCGAGCGCGAGCGGACTGGGGTGCGCCGTCGCCGCCCGGCACATTGACCGGACATCGGCCCGCCCGGCTAGGCTGAAGCGGTGAAGGCTCGCGTGCTGATCCGCCCCAAGGCGGGGATCCTCGACCCGCAGGGCAAGGCGGTCGAGCGGGCGATTCCGGCGCTCGGGTTCGACGACGTTTCGCACGTTCGGGTCGGACGGCTGGTCGAACTGGAGGCAGAGAGCGAGGACCACCTCGTGGACCTGTGCGAGAAGCTGCTCGCCAACCCGCTGATCGAGGACTACGAGATCCAGACCGTGGAGGACGGCCAGTGACGACGTTCGGCGTCATCCAGTTCCCGGGGTCCTGCGACGACCGCGACGCTGTGGCCGGCGCGAGACGGGTGGGCGACGCGCGCCTGCTGTGGCACGAGGAGACCGACCTGAGCGGGATCGACGCCGTGCTCGTCCCGGGCGGGTTCTCGTACGGCGACTACCTACGCGCCGGCGCGATCGCGCGCTTCTCGCCCGTGATGGCCGCGGTAGCCGAGTTCGCCGCGAGCGGCGGCCCGGTGCTCGGGATCTGCAACGGGTTCCAGGTCCTTTGCGAGGCGGGGCTGCTTCCAGGCGCGCTTCTCCCCAACGCAGGGCTGCGCTTCGTGTGCCGCCAGGTCGACATCACCATCGAGAGCGCCGACACGCCGTTCACCGCGGGCTCCGAGCCCGGCGCGAGACTGTCGATCCCGGTCAAGCACATGTCGGGCTGCTACTTCGCGGCGGACGATCAGCTCGACGCGCTCGAGGCAGCGGATCAGGTGATCTTCCGCTACGCCGGGGGGCACAACCCCAACGGCTCCGTCCGCGACATCGCCGGGGTCTGCAGCGAGGCGCGCAATGTCGTCGGGCTGATGCCGCATCCCGAGCACGCGGTCGACGCGCTGACCGGCTCGAACGACGGGCTCGCGCTGTTCGACTCGGTGGCGACGGCGCGCGAAGCGGTCGCACCAGGCCGCTAGCGCCGGGCTCTACATTGGACGCCGTATGAGGGTCGTAATGACGATGAAGGTGCGCGACGAGGAGGACGTCCTCGACGTGAACCTGCGCTACCACCGCGCGCAGGGAGTGGACCATTTCGTCGCGACCGACAACGGCTCGACCGATGGCACCGCAGAGATCTTGAGCCGGTACGAAGCCGAGGGCGTGCTGACGTTGATCGAGGAGCCCTCGACGGAGGACTTCCGCGACCAGGCGCACTGGTGGGTCACCCGGATGGCGCGGCTGGCCGCGACGGAGCTCGGAGCCGACTGGGTCGTCCATGCCGACGCCGACGAGTTCTGGTCACCGGTCGCCGGGACGCTAAAGCAGGCGCTGGCCGAGATCCCGGAGGAATACGGCGTCGTGCTCGCGCCGCGACCCGAGTTCGTCGCCCGACCCGAGGGGCCGGGCGAGTTCTGGGAGCGGATGACGATACGGGAGGCACGCTCGCGCCTGCGCCCCAAGATCGCCCACCGAGCCGAGCGGGACGCCGTCCTCCATCGCGGGGCCCACGACGTCGACATCGATCGCGACGAGGGAGAGGTACGCCACTCTGGCCGCGCCGTGATGCGGGCCGTGAAGTCGAACCGGGCTGCGGACGAGGACCGACTGATCTGGGCGCCTGTGTGGCCCGCTCGCGTGCTGCACTACCCCCTGCGCTCGTTCGACCAGTACCGGCGCAAGGTCGAGAACACCCTGCGCGGCGGGTTCGACGATCGCGCCCACGACGACCTGCGGCGCGAGTTCGAGGCCGGGCGGCTGCCGGACCTCTACGCGACCCTCGTCGAGAACGACGAATCGATCGAGCAGGGCATACGGGAGGGTCGCCTCGTCGAGGATCGAACCGTGGCCGAGGTCCTCACCTCCGGCGCACGAACCTCGCTCTCGGCGGACGACGTGGAGCGTGAGCTCGCGGAGCTGCAAGCCGACGCGATGCAGACGCTCGCACGCACGCAGCGCTCCCTGATCCGGCAGCTAGACACGTTCAGGCGGAGGGTCCGCAAGCAGCGCTCGCGTCTCGAGGACGCCGAGCGCGGCCGCCGCTGGGGCCGGGTGCGCAACGGCGCCGCGCGGATCCTGCGCCAGTCGCGTACCGAGCGTTGAACCTTTTCATCCAGGGAATGCGGCGGTCGGGGACCACGATCCTCTACGACGCCCTGCTCGACGACCCCGAGCTGAGTTGCTTCTACGAGCCGCTGCGCGAGGAGAAGGAGACCGTAGGCGGCGGTAGCGGCGCCCGGGACCTGGACGTGTTCGCGGAGACGCGCGCCATCCGCGACCGGTTCCGTCGCGAGCGCTACCCGGACCTCCGGATCGACTCGTTCAACTGGGGTGGCCCGCGGGAGCCGGCGCTGGAGCTCGAGCCCGAGCTGCCCGAGCATTGCGTCGAGCTGCTGCGCCACCTGATAGAGCTCGGCGACGCGGCGGGGACCGCGGACACCGTGATCAAGGAGACCCGCCTGTATCGCAAGGTCGCGGCGCTCCACAGGCTCGACCCCGAGGGCGCGCTCGTCCACGTCGTCCGCGATCCCCGCGCGGTCACCGCGTCGATCGTGCTGGGGCGCAACCGTCGGCGTCAGCGCAAGCTGCGCACCCCGGAGGACTTCTTCGCCGACCGCGTGGATCGCAAGCTGTGGTCGAGCCGCGAGATCTCCGCGCGGCTCGTGGAGCGCTCGGGATACCCCGCGATCGGCGATCCCTCGAACGCCGAGCGCGTGCTGCTCGTGTGGCGACTCACCTTCGAGGCGGCGCGGGTCGACGGACTTCGGCTGTTCGGGGACCGCTACCTGCTGCTTCGAAACGAGGACCTTCGCACCGACCCCACGCGGTCGATCGAGCGCGTCTACCGGATGCTCGACCGTCCCGTTCCCGAGCAGGTAGCTTCGTGGGCTCGGGCGAACGTCGGGCCTCCCCAGGAGCCGTACGCGGCGGGGGATCCGCGGTGGCGAGAGGCGGTGGAGCGCCTCGGCATGGCCGACGCCGTCGAGGAAGCCGGATACGGCGAGGTTCTGGCATCCTGAGCGGCCCCTCCGCCGGGCCACCGCGCCCGGGCTCGCACACCAACGCCGACGCGATGCGAATCGGAATCGTCTCCAAGTGGTTTGACCGCGGCCAGCCCGTGGTCGGACGCTACCTGCGCTCGGCCTTCGAGGAGCTCGGACACGAGACGTTCGTTCTCGCACGGCCGAAAAAGGAACGAGGGCCGCGGCCGGGCGCGCTCGATCGCGACGGAGTCTGGGACCAGCCGGGGATCACCGACGCGTCGGCTTTCGAGGTTCCGCTCGCCGAGTACGAGGAGTGGGTGGCGGCGAAGGCGATCGACGCCGTGTTCTGCGATCAGAACTACCAGTTCGCCGAGCTCGCGGCTCTGCGTCGCGGCGGCACGAAAGTCGCGGGGCGTTTCGTGTGGGAGCACTTCGCGGAGGAGCACGTGGTCGGAGCGCTCGAGGGGTACGACCTCATCTACTCGATCACTCGCGCCGAGCAGGAGCGGTACCGCGGCTGGGGCATCGAGACGCCCTACGTGCAGTGGGGCTGCCACACGGAGCTGACGTCGATCGAGCCGCACCGGGATGTGGACGTTGTCCGTTGCATATTTCCGGGAGGCTTCCTCGGGCACCGCAAGCCGGTGCTCGACGTCGTCCAGGCGTTCGCCCACACCAAGGATCCGCGGCTGCGGCTGCTGGTCACCGCGCAGGTCGACCGGCGTCTGGAGGAGGCCGCCGCGGTCGCCGCCGGCGACCCCAGGATCGAGATCCAGCTCGAAGACCTGCCGCGGCTCGCCTACCTGGAGCGGTTCGCCGGGTGCGACGTGTGCCTCGCGATCAGCCGCTGGGAAGGCCTGGGGCTACCGCTCTACGAAGCGCTCGCGTTCGGGATGCCGGTGATCACGAACGACGTCCCGCCGATGAACGAGCCGATCGAGCACGAGCGGAACGGGCTACTCGTGCGGTCCTACCCGGACGGCCACGCCAAGTCGGGCATCACCGCCTACCGTCCCGAGGTCGACGACCTGGCGGCGGCGATCGAGCGGATCGCCGACTTCGAGGTCCGCGCGCGCCTGTCCGCCGGGGCCCGCGAGACGCGCGAGCGTCTCAGCTGGTCGCGGACTGTCGAGGGGATGGGCGCGCTGGTTGAGAGGCTCCAGCGAGTGACCCCGGGCGTCGCCGGGTTGTGACGAGCATGGCCGATCCGAGGACGACCGATCGCAACGGGGCGCCCGGCGCACGACCTCCGGTCCCGTTCATCGTCGGCGTGGGCCGCTCCGGCACGACACTGCTGCGCCTGATGCTCGACGCCCACCCGGACCTCGCGATCCCGCCCGAGACCCACTTCGTGCCCGAGCTGATCGAGCTGTTCGAAGCCGACCAGGATGCGGGGCCCGAGGAGGTCGTCGAGATAATCGCCTCCGGCCGTCATTGGGGCGATTTCGACCTCGATCCCGACGCGCTCACCGAACGGGTGCGGGCCACCGAGCCGCTCGACGCCGCAGCCGCAACTCGCGCCTTCTTCGAGCTCTACGCCGGCCGTGAGGGCAAGCCGAGGTGGGGCGACAAGACGCCGATCTACGTCAAGTTCATGCGCGAGATCGAGGATGTGATCGGCGAGGCGCGGTTCGTGCACCTGATCAGGGACGGGCGAGACGTCGCGCTGTCGCGAGCGGGCCGGGCGCTGCGCCACGCCGCCCCGATGCCGAAGGTGGCGAGGCGATGGAAGCGGCGGATCCTCAACGCGCGCGCCCAGGGAGAGCAGCTCGGCCACTACCTCGAAGTCCGGTACGAGGACCTGGTCCTCGACACGGAGCCGACCCTGCGCGCGGTGTGCGAGTTCATCGAGCTGCCGTGGGACGAGCGCATGCTCGCCTACCACGAGCGAGCGGGCGAGCGTCTGCGGGAGTTCGGCGACCTTCCCAGCGGGGGCGGGAAGCCGGCCCGGCCGGGCGAGGAGCGGCTCGCCGCACACGCGAAGACGAGGGAGCCGCCGGATCCCTCGAGGCTCGCGCGCTGGAAGACCGAGATGAGCCGCGAGGATCGCGCGGCCTTCGAGCGCGCGGCCGGCGATCTGCTCGCGGGGCTCGGCTACGAGGTTCCGCGTGGCGCGGAGTTTCGCCGCCGGGTGGGGCGGCTGCTCGCGCCGCTACGGCGGCGAGGCCCGTCCGGGAAACCGCGCGTAACCGTGCGTGAGCCCGACCCCGCCGCGCCCGGACGCGAAGCGGAGGACGCGGCGGACATTGATAAGGGACACGAGGGGCCTCCCTCCCCATTCGTCGTCGGCGTGACGCGCTCGGGCACGACGCTGCTGAGGATGATGCTCGACGCTCACCCGCAGCTCACGATCCCGCCCGAGACCCACTTCATCCCCGACCTGATCGACGCCTCGCGCGACGAGCATGCTTCGCCGGAGGGTCTGCACGAGCTGGTCGTGAACAACCGGCGCTGGGGCGACTTCCACCTCGATTCCGACGAGTTGTTGGGGCGCTACCAGGAGATCGTGCCGCTCAACGCCGGGGACGCGATCCGGGCGTTCTTCGACCTCTACGCCGAGGGGCAGGGCAAGCCGCGGTGGGGCGACAAGACCCCGATCTACATCAACCGCATGATGCTGATCGAGCGCGCGCTGCCCGAGGCGCGCTTCATCCACCTGATCCGCGACGGGCGCGACGCCGCGCTTTCACGGGCCAAGCGGGTGCTGAAGGAGCCGACCCCGATGCACAAGGTAGCCGAGCGGTGGCGCAACCGGATCATCCGCGCGCGCGAGCAGGGCCCACGGCTCGGCCACTACCTCGAGCTGCGCTACGAGGACGTCGTGCTCGACACCGAGTCCACGCTGCGGCGGATCTGCGAGTACGTCGATCTGCCCTGGGACGACGCGATGCTGCACTATCACGAGCGCGCCGCCGAGCGGATGCGCGAGATGCACCGCGACCTCCCGCCCGAGCCCGGGAAACCGCTGCGCCCCGCGGACCACCGGATGGCCGCCCACGCGCTCACCTCCGAGCCGCCCGACCCGAGCCGGCTGGGGCGGTGGAAGACGGAGATGAGCCCCGAGGATCGCGCCGCGTTCGAGGACGCCGCCGGGGACCTGCTCGCCGAGCTCGGCTACGAGCTCGAGGGCGAGCCGGTCGGCCGATGATCGGGAGGCGAAGCCGCCAGCCGGCGCCTTTCGTCGTCGGCATGAACCGCTCGGGCACGACGTTGCTGCGGATGATGCTCGACGCGCACTCGCAGCTGACGATTCCGCCCGAGACTCACTTCGTCCCGGACCTCGTCAAGGTCGCTCGCGAGGGGTCGGCGACTCCGGAGGCGCTGCTCAAGGTGATCGTCGCGCAGCGCGAGTGGGGCGACTTCGGGCTCACCGAGGACGAGCTGCTGGACCGATTCCGCGCGATCGGCTCGCCCGACGCGGGCGCCGCGATCCGCGCCTTCTTCGAGGCGTACGCCGAACGCGTCCGCAAGCCGCGCTGGGGCGACAAGACGCCGCGCTACGTGACCCGCATGCGCCTGATCGCCGACGCGCTGCCAGAGGCGCATTTCGTGCACGTGATCCGCGACGGGCGAGACGTCGCGCTGTCGGTTCGCGATCGCACGGTCAAGGACTACACGGTGGAGCGTGTCGCGCAGCGGTGGAAGGAGAAGGTCTCGAAGGCGCGCCGCGACGCTCCCCTGCTCAAGCACTACATGGAGCTGCGCTACGAGGACCTCGTGCTCGACCCCGAGGGCTCGCTGCGCAAGGTCAGCGAGTTCGTGGACCTGCCGTACGACGACGCGATGCTGCACTACCACGAGCGCGCCGAGCAGCGGCTGCAGGAGATGGCGCGCGAGCTGCCCGAGCAGGGCGGCAAGACCCGGCTCAGCGTCGAGCGCCGGATGGCCACCCACGCCCGCACCACGGAGCCGCCCGACCCCGAGCGCGTCACGCGGTGGCGAAACGAGATGAGCGCTGACGACCAGACGGCGTTCGAGGCGGTCGCCGGAGATCTGCTGGTCGAGCTCGGGTACGAGGCCGGCGGCGCGGGGTCTGGGGAAGGCGCGGCGACGTCCGATGGCGGCGCGTCATCGGGGTTCGGTGAGCTTCAAACGCCCCGCCGCGCGAACCCGGTGCGGCGGCTCGCGCTGCGTGCGCGGGAGATCAAAGCGCGCCGGGCCAGCTCCCGCCGCGTCGCTTCGGGCGAGCTGGCCCCGGCGCCGTTCGTGGTCGGGGCAACGCGCTCGGGCACCACGCTGCTGCGGTTGATGCTCGACGCGCACCCCGAGATGGCGATCCCGTCCGAGACCCACTTCATCCCCGATTTGATCAAGGCCTACCGGCTCGAGAGCGCCACGCCGGAGCGGATGTGCGAGGTGGTGACCGCGCACCGGCGCTGGGGGGACTTCCATCTCGACCCGGAGGAGCTGCTCGCGCGCTTCCGCGCCATCGACCCGATCAACCCGGGCGACGCGGCCCGCGCCTTCTTCCAGCTCTACGCGGAGCGAGAGGGCAAGACGCGGTGGGGCGACAAGACGCCGGGGTACGTGCGCGAGATGCATCGCATCGAGAGTGTTCTCCCCGAGGCGAGGTTCGTCCACCTTGTCCGCGATGGACGCGACGTCGCGCTGTCGGTGCTGGGGATGAACTGGGGTCCGAGCACGGTGCCCGAGGCAGCATTCAGGTGGAAGAAGCGGATTCTGCGCGCCCGCGAGCAGGCGCCGCGGATCGGGCACTACGTGGAGATCCGCTACGAGGACCTCGTGCGCGACACCGAGGTCACGCTGCGACAAATCTGCGAGTTCGTCGATCTGCCCTACGACGAGGAGATGCTGCACTACCACGAGCGCGCGTCGGAGCGCCTCCAGGAGAAGGCCCGCGAACTGGATCGAGGGCCGGACAAGGCGCCCCAGACGGCGGAGGCCCGGGTCGAAAGCCACGCGCTCGCGACCCAGCCACCCGATCCGGAGCGGATCGAGCGGTGGCGCACCGAGATGAGCGTCGAGGACCGGGCGGTGTACGAGGAGCTGGCCGGAGACCTGCTCGCGGATCTGGGATACGAGGTCGAGACCGCGGCCGCCCAGCGAGGGATTCGTGCCTGAACTCCCGTTCAGGACCCCTGGGAGGCCCTCACCACCCGATCCGCCCTCACGCTGCCCAGCCGCTCCACCTCGCCGTTCGGCCATGTCACCTCGAGCGCGGCGGTGCTCGCTGCACCGAGCCCGAAGTAGAGGCGGTAGTGGCCCTGTGAGAGATGCGAGCCGTCGCTCTGCCCGACCCACTGCGTCAGCGTTCGCTCGCCCACTCGGGCGGTGACCCTCGCCCCGACCGCCTGCCGGTTGCCGGGCGGGCCGGTGAGCTCGACCTCGAGCCACCTTCCCGCCGGGCCGGCGTTGTCGAGCAGGGTGAGGGCGGTGAACCGCCCCGCGTCGTCGTGCCGGATTGCGAGCACGGCATCGCGCGACCCGTTCGAGTCGAAGTCGAACCACGAGGCGATCGCCCGTATCGCGCGGCCTCCGGGGAGCGCAAGGCCCGTGCGCGAGAACCGGTGGCCCGCCTCATGCCGGTAGAGGCCGCGAGGGATCACGTGGAGATCGGTGAGGCCGTCGTTGTCGTAGTCGACCCAGTTCGCGGTCCACGCCCTCGATGGGAGCCCGACCGACTTCGGGCCCTCTGGCCGCAGCCCCCCGCGCCGGTTGACGAGCAGCGTGCTGCCGCTCTTCGAGGCCGCGAAGATGTCGGGATCGCCGTCGTTGTCGTAGTCGGCGACGGTCAGCTTCTGCGCGTTCGCCTCGTGACGGCCCTCGAGGGTCTGGGCTCGCTCCCACTCGCCCCTGCGCAGCGCGTAGACCACGAACCGCGACTTGCGGGCGCCGATCAGCTCGGGGCGTCCCCGGCCATCGACGTCGAGCCACTCGAACGCGGTTCCGCGGACGTGGTCGCGCTCGAGCCGGGCGGAGACGCTCTTGAAGCTCCCGTTCGGGCGCTGGCGGTAGAGCTGCGGACTCTCCCCGAAGCAGTCCGCGAACACGTCGAGCCTGCCGTCGTCGTCGTAGTCGACCGCGCCCGCCGCGCGGCCGCGGCAGGTCCCCTTGCTGATCCCGGTGCCGGCGATCGCCTCGACGAACGTGGAGCCGTCACCGAGCAGCATCTCGTCCTGGACGACTCCCTTGTATCGGCTGATGTTCCCGGACACGCCTCCGCGGGTGACGAAGATGTCGAGGCGCCCGTCGCGGTTGAAGTCCGCCCACGCCATCCCGTGGCGGTCGCGCTGGTAGAGCGTGAAGCTCGACGAGGTCGGGCTCACCGCGCGGCGCCCGACGAACACGTTCGATGGGCTGAACGGCGCGTCGACCGAGAACTCGAGCGGCAGGCCGCTGCTCTCGGCCTTGAGGCGAACAATGGAGTTGGCGCTCATCGAGAAGTCGGCCACTGTCCGAGGTGGTTGCTGAGCCGGGTCGAGGCTTATAGCCACCTGAGCCCCGGTCGCCTGCTGTAGCGTCGCCGGTGCCAGCAGCCGCACCTCGCCGTTCACGGTCCCGCTGCCGACGCGCCGGAGGACGAGTCCCGAATCCCTGTAGATGTACAGGCCGGGCTCGCTCAGGTCGCGCGGCCGATTCGGGTCGTCCTCCCAGCCCGGAAACGCGGGCGTCTGGTTCAAGTTCGCGGCGGTGAGCCGGTCGTCGAACGACCCGGTTCCGTCGTTGGCGAGCAGGAGCTGTGTCGAGAGGTGGTTGGTCGTGAACACGTCCAGGTCCCCGTCCTCCTGGTAATCCGCGACACCGAGGTCGTCGAGGGTGAAGCTCGGCGGCGCGAGCTGGGTGCGCTCGAACCAGCCGTCGCTCAGCGCCCCGGCCGGCGCCGCCGAGGCCAGTGCGCACACGACAAGCGTCCCGGCAACGAGAACTGCCCCGCCCCTGCCCATCGGCCGCAGCCTACCGGCCCTCACTCCGCCCACCGGAAGGGCCCGTCGATCGTCGGGGTGAGCGGCAACCTTTCCGCCAGCCACCGGTAGCGCTCCGACCCGGGATCCAGCGGAGGCCGAACCTCGCCCAGGAACCCCGGCAGGTGCCCCCAGCGGTGGTAGTGGACGTGTACAAGGTCGTCGAGCTCCAGGTCGCGCGCGTCGGGCGGGAGGAACTTGCGTTTCGGAAGCGGGTAGTTGTAGCGGTCGGGCAGGATCCGCACTCGATCGTGGATGTTCGCGATCACACCTGCCCACGCGACCTGCTCCATCAACACGGGCTTCTTGAAAACACAGCCCGCCTCGAAGAGTCTCACCAGCGCCCGCTCCCAGGCAGCGAACAACCCCGCGTCGCGCCGCGCCGCGATCAGCCCGGTGTTCCAGTACGCACGAATCCGCACCCGGTCGACGGTCGTCGTCACGTACGGCCACGCGCGAACTCCGAGCTCGTCGTAGACGCGCTGCCAGTACGGCTCGTTCGGATCGCCGGGGCCGGTCGATCCCGCGGCGCGACTGTTTCCCACGGGCTTCGCCGCCGCGAGCCAGCCGTCCCCCGTCAGCTCGCCTGGCTCGTCGAGGAAGACGGTGTCGCTGTCGACGAACGCGAGGACATCGTGCTCGAGCTCGCGCTCCGCCCACGCCGAGACGTAGACCTTGTTGAGCACCGGCGGGTCCCGATATGGCAACTCGAGGGACGGTTCCACTTGAGTCACGTCAAGCGAGCGGAGGCGCTCGATCGTCTCTGCGGGCGGCGCGTCGTCGGGGCTCGTGAACGCGTAGATCGGCGCGCCCGCAGCCTTTCCCCCCCACGCGCGCACCGACTCGGCGAACAGCACGCTCTGCGACTCGAGCTTCCCGCGCGCGACGCGAATCAGGAATCCGATCTCGCTCAACGTGCGAGATGGCTGAAGTTCGGCCACAGCTCCAGGTCGATCTCCGGGCACATCCCGATGAGCCTCGAGACGTCGGCGCTCAACCGCTCGACGAGCTCTGCCCGCATTCGCTCGGGCAGCGGCGGCTTCTCGCGCGGCGAGCGCCCGCGAACGAGCTGGTCGGGCAGCTCGTCGAACGGCTCGAGGTCGAGGAACCTGCAGGTCGCCTCCATCTGGCCGGCGGGATCGGTTCGGCAGCGTTCGAACTGGAGTACGAGCACCCGGTCCCTGTCGAACAGCTCGAAGACGCGGCTGAGCTGCTCGTAGTAGAAGCTCCGCCACATGGCGTCTGTTATCTCGACGAGGCGCAAGGGCCGCTCGAGCTCCTCGGCGAGCCTCACCATGCGAGCCGCGCCGGATCTGTAGCGCTCGACCGGGTCGCGGAGGATCGCGAGCACCTTCGTGTCGGGAGCCGCCTCGGCGAGCAACGGCACGGACCAGTAGTCGTGCATGTAGCGGGGAGTCCACTCGCCGCTGATCGTCCCCGGCGGGCGCGGGAAGAGACTGTGGTAGCTCTGCGCGAAGTATGGCGGCACGTCCCCTGTCCAGAAGCGGTTGAAGTAGTGCAGCTCCTTGCGCTGTCCCTTCACCCGGACGACGCGGGGGTGCGCCTCGATGCCCCGGTACCACCAGCTCGTCCCCGAGCGCTGCGCCCCAATTCCGACGAACTCGGGCGGACCGGTGTGCCAACCGTCGGGGCACTCGGGAACATCGAGGGGCTGCGCCCAGCGGGGCGTCGGGGCGGATTGCTGGGCGCGATCGGGACCAGCGTTCGAGTCGGTGAGTCGCGCCCTGACTCTGCGGATCATCGGATGCCTCATGCTGCCCGCCTTCACCTTCATCACGCCGGAGTCCCGCCGGACGTTCGTGCGAGTATAGGCGCGGTCATGCGTATCTGGAGTCGCCTGCGCGGCCGGGGGCGTCACGCCGGCCCCCCGGCGCCCTTCATCGTCGGAATCGCCCGCTCGGGCACGACGCTGCTCCGGCTCATGCTCGACGCACATCCAGAGCTGGCCATCCCCCCGGAGACCCATTTCATCCCCAAGGTGATCAAGGCGTGCGACGGTGCCGAGGATCCTCACGACGCCGTCTTCGAGCTGCTAACTACCCATCGCCGGTGGCCCGACTACGGTCTCCACGCGAACGAGCTCCGCGAGCGACTCGACCACATCGACCCGCTGAGCGCCGGCGACGCGCTGCGCGCCTTCTACGGCCTCTACGCCGAGAAGCAGGGCAAGCCGCGGTGGGGTGACAAGTCGCCCTCCTACGTGCGCCGGATGCGCCGCGTCGCCTCGGCGCTTCCCGAGGCCCATTTCGTTCACCTCGTGCGCGATGGCCGCGACGTCGCGCTCTCGCAGGTGGAGGTCGACTTCGGCCCCGACCAGATCGCCGATGCGGCGCGCGACTGGCTGGACGGGATCGAGAAGGCGCAACGGCAGGCCAGCCGCCTTCGCCACTACATCGAAGTGCGCTACGAGGACCTCGTCACAGAGCCGGAGCCCGCGCTGCGGTCCGTGTGCGAGTTCGTGCAGCTCCGGTGGGACCCGACGATGCTCGCCTACCACGCCGGCGCCGAGGAGCGAATGGCCGAGGTGACACGGGACTTCGAGCGTGGCGCGGGGCCGGCGATCCCCGCCGCCGTGCGGGCGAGCCGCCACACGCGCGTAGCAGAGCCACCGCAGCGCGAGCGCGCCGGGCGGTGGAGAACTGACATGTCGCCGTCGGACCGCGCCACGTTCGAGGGCATCGCCGGGGAGCAGCTCGCCGAGCTCGGCTACGAGGTCGGGGCATCGTGACCGTGCGGGAAGCGGACGCGCGTCATCGCGAGCTCGGTCTCACTGACTTCGAGTACGACCGGATCCGGGAGCTCCTGGGCCGCGAGCCGAACGACCTCGAGCTCGCCATGTTCTCGCTGATGTGGTCCGAGCACTGCGCGTACAAGCACTCTCGCAAGCTGCTGCGGCGCTTCCCAACCGAGGGCGAGAGGGTCGTGATCGGACCGGGCGAGAACGCGGGCGCGGTCGACGTGGGCGGCGGGCGCGTCGTCGCGTTCAAGGTCGAGTCGCACAACCATCCCAGCGCCGTGGAGCCGTTCCAGGGCGCTGCGACAGGGGTCGGCGGGATCCTGCGCGACGTGTTCGCGCTCGGCGCCCGCCCGATCGCGGTGCTCGACTCCCTGCGCTTCGGCGAGCTCGATTCGGAGCGCTCGTGTTACCTGTTCGACCGCGTCGTCGCGGGGATCGGTCATTACGGGAACTCGGTCGGCGTGCCGACCGTGGGCGGGGAGGTGTACTTCGAGGCGCCCTACGAGCACAGTTGCCTGGTCAACGCGATGTGCGTCGGGCTCGCGGAAGCCGATCGCATGGTTCGCTCCGCCGCCGCGGGGCCCGGGAACGCCGTGGTGATCCTCGGCGCCTCGACGGGCCGCGACGGGATTGGGGGTGCGTCGGTCCTCGCCTCGGCCGAGCTCGAGGCGGGGGACGAGAAGCGCCCCTCGGTCCAGATCGGGGACCCGTTCGAGGAGAAGAAGCTGATGGAGTGCTGCCTCGAGCTGCTCGACCGCGGGCTGCTGGGCGCGCTTCAGGACCTGGGCGCCGCCGGGCTGACCTCCTCCTCCGGGGAGATGGCGGCGAAGGGAGGGGTGGGGATCGAGATCGACGTCGAGCGGGTGCCGCTGCGTGAGGCCGACCTCGAGCCATTCGAGGTGATGATCTCCGAGTCCCAGGAACGCATGCTCGCCGTGGTCGATCGCGCTCGCCTGGATGACGTGCTGGCGGTGTGCGAGCGGTGGCAAACGGGCGCGGCCGTGATCGGAACGGTCACCGACACGTCGCGTATCACGGTCCTGCGGGGCAACGAGGTCGTCGGCGACGTCCCGGTCGGCGTCCTGGTGGACGGATGCCCCCTCTACGACCTCGAGCCCGAGGAGCCCGAGGGCTGGATGTACGAATCATCGCCGGCCGAATCCTCCGCTGCGGTTCGGCCGGGTGGTCGCGGGCTCGGTGCATCGGATCTCCTCCTGACTCTGCTCAGCTCGCCGAGCATTGCGAGCAAGCGGTGGGCGTTCGAGCAGTACGACTCGATCGTGCAGTCGCGAACGGTGCGGCGGCCCGAGTCCGCGGACGCGGCGGTGCTGAAGCTCGAGGGTGGCGGCGGAATCGCCGTGGCGATCGACGGCAACGGTCGCCGCGTGGCATGCGACCCGTACGAAGGCACCGTAGAGGCCGTCCTCGAATGCGCCCAGAACCTGGCGTGCGTCGGCGCCGAGCCGCTCGGCGTAACCAACTGCCTGAACTTTGGGAATCCGGAGAAGCCCGGCGTCGCGTGGCAGCTCGAACGCTCCACGCAAGGCCTCGCCGACGCTTGCCGCGCTCTCGAGGTGCCGGTCGTGGGCGGCAACGTCTCGCTCTACAACGAGACCGAGACCGGTCCGATCTACCCGACGCCCGTGATCGGGATGGTCGGGGAGCTTCCGGATCACGAGCGCGCGCCGGGGCTCGGCTTTGCCGCCGCGGACCTGGTCGCCCTGGTCGGGCCGTTTGCGCCGTCGCTTGCCGGATCGGAGCTCGCCAAGCAGCGTGGCGACCTCGGCCCGGGCCTGCCCGCACTTCCGACCGACCTCATCCGCGCGGCGATCGAGCTGGTTCGCGAGGGCGTACGCGCCGGGCGGCTGACGAGCGCCCACGACGTCTCCGACGGCGGCCTCGCGTGTGCCCTGGCAGAGTGCGCGATCGCAGGCCGTGTGGGGGTCCGCGCCGATCTTGACCCGATGGTCGAGCTGCGCGGCATGTCGGGAGAGTCCTGCCTGTTTGGCGAGGGCCGGGGCGGGTTCGTGGTCGCCGGTGAGCGAGCGGCGATCGAGGATCTCGCCGCCGCGATCGGCGAGGGGGGCGCGCTGGTGATCGGCGAGGCCGGCGGGGATCGGATCGAGGTCTCGGCCGCCGAGGCCGAGATCGCTGTCGACCTTGCCGACGCTGAGCGGGCGTGGCGCTCGCTGAGCGAGCGCCTGGGCCCCTGACGCTTGCCCGCAGGCCCATTCGCTAGCATCGTCGCCTCGAGCGTGGGCGCGTTGCGCCGGCAGGGAACTGGTCGCCGCGACTAATGAGTACCGCGCTTGTTGAACGCATGATGCGAAGGACTCGCACAAGCCTGCGGCTGCCCGTCGTCGCGATCACCCTCACCACGGCTCTCATCGCCATGGCGGCCATCCCTTCCCTCGACGGGGCCGGCGCCGCTCCGGGCGAGAAGCCGAACATCGTCATGGTCGTCACCGACGACCAGCGGCTCGACTCGTTCAACTCTCGGACCATGCCCACCACCGCGCGGCTGGTCGCGGGCAAGGGAACGACGTTCACGGCCACGATCGTCACTACCCCGACGTGCTGCCCGTCGCGCGCCACGATGCTGACCGGGCAGTACGGCCACAACAACGGCGTGATGGCAAATGCCCCCGGCTACCGGGCGATGGAGGATCCCGAGAACACGCTGCCGGTGTGGCTCGACAACGCGGGCTACCAGACCGCTCACCTCGGCAAGTACCTGAACGGCTACCAGGGCGTCGCCGAGCCCGACACCGAAGTCGCGCCCGGCTGGGACGAGTGGCACACACTGCTCACTCCGCGGCGCTACTACGGCTACAACCTCGCCGTGAACGGGGACGAGGAGAAGTTCGGGAACGACGACGAGGACTACTTCGCGCGGGCGATCAACCGCGCCACCACGCATGTGATTCATCGCTTCGCTCGGCGTGGAGACCCGTTCTACCTGCAGGTCGACCAGTTCGCCCCCCACACCGAGAACGGGACGAGCAAGGGCGCCGGTCGCTGCAAGGGTGGGGCGGTGCCCGACCCGCGCGACGAGGCGCTGTTCGAGAAGGAGGAGGTGCCCGAGACGCCCAACTTCAACGAGAAGGATGTCAGCGACAAGCCGAGCTTCATCCGCGCGCGCGAGCGGCTCGGCGCCGAGGAGAAGAGGAAGGCCGGAAAGCGACTCGGATGCCGTCTTGCGTCTCTGCGCGGCGTGGACCGCGGCATGAAGAAGATCGTCCAGACCCTGAAGCGCGAGGACGAGCTCGACAACACGGTGATCATCTTCGTGTCCGACAACGGCTACTTCGAGGGCGAGCACAGGATCGCGATCAACAAGACGTTCCCCTACGAGGAGGCGCTGCGCGTGCCGCTGGCGATCCGCGTTCCGTCCGGGGTCATCGGCGGGAACCAACCCGCCCGGGTCAGGGAGCTGGTCTCGAACGTCGACCTCGCGCCGACGATCGTTGACCTCGCCGGGGCCGAGCCGTGCAACGAGCAGGACTGCCGGGTGATGGACGGCCACTCGCTGGTCGGCCTGCTGAAGGGAAGCAACGGAGGGATCCCCGACGACCGCTCGCTCGTGCTCGAGTACGGCCGCGAGCGCGACAAGACCGGCCTGCTGTGCGAGTACACCGGGATCCGCGACCCCACGCACATGTACATGGAGTACACCGGGCTCGCGTCGAACGGGGGGTGCACGCCCATCGACGAGGGCGAGCTGTACGACCTCGGCGCGGACCCCTTCCAGCTCGAGAACGTATTCCAGCGCAACGGCGGGCAGCCGGCGGTGCAGGGACAACTCGCAGACAAGCTAGAGGAGCTGCGCGACTGCGCCGGGATCGCCGGGCGCGATCCGCAGCCCCCGGGAGGCTCCACCTACTGCGAATGAGCCGGACCCGCGGCCTTGTCTTCCTCACGGCGGCCCTGGCCGCCGTCGCGGCGTCGCCCTCGCAAGCGGAGGCCGCGAAGCGCCCGAACATCGTCGTGGTCACGACCGACGACCAGACTCTTGCCTCATTGCGGCCCGACACGATGCCCAACGTCACCCGGCTGCTCGCCGGGAAGGGCACGACCTTCACCGACGCGATCGTGACCACGCCGCTGTGCTGCCCCTCGCGAGCGACCTGGATCACGGGCCAGTACGCCCACAACCACGGCGTGACCTCGAACGGCCTCGGCTACGCGGCGCTCGAGGACAAGGGCAACACGCTTCCAGTGTGGCTCGACCGCGCCGGCTACAAGACCGCCCACGTGGGCAAGTACCTGAATGGCTACGAGGGCGCGGTGGGGACCCCGACCGAGGTCGCTCCAGGATGGAACATCTGGTTTACGACGCTCGGCAGCACCCGCTACTACGACTACGACGTGTCCGCGAACGGCCGGCCCCGTCACTTCCAGGAGCACGACAACGACTACGTCACCCGGGTCATCAACCGCAAGGCGAAGAGCCTGATCGCGCGGACGACGCCGCTGCGAGCGCCGCTCTACCTCCAGGTCGACCACCGTGCGCCACACACCGAGACCGGGATCGAGACCCGCGGGGGCTGTAGCGGGCGAACCGTCCCCGACCCCGACGACAAGCAGCTCTACAAAAGCGAGGCGCTCCCGCAGCCGCTGTCGTTCAACGAGGCGGACGTGTCCGACAAGCCCGGGTTCGTCCAGTCACGGGTCCCGATCGACGTCAACCGGCTCAAGAAGCTGACGAAGCGCTACACGTGCGCGCTCGCGTCGCTGCGCGCCGTCGATCGCGGGGTGGAGAAGATCGTCAAGGCGCTGAAGGACGCCGGCGAGCTCGACAAGACGGTGATCGTGTTCACATCTGACAACGGCTACTACTACGGCGAGCACAGGATCCCGGTCGGGAAGATCTACCCCTACGAGGAGGGGATCCGGGTGCCGCTGATCATGCGCGTGCCCGAGCAGTACCGCGGCGGCGGGGAGCGGATCGCACAGATCGGAGCGCCGGTCGGCAACATCGACCTCGCGCCGACGCTGGTCGAGATGGCTCGAGCGAACACGTGCAGCGGAGGTGGGGTCTGCCGCGTGATGGACGGACGCTCACTGGTCGGGCTGCTCGGCGGAGACGATCCGCCGTTCCCCGACAACCGTGCGCTTGTCACCGAGTACGACTTCGGGGGCGAGGGCAGCGGCGAGGACGGCCTGTGCCGGTACGCCGGCGTGCGCCTCACCGGCGCCCTCTACGTCGAGCACACGCTCGCGAGCGATCCCGCCAACGGGTGCGACCCGGCTCCCGTACCCGAGCTCTACAACCTCGCCGACGACCCGTTCGAGCTCGAGAACCTCGCTGGCGAGGCGTCCGCGGGCGGCCTCGAGTCCGGGCTTGCAGGCCGACTCGACCGGCTCCGGAACTGCGCCGGCATCGCCGGCCGCGACCAGCCGGCCGAAGGCCAGCCGTTGTGCGAATAGCTACTTGACTGTGATTGTTCCGATCATGCCCTGCTCGGCGTGACCGGGGAGCGTGCAGACCATCGAGTGCGTGCCGGGATCGATGTCGACGGTCAGATCCGCGCTGTCCCCTGACTGGACGTCCGGGGTCGCCGCGAGCTCGGCGGTCTCCTGCTCCGGGTCGGGCCCCTCCCGGATCGTGAGGTTGTGCTCGACGTTTCCGTCGTTCTGGGCGGTGATCGTGTCGCCCTGGCTCACCGTGAGGTCGTTGGGATCGAACTCGAACTCGGTCATACCGACCGTCGTCGCGCTGTCACCACCGGCGGTCGTCTGGGCGCCCGTCGTCGCCGCGGTGTCGTCATCATCGTCGTCCCCCCCGCACCCCCCGATCAGTGCGGCGGCGACCACGAGCAGGATCGAGACGGGCAGCAAGATCCGCATGCGGGGGGATCTAATCATTCGTGGTTGCGGGGAGTCTCGCTGCTAGGCTTGCCTTTGCAGGTAGCGCGCCTGCGTGATGTCTCCCACCGAAGGCATCGACGCCTCCAAGATCGTGAGCGAGCGGCCTATCCCGGACCGTGACGGCCCACGTGATGAATGTGGGGTATTCGGCGTACTCGCGCCGGGCCACGACGTGGCGCGCCTCGCCTACTTTGGGCTCTACGCGCTCCAGCACCGCGGGCAGGAGTCTGCCGGGATCGCGACCTGCGAGGGCGGGCACATCACGACGCTGCGCGAGCTCGGGCTCGTTTCACAGGTGTTCGACGAGCAGAAGCTCCAGGCGCTGTCTGGCGACATGGCGATCGGCCACGTCCGGTACTCGACCACCGGCGGCGGCGCATGGGAGAACGCGCAGCCGGTGTGGCGCTCCGACCGGCGCGAGGTGGCGTTGGCGCACAACGGCAACCTGACGAACGCGGTCGAGCTCTACAACGAGCTGCGCGAGCGCGGGCTCTCGTTCCGGGGCACATCCGACTCGGAGATCATTGCCGCTCTGCTGTCCTCGAGCGAGGCAGACACGATCGAAGACGCCGTCGCCGAGGTGATGCCCCGGCTGCAGGGCGCTTACTCGACAGTCGTGATGACAAAGCACGCGGTGGTCGCCTTCCGCGATCCCCACGGCGTGCGCCCATTGTCGCTCGGCGAGTTGGACGGGCGCCATGTTGTCGCCTCCGAGAGCTGCGCGTTCGACATCATCGGCGCGAGGCTGCTGCGCGAGGTCCAACCCGGCGAGCTCGTGTCGTTGACGGAGCGCGGCCTCGAGGTGCGCGAGCCCGTCCAGTCGAGTGAGCCAGCGCGGTGCGTGTTCGAGCACATCTACTTCTCGCGACCCGACACGCGGCTCGAGGGGAGGGTGCTGCAGCAGGTGCGGGGGAGGATGGGAGAGATCCTGTGGCGGGAGGCTCCGGTGGAAGCCGACCTCGTGATCTCGGTGCCGGACTCCGGCAACCCCGCAGCGAATGGATTCGCGCGCGCCTCGGGCATCCCCCAGGACGACGGCTTGATCAAGAACCGCTATGTCGCGCGCACGTTCATCCAGCCCGGACAGGAGCTTCGCAAGCACGGACTGCGGATGAAGTTCAATCCGCTGCCCGAGATCGTCGCGGACAAGCGCGTGGTCGTCGTCGACGACTCGATCGTGCGCGGCAACACGACGCGTCAGATCGTCGGGATGTTGCGGGACGCGGGCGCACGTGAGGTCCACCTGCGGATCTCGGCGCCGCCGATCCGCCATCCATGCCACTACGGGATCGACATGTCCACCAGCGAGGAGATGATCGCCCACGGTCGCACGGTCGAGGAGATCGCGCGGGAGCTGAAGGCGGACTCCCTCGCGTACCTGTCGATGGAGGGCGTGTACGAGGCGGTCGGGACGCCCGCCGAGGACCACTGCGACGCCTGCTTCACCGGCGACTACCCGCTCGGCGATCCCGAGGCCGCGAACGGAAAGTTCGCCCTCGAGGAAATAGACGTCGTCCCCGTGGCGCGCTGAGCGAGCGGTTCCGCATCGCGGTCCTGGCTTCCGGAGCCGGGACCAACCTCCAGGCGATCCTCGACAAGGTGCACGGCCGCGGCGGGATCGAGGTGGGCGTGGTGGCATCGAACAAGCCGGACGCCATGGCGCTCGAGCGCGCGGCGGAAGCGGGGATCGAGACCGCCGTGTTCGAGCGCGGCGCGTATTTCGATCGGGAGGCGCGCGATCGCGCGATCGGAGACTGGCTCGCCGAGCGGGCGATCGACCTGATCGTGCTCGCCGGCTACATGGAGCTGCTCTCGGCGAGCTTCGTCGAGCGCTTCCGCGGCCGGATCATCAACGTCCATCCGGCGCTGCTCCCGTCTTTCCCCGGCCTGGACTCCGTTCAGCAGGCGCTCGACCACGGAGTAAAGGTGACCGGGGTCACCGTCCACTTCGTCGACGAGGGCGTGGACTCGGGGCCGATCATCCTCCAGCGCTCCGTTGAGGTGCCCCAGTCGCGCATGCGGGATGACCTCGAGGAGCGCATCCACGCCGTCGAGCACGACCTGCTGCCGCGGGCAATCGAGCTGATCGCCGCTGGCGCGGTGCGGATCGAGGAGCGAAACCCGAGACTGGTGAGCATCGATCGCGAGCTTGCGAGGTAGTCGCGCCGCCGAGGCCCTTGCGGGGCGCCGGCAGGCGTGCATACACTCGGCCGACGCCGCGCACGCCGCGTTCATGGACCTCCCCCGATGAGCACCCAGACGCCCACCGCCGACACGAGCGATCCGCTCGGTGCTCGAGTGCGGGTGCGGCGCGCCCTGATCTCGGTCTCCGACAAGACCGGGGTGGCCGATTTCGCCCGCGGGCTCGACGCGCTCGGAGTCGAGATCGTGTCCACGGGAGGCACGGCGGAGGCCCTGCGCGAGTCGGGCGTCGAGGTCCGGACGGTCGAGGAGCTGACCGGCTCGCCCGAGATCCTCGACGGCCGGGTGAAGACGCTTCATCCCCGCCTGCACGCGGCGCTGCTCGCGGTTCGCGATGACCCGTCGCACACGGCGGCGCTCGAGGCGGAGGGAATCGATCCGATCGACCTCGTGTGCGTGAACCTGTACCCGTTCGAGCAGGTGGTCGCCAACGTCGACGTGGACGAGGATGAGGCCGTCGAGAACATCGACGTCGGGGGGCCGACGATGATCCGCGCCGCCGCGAAGAACCACCGCTACTTGGCGGTGGTGGTGAAGCCGGAGAGTTACGACGCCGTGCTCGCGGAGCTCCAGGAGTCCGACGGCGAGATCTCGGGGGAGACGCGTCACTGGCTCGCCAACGAGGCGTTCGCACTCACCGCGCACTACGACGCCGCGATCAGCCGCTGGTTCGGCGCTCGCTACGAGGTGTATCCGACGCATCTCGCCGTGGCGCTGGAGAAGTTCCTCGACCTCTCGTATGGCGAGAACCCGCACCAGCGGGCGGCGCTGTACACCGAGGTGGGAGCGCGCACCCACGTGTTGTCGCGGGTCGCGAAGCTCCACGGGCGGGCGCTGTCGTTCAACAACGTGCTCGATCTCGACGCCGCCCGGCGGCTGCTGGTCGAGTTCGAGCGGCCCGCGTGCGTGATCGTGAAACACAACAACCCGTGCGGGGTCGCGCTCTCGGGGTCGATCGACGACGCACACGCGAAGGCGCTTGCGTGCGACCCGCTGTCGGCGTTCGGCGGCGTGGTGGCGCTCAACCGCGAGGTCGACGCGACGCTCGCGGAGCACCTGCACGAGACCTTCATCGAGGTGCTGATCGCCCCCGGCTACGACGACGACGCGCTGGAGATCCTGCGCCAGAAGGAGGCCGTGCGGATCATGGAGGATGACGAGAAGCGCGCGTACGAGGCGGCCGAGCGAGACGTCAAGCGGGTTCGGGGGGGGCTGCTGATCCAGGACGCCGACCGCGCTCCCGACGAGCGCGAGTCGATGCGAGTCGTCACCAAGGCGGCGCCCGACGATGCGCAGTGGGAGGACCTGCTGTTCGCGTGGGAGGTCGCTCGCCACGTGCGCTCCAACGCGATCGTGCTCGCGAAGGATCTCGCGACCGTCGGCATCGGTGCGGGCCAGATGAGCCGGGTCGACTCGGTGCGGATCGCGATCGACAAGGCGCGCGCGGCGCGCGGGGACGACGCCGACCAATTTCTGGGGGGGTCCGTGGTGGCGTCGGACGCGTTCTTCCCGTTCCCCGACGGGCCCCAGGGGGCGATCGACGCGGGGGCGTCGGCGTTGATTCAGCCAGGCGGCTCGGTTCGGGACAAGGACGTGATCGGCGCGTGCGACGCCGCCGGGGTCGCGATGGTGGTCACGGGCCGCCGCCACTTCCTGCACTAGTCCGGCTATGCCGGACCTGCACGTCCTTCGGGTGTTCTGCGCCGACGACGGGACCGGCGGGAACCCGCTCGGTGTCTTCCTCGACGGTCGCGAGGTCCCAGAGCGAGATCGCCAGCCGTTTGCGACCGATCTCGGGTTCGCCGAGACGGTGTACGTCGATAACGCCGCGACAGGGGACGTCCGGGTGTTCACCCCCGGCGAGGAACTCGACTTCGCCGGCCATCCGATGCTCGGGACCGCGTGGCTGCTCGCCCGCGAGCGGGACCCGGTCTACCGGCTGCACCCGCCGGCGGGCGAGGTGCCGGTGCGCTACGAGAGCGAGCTGACCTTCATCGCCGGCCGCCCCGCATGGGGCCCTCAGTGGGAGTTCGTGCGGCTGGACGCGCCCGAGCAGGTCGAGTCCCTCGATGGGCCACCCGAGGACCGGCCGCTGGTCGCCGTCTGGGCGTGGCTGGACGAGGACGCCGGAGCGATCCGCGAGCGTGTGTTCGGGCGAGCGATCGACATCGTCGAGGACGAGGCGACCGGCTCGGCGGCGATCCGGCTCGCGACGATCCTCGAGCGCCCCCTCGACATTCGCCAGGGGAAGGGCTCGCGAATCGTCGCCCGCCCAATCCGCGACGGCATGGTTGAAGTCGGCGGGCGGGTGGAGCTCGACGAGGTGCGCGTCTACCCGGTCGGCGGGTGACCCTCGAAGAACGGGCGATCATCAGCGAGCTTCTCCTCACCGATAAGTGGTGCCTGGCGGCGGGCTGGCCATTACTCCGCTTTCGATTTCGCCGTGGCAGTTCGCGCAAACCAGCACGCATTTCTTGGCTTCGTCGCGATATGCAGCCAGCGACGCCGTGATTGCGGCAATTGCGCAGCTCCACCCGGCACTTTCTGGTCGCGGACGGCGGACGACCAGTCTGCTTCAAGAGCGGAATCGGGGATGCTGGTCTCGTGATGTCCACGAACACATGTTCGTAGTCACATCGGACGTGTCACCCGCGATCTGGTTCGGCGAGTAAATTGGCCCCCGGGGGCGTGGCCCGAAGGTCGGGCAGCAGACTTTTAATCTGCGGGTTTGGGTTCGATTCCCAACGCCCCCACTTAGGAAAGCCGCTGCTCGCACAGCTTCTCGAGACGGGGTTGGCCGTCGTCGCCGGGCACCGCGCGGTCGAGGCGCAGCGTGGCGGCGCGGCCGTCGAGGCGCAGCGTCGCCACCTGGTTGTCGAAGAACGGCCCCTCGCTGACGCGCCAACGGATCCCCGGATCGTCGACCCCCGCCGCACGAGCGAGCGACTCGCCGAGCCGCCTCCCCGTCCGCGTCATCCCGAATCGGACTCCGTGCTGCTCGTGCGCGTCGAGCGCGTTGCGGAACGGCGAGCACACCGCCTGGTACACGTGGCTTGACACCCCGGCGTCGCGCCGGAAAGCGACGTCGGCCAGGTAGGCGTGGTGCACGTCGCCCGACAGGACACCGATCGTGGCCGGCGGCTGCCCTCGCCGACCCGAGCCGACGTCTTCGAGCAGCTTCGCCAGGCGGCGGAATGACGACTGGAACGCGGCCCAATGATCGAAGTCGAGCGCGCGCCGCATCCGCTCCCCGAGTCGCGCCGCCTCGTCGCCCCAAGCCCCGTCGCATACCGCCTCGTTCCAGGCCTCGATGTAGTGCAACCCCGGGCCGAGCAGGAACGGATCCGTGGTCCCGATCAGCAGGTGGTCGACCTCACCGGTGGCGTGATCGACGATCCATTCCCATTCCTCGTCGTCGAAGATCGACCGCCGGCCGTCCTCGAGCACGCGTCCGGTGCGGTCGTCGGTCACCACCACGCGCACTCGGTCGATATCGGTGCAAAAGCTCCACCGCTTGCCCTCCGGCACCCGTCCCTCATGCGCCGCGAACCTGCGCAGCACCGGCACCGAGTCCTCGGCCTCCCGAGCCTCCCGGTACTCCGGGTTTTCCCTCAGCTCGCGCGGAGAGAGGTTGCCGAGGTGCTGGTAGACCCAGTACGACATCAGCCCCCCGATCTCGCGCTCCTCCCACCACGGCTCGCGTCGCATCTCCTCGATCCACTCTCGCGAGATCAGCCAGTCGTCGTGCATGTCGTGGTCGTCGATCACCATGCTCGTCGGGACGACCGAGAGCAGCCAGCGCATCACCGGCTCGCCCCACGACTCCCTGTACAGACGCGTGTACTCCTCGAAGTCCGCGACCTCCTCGCCGGGCGGCTTGCGGACGTCGCGACGCGAGCGGATCCATTCACGCACCTCCGGTGACCCCTCGTCGACATAGACCTGGTCCCCGAGCATCAACAGCAGGTCGGGCCAGCGCCGTTCGCCCGCGATCATCTCGAGCGCCAGCGTCCGAAGCGCGTCGTGCTCGCGCCCGCGCGGGTCGTCGTCCTTGCTCAGCGTGTATGGCGGCTGGTGCGGGAGCGCGACCCGGCACGAGCCGAACACGACCTCGATCCGACCCCCCGAGTCGGGGGTCCGAATCGCGCTCGGCGGGAAGGGCGAATCCGCCGGCGGCCACCGCCGTTCGCCGTCGAGCATCACCTCGTACGGGTGCGAGGCACCCGGGTCGAGCCCCTCGATGCATACGAGCGCGTAGTGGTGCTGGTCGACCGCGAACGTCGAATCTGCCGCGCCCAGCACCTCGACCTCGCATGGCCGATCCGTCTCGACCCACACCGTCGCCTCCTCGGGGTCGACGAATCGCAGCACAGGGCCCAGCACGAGCTCGCTCATGCTCCATCGGTACCCGGTGGGTGGCGTCTCTAGACGGCGCTCACTCGCTCGGTCGCTGGAGGCGGCTCTCGAGGTTCTCCGCTACGCGCTCCAGACTCAGGGTCCGCGCACGCTTATACGTGGCGCGGGCGACGATTGCGATCACAGCTCCCGTCGCGACCGCTCCGGCCCCGCCGAGGCGATGGTTGTGTTTCGTATCCCCGTCTTTTTTCGCGTTGCCGCCACCCTCAGCATCGTCCTCGCCGAACGCAGCCTCGACCGCCGAGCGCACGATCCGTTCGATGTCGATCGGCGGTGTCTTTCGTTTCCTGCCGAGCATGGTGCACCTCGACTAGCGCCTGAGCACGCGGTAGGTCAGGACCGCCGCTGCCGCTCCCGCGACAGCGGCTGCCCCGAGCGCCCGTGGCGCCGACGGCTGCTCGCCGCTCATCCGATCCACAGCGACACGTTTCAGGAAATTGGCCATCGCCTACCTGTCGCTCCTGTCAGTCTCCTCCACCTACGACCTCGCCGTCGCCTTCTCGCGGCGTGATCCGGAACCGCTGCGGGACCTGGAACGGCCACCCGAGGACGAGCGCCCGGACGAGCCGCTGCGCTTGCGGCTCGAGCCGGTCGAACGACCGCGCGCCGATGTGCCACTGCTCTTCCGCTTCGATCCCCCGGAACGTCCGCCGCCTGAGTTTCCGGCGCTGGAGGTGGACTGTGGGGAGTGAGAGTGCTCGCGGTCGTGGATGTCCTCGAAGTCGGCGTAGTCGCGTCCCTTGTCGTAGCTCGAGGGATGCTCCTTCACGACCTCGCCGTCCTCGATCACGCCGCGCCAGGCGCCCGTCTCGACCTCCTGCATCTCGATGAACGCCTTGAAGCGAGCGAGGTCGGCGCGCACCGCGCGCTTCACGTGACGCATTCCACGCGCCGCCTTCTCGATCAGCGAGCCGGGTTCCACGTCGAGGCTCACTTGAATCCGGGTCAGGCGGTCCCCAAGCTCGTGGAAGGTGACGACGCCCGTGTGCTGGACGCCCTTGCTGACGTTCCACATGATTCGCTCGTCGGGACGCTGCTGCACGATCTGCGCCTCGAACTCCCTCGACATCCCCCAGACCTTTGTCCGGAACGAGACGTTTGAGTCGTCCTCCTGGGTCGCCTGGTCGAGGCGGTGCATGAACTGCGGCCACTCCTCGAACTGGGTCCACTGGTTGTAGGCCGTCTGGAGCGGGACGCCGACGTCGACGGCCTGCTGCACGGGCATCCGGCGACCCTTGCCGACGCCGGGCGTGCCCTTCTGACCGCCGCCCTTGCTGTCGCCACCGCCCGGAAGCACGCTCTTGCCCGCCTCCTTGGCGATACCGGTAGCGCCCCCCGCGTCGTCGATCTTCTCGCCGACAGTCTCCTTTACCTTGCTGCCGACCTGGTCCGTCGCCTCTTTCGCCGGGGACGCGACGCGCTTCCCAGCGCCCTTGACCAGCTTGCCGGCACCCTTGGCGGCCAACGGCGCCGCGACGGCAAGCCCGGCGCCCGCAGCCACGCCACGCATTCCTGAAAGCGCTCCATTCGTGTTCTTGCCCACAAGTCCGTTGCGACCGTTGCCAGAGACGCTGTGCGCTGCCTCTCGCGCGATTTTTCCGATTGCGCCTCCGATGACGTCGCCTACATCCGTCACGTCCTTAGCCATGATTCTCGTTGCTCCTTTTAGTCAGAACTTCTAGTCAGAACTGATTGGAATCTTCCTCAGGGCCTGCTTACCCGGCAGCCTTTCGGCTAAACCTCAGCGCGTGCTCATTCGAGGGTCCCCGGAGCGAGGTCCCGCACCTGGTCGCGAAGCCGCTGAAGCACGGATCGGAGGATCCGGGAGACCTGCATCTGGGAGACGCCGATTCGCTTCGCGATCTCGGTCTGGGTCATGTCCTCCACGAAGCGGAGGTGAAGGACAATGCGGTCGCGGTGCGAGAACTCGTCGAGCGCCGGCCGGATTGCCTCGGCGTACTCGACGACGTCGTAGCCGGTGTCGTATTCGCCCAGCGAGTCGAGCAGTGCCGCAGCATCGGAATCGCGGTCCACCGGCTGGTCCAGCGAGCTCAGGCGGTAGGCGTGTCCAACTTCGATCGCCTCGACGACCTGCTCCGTGGTCAACTCCGACCAGTCCGCGATTTCGGGGACCGACGGTGAGCGGCCCTTCCTCTGGCTCAGCTCCTCGACCGCCCGCTCGACCACGACAGCGCGGTCCTTGGCACCACGTTCGACACCCGCCGACCAGCTGCGATCCCGGAAGTGTCGCTTGAGCTCGCCGAGAATGGTCGGCGTGGCGAATGACGTGAACGCGAATCCACGATCGGGGTCGAAGCGGGCGACCGCATTCAGCAGACCCACGCTCGCGACCTGCACGAGGTCCTCGAACGGCTCGCGTCCACCCCGGAAACGCGATGCGAGCCGCCTTGCGAGTGGCATGAAACGCTCGACTAGCTCCTCGAGGATGGCCGGATCGCACGTCCGGGCGTACTCCTCGAACAGTCGCTGCTCCTCGGCCCGCAGGGGCGGTGGATGTGGCGGAATCCCACCGTTGGTGCGGACCCTGCCACGCACAACTGTCCCCGACTTCACGCGTCCAACTCCGTTCGTGTAGGAGACGTGGCGGCTCGAAGCCCAGAACGAACCGGTTGGCGCGATTCATCCAGTTCCTCGGTGCACGAAGGGCGAAAAGTCGTGCCGGAAGGCAGGCGGCCCGATCTGATCGCGTCGAGCGAGGGTAGCAGAATCTGACGAGCTTGTGAAGGAGTTTTCCCTCTGTTCCTCGCCAAAGCTCAATCATGAGTTCCCCCAGCTCAGTCAGCAGTTCCCCAGTCCCACCGATCGACTAGCATCACAACCGTGTCGTCTGATGAAGCTCGTGCTGGCCACGGCGTCTACAGCATCGGTGCGGTATCTCGAATGCTGGAGATTCCCGCCGCGACGATCCGCAACTGGGAGGAGCGCTACGCGACGATCGTCCCGGAGCGGAGTCCTGGCGGACACCGCCTTTACTCGCGCGAGCAGGTAGAGCAGCTCCGTTTCATCGCGGCGGAGCTTGCGCGCGGGCTCTCGGCGGCAGATGCCCACCGGGTGCTATCGGAGCAGGGACCGGATGGTCCGCCAGGGGTGAACGACGGCCCGAGCGTCCGTACACGACTGCTCGTCCTGCTGGCGGAACGCGATCCTGTCGCGGCGGAACTAGAGGAGTTCTTTTTGCGCACCGAGGGCTACGAGGTGAACGTGGCTCTTGAAGGCGGGGAGGCCGAGGAGCACTGGATCGAGAGCCAGCCGCAACTCGCGATCGTGGAGCTGATGATTTCCGGGGGCATGGGCACTCAGCTATGCAGGCGCTTGAAGCAGCGGCACGACACCGGAGCCCTGCTCGCCGTCTCCGCCCTCGAGGCTCGAGACGAAGCGCTAGCTGCGGGCGCCGACGCTTTTCTACAGAAGCCGTTTGACCCGCTCGAGCTCGTCTCAACCGTCAAAGACCTGCTCGGAGCCAGCGCGCTGGTCGGTCCCCGCGCAGGATAGTCGCTGGTGGACGGGCGCCTGACGAGCGGCGACGAGGGCCTCGACATGATCCTCGGCGGAGGCCTGCCGGCGAATGGGATCAACCTGATCATCGGGCTGCCGGGCTCGGGAAAGACCATCCTTTCCCAGCAGTGCGTCTTCGCCGGCGCGACGGAGGAGCGTCCTGCGATCTACCTCTCCACAGTCTCGGAGCCGTTCGAGAAGATGCTTCGCTACGGCCAGACGCTGAGCTTCTTCGATCGCCAGGCGATCGGCCGGTCGGTCTACTACGAAGACCTCGGAGGCGCACTGGACGGGGAGGACGGGCTCACCGCCGTGACGGAGCGCATCGGCGTGCTGATAAGGGAGCGGCGTCCGGGGATCATCGCGATCGACAGCTTCAAGGCCCTGGCGGCGTTCGCGGAGAACGCGCAGGCCTTCCGGCGCTTTCTGCAAGAACTCGCCGCGCTGCTCACAGCCTTCCCCGTGACCGCGTTCTGGATAGGCGAATACAGCGAAGAGGAGACGCGCGCGGCGCCGGAGGCCGCCGTGGCCGACGGGATCATCGCGCTCGGAACGCAGCGTACAAACGAACGCGCACTCCGCCTGATTCAGGTGATCAAGCTGCGGGGGAGCGAATTCCAATCAGGACGTCACGCGTATCGACTCTCCAGTGACGGCATCACCGTTTTCCCCCGTCTCGCCGACCCCGTCAGGGAGCAAGGCTACCGGCTCGGCAAAGACCGGATTTCGTCCGGCATCCCGCCGCTTGACACGATGCTCGCGCACGGCTACATCCAAGGTAGCTCCACCCTCGTGGCCGGGCCGTCGGGTGCAGGCAAGACTCTGATGGGACTCCACTTCATCTTCACCGGCGCCGCGAGCGGCCAGCCCGGCGTGATCGCGACGCTGCAGGAGAACCCGATCCAACTGGAGCGAATCGCCAGCGGCTTCGGTTGGTCGCTGGACGACGAGCGGGTGGCGGTCATGTACCGGTCTCCCAACGATGTCTACATCGACCAATGGGTGTACGAGCTGCTCGACGTTGTGAAGGCCACCGGCGCGACGCGCGTGCTGATCGACAGCCTGAGCGACCTGCACTACGCGGCCACGGATCCCGTGCGCTTCCGCGAGTTCATCTACTCGCTCACGCAACGCCTCTCGCGCTCGGGGATAAGTTCGATCATGACCAGCGAGGTGCCGGACCTGTTCGAGGTTGGCCGCCTCGCCGAGTACGGGGTCTCCCACCTGTCCGACAACGTTGTCCTGGTGCAGTACGTTCGCGCCGAGTCACGTCTCCAGCGGACTGTGACAGTCGTCAAGTCGCGCGGGAGCGATCACGACCACGAGATCCGCGAATTCGAGATAACGTCGGACGGGATAGCGGTCGGAGATCGGATCAGCGACGTGTACGGCGCCGTTCGTTAGCTTCGCGTTAGGACGAGATCTCAGTTCGAAGCCCGCTCAATCCGTTTCACTTTCGGGCCGCCGGGTACCCCGAGCCTTGACTTCAGGTCGTCGTTACGTTTTGGAGGACTGGATGCCTTCTCTAAAAGGGGTTTGGGCACGTGGGCGAGCAGTCCCATGGGCCGTGGTGTGGGAAGTCGGACGAGCCCTGTGGATGAATGCCCGTGACCGCGTGAACGAGACCCTCAGCCAGAGGGAGCGCCAGGATTTCGCGCGCATGGTTCGGAAGGGGCGAGGTCGCCCGTGGAACCTGACCACAGAGGAGCGCCGTCGACTCGTGGCTCTCGTAAAGAAGGCCGCGACCGGCAGGAGCGACAGCAGCTGGGAGGCCGTGGGGCGATCGGTCGTGACCCTGCTTCCGCCTCGAATTGTCACTGCGATCTGGGATCGTCGCCGTTCCGGGCGCTAGGTCGGCCGGGGAAGAGCAGCGCTGTTTTGCATACGGGCAATAACAAACAAAAGCGTGCCTTCGCCGCACCGCGACGATGGCGGCTGTGAGCGCGCAGAAAGGAGTCCACCATGAGGAGCAAGGGACGCGACAAGGCGGGGGGCAGCTTCGACAAGGTGCGCGGCCGGATCAAGGAAGCCGGCGGAGCCCTCACCGGTAATCAGCGGCGCAAGGCAAGCGGCCAGGATCGCCAACTGAAGGGGTCGGCGCGAAAGAAGCGTGGCCACCTGCGCGACTTGCTGCGCAAGTAGTTCGCGTTTCAATCCGACGTTTGCGAGGGCTCATAGCGCTTATTTGGGAGCGCTTATTGGAGGGGAACGGATGGAGGCCGACGGAACGAACAAACGGGACATGACGGATGTTTCCTTCTCAAATTGCCGGGTAGCGTTGACGTGAGCGAGAACTAGTCACCGGAGAGAGAAGAGAGAAGATGGCGGCAAACAAGAAGTCGAGCTCGAACAAGTCGAAATCAAGCTCGAAGAAGTCGAGCTCGCGGTCCGGCTCCTCGAAGCAGGGCTCGAAGCCGCAGGCGCTGCAGAATCCCTCCCAGGAAGCGGAAGGACATGTTGGGGACGAAGGCCACGCGCGAGTGAGGCCGTCCCAGACGCGGTCCGTGGTCGGGGGCGACGGCCGTAGCTCCTCGCGCCGGACCCGCAAGCAGGAGGAATTCAAGGACTATTCGGTGGTCGATCCGCAGGACATCGACGGGGGACCGGACGTGTTGATCGACGTTCCGGTCGTCAAGGTCGACGAGGTCGACGTCGAGGTCGACGACCTGCACGCGCAGGTGGCCGTGCTCGCCGAGGTACGCAAGCTGGTGAAGATCGGCGTGGGGGCCGAGGCGCAGCTCGACAAGGTCGAGCTGAAGATCGAGGGCGTCGAGGCCCAGGCGCTCCTCAAGGCGAAGCTCAACAACGTGACGGCGATCCTCGAACGGGTGCTCTTGAGCCTCGATCGCAATCCGGCCCTGCTGCAAAGCGTGGGCAAGGCGGTCGAGGAGGTGGGCGCCGGCACCGGCGACCTGCTCGACCACTCCGGCGACGCGGTCGAGGACGTCGGCGAAGGGACCAAAAAGGCCCTTGGCCCCGTGGGCGAAGGCGCCGGCCAGGCCGTGAGCCAAGTGGGCAAAGGCGCCGGCGAAGGGGTCGGCGAGATCGGTGAAGGCGCGGAGCGCGGCGTCGCCGGTGTCGGACGGGGCGCCAAGCGCGGAGTCGCCGGCGTCGGGCGCGGCACCGGCCGGGGCGTCGAGGGCGTGGGTCAGGGTGCCCAGCAGCTGACCGACAACCTCGCTCAGGGTGGACAGCCCGAGCAGCGGCGTGCCAAAAAGCAGAAAGGCGGAAGTTGATGGCCAGCCAGCGAACGAAAAAGCGTCGCAGCAGCGGCAAAGCCTCGAATGCGAACTCCCGTAGGGATGGCTCCAAGCGCAAGGGGCAAACCATGACGCGCCCGCAGTCCAAGCGCACCAACAGGTCGAGCCCGCAGCGTCGCGACGGCGACTCCCGTCCAGCCTCGCAGAAGACGGAGAAGTACCGGTTCGCGAAGAATGTGGAAGGTCTGGGCACCGCGGCGGAGCGCGAATACCAGCACTACGCCGAGATCGATCCGTGGGAGCTCGACGACGAGCTTCCCGACGTTCTGCTAGACGTTCCCGTCGTCAAGCTCGACAGCCTCCACTTCGAGCTCGACAACCTGGACGCGCACGTGGCGCTGAACGCATACGTGCTCGACCTCGTCAAGCTGAAGGTTGGCGCCGACGTCCACCTCGGACGCGTCCGCCTGGACATTCGCGGGGTGGAGGCGCAGGCGCTCGTGAAGGTGCGTCTTGACCATGTGGCCGCCATCGTCGACCGCGTCATGACCACGCTCGACCGGAATCCTGAGCTGCTCGAGAGCCTCGGTGCCGCGGTCGAGGACATCGGCGCCGGCGGCGGCGACATGCTCGGCGAGGCCGGAGAAGCCGTCGAGGACGTCGGCGAGGGCGCCGAGGATGCCCTCGAGTTCATCGGCAAGGGGGCCGGAGAGGGCGTCGGCGAAATCGGCGAGGGGGCAGGCAGGGCCGTGAGCGGCGTCGGCAAGGGCGCCGGCCAGGCGGTCGGTGATGTCGGCGAGGGCGCCGGCGAGGCGGTCGGCGACATCGGCGAAGGCGCCGGCGAAGCCGTTGGCGACGTCGGCGAGGGGGCCGGCGAGGCGGTCGGCAACCTCGATCAGACCGTACAGGGCGTCGGCCGTACCGCCGGCCAGGCGGGTGAGGCCGTCGGCGAGGCTGCCGAAGGCGTGGGCGAAGGCGTGCACGGAGCCGAGCGAGCCGTCGGAGAGGTCGGTCAAGGTGCCGGCGAGGCCGTCGGTGGGATCGCTCAAGGCGTCGGCGGCGCCGCCGGCCAGCTCGAGCAGGCGGCTGCCGGCCTCGTCGGGGGCGGTGGCGGCAACGGCGGCGACGCAGGGACTCAGGCCGGCCGCGCCGAGATCGCGAAGCTGGCCGCGAAGCTCGTCGCGAAGGAGCTCTCTGCCGCGACGAAGGAGGAGGCGAAGGAGCTGGGCCTCGCCGCGACCCGCAAGGCGAAGGAGGTCGGGGAGCGGCGCAAGCAGCGCAAGGCCGAGGAGCTGAACGCCACGGAAAAAGCTCTTCGCACCGCCGAAGAGCTGGACGTCGATCTCGACATCGTCGACGGCAGCGGCCCCGAGGGCCGGATCACCGTGGCGGACGTGCGTAGGGCTGCGAAGGACGAGTAGCGGTGGCGCGCGAGCGGGATCGCGCCGGCAAGCCCGACGTCGAGATCGGCGCCGCCGCCAGCGCCAAGCGCTTGCGGTTCAAGCGCAAGCCGCGGGTCGAGGTGAACACCCACGCCGAGAGCGAGATCGACCCTAAGCTTGCGCGCGAGATGGAGCGGATCGAGGGCGAGGGAGGCTCACACGGCGAGCGGGAGAATCTCCCCGACGAAGTTGAGCCCGGCGTCACCTACCGAGACGTCCGTGTCCGCTGGCGCGCCGCAGCCAGGCTCAAGGATGTCGAAGCGAGGCGGGAGCCTGACGCGGGCGAGGAAGACTAGCGGCGAGACGCGCGGATTCCGTCTAGCGTCGGCTGTTTTCGCCCAATCTTGCAGACCTCGTGGGGGGCGTCCCGGTCAACTGGCACAGCCTGTACCAGGTGAATGTCGCATTTCTCCCCGCTATGACGAACTTATGATCGAAATTCGACGCGGATCTGGGACAATACCGGAACAGTCAGCCAAGAGATGAGACAGAAGTCTCTTGGGTTTTCACCTCCAGTAACGCCCGCCTCGAATCCACAGCAAGGAGCCCGGATGCGGGCTCGCCGGGTGGGATTCGATCGAATTCGAAGGTTTCGCGCTGGAGCTGGGGGCGGCCGTTTCGCCCCGACGCCGGCCGCACTGGCCCGCCGCACACACGCGAGGAAGATGACAGCGACTCGAACAAGATCACTCACGGCCGCCCCGTGGGACGACTGGAGTGCCGACGAACATACGCTCCTCGTTCGCTACGCGCGGACCCGCGATCCGAGAATTCTCGATGAGCTCGTGGAGACTTTCTTGCCGCTCGCCCGACGGCTCGCCGCTCGTTACCGAGGGGATTGGGAGCCTGTGGAGGACCTCGAACAGGTGGCCAGCCTCGGGCTGGTCAAGGCTCTCGACCGCTTTGACCCCAGCCGCGGTGTCGCCTTCTCGAGCTACGCAGTCCCAACGATCCTCGGGGAGCTTAAGCGCCACTTCCGCGACCGGGGGTGGTCGGTCCGATTTCCGCGCGATCTCCAGGAGCGAATCGGCCGGGTCGATCGTGGGATAGCGGAATTGTCAGCGCGGCTCGGCCGGTCGCCTTCCGTGAACGAGGTCGCCGCCAAGTTGGAGATCGACCCGGAGGAAGTGCTTGAGGCGATCGAGGCCGGTCAGGCCCGTCACGCGATCTCGCTCGACGTTCAGTCGCAGACCGAGGACGGTGAGGGAGATCCGCTCAAGGAGCGGCTGGGACGGAGCGATCCGGGCTTCGACACGGTCGAGTACGGCGCGGCGATCGAGGAGATCCTCGACTCGCTGGCGAAAAGGGATCGCGTCGTGCTGCACTTGCGCTTCGTCGAGGACATGACCCAGACCGAAATCGCTAAGCGGGTCGGAATCTCCCAGATGCATGTATCGCGCGTACTGCGCGCGACCCTGAGGCGGCTTCGCGAGCAACTACCCGCTGCCGGGGAACCCTGAGCCGGGCGCCTCGCGTTGCTTCCCGGCCCGGCGGTAGAGTCGGCGCATGTCGCTCCACCCCGCCGAGAACCGCGGCTACCGCGAGCTGTTTGTCAGCGGTCGCCAGCTCATCGGGCGGTGGGCGAGGCTTGCCGACGCGCTCGAGGGGAGCGGCGCGGAGGGTTCTCTCCGGGGGGCCGTTGAGGCGGTCGACGAGATGCTGGAGGCGCTCGATCCGCTGACCGCCCAGCACGGGCTCCACTCGCGCGTAGCGGCGCAGGGCACCGGCGCGCGCATCGGGTTCGCGCGCTCTATGGTCCTCGACCGGTTCCTCGAGCGCAACCAGGCGCTCAGGCTCGCCGTCTCCGATCTCGAGCACCTCACGACGCTGCTCGCGTATCTCGCGCGGGTGAGCGAGGATCGCGGCCACCCCGAACTCGCCCGGCCGTGCCGCTCGTGGGAGCAGCGGCTCGCCGCGGAGGGCAATGCCGTGCGGGACGCCGCCGTCGGGCTCGGGGCGAACCCGGACGCCGCTATCGAGGCCCTCGACCCATCGGTCGTTGGCCGCGCCGCGCACCGCACGGCCTGGGCGATGGGGGCAGTCGGCGAGTGGATCGACCGCCGCGCCGGCTAGCAGCTATTCGAGGTGAGGCAGGCCCTCGTCGGGCGTCGAGGCGCGCGCGTGAAGCTTGCGCGGGATCCGGCCCGCGCGCCGCGCCGCGAAGCCGGCCTCGACCGCGCGGCGCATCGCCCCTGCCATCGCGACCGGGTCCTCGGCGCGGGCGACCGAGCTCGACAGCAGCACCCCGTCGCATCCCAGCTCCATCGCCAGAGCGGCGTCAGACGGCGTCCCGATGCCGGCATCGAGGATCACCGGGACGTTCGCGCGGTCGACGATGATCTGGAGGTTGTAGGGGTTGCGGATACCCATCCCCGATCCGATCGGCGAGCCGAGCGGCATCACCGCCTGGCATCCGACCTCCTCGAGCCGGCGCGCGAGAATCGGGTCGTCGTTGGTGTACGGAAGCACGGTGAACCCCTCGGCGACCAGGGTCTCGGCGGCATCGATGAGCTCGACGGCGTCGGGGAAGAGGGTGCGATCGTCGCCGATCACCTCGAGCTTGACCCACTCGGTCTCGAACGCCTCGCGGGCGAGCCGCGCCGTCCGCACCGCGTCTCGCGCCGTGTAGCACCCGGCCGTGTTCGGCAGTGCGAACGCGCCCCGGGCATCGATCACGTCGAGCACCGATCCCTTGGCGAGCGGATCGACGCGCCGCAGCGCGACGGTGACGATCTCCGCTCCCGACGCCTCGAGCGCGCGATCGAGATCGTCGAGGGAGCGGAACCCGCCGGTCCCGACGATCAGGCGCGAATCCCACGTGCGGCCGCCGAGCTCAAATCCAGCGGTCGTCGCTTCGACGCTAATCCCGCGTGACTCAGCCACCCTGAATCGCCTCCACGACCTCGACCCTCTGGCCGTCGCGCAGGTCTCTCCCCTCCCACCCGCTCCGGGGCACCACCTCTCCGTCGACCGCGACCGCGACCCCCCGCCTTCCGGAGTTCGCGCCGGCGGCCGCGACCGCGTCGGCGACGCTCGCGCCGTCGGACAGCTCGACGGGGTCGCCGTTCAACTCCACGATCATCTTGCCGCCACTCCTTCGAATCGCTCCGGTGCCATCGGAGCCACGACCGCCGGCGGATCGTCCCCGGCGAGGATCGCCGTCACCGCGTCGGCCGTGATCGGCGCGAGCAGGATCCCGTTGCGGTAGTGGCCCGTCGCCACCACCAGGCCGTCGAGCGAGCCGCGCCCGATCACCGGAGCGTTGTCGGGCGTGCCGGGACGCAGCCCCGCCAACGCCTCGCAGAACTCCAGCTCGGCGATCTCGGGCAGCACGCGATACGCCTCGCGCAAAAGCTCGTGGACTCCGCCGGCCGTCACGGTGAGGTCGAACCCGCGCTCCTCGACGGTCGCCCCGACCACCACCCGGCCGTCCGCACGAGGAACGACATACACCCGGGGGGTGGCGACGATCCGCTCGGACACCGGGGACGGCGCCGCGCCGCGCAGGTTCACGACCTCGCCCTTGACCGGACGCACGGGAGGCCGCGCGTCCTCCGGGAGCCATCCCGCGGTCCCCGACGAGCTACCCGTCGCCAGCACGACTCGATCGGCGAGCAGCTCGCGCCCGTCCGCGATCCTCACCCCGAACAGCCGCTCGCCTTCGATCACCGCATCGGTTGCGTCGGCCCCCGGGACGATCTCGCCGCCTGCCCGGCCGATCGCCGCTACGAGGGCGCCGACCAGCGTGCGAGGATCGACCTCGGCGTCGTCCGCGGCGTGCACGCCACCCGCGATCCCAGGCGCGAGCCCGGGCTCAAGCTCGCGGCACTCAGCCGGGCGGAGCCACTCGGCGGCCAGCCCGAGCGATCCCTGCAGCTCGTGATGGCGGCGAAGCTCCTCCGCCTCGTCGACGTCGAGCGCGACGTGAAGAGCGCCGCTACGGCGATAGCCGACCGGGCGTCCGGAGGCTACCTCGAGCTCGGCGGCGAACTCGGGATACGCGCGGGCCGAGTCGAGGTTGAGCTGCAGGAGCGCCTCCTCCCCCCACGACGCCTCGCCGACCGGCGCGAGCATCCCCGCCGCCACCCGCGATGCTCCGGCGCCGGGGGTATCGCGATCGATCACGCGCACCGACAGGCCGCGCTGTGCGGCGCGCCATGCGCACGCCAGCCCGATCACCCCCGCCCCCACTACGAGGACTTCGCTGGTTATCTCGCCGCGTCGCACGAACACCGCCTCTCGGTCTCGACGGGCGGCTCCGCACCACCATCCCTGCGCCGGCATTACCCGGATCAGGTTCAGACGGTCGGCGGCGCCCCAGCCGCCCTCTCAGCCCGTCGCCCGGGCTCCCGTTATCTGCATCCAATGGTACCCCCAGTGGAATTACGCTAAGAGGCGATGCTGCGTGCCCGCGATCGCCACCCCCGGCTCGGCGCGGCGCGGCTCTACTTCGTGTGCGAGGCGCGCCCGCGCGGGGGCGACCCGGAGCCGCTGCTCGAGGCGGCACTCGAGGGCGGCACGGGGATGCTCGAGCTGCGCGAGAAGTCGCCCCGGGACGACGCCTGGTTGATCGAGCATTCGCGCGCCTTCCGGGAGGCGGCGGAGCGCCACCGCGTGCCGTTCATCCTCAATGACCGCCCCGACCTCGTTGGCGACTGCGGTGCCGACGGCGTCCATGTCGGCCAGGACGACACGCCGGTCACCGAGGCTCGCGCGCGACTCGGCGACGAGCACCTCATCGGGCTCTCGACTCACTCCGCCGCACAGCTCGACGCGGCGTGCTCGGCGCCACCGCAAGCGCGCCCCGACTACGTCAGCGTCGGTCCTGTGTGGGAGACGCCGACCAAGGAGGGCAGGCCCGCCGCCGGGCTGGAGCTGATCGAGCGCGCGGCGCGCGAGGCGACGCTTCCGTGGTTCGCGATCGGCGGAATCGACCTGTCGAACGTGGGCGACGTCGTCGCGGCGGGCGCCGAGCGGATCGTCGTCGTTCGGGCGCTGCGTGACGCGAGCGACCCGGCTGGCGTCGCCCGGGGGCTGCGCGAAGCGATCGAAGCCGGCGCCGAGGTGCCGCGTGGGTAGCCGGGAGCGCAAACGCGCAGAGCGGCGGAAGCGAAAGCGGCGCACCGGCGTGGAGGAGGTTGCTTCGCCGGCCACGGAGCGGGCTGACGACGGCGGGGGTGCGCCGGAGCTCAGCCGGTCCGAGCAGAAGGACCGCGAGGCTCGGGAGGCGCTTCAGCCGCTTCGCGAGGGCGAGCGACCTGGAGCGGTGACCGCCGGCGCAATCGTCTCTGGAGCGTTGGCGCTCGTGATCTGGCTCTCCGCAGCGCTCGCCGCGATCACTGACATCGACGTGCGCGGTTCGGATCCACAGGCGGTGCCCCTGGCGCTGTTCGCGGCAGTCCTCACCTTGATGGCCTACGGGATGTGGCGGGCGCGGTACTGGGCCGTGCTTGGCTTCCAGGCGCTCCTGGTGCTGGTGATGCTGTCATCGGCGCTGGGGCTGATCCAGGTTACGACGGTGCTGGAGGCAATCGGAACCCTCGTGCTGCTGTCGGGCTCGGGCGTCCTCTTCTATCTCATGGTCAAGGCGCTGGCGCGGATCCAGATGCCCCAGCGCGCCCGGCGCGAATAGAGCCGCACCAGCACGGCGCGGGTTGAGGCCGATCGCTCTCGGGTAGAGTCGAACCCGATGCCCGACCGGTACGACGTGATCGTGATCGGATCCGGCCCGGGGGGGTACGTCGCCGCGATCCGCGCCGCCCAGCTCGGTCAGAGCACCGCCGTGGTCGAGCGCGACGACCGTCCGGGCGGACGGTGTCTCAACTACGCGTGCATTCCCGCGAAGACGATCCTCCACAGCGCGGCCGTGTTCGACGAGGCGCGCAACGGCGCCGCCGAGCTCGGAGTCAAGGTCGACGGGGTCAGCCTCGATTGGGGCGGCGTGGGCAAGCGCCGCGACAAGGTCCGCAAGACGCTCACCGACGGCGTGGCGATGCTGTTCGACAAGAACAAGGTCGACTACATCGAGGGGACGGGCTCGTTGACCGCCGACGGAGACGTAACGGTGGGCGATCAGACCTACGCGGCGAAGGGCGTCCTTCTCGCCACCGGTTCGGTGGCGCTGCCGATCCCCGGGGTCGAGTTCGGAGACCGCGTGATCGACACCTGGGGCGCCTACTCGCTTCCCGAGCTGCCCGAGCGGATGGCCGTCGTGGGCGCTGGCGCGTCGGGCGCCGAGATCGCGTCCGCGTTCGGCCGCTTCGGCGTCCAGGTGACGCTGATCGAGATGCTCGACCAGGTCCTTCCGGCCGAGGACAAGGACGTGGCGAGGGTCGTCGAGCGAGAGTTCAAGAAGCAGAACATCGAGGTGGTCCTCGGGACGCGGGTGGAGCAGGTCGACGCCGGCCGGAAGGCCGTCAAGGTCAAGTACGGGGACTCGGAGATCGAGGTCGACTACCTGTGCATCGCGGGCGGGAGGGCCCCCGACACCGAGCCGCTCGGGATCGCCGACGCCGGGGTGGAGACGGGGGACGACGGCCGGATAACCGTCGACGAGTATCAACGGACGAGCCGGGACGGCGTGTTCGCGATCGGCGACCTGGTTCCCGGCGCCGACCTCGCGCACAAGGCATCCGAGGAGGGGGTCGTAGCGGTGGAGACGATCGCCGGCCACACGACGCACCCGATCGACCCCGGAGGGATCCCCGCTGCGACCTTCTGCCATCCACAGGTGGCGAGCTTCGGCCTCACCGAGTCGCAGGCGAAGGAGTCGGGCCGCGAGATCAAGGTCGGCCGCTTCAAGCTCGGCGCGATCGGCGCCGGCACCGTGTACGACGATCGCCTCGGGTTCGTGAAGATCGTGGCCGACGCCGAGTACGGCGAGATAATCGGCGCCCACATCGTCGGGAACACCGCGTGCGACATGATCTCCGAGCTCGTCGACACCCGGGAGCTCGAGGGCGGATACCAGGAGCTCGCGCGGATCATCCACCCGCACCCGACGATCTCCGAGGCCGTCCTCGATTCAGCTCGCGCAGTGGATGGCTGGGCCATTCATCAATAGGCCGACCTTCTTCTTCGACCTGGGGTCGCCGTACGCGTACCTCGCGGCGGAGAGGGTGAACGCGATGTTTGCGGAGGCGGTCGGGGAGCCGCCAGTGTGGGAACCGGTGCTGCTCGGCGGGCTGTTCAAGCGATTCGGCCGCGATTCGTGGGCGAATGGCCCCGGCAGGGCGGACGGGATCGCCGAGGTCGAGCGCCGCGCCGGCGAGCGCGGGCTTCCGCCGCTGCGGTGGCCGGATCCGTTCCCCGGAAACACGCTGTTCGCGATGCGAGTCGCCACGTACGCGAAGCAGATCGGAAGGACGGTGTCGTTCTCGCTCGCCGCGTTTCGCCAGGCGTTCGCCGCCGGGCGCGACCTCACCGATCCGGACAGCGTCCTGGTCGCCGCGGCCGCCGCTGAGATCCATCCGCGCGCAGTCACCGCGGCGGTCGAGCGCGACTCGGTCAAGTCAGCGTTGCGAGATGCCACGGAGCGCGCCGGCGACCTCGGCGTCCGCGGCGTCCCGAGCCTCGTGGTGGGCGACGAGGTCTTCTGGGGCGACGATCGGCTCGAACGGGCGGTCGAGGCCGCGCGCTCCTAGACTGCGAGGAGCAGGTGCCCAACAACCCCGACAGCGCTCAGCAAGCCCCGGTGAAGCCACCGCGAACCGACGGCCCTGGCTCCCAGCCCCCGCAGCTTCCCGACGCCGACACCTGCCGCGAGCTGCTGCAGACGATGGTCCTGATCCGGCGCTTCGAGGAGGAGGCCGGCCGCCAGTACCAGCGCGCGAAGATCGGCGGGTTCCTGCACCTGGGGATCGGCGAGGAGGCGACGATCGTAGGCACGGCGTCGGTGTTGGAGGACCGCGATTACCTGATCAGCACGTATCGCACCCACGGCCACGCGATCGCCCGCGGCACCTCTCCCGACGGCGTGATGGCGGAGCTGTTCGGGCGCGAGGACGGCTGCTGCCGAGGCCGCGGCGGCTCGATGCACATGTTCGACCTCGAGCGCCGCTTCATGGGCGGGTATGGCGTGGTCGGCGGCAACCTCCCGATCTCCGCCGGACTCGCGCTGGCGTCGGACTACAAGGGTGAAGACGCCGTCACTGTGTGCACGTTCGGCGACGGCGCCGTCAACACCGGCAACTTCGGCGAGACGATGAACCTGTCCGCGTTGTGGAGCCTCCCGATCGTGTTCATCGTCGAGAACAACCTGTACGGGATGGGGACGTCGCTAGAGCGCCACTCCGCGGTCACCGACCTGTCCAAGAAGGCCGAGGGATACGGGGTTCCGGGGCGGCGGATCGACGGAATGGACATCCTGGCGGTCCGGGAGGCGCTGGCCGAGCAGATCCGGATCGCGCGCGAGGAGCGGCGCCCGACGCTACTTGAGGCGTTTACGTATCGCTTCCGGGGGCACTCGGCCGCCGACCCGGAGGTCTACCGCACCAAGGACGAGGTCGAGGAGTGGCGGAAGAAGGACCCGATAATCGTCTTCGCCCAGCGTCTCGAGGAGGATGGCGTGCTCGCCGAGGGTGACCTCGACGAGATGAGACAGCGGGCCGAGGAGCGGGTGATGGCAGCGGTGGAGTTCGCCGACGCATCGCCGGAGCCCGCGCTCGAGACCCTCTACGACAACCTGTACGTGCTCGGGGAGGAGGCGATCGGCGGCTGGTATGCGGTCGACGAGCGCACGCCGGAGACGCATCCGGGCGAGATGGAGCGCGAGGTGGGCGCCGAGGGCGAGATCCGCAAGCTCGCCGAGGCTGGTGCAGCGTACGCCGGCCAGGCCGAGCGGCGCCGGCGACCGCCGCAGGACGACCAGCAGGGAGACGAGGAGTCAGCGCGGGAGTCGGACGAATGAGAGCGGACCGATGACCGTCGTCCGAATGCGCGAGGCGCTCAACCAGGCGCTCGCCGAGGAGATGCGGCGCGACGAAGGCGTGTTCGTGATGGGCGAGGACGTCGGCGTCTTCCAGGGGGCGTTCAAGGTGACCGAGGGCCTGCTCGACGAGTTCGGCGAGCGGCGCGTCCGCGACACACCAATCTCCGAGAACACGATCGTCGGCACCGGGGTCGGGTCGGCGATGGCGGGGCTGCGGCCCGTGGTCGAGATCATGACCGTCAACTTCTCGCTGCTGGCGATGGACCAGATCGTCAACCACGCCGCCGCGATCCCCTACATGTTCAACGGCCAGGTCCGGGTACCGATGGTGATCCGGATGCCGGGCGGGGGCGGGCACCAGCTCGGCCCCACCCACTCCCACAGCTTCGAGGCGCTGTATCTGCAGATACCCGGCCTGCTCGTCGCGTGCCCGTCGACGCCGGCCGACGCCAAGGGCCTGCTGAAGGCGGCGATCCGCGACGACAACCCGGTGATCTTCATCGAGCACGAGACGCTTTACGGGGCCCGCGGGGAGGTGCCCGAGAACGGCGACGGCGATGGGCTGCTGCGCTTCGGCGAGGCCGCGGTGCGGCGCGAGGGAGGCGACGTGACGATCGTCGGGATCCTGCGAATGGTCGACGCCGCGGAGAAGGCGGCGAAGACGCTCGCCGGCGAGCACAGCGTCGAGGCCGAGGTGATCGACCCCCGAACGCTGCGCCCGCTCGACCTCGACACGATCCTCGGGTCGGTTCGAAAGACCAACCGGGCGGTTGTCGTCGAGGAGGGTTGGCCCCACGGCGGAGTCGGGGCGAACCTCGCGGCGCTGATCCAGGAGCAGGCGTTCGACTATCTCGACGCGCCGGTGCAGCGGGTCACCGGCGCCGACGTGCCGATGCCGTACTCGAAGCGGTTGGAGCAGGCCGCGATCCCGCACGCCGAGCACGTAGTGAGCGCCGTGATGGCCACCCTCGAGGGAGCGCGCTAGTGCCGACGGACATCGTGATGCCCCGCCTCTCCGACTCGATGGAGGAAGGGACGATCCTGCGGTGGATCAAGTCGCAGGGGGACGAGGTCGCTGTCGGCGACGAGCTCGTCGAGATCGAGACCGACAAGGCGAACATGGTCTATGAGTCCGACGCCGCCGGGACGGTGATCGAGATCCTCGCCGGCGAGGGCGACACCCTCCCGATCGGCGAAACGATCGCCCGCGTCGGCGAGCCCGGCGAGACGGGAGGCGACGGGGCGGCGCCCAAGGCCGAGCCGAAGCCAGAGAAAGAGGGGGAGGAGCCGCAGGCGGAGCCCGAACGCGAGAACCAAGCCGAGGAGCCCCGCGCCCCCGCGGCGACCGCGGAAGCGCCGGCTGTCCCGAGCGCTCCGCCGGGCGACGGGCGGGTAAAGGCCTCCCCGCTGGCACGGCGGATCGCGCGCGAGAGGGGGCTCGATCTCAGCGGGATCTCCGGCTCGGGGCCGGGCGGGCGGATCATCAAGGCGGACGTCGAGCAGGCCGCGGAGGCCCCGCCGGTCGAGGCCGCCGCCCCGCCTGCGCCCACACCCGGCGTCCGCGAGCGGCCCGAGACCGCCAAGGGCGATGTGGAGACGATCGAGCTGACCAAGGTGCAGCAGACGATCGCGCGGCGGATGGCCGAGTCCAAGGCGACGGCGCCGCACTTCTACCTCGAGGCCGAGGTCGACATGAGCCGCGCCGTGGAGGGGCGCGGCCGGATCAAGGCTGCTGCAAAGGATGGCGACGTCGTGCCATCGTTCAACGACATGGTCGTCAAGGGGGCGGCGCTCGCGCTGCGTGAGTTCCCGCGCGCGAACGGCGCGTACCGCGACGGCAGGGTCGAGCAGTACTCGCGGATCAACGTCGGCGTCGCGGTCGCCGCGCAGGACGCGCTGATCGTCCCCACCGTGTTCGACGCCGACGCCAAGGGCCTGCGCGAGATCGCCGCCGAGACCCGCGCGCTAGCGCAACGTGTTCGCGAGGGCCAGATCACACCCCCCGAGCTCTCGGGCGGGACGTTCACGGTCTCGAACCTCGGGATGTACGGGATCACCAACTTCTCCGCCGTGATCAACCCGCCTCAGGCGGCGATCCTCGCCGTCGGGTCGATCGTCGAGCGTCCCGTCGTGCGCGACGGCGAGATCACCACGGCGCACCTGATGCCGCTCAACCTCGCGTGCGACCACCGGATCCTGTACGGCGCCGACGGCGCCCAGCTCCTCGCGCGGATTCGGGAGCTTCTCGAGGAGCCTCTGGCCCTCGCGCTCTAGTGGTGTCTAGGCGCGCAGGAACGTCAGCACCGCCAGCACGCGGCGGTGATCCTCGTCGGTCGGCTCGAGATTGAGCTTTCCGAAGATGCTCGTGACGTGCTTCTCGACCGCCCTCGCGGTGATCACGAGCTCGGCGGCGATCGCCTTGTTGGAGCGCCCCTCGGCCATCAACTCGAGCACCTCGCGCTCGCGGTCCGTGAGCTCGCCGAGCGGGTCGGTGCGCGTGGTCCGTCCGAGCAGCCTCGAGACGACCTCGGGATCGAGCGCCGAGCCGCCGTTACCGACCCGGCGCACCGAGTCGACGAAGCCGTCGACGTCGGCGACCCGGTCCTTGAGCAGGTACCCGATCCCCGAGGCGTCGTCGGAGACGAGCTCGAGCGCGTAGGCCTCCTCGACGTAAGCCGAGAGCACCAGCACCCCGATCCCGGGGTGGCGATCGCGGATCTCGATCGCTGCCCGCAGGCCGTCGTCGGTGTTGTCGGGGGGCATCCGGATGTCCGCGATCACGACGTCGGGCTTGTGGGCGCCGACCTTGCGCAGCAGATCCTCGGCATCGCCGGCCTGTCCGACGACCTCGAGGTCGCTCTCCGACAGCAGCCGGACGATGCCCTCGCGCAGCAGCACCGAGTCCTCTGCGACGACTACTCGCACGGGATGCTCGCCTTCACGGTCGTTCCGGTGCCGGTGCGGGAGTCGACCTCGAGCTTGCCGCCGAGCGCCGAGACCCTGTCGCCCAACCCGCGGAGCCCCGACCCGTGCGCTGGATCGGCGCCCCCGACGCCGTCGTCAGAGACCTCGACGAGGACGCTCCCGTCGTCGCGGCCGACCCGCACGGTGGCGCGATTCGCGGCGGCGTACTTGGCGACGTTGGTCAGCGCCTCCGAGACCACGAAGTAGGCGGCGAGCTCCACGGCTTCGGGGACCTCCCCGATCCGGGTATCGACGTCCACCGGCAGCGGGGCGCGCGTTGCCAGCGTCTTCACCGCCTGCTCGAGGCCACGATCCGTCAGCACCGCCGGGTGCAGCCCGCGCGCCAGCTCCCGGAGCTCCTCGAGGGCGCGCGAGAGCTCCTCGCCCACGCCGTCGAGCAGGTCCTCGGCTCGCTCGGGATCCTCGCGCAGGGACGCGCGCGCCAATCGCAGATCGAGGGCGAGCGAGACGAGCCGTTGCTGGGCGCCATCGTGGAGGTTTCGCTCCATGCGGCGGCGTTCGGCGAGGCCGACCGCGAGCAGCCTGGCCCGCGACTCCCGCAGCTCCTCCACCCTCGCGCGCAGCTCGGCGTCGAGGCGCCCGGTCTCGAGCGCGAGCGCGGCCGCCGCGCCAACGGCGTCGACGAGATCCGGGTCATCGAGAACGAGCGGATCGTGAACGATCGCTGCGACGGGCCTGCCCTCGAGGCTCACGGGGGACGCGGCCCGTCCGGAGCCGGAACCCGGGAGCTCGACGCGGCGACCCTTGGAGTCGACGTACTGCTCGGACTCGGGCAGCCAGTACGCGAGCTCGAGCGAGGGATCGCGGAGCGCGCGCGCGAGGGCGTCTCGGAGCTCGCTGGCGGCGAGCGTGTGTCCCAACGACGCGACAAGCTCCCCGACCGCCCCTCCGCGGAGCATCTGGGCCCGCGCGAGCCCCGCGAGGAACAGGTATGGAACGAGGCCAAACGGGATCATCGTCGCGTAGAAGACGTCCTCGATCACTCCGTGCGGCGACCCGGCGAGCTCGAGCACCAGCAGCGTCGCGAGCAACAGCATCAGGGCCCCGCCCGCGGCATACACCGGCGTGATCGCCCGACGCTGAAGAGCAGTCGAGGCGCGCCACTTGCCGACGAGACGCGCGAATGTGGCGAGGAGCAGCGCTACTCCGACCACGGCCAGCACGTCGCCGGCCGTCTCGGTCGCCGACGCGTCCGCGGTTATCAGCAGGACGTTGTCCGGGCAGCCGGCGCAGCCCATCGTCGCCGGATCCCAGAAGACGATGTAAGGGATGAAGCCGACCGTCACCGCCGCGTACACGCCACCGACGAGCCAGCGATCAAGCTTCGACTCCAGCCTCCCGGACGGAAACGAGAGAAACAGGTGAATCGCTACGCCCACGAACAGGCTGTCGAACAGGGCCCCGACGGTGAAGAACGGCGCCGGCTCGGTGTGGCCCAGGACGCTGATAAACCACGCAAAGCCGGTCGCCACCATCAGCGCGCCGATGAGGTTTTCGGGACGGCGCATCCATGCGTAGATCCCCACCAGCACGAACCCGACCCCGATCACCCAGTTGAGGACGATCCACAGCTCCCGGTCCGGAGCGAAGTCCGCGGTCGCGATCAGCGGCGTCTCGATCGCCGCAACCAGAAGACCAGCGGCGCCAAGAACCCAGAGCGGCCGCCTGGCCAGGCTCACGTCAGGAGCTCCTCCATCGTCCGCCGTGAGAGCTTAGCCTTCGGGATGAAGCCCCGGGCGCCGACCTCGGTCGCGGCGCCGCCCCACTCGTCGACCTCGCGGCTCGAGATCAGGATCACGTCGGGCGTCAGGTTTCCGGCGCAGCCCGGGCCCGTGATCCGGCGCGAGACCGCAAACCCGTCGAGGTCGGGAAGCCTCACATCCAGCAGGATGATGTCCGGCGCCAGCTCGCGCGCCGCGCGCAGCGCATCGGTTCCGTCGGCCGCCTCGCCGACAACCTCGTAGCCCTCTTCTTCGAGCAAGCGTCGCGCACTCGCCCGGAAGCTCGGATGGTCATCGACGATCAGCACCGTCGGCATGGCAAAGCGATTGTCCACCACGGCGCCACCGCGGCCAATACGGGTAACCGCACCCGATTTAACAGGGTGACCGCATTGTCGCCCAGGGGTCGCTCAGGGCAGGATCAGGGTGATTCCCAATCGACAGCGCCGCCTGTCGCTGGAAACCTCTCGCGCAATGAGTCGCCCCCGAAACCTCGCCGCCCGCGCCGGACGCTGGAGCGCCCAGCATCCGTGGAAGGCGATCGTCACCTGGTTCGTGTTCGTGATCGCCGCGGTGATGATCGGCGGCGCCGTCGGGACCGAGACGATCTCTGACGAGGAGTACGGGGTCGGCGAGTCGGGCGCCGCGGATCGCGCGCTCGCCGACGCGTTCCCCGACGAGGAGTCCGAGACGGTGCTGGTGCAGAGCGAGGACGGCATCACCGCCGACGACACACGGTTCCGCGCCACGGTCGACGACACGGTCCGCGAGCTCAACGCAACCAAGGACGTCGCGAAGGTCAAGAGCCCGTACACCCCCGCGAACGCCGGCAACATCTCCGAGGACGGGCGCTCGGCCCTGATTCCGTTCGAGATCCCCGCCCGCTCGGGGGTGGAGCCCGACGAGCAGGTGGAGGCCCCGCTCGCCACCGTGGCGAAGCTCGACGACTCCCACCCCGGGTTCAGGATCGAGGAGTTCGGCGACGCAAGCGCCGACAAGCAGCTCTCCGAGGCGTTCGAGAGCGACTTCCAGCAAGCGGAGTTCACCTCGCTTCCGATCACGCTGATAATCCTCGTGCTCGCCTTCGGCGCCCTCGTCGCCGCCTTCGTGCCGCTGCTGCTCGCCGCGACGGCAGTCTTTTCGGCGATCGGCCTGCTGGGACCGCTGAGCCAGATCTGGCCGGTCGACGAGTCCGCGTCCTCGGTGATCCTGCTGATCGGGCTCGCCGTTGGCGTCGACTACTCGATGTTCTACCTGCGCCGCGAGCGCGAGGAACGTGCCCGCGGCGCGGGTGAGCGGGCGGCTCTCGAGACGGCCGCCGCGACCTCGGGACGCGCGGTCCTCGTCTCCGGGATCACCGTCGCCACCGCCATGGCGGGCATGTACTTCGCCGGCGCTGCGACCTTCGAATCGTTCGCCTCGGGCACCATCCTCGTCGTCGCGATCGCGGTGATCGGGTCGCTGACCGTTCTCCCCGCGGTGCTGTCGAAGCTTGGAGACCGGGTCAACAAGGCGCGGGTGCCATTCCTGACGCCGCCCGAGGAGCGCGTTAAGCGCGAGTCCCGGGGGTGGAACGCGGTGCTCAACCCCGTGCTGCGGCGGCCGGCGATCGCGGCAGCGCTCGGCACGGCGGTGCTGGTTGTGATGGCGATCCCGGTGTTCGGGCTCAAGATGGCGGTCCCCGGGATCGACTCCTTGCCCCAGGACCTCCAGGTGATCCAGACCTACGACCGGATCCAGGCGGCGTTCCCCGGCAACCAGATCCCCGCCGAGGTCGTGATCGAGCGCGGAGACGCCTCCCAGGCCGAGGTTTCGGCGGCGGTCCGCGAGCTACGCGTCGAGACGGGTCGATCGGACCTGTTCGAGCGGCCGCTCACGGTCGACGTCAGCCCCGACCGCAGTGTCACGGTCGTCGAGGTCCCGATCGCGGGAGACGGAACGAACGACACCTCCTACGCGGCGCTCAGCCACCTGCGCGACAGGGTGCTCCCCACCACCGTCGGCGAGGTTTCGGGGGCGGAAGCCAACGTCACCGGATTCACCGCGGGCTCGGAGGACTTCAACCAGCTGATGGAGGATCGGGTCCCGATCGTGTTCGGGTTCGTGTTCGCGATGGCGTTCGCGCTGCTGCTGGTGACCTTCCGCTCGATCGTGATCCCGCTGAAGGCGATCCTGCTCAACCTGCTCTCCGTCGGCGCGGCTTACGGCGTCGTGGTCTGGATCTTCCAGGAGGGCCACCTAGAGTCCCTGCTCGGCTTCGAGTCGACGGGCGCGGTGACGTCGTGGCTGCCGCTGTTCCTGTTCGTGCTCCTGTTCGGCCTCTCGATGGACTATCACGTGTTCATCCTCAGCCGCGTGCGCGAGGCCTACGACCGCGGGATGCCGACCGGCGACGCCGTTTCGTACGGAATCAAGACCACTGCGTCGGTGGTCACCGCGGCCGCGATCGTGATGGTCGCGGTGTTCTCGATCTTCGCGACGCTGTCCTCGATCGAGTTCAAGCAGTTCGGCATCGGGCTGGGCGTCGCGATCCTGCTCGACGCCACGCTCGTGCGCGGGGTCCTTTTGCCCGCGTTCATGAAGCTGCTCGGCGACTGGAACTGGTACCTCCCGCGCTCGCTCGAGTGGCTGCCCGACGTCGGCATCGGCCGCCGGCCGGCCGACGCAGGCCGCAAGCACGAGCCAGAGCTTGAGCCCACGGGCTAGACGTACGGGCCCGCCCCGCGACGAGCGCGTTGCCCCCGTGCTCGCGCAGCGGGCTGCCCGGCGACGATACTTCGGGTTAGGTGGAACCCCATGAACTCCAAGACTGGATCGCGCTCTACGAGCGCGCGTGGCGGACGCCGGGGACGGACATGCTCGCAGACGTGTTCGCCCCCGACGCGTCGTACAAGAACGCGCCGTACGAGCCGCCTTACCGAGGGCGGGGCGCAATCGCCGAGATGTGGGAGCGCGAGCGCACCGGCCCGGATGAGACGTTCGAGATGAGTTTCGAGATCGTCGCCGTGGACGGTGACACCGGCGTCGTCCGGGTCGAGGTTGGCTACGGCGACCCGGTCGAGATTGAGTACCGCGACCTGTGGATCGTGCGCCTCGACGGAAACGGCCGCTGCGTCGAGTTCGAGGAATGGCCCTTCTGGCCGCCGGGCCAGAAGGGTTCGTGGCCGTCCGGCCCGAATCCCGTTTGACGACGCCTCCGCGGGGTAGAATCACTGTGACGTAGATCACATAGGGAGGAGAGGCGGAACCCTCGCCTCCCGTCGTCCGTAGGCGCCGCAGCGGAGATCCCGAGGCGGCGGAAAGCCGATCCGGAGCGGTGGAGATCCCCCCGACCCGGTGAGACAGAAAGGCGGACGCGACATGGCGCGAACGCAGGCGCGCGTGACCGATGGCACGCGGGACCCGAAGCGCGGAGACCACCTGACCCGGGAGGACCGGGCGAGGCTGCTCCGCTACATGCTCTTGATGCGCGCTTCGGAGGAGCGCGCCCTGACCCTGTACAAGCAGGGCAAAATGCCGGGCTCGTTCTACGACGGGTGTGGCCAGGAGGCGATATCGGTCGGCGCCGCGTACGTGCTCGGCCCCCGCGACCGGATGTGCATCCTGCACCGCGATCTGGGGGCTCATTTCGTCCGCGGGGTCACCCCAGACCGCTATCTCGCGAACTTCATGGGACGGGTCGGAGGCGTGACCGGTGGCAAGGACGGCAACATGCACTTCGCGGATCGCAACCTGGGGTGCGTCGGCATGGTCTCGATGCTCCCCGACATGGCGCAGGTCACGACGGGGCTCGCGCTCGCGTTCAAGATGCGCCGCGAGCCGCGGGTCGCGATGACGTTCTTCGGCGAGGGCTCGACCGCGAACGGCCAGTGGCACGAGGCGATGAATTTCGCCGGCATCCACCGCCTCCCGGCTGTGTTCGTGCTCGAGAACAACCGGTTCGCGTACTCGACGCCGCAGTCGCTCGAGTACGCGGTCGATCCCGTCGAGCGCGCCGCGGGCTACGGCTTTCCCGGCGTGTCGGTGGACGGGAACGACGTCGAGGAAGTCTTCGAGGCGGCGCGCGTCGCGGCCGAGAGAGCGCGTGCCGACCAGGGACCGACCCTGATCGAGTGCCACACGATGCGTATGCACGGCCACGGTGCGCACGACGACATGGGCTACGTGCACAAGGAGTTGCTCGAGGAGTGGCGCCGACGCGACCCGATCGACCGCTACGCGTCGGCCCTGGCCGGCAAGCACGGCTTCACCGAGCAGGAGCTCGAAGAGATCCGCCGGGGGGTGGACGAGGAGGTCGAGTCGAGCGCCCGCAAGGCGCTCGACTCCCCGATGCCGGATGGGAAGCTCGCGACGCAGGGCGTGTTCGCCGAGTCGTGGGGGCCGCTCGGCGACGGCCAGGCGCCGTGGTCGTTCTGGCAACAGGCCGGAGCCCAGGGCAACGGCTCGGGCAACGGCACGGTGAAGGAGGTTGCGGCATGACGCCCACGACAAAGGGCGGTCGAACCGGCACCAACCCGGCCGCGGCGGACGCGGGAGCGGAGCAGCCGGCCGGATTGACCGAGATGACATATCTCGACGCGATCTCGGACGCGCTGCGCTTCGAGATGCGCCGGGACGAGACCGTGTTCTGCCTCGGCGAGGACGTCGGGGCCTTCGGCGGTGCATTCAAGGTCACGAACGGGTTCGTCAAGGAGTTCGGCGAGGAGCGCTGCCTCGACATGCCACTGGCCGAAAACACGATCGTAGGCGCCTCGATCGGCGTCGCGATCGAGGGGATGAAACCGGTGGCCGAGATGCAGTTCGCCGACTTCATCGCGTGCGGCTTTGATCAGCTCGTCAACGTCGCGGCGAAGATGCACTACCGGCAAGGCATAGCCGTGCCGATGGTCGTCAGGCTCCCGTCCGGCGGCGGGTTCTCGGGCGGCCCGTTCCACTCCCAGAACCCCGAGGCTTGGTTCGCGCATACCCCGGGCCTGAAGGTGGTCGCACCGGCGACTGCCGCCGACGCCAAGGGACTGCTGATCAGCGCGATCCGCGACCCCAATCCGGTCTGTTACCTCGAGCACAAGGGGCTTTACCGCCACGTCAAGGGCGAGGTCCCGGAGGGGGAGCACGCCGTCCCGATCGGCGAAGCGCGCGTCGCCCGCCGCGGCGAGGAGATGACCGTGGTCGCCTACGGGTCGGCCGTGTTGACCGCCGAGCAGGCGGCCGAGGAGCTGGGCGAGGACATCGAGGTGCTCGACCTCCGCACGGTCGCGCCGCTCGATCGCGAGGCGATCCTCGCCTCCGCGCGCAAGACCGGCAAGGTGCTGGTCGCCCACGAGGCGACCCAGTCGTGCGGAGTCGGCGCCGAGGTGTCCGCTCTGATCTCGCAGGAGGCGTTCGAGGACCTGGATGCGCCTGTTCGCAGGCTCACCACCCCCGACGTGCCGATCCCGTTCAGCCCGACGCTGGAGCAGGCGGTTCTCCCGCAGCTCGACGACATGGAGGAGGCGTGCCGTGAGCTCCTCGCCTACTGACCAGCTCGTCCGGGTAGAGATGCCCCAGATGGGGGTGTCGGTGGCCGAGGGGACGATCGTCGAATGGCGCAAGCGCAGCGGCGACTGGGTCGAGGCCGACGAGCCGATCTGCGACATCACGACCGACAAAATCGACGTCGAGGTTCCGTCGCCTTCCAGCGGCCGGGTGGAGCGCATCCTCGTCGAGCCGGGGGAGACCGTCAGCGTGGGGACGCCGCTTGCCGAGATCAACCCGGGAGCGAAGCCGGGGGAGGCGCATCCCGAAGAGGACGTGAATGGAGCGAGAACCCAGGGGACGGGTGCGCCCGCCGACGAGCAGGCGGGCGCGCCCGCCGCTCCTCCGCCGGCGCACGACGGCGAGCCGGACCCCCCCGGCTTTCACCCGCCGGGCGTGCGGCGGCGCGCCG